>WNGK01002132.1_pt1 | contig 21447 bp, 46 predicted proteins | sample 5400601 | NCBI WGS metagenome assembly WNGK01 (sample SAMN13153376, study PRJNA577476) | soil metagenome | isolation source: 60 cm soil or saprolite under Garry oak tree replicate 1 | place: USA:California | collected 2016-06-15
CTCGCGCTCTCCTCCGGAGGCGAGTGCTCCGCCCGCCGGCGTCCCGCCGGCCACTGGGGGTCCGGTCGGTCCGTCGGTTGGCGGAGCGAGGATTATTGAATTATCGGCAACGGTATTACGTCAATGTTCGGATGCACGCTTGCTGACGAACGTGAGTTCGTCACGGATGCTCTCTAGTTCAGTTTTCAACCGAATGTTCTCGGCAACCAGATCGCGCCACTGGGTGATGATCTCTTCTGCAGTGGGATAGCCGTAAACCATGGCGATGGTATCCGCTACCTCTGCGAGCCGCTCAGGGGTCATCAGCTGGCGTCCTCGGTCGGCTTCAGGATGTCACAGCGGATGCATACCGTGGGAGGTAGGCTCGCGGGTTGGTCCCAGTCGTGCTCTGCGTAACCGTTGATACATGGGCCAGGCTCGGCCAGTGTGGGTTCCTTGCGCCATCCGAGCCGCTCGAGTACCTCGAATGTCTTCAGCACGCACTCCAGGGCCTGGGCCCGCTCGTTGGGGATGACGTAGCTGAATTCCTCGATCAGTGCTTCGCGGAGCTCGATCTCCTCGGGTGTCCAGCCGCTCATGAGTCGGCCTTCGGGCACTCGTGCTGCAGGGCGGCCTCGACGATGTTGGCGAGGAAGGAGCGGCACAGACCATCGAAGGCCGGCGCGTGAAACCAACCACAGGTCTCGTGGTGGAGCTGGATCTCGTCTGTGATGTCGTTGCCGATCCAGAAGCCGGCGAGGTCGCCGAGGAGAACGGCATCCAGAGGCACCGGCTCCATGGATGAGTCGTTGGCCCACTTCACGCCAGCGTCCACATAATCGGAGTTATGAGTCACGTCAGCTCGATGAGCTCGATGAACAGATCGATTGAAGGCTGCCAGGCGTCGGCGGCGTCGGCGGCGGCGTAGGCGGCGGCGGCGGCGGCGGCGTCGGCGGCGGCGGCGTAGGCGGCGTCGGCGGCGTCGTCGGCGGCGGCGGCGTAGGCGGCGTCGGCGGCGTCGGCGGCGTCGGCGGCGGCGTAGGCGGCGGCGGCGGCGGCGACGTCGGCGGCGGCGGCGTAGGCGGCGTCGGCGGCGGCGGCCCGTACTTCTCGGGTGATCGTTCGTGCGTGTCGCGCGCTGGCGAGGTCGACGATATCAGGGATCTCGCGGAGGCGGGTGGCGAGTTCGGGCTTTCCTCGGCGTTCGAGTCGTGCGGGGACGAGCTGGTGCAGGATGCGGTTGACGGCCAGGTAGGCGCGTCGTGTGTCGAGTTCGATGTTGCCTGCGGTTCCGAGGAGTCGGGGGATGAGGGGCTTGAGGAGCTGTCGGGCGGTGTCGGGCATGCGGTCGTTCAGGGTGCGGCCGTAGGCGGCGAGGACCGGGCTGCTGCAGCTGGGGCGGTCGGTCCAGGGTTCGCCGGCGATGTAGGCGACGGCTTCCATGAGGCACATGTCGGTGCCGGAGGAGTGGCCTCCGGACTTCAGGATGAGCTTCGTGAGGTCAAGCTCTCGGGTGATCGTGTCCACGTAAATTCTCCGTTCATTCTTCGGGCCATTGTTGCCAAATACCTTAGTCCGTTTTACCGTTGAAAGTGTCGGTTTCGTCGGGTGGCGCGCTGGTGGGGGGCCGGTGGTGGCGCTGGACGAGGATGATTCCCGCGGAGGTGAGCGCTTCGATGAGGTCCAGAGCCAGTCGGCGCCGGTCTCCCGGGTCGAGGCCGACGTCCAGCAGGAAGCGGCCCATACCGCGTTCAACCGAGCGGATCAGCTCGTTCGGTCGCCGCGGGCTCCGTGGCGTCTCCTCCGTCATCGGGCGCCTCCTTGGGCCACATCTGGATCAGCAACCGGTCGACCTGGATGCGTCCGCAGAAGCCGAATCCGTGGCGTCGGGCGTACTTGCAGGCCGACTCGTACACCTGACGCGCGGTCCGTCCCGGGTAGTCCGTGTCCTGGTAGAAGGTCCTCCATTGCCCATCCGTCCATTGGGACCAGTCGAGACGTTGGAGGATGGGGATTTCGTTGCGCGGTGTCAGCTCTGGCATAACCACAGTGTACCACGGTACCTACCCTTTCCTCAAAGTTCCACAATCGCGATACTGAGCTGTCCATGGCTTCTCCGGGGTCCATGGTGAGCCCAGCGAGCCCAGCTTCTCCGGTCCTGGAAAACGCGGAAGCCCCCCTCGTGTTGAGGGGGGCTTCCGGGCTACGGATCGTAGCGGGGTCAGGGCAACGATACGGGAAGGACCTGTGTGGTGTCTGTATCTGGGATAGCCGGCTTTACCGGCGTGTCGCGCACCGTCATGCCCGGGGGTACGGTGACGCGCTGCTCGAGGCCGATCAGGAGCCGGACCTTGCCCACGGTGTCGATGCGCGCGAACACCGCGTTACGGCAGTCCAGACAGCTGGTCATGGTCGGGGCATCATCGCGGCCGGTACTGCGGACCCCGAAAGGCCAGTAATCGTGGTTGATGAGTGCGGCCTGGTCGGAGGTCCCGCAGATCTCGCATGCGGGGTGTTCGCATCCGAGGGAGCACCGGACCATGTTCATCGCCACGTGCGGCCCTGGTCCGAGCTGACGACGTTGCGGGCGGCGCCGGCGGGCAGCTGGACGAGGACACCGTGGGCCAGCACGACGGCCTTCCAGGTGTCGTCGTAGACCGCGGACTGGTCGTAGTGGCCGCCGGTCTGGGCCTCGCCCGCGTACTGCACGGCCACGACCCCGGTCATGTCCGGGACGCTCATGGTGCCGTCGAGGGTGCCGATCCAGATCTTGAAGTGCGTGTTCACGTGGAAGCCGGCGGCCAGCAGCGCGTTGAACAGGGGGGTGAGGGTGGAGCGGTTGCAGTACAGGATGGGCAGGAACGAGGGACCGCGCCCGAGCTTGTTCTTGACCCAGGTCACCGCGGTGGTGACGGAGGCGTCGCCGGTCTCGACGTCCAGGACGTCCGCGTCGGGCCGGGAGCCGTCGACGTCGATGGTCACCAGGCCCACGCTGGTGCCGGCGAATCGGTTCCAGTCGTCGTTGGACCACTGGCTGATCTTGCCGTTGAGGTAGCCGGCGACGAGCTGGATGCCGGCGGTGGGGATGTCGGCCGCGGTGGTCGAGTCCCGCATGATTCTGGTCATCGGTTCGTGTACTCCCTCGGGTAGTGGGGTCGGGTGCCCAGGGCTGTCATCTGGACGACGTGGCCGGCGCACAGGTCGGTGCCTTGCCAGACGGTCACGGCCTTGAAGGTGAGGTGGAGGCCGTTGCCGCGGCCGGTGATGTCGGTGACCTCCAGGGTGTGGGTGCCGGCCAGCACCGCGCTGATGATCTTGGAGGGGTAGTGGTGCGCGTCCTTGGGTTCCAGCACCGGGCTGATCCTGCGGCAGTGCGGCGCCGACGCGTACAGCTCCTGGATGCACAGGGCGCACAGCGCCTCGAGCCGCGGGCCCGGGGTGGCCTCCATCTACTCGGCGTCCTTCACGACCCGGGGCCGGCGCGGCCGGGCCGGCGGGACGTCCTCGAGGAGCTCCTGGTCGTACTGGGCGCCCGGGGCCTTGGCGTCGGCAGGGTTCTCGAGCTTCCAGATGCGGTCCTTGAGCTCGAGCAGGACGTCGTCGAACTTGATGACCGCGATGGCCGCCAGGCCGAGGCCGGCGAACACGAGCAGGCTGGACCAGGGATCCTTGGGCGTCGGTGCGGGGGCGTTCACCGGTGGGGCCTTTCCGTGGGGATCGTGTACTGCGAGGTGGGCACGGTCTTCGTGCCGGCGTAGTCGTTGCGGGTGGCCTGCATCCGCTTGAGCGTGTTGCGGGCGGCCTTGAGCCTGCGGTGGGCCAGGTATCCACCGATCGGCACGGAGAACCCTCCCACCCAGGTGAGCAGGTCGATGAGGTAGTGCATCAGTCCTCCTCCTCCTGTTGCTGCGGGGGGATCAGGAGTGCGCCGAGGGGGCCGAGGTCGCTGCCGCCGGCCGCGCTCTTGGCCATCTTGATGACGAACGGGGGGACGTCGAGGTGCTGGTCCTGGTCGGCGCCGAAGGGCCGGTAGACGAGGTGGACTCCGCCCTTGGGGGTGTGGAACAGGGCGTAGGAGCCCGCGGAGACCGGGACCGGGGCCTGCGGGGCGGGGGGGGCTTGCTGCTCGGCGAGCTCGCTCATGCCTGGTGGTCCTCACCGGCCGGCGGCGTCGCCGCGGCCTCGGGGTCGCTTGCGCCCTGGCCGGTGGTGTCGGTGGGCTGCTCGGGCGGCAGGAACGGGGCCGTAGGGGTCACGGCGGGCTCGGTGATGGTTCCGCCGAGGGGTACGGCCGGGCTCGGGGTGTCGTGCTTCTCGAGCTCGGCGTAGAGCGCGGCCTCGATGTGCTGGCCGAGCAGGTCCCACTCGTGCACGGCGAAGTGGGCGCACGCGTGGCCGGCCTCGTCGGCGAGGTGGACGAGCTCGGGCTGCCCGTTGGCATCGGCGGTCACGGTGACGTGGATCAGGCCCTTGAGGCCTTCGAAGACGGTGGAGATGGGGAAGGCCATGGTCTATCTCTTCTCTCTGGGAAGGTCGCTGCGGGTGTAGGTGCGCTTGTCGCGCATCTTGAACCTCAGCCACGGGGCCCCGTCGCGGATGAAGTCCTGGGTGTAGACGGTTTTACCTGCGCGTTTGGCGTAGAGTTTCAGGAGGCTGATGAAGTCGGCACGGTCCTCGTCGGCTTCCGGCGAGGGGAGCTGGCATACCTGGCCTGTGCGGTAGGTCTCCTCCATCCATTCCGCGATCTCCGGGGGGATGGCGCGGCGGGGGGCGCCGGCGGTCCGCCACGCGGCTCTCTCTTCGACGAATTGGACCATGATTCCTCCTTCCGAAGCGATTCTATGTCAATGCCACGTCAGAGCACGGTTTTGAAGCCTGGCGGCAGGTTGCCCATGTCCTTGTGGGAATGGAGGTAGTACTGCTTGCACCGCTCGGAGCAGAAGATGAAGTTCACGTGTTGCGACAGGGGATGGTTGCAGGGCAGCTGGCGGGCGTGTTCGTGGAAAACGGACTTGTAGAGCTCGTAGCCCTGCTTGTCGCACTCGAACCAGCAGCACTTGATCCAGTTGCCGGAGCTGAAGCTGAAGACGCCCTTGGCGTTACGCATGGCCCACCAGCTGGTTCTGTCCGTTCCACTGCCGGCCGTCCATGCGGTAGCCGTGCGAGAGCATCAGGTGCGCGACGACCTGGATCGAGGCCTCGGCCGCGTAGATCTCCTCGTGGCACACGCAGCAGCGGCGCACGTCCACGAGCTCCTCGACGCGTTCGTAGCCGGCCGCGGCGGCCTTGAGGTAGACGTGGACGGAGCTGGAGGGGTAGTGGGGCCACCGGCCGGCCAGCGCCATGAGCTCCGGTGCGATCTCGTATTCGGTAATGGTCATCGGAGCCTTAGATGAGTCGTGCGGTCTGGAAGTACATGGTGACCGTGGGGACCGGTGTTCCAGTGGATACGTTCCAATAGAAGTAGACGGTGTTTCCGGCGACGAGTTTCATGGGCTGCGAGGGATCCCACGAGTTGATATCGCCGTTGACGACGAAATCGTAGAACTTGTCCCCGATATAGATCTGAAACGACGATCCAGCGGGCCCCTGAATGGCGATGTGGTAGCACTCGAAGTTTCCTTCTCCGGTCGCCACCCCGATCTGCTGGGGCCCTACTTTGACGATGTACGCCCCGGGAACGTACAGGTTGTTCCCGCTGAGCGTCCCGACGATGAGGCCGGTGTCTCCCAGGGCGCCCATGTCAGGTCAGGAGCTTGTACGCGTCGGGCGCGGGGACTTCGGAGCCCTCGCAGGAGATGGTGATGTCTCCGACCGCCGTGAGGCCGGCGCCGGTGAAGACGAGCTGTTCTCCGGAGAACAGGAACAGGCCCTTGGACTCGCGCAGGACCAGCAGGGTCCCGGTGGCCGGCATGACGCCCTCGTCGACCTGCTCTCCGCTGGCCGAGTTGCGGAACACCTTGATGACGTCCCCTGATGACAGGCCCTTGATGCGGATGGTGCGGACCTGGACGCAGAAGCCGTTGTTCGGCCCGCATTCGTTGTCCGTGCTCGCCGGCAGCTTGACCGCTGCCCCGGCCACGGTGACGGGCTGGGAGATGAAGCTCCAGCGGCCGACTCCGCGGGCCTGCTCCTGGAAATACTCGGTGACGACCTCGGCCATGGCGTGCCTGGTCTCGGCCGGTGTGGAGGTCTCGATGACCTCTCCGGCGGCGATCTTCGTCTTCACGAGGCGGACTCCTTTGCTTCCCGGGCCAGGAACACCAGGCCCACGATGACGAACAGGAATCCGAAGAATCCCGATCCGATACGGATATAGGTGGACGGCTGGAAGAACAGCTTGTAGTCCTCGAACAGTTTCGCCGCGAACTGGTCGATATCCGCGAACGTCCCGAGGATCTCTTTCGGAAAGGACAGCAGGCCGCCGGTGAGGTCCGAATAGGCGTGCCCGAAGAACGAGGTCCAGGAGCCCTGCGGGTTTCCGGTGGGCGATACGCCGGCGACGCCCTGGCCGCCTTCGGTGGCGACGTTGATACCCGAGGGGTCCGGCGCGACATACCCGGACGGGAGGTATCTCTTGTACGCGCCGGTGTCGTAGGTGCCCCAGGCCCGAAGGCCCTGCGACTTCCATTTGCCATAGGCGAGTTTCGCATTCTCTACCGGGTCGTACCAATTGGGCGCGGGCTCGGCGTGGGTGCCGGTGGAGATCTGCCACAGGCCCCAGGAGGTCTGGGTGCCGTTGTTGTCGGTGGGGTTGGTCGACTGCGGATTGCCAGAGGACTCGGCCAGCGCGATGGCCGCCATGAGCGGCTCCATCGACTTCGGGAACCCGCCTTCGCCGGCCACGGCCTCGAGCTGCGCGAAGGTGAGGTTGCTGCCGGTGGCGCCCTTGATGGCCACGGCCGGCTACTTCTTGCCGCGGCCGAAGTACCCGCCCTTGGGCGCGGGATCGTCCTCCGGCTCCTGGTCGCCCTCGTCGCCCTCGCCCTCTTCGCCCTCGGAGTCGTCGGTGAGGCCGAGCTTGGCGAAGATCGAGGTGGCGCGGCGGCCGGTGACCTTGTACTCGCGTCCGTCGTCGCCCTTGACCCAGATCTCGTCGTCGGTCTCGGCGGTGTCCAGCTCGGCCTGCAGGGCCTCGATCTCGGCCTGGACTGCTGTGCGGGAGCGCTGCTTGGCCATGTCAGGACTCTTTCTTGGTGCGGGTGGGGCCGGCGACGGTGTGGCCGCCCTGGGGGCCGGCCTTGGGGACGATCGCGACCTTCAGGTACTTGCCGTTCTTCAGGCGGATGGTGCGCCAGCGCTTGGCGCCTCCCCGCGCCCGAACCTGAGCTTCTGGCATATTGAGGTCTCCTCTCCTATACTGACGTTACCATATCTCACTCAGAAAGAGAATGAATGGCAATCAACGACTTCCTATCGGGCGTGCGTGACCGCGTGACCGTGACCGAGGAGCCCGAGCCCGCGGAGTCGTCGGAGCCGGATCCCTTCGAGGAGATCGCCGCCGGCTTCACCGAGGTGGCCGAGGACCCGAAGCCGGCCCGCCGCGCCTCGAAGCCGTCACGCGGGGGCAACGCCGCGGCCAGGGTGACCGCGGCGCAGAAGCGGGCGGTGGCCGACGCCCTGGAGATGATGATCACCCTGCCGGCCGGGGTGGTGGCGATGAAGGACCCGGTGTGCGGCGGGGCGGTGCTCGAGCACTGCGACAACATCGTCAAAAAGCTGACTCCGATCGTGTGCCGCAATCCGGCGATGGTGGAGTGGTTCACGACCGGCGCCGGCTATCTGGACTGGTTCGGGCTGGCCACGGCCCTGTCGCCGGTGGTCATGACGGTGTGGTCCCACCACGTGACCCGTCCGCACGAGCAGGAAGGCGACCATGGCCACGCCGGAGCAGAGCCCGACTTCTCCCACTACACCGCGCCCAGCCTCGGGTGAGATCGATCCTGCCTCGGGCCTGGTGCCGGCGCGCGGGCGGCCTCCGGTGGCGCTCGAGCGCAAACCGTGGTCGGTGATCGGACCCGACTTCTACCGGACGTGGTCGAAGGACGAGAAGGGCCGGTACCAGCCGGAGCACCTGGAGGTGCTCGGCCAGTCCGGATCCGGCAAGAGCTTCTGGCTCACGCAGGTGCTGGTGCACATGGCCAGGCTGCGCAAGTCGACGATCATCTACATCGCCACGAAGCAGGCGGACAAGACGATCGCGCAGCTCGGCTGGCACGTGACGGACTCGATCCGCGAGGTCGACCAGCACGAGCAGGTGGTGTTCTGGCCGCGCACGTCCAAGACCGGGCGGGCCAGGAAGGCGTACCAGGCGGCGAAGGTGGAGGAGCTGCTGGACCACCTGTGGCAGCCCGAGGCGAACGTGATCGTGGTGTTCGACGAGATCGCCACCATCGCCGCGCTGTCGCCCGAGGTGCGTGCGCTGGTGGAGATGTACCTGAGGGAGGGCCGGTCGCACGGGATCGTGTGCGTGATGGGCAAGCAGCGCGGCCAGCGGATCCTGCCGGACATGCACTCGGAGTCGTCGTGGCTGGTGGTGTTCTACCTCAAGACGCTGATCGACCGGGAGTATGCGGCGGGCCTGCTGGGCGGGAAGTCGGAGTGGCTGCCGGTGCTCGAGTCGCTGTCCAAGGAGGACCACGACTTCATCATCCAGCACTCGGCCGGGGACGAGCAGTACATCAGCCGTATCGACAAGCCGGTGAATGTCCGCGCCGTGTCGAAGTCCACCAGTGGTTATAGGCGATAGTTTCAGATACTGTGGTAATGAAACAATGAGGAGGCAGCGCTAATGCACACGCACTTCAGCTTCATGTCCGCGGCACAGGTCTTTCTCTCCGTGCTGGTCATCGGGACGCTGTGGCGCCTGGGCGCGCTGCACTTGGTCGCAAGCCAGAACACCACGTTTGCCCACCTGGGCAAGGCGGCCGGCTTCCAGTACTAAGGAGACACCATGCCTTCTGGCGCAGTCGCCGCGGCCGGTGGCGGCGGGTCGTCGGCCCCGGCCACGGCCATGAACCCGTTCTGGGCAGCAAGCAATTGGTATTTCGAGGCTAACAACATCGAGATCGCGAACGGCAGCTTTCAGCTGACGACCTCGCAGAAGGCCTTCTCGGTGCCCCTGAACACCAACGGCTTCCTGAAGGACTACCGCATCACAGTGCGGGCCACGGGCGCGGTCGGAGGCGCCCCCACGGGCGACGCCCCGACCAACCTGTTCCAGAACCTGACCTTCAAGGTCCCGAACGGCTCGGAGTTCTTCCAGGACTCCACCGGCTGGGACCATCAGCAGTTCCAGGCGTACGGCCGGCCCTGGGAGGGCGACCCCACCCAGTGGTACGACTACGCGCGCAACATCAACCCGAGCTTCACGCTCAAGCTGGCGCCGGAGATCCGCTACACCGCCGGCGCGCTGGCGAACATGGACTCGCGCCGTAACTACGTCGTCGCCGGCCAGCTCGCCACCCTGGCGCAGCTCAACGGCGGCTCGGCGTCCACCGCGCCGACGATCACGTTCGCCTCCGGCATCGACACGTGGGCCCAGCCGGACACGCAGAATCTGCTCCAGCAGCCCAACCAGACCACCCCCCCCGGTGTGGCGCTGCAGGTCTACCGGCGCAAGGCCACCGTGACCTTGAACGGCGCGGGCTCGAACAACACCCTGGACGCCCGGTCCCTGACCGGCAACCTCCAGCGCCTGGTCATGCTGGTGGTACGCGACTCGAACGGCGCGCGCCAGGACTACCTGACGGACCCGATCGTCTTCAAGATCGACGACCGGACGATCGCGAACTACACCCAGGCGGACCTGTTCGGCCTGATCAACGACATGTACGGCACGGAGATCCAGACCAGGCCGACCGGCACATACCTGTTCCCCCGGTTCTTCAACCCGGGCACCCTCGTGGGCCAGGGCTGGCTGCCGACCTCCGGGGCGACCAAGGAGATCTGGACCACGTCCACCCTGGGTGGCGCGGCGAACGTCCCGGGCACCGTGGACATCCTGATCGAGGACCTGGTCCCGCTCCAGGGCCTGCCGGCGACCCTCACGAACATCTAAGGGGCGCGCGATGAAGAACTCGGGCCAGTGGGAGCCCTCCGTCCTCTACCTGCTCGGCCTGGTGATCGCGGAAATCGTGATCATGGGGTCCCTGCGGTACTTCACCAAGCACGGCGGCTGAGAAAGGGCACGCGCATGAAGAACAAGTGGGTCTGGTTCCTGATCGGCTGGGTCGTCGGGTCGTACTTCGGCCTGAGCCACGTCCTGAGCATGTTCGGGTCCAAGAAGTCGTGAACCTCGCCCTCGCGATCCTCTTCCTGTGGATCGGCGCCATGCTCCTGACGGTGGCGTTCCATCCGCTGACCACCGCCGGCGCCACGCCGGCCGCGGTCCTCGAGGAGATCGAGGGCAAGGTGAAGAACCAGGGCAACGCCTACAGCGTGTAAGGGAGGTGCCGGCATGGCCACGCGCAAGCGGGACAGCAAGTACTGGAAGCCGGCCCCGGCCGGCGGACGCCACTACGGCGGAGCCTCCACCCCCGCGCCGGCCCGCAACACCAGCAGCAAGGCGCCCTCGGCCACCGCGAAGACCACCGTGGTCAAGACCGCGGCGGCCAAGAAGACGGCCAAGAAGACGGCCGCGAAGTCCGCGGCGAAGTCGGGGGTCAAGAAGGCCGCGGCGGCCGAGGTGGCCGGCGGCGGCCCGGAGGACCCGGTAGCGGACGTCGCCGCGGCGGGCTCGCTGCTCGGGTCGCTGAAGTCCGGGGCGAAGAAGGCCAAGGACAAGACTCCGGATGCGGGCAACGCCTTCGCCGCGTCCAACCCGCGCCGGTGGGTGATGGTCGAGTTCCTGGTGTGCTTCGTGATCCTGGGCCTGGGCACGGTCGTGGCGCCTGCGGGCAAGAAGAACGGGGGCGCGTCCCACCTGGCGGTGAAGGGCTCCGCGCTCGGCCTGCTGTTCTTCATCCTGGGGCTGATGTCCGGCGGGGGGCCGAAGGCGGCCAAGGCCGCAGGGGCCCTCGGCGGCCTGGTCACGGCGGCGTACGTGTTCACGTCGCAGGACTCGGCGAACCTGATCGCGTGGATCTCGGACTTCTTCGACTCCGGGAAGGCCGCGGCCACCACTCCCACGTCGACGGGCGCGCCCACCGTCTCCGGGACTCCCGGGGGCGGCAGCGCGGCGAACGCGGCCGGCGCCGCGATCGGAGCAGCGCAGTGAGGGCGCACGACTGGGGAGACCTGGCCGGCCTGATCTTCGTCCTGGCCCTGTTCATGATCCTGACCCGGGCGAGCTCGAACGCGCCGACCATCATCGGGCACCTCGGCGAGGCCTTCGCCAAAATCATCAGTTTCGCCACCGACTCGGGCGCGGCCTCACTGGCCGCGCAGGCCGGGGCAAGCCTCGGGAGCCTGGGATGAACGCCAAGGTCAAGACGGCCACCGCCTACGTCGTGCTGGCCCTGTACGTGGTGATCCTCGCCGGCCTGCTGAGGCCGGGGGGCGCGGGACAGACCGGAGTGGCCAACTGGGGCATCGGGCTGACCGGCCTGCTGGCCGTCTAGGAATAAGGAGTCTGGCATGAACCGCTTCACAGAGATCTTCATCCTCATCGTGTACCTGGCCATCATCTTCACCCTGGTGCGCCCGAACTCCCAGGGCCCGAGCCTGATCAAGTCCTTCGGCACCGCGTTCTCCGGGATCATCAGCTCCGCCACCGGCGGCGGCAGCTTCAACCAGAAGCTGTCCTAGACGAGAAGAAGGGAGCAGGTCCGATGAGTCGCTTCTCCGAGATGATGTCCAGGGCTCTGAACCCGAACAACCGTCTCGACACCCGCCCCAACCGGATCCAGCCGGTCACCGCGACCCCCGCGATCGGCTGGGGGCCGGCCCCGACCGGCTACCAGCCGGACCACTACGCGGAGCAGATCGGCACCGTCCGCGACGACTTCCAGGTCACCGAGGCGCACGGCTCCCCCGGCGGCCCCCGGGTCCCGGTGGAGGCCCTGAACACCGCGGAGAAGGTGGACCAGCACCCCTTCGTCCAGGTCGCCGCCACCTGGCAGCCCGCCCCGTCCTGGGGCAACGGCCGTCCGGACGGCCTGCACGACCCGCTGACAGACGGCCTGCCCGAGCCCGTGGTCCGCCTGTTCGGCACCTACTGGTACCCGAGGTCCGGCACCAGCCGCACCCGGTACATGGACGTCCCGGACGGGCGCAGCTTCCCCGGTGTGGGCTCCCAGGACGGACAGTCCTGGACCTACTACCTCGACACCCCCACCGCCACCGGCCCCTACGACCCGGTCATCCCCTACAACCCGGACGCCCCCGAGGGCACCGGGCAGAACGCGGACTCCCTGCGCGCGCTGCCCCCCTCGCCGGCGCACGGCTGGTCGGAGATCCCGGTGGCCTCCGGCGTCGCACTCAAGCGCGGCCAGGATGCGCAGATCAAGCACCAGCAGCAGTACGTCACCCAGAACCGCCTGGCCAACAGCACCTACGCCGGACAGACCTATTCGCAGCAGACCGCGCACGTGCAGAACCCGGCCGGCCACCAGCAGGTGGCCAACGACCCTTGGAGGGAGCGTGGCTGACAAGCAGAAGGTCCTGGCCGGCGGTGTCGTGGTGGCCGTCGCCGCGGTCCTGGCGGTGCTGCACCACGCGGGCAAGACCCCCTCGGTCAGCCTCGCGAGCCAGGCGGTGGGCCAGACCTACAGCCCGTTCGCGTGGTGGATGCACTCGAACCCGGTGGGCTACTACCACCACTTCCCCGAGACGATCGGCGCGAACTGCCTGCCCCAGCCGTACCAGACCGAGGACGTCGGCATGGCGCTGAACCACGTCGAGCACGCGAGGGTGGTGATGGACTATGCCGGTAGCGCCCAATAAGGACTTCCTGCTCTCGAAGGCGGGCCCGATCCCCGTGTGGGGATGGGGGGCCCTGGGGCTGGTCGGCGCCTACGCCTACTCGAAGTACAAGTCCAACCAGTCGGCGTCGCAGGGCAACGGCACCACCGCCACGACCAACGCGGCCGGCGAGTCCACCGCCTCGGCGCCCGAGTTCATCATCGAGAACAACGAGCCCTGGGGCCCCTCGTCGACGAGCTCCTCGGCCACGGTCAACATCACTCCGTCGCCGCCGGTCCCGGTCACGACTCCGCCCGGCACCAATCCGCAGCCCCCGACGAATCAGCCTCCCCTCCAAGGCGGCAACCCGCCTCGAGGGGGCGGACCGTTCCCGGTCACACCCCCGGCCAAGCCCCCGACCAAGCCGCCCACGAAGACCCCGCCGAAGCCGGCCGCGCCGAAGTACACGGTGTACAAGGTCCAGCACGGCGACAACCTGTCCACGATCGCCGCGAAGTACCACACCACGTGGCAGGCCCTGTGGTCCTTCAACACCGGCTCGAACTCCCCGCGGGACGCCTCGGCCAAGGCCACGCTCCTCAAGCGCGGCCCGAACCTGCTCTACGCGGGCGAAGAGATCTACATCCCGCAGTAACCCCAGTCCCGGGGTATCCCGGGCATACAGGAAGGCACCACCATGCCGGCAGTGAAGGTCCGCTACGACGCCTACGGCCACTCCCAGTCCAACACGAACGGTGCGGGCGCCAACCTGACCGCGGGCGCGGTGTCCACCACCGTGCAGGGCACCATCGCAGGGCTGCCCGCGGCAGGAGCCGCTCCCACCGTCACCTTCGGCACTGGCCAGCGCGCCACCGACATGGCCGGCACCTTCACCCTGAACCCGGTCACCGGCGGTGGCGCCCAGGCCGCCGGCGCGGTCGCCACCGTGTTCTTCGCGCAGGCCTTCGAGGTGGCTCCGGCGGCCGTCAATGTGGACATGTGCGACAACGCGGCCGGCGCCTCCGGTGTGGCCATCGCGGCCTCCGCGCAGACCGTGACCGCCGCGTCGTTCACGATCAACGTCGGAGCCGCGCTGACCACCGCGCACAACTACACCGTCCTGTACAGCGTCGCCCCGTAACCGCAGGAAGGAGGCGCCGGCATGCCGTCGCCCTTCGACGTCGAAACCGCCGGCAACGGCGCCTCCCTGGCCACCGTCGACAGCCAGGGCAACCTGGCGCTCGGCGGGTCCGCCACTGTGGCCAAGGGGATCCTGCTCAAGGCGCAGTCGCCGGCGCCGGTCCCGCCCCCGGGCTACCTCGTGCTCTACACGGCGGACGGCCTGAGCCTGTCCACGGTCGCCCCGGGTGGCCAGTCCGGCGGCCAGTCGGTGTCGGGCAACCTGAGCGTCGGCGGCACCCTGGGCGTCACGGGCCTTGCCACCCTCGCGGCCCTCACGGTCTCCGGCAACGAGCTGGTCAGCGGGAACCTCCAGGTCGTCGGCACGACCCTGCTGGGCAACCTGGAGACGCTCAACAGCTCCAACGTGCTCGGCGCGCTGTCGATCACCCAGTCGACACCGACCACGGGCAACCCGGGCACGATCTCGGTCAACGAGTCCGCCGCGGCCAACAACTCGATCGGCCTGTTCGTCTCGGGCGATACCACGACGCGGTTCACCGTGACCGCGGCCGGCGTGGTGAGCTGGTCGGCCGGCTCCGGCGCCAAGGACGTCGTCCTGCAGCGCTCGGCCGCCGGCACCCTCGCGGTCACCACTGGGATCCTGGCGCCGAACGGCGGCACCAACAGCGCCGGCTCCGCCCCTGCGCTGACCCCCACGTTCGCCAACGGCGTCGCGTCGCGGCTGACCGACCTGACCCGCGATTACATGGTCTACCTGCAGCTCGGCACGGCGGGCACCGCGTTCACCCTGGCGATCGGCCCGACCTCCGGGGTGGCGAACACGGTCATGGCCTCGGCCACCCCTCTCGCGGACGAGCTGCTCACCGTGCGGCTGCCGGCGGGCTGGTTCCTGCAGTGGGCGGGCACCACCACCACCGTGGCCAACCAGCTTGCCATCGGATGCTGAGATAAGGACACTGGCATGGCTGATACCTCTCTCGCATCCGGCGCGGCCCTGACGCTGATGGCCCTGGCCGAGGGCTTCAACGTTTACGGCGCCCTGAACTCCTCACCGTGGACGGCCGAAAATTTCGGCGCCGATCCGGAGAAGGCCAAGAGCTGCCGGCACTACGTCCTGCAGGCCGACGCGGTCAACGTGCTGCTCGGCATCGGCACGTCGCTGATCGCGAAGAACCCGTGGCCCCTGGTCGGCCTGCTGATCATCACGATCTACATGCACTACGCGTACGAGCGCGCGCTGAAGAAGGGCGCGGTCGCCGGCACCAGCGGATGGGCCAAGTGACCGATGGGTAACAACGGCTGGTCCAACGACACGGGCACTCGCCTGGTCCTGGTGGTCGGCACGCCCTTCTCGGGGATCTTCTTCTACGATCCCACCATCGGCGCGGGCAACCTGATCCTGTCGATCGTGCCCGCGGCCGGCACCGACCCCTACGGCAACACCTACGCCCAGGGCATCACCGTGGGCGCGGCCGGCACCGCGTCGAAGATCGTGATCGGGGAGACGGGCGGCAGCCCCCTGATCTACTTCCCGACCGGGCGTGCGGCCGTGATGAACTCCTCGGCCATCCAGACCATCGTGCTGGGCGCCGGTATCGGCCAGTACGAAGCGGTCCAGATCCTCGGCGCCCAGGACAACACCCAGCTCGACGCGGTCGACTCCTCCTGGCTGAGCTCGAGTCCCGACGGCACCCAGCAGCCGCAGATCCTGGACTTCTACCACGATCCGCTGGGCGTCTTCCACTTCTACCGGATCATGGATTTCTCCGGAAACACGATCACCGGGAAGATCATCGCGGCGACCCCGGGCACCGGCGGATCCCGCGCGGTCCCGGCCACCAACGAGACCTGGCACGCGGCCTCGGGCCTGCTGAGCGCCAGCTGGACCGTGGCGGCCATCAGCAACCCGCTGCGCTACCGCGTCGAAGGCGTCGGCACCGGACGCCAGGTGCGCCTGGACGGGGGCGTGATGACCGCCGGCGCCGGCCCGTGGGCGGCCAACGGCACGATCTTCACGCTGCCCGCCGGATACGTCCCAGCGTTCAACCACCACTTCGTCAACCGCTCGGACATCGACGTGCTGGCCGGCATGGACACCGTGAACATCCTGAGCTCCGGCGCGGTGCGCAACGGCCAGACGTTCACCGCGGCCGGCCAGTCGCTGTTCTTCGACGGCATGACCTTCCCCCTGGACTGACCCCGCCGGCCTGTTGACACCAGGGCTCACCGGCTCATACCATGCCGGTATGAAGTACATCCAGCTGCACCTGAAGGTGAACCCGGTGCTCGGCGACTCGCTGAAGGAGTTCGCCGCCAACAACGGCCTGACCCTCAACCAGGCATCCGTCCACGTGCTCACCATGGGCCTGCGCGAGATGAAGGCGCAGCACGGCGGTTCGATGATGCACTACCTCAACAACATCAGCCTGAAAGATCAGGAGATCCACTGATGATCAACGCCGGTCTGCTCCAGGAGTCCTGGGCCTTCGCCCTGGAACACCCCGAGCAGTACAACCAGGACGCCTGGGGCTTCAAGACCCCGACCTCCGAGACGCACGACATCGCCGGCCTCGCCCTCAAGCTCCTGGGCGCGAGCTTCGTGTGGCGCCCGATCGCGGACTACCCGCCCCAGCTCGTCGCCGAGCACATCCAGGGCGCGCAGGACATCGTGTTCACCAGCCTGCCGGGCAAGGTATGCCGGGACATCGTCGCGCACGTCCTGAAGTTCAAGAAGGACCGGTACGCGGACTACTTCTGGTCCGCGGTCACCTGGGACCAGTGCCCCATCGGCCTCGCCGCCCGCATCGCCCTGGGCATCGACGACGCGGACGCCCTGGTGCTGTTCGAGGAGGACGCGAAGACCGGCGAGATCGAGGCCAAGATCCAGGAGCTGCTGATCCGCGGCGCCAAGCAGTGGAAGCAGGCCCAGGACGAGCTGCCCGCCGGCGACGTCGACCAGACCGACTACCTGACCGCATGCCTGGGTGCCCGCGGCGTTCCCGTCACCGTGGTCCACGCGTGATCCACCCGCGCAGCATCCCCCCGACCATCCCCGAGCTGCTGGACGCGGCCCGCCTGCTGGACTGCGGCCTGCTGTGGGAACCGGACCAGTACCCGAACGGCCCCGGCGAGCACGAGCGGCCCCTGATCACGGCGGCCATCGCGGTGGCCGCCGAGTTCTACCGGTCCAACCTCACCACCCCGATCACCATGGCGGGCATGCGGATCACGCACCGGCGCAGCTTCGGCAACGACCCCGAGCAGGTCCTGAAGCACGCCATCTCCGCGCTGTCCTACCACGCCAACATCCTGCGGGACATGGCCACCGAGGAGAAGACCGTGGAAGACGCGGTCCGCCTGGTCATCACGGCGCTGGGCCTGCTCACCAGCGGACTGGCCGGCATGCCGTATTACCGCGTCGAGTTCGCCTCCACCGCATCCGCGCCGGACGGACACGCGGGGCCGTGCCCGGACTGCGGGGAAAACCACTGATGGACTGGATGAACCGCGTGGCGGAGCTCACCGGCTACTCGGTGTTCTTCGTCGCGATCCTGGGGATAGCCGGCTCCACCGGGGCGTGGGTCAACGACCTGATCCGCAAGCACAACGAGGACCCCTACTCGGAGTACGCCTGGAGCCGGGAGATGCCGCGGCACAACTCGATGTGGGACCAGCTCCCGCCCATCGCCCCCCTCGAGGCCGGCGACCCGGCCGAAACCCCGGAGGTGGTCTGACCGATGGCCCTGGACGAGGCGACGCGCCAGATACAGGAGGACTTCTTCTCCCAGCAGGAGCAGGCCCGCTCGGACTACGAGCGCCAGGCCGAGGTGCTCTACTTCCGCGCCATGGGGCAGCTTTCGAGGATCAGCGAGGACATCATCATGAACGACCGCTCCCAGGCGATGGCCCGTTCCAACATCGCCAGGGCCTGTTTCGAGGGAGCGGCGTACGCGAAACGCGAGGCCGCGTCACTTCGCAGAAGCATCCCCACGGAGTAACATCCGGAACATGAGCTTCGAAAACGGACAGGGCCCCGGCTGACAACCGGGGCCCTGCCGACGACAGGCACTAGATCCAAAGACCTGTCTCGCTCTGCAACACACGCCCAGACGACTGTTCACCCGACTGGGAGCTCGGTCCCCGAAGGAACCCAATTCACCTAAGGAGAGGGTACATGGCACAAGACCTAGCCTCAAGCGTCGAGACCGCGTGGCAGCTGGCCAGCGTCTCCGCCACCGAGGAGCACCTGCGATCGCTGCCACCGATCAGCTACCCCCACCTGCTCGCACCGTTCCTGCCCATCGGCCTCACCGTGCTCTACGGCGCGGCCGGCTCCGGCAAGTCGATGCTCGCCCAGCAGCTGGAGCACTGCCTCGCCTGGGGCGTGCCCCTCGGAGGCCTTCGCCCCGAACGCGCGGTGCGCTGCCTGATCGTGGACCTCGAAGGAAACAGGATCCTGACTCAGGAACGGTCCCTGGACCTGCTGGACTACGGCTGCCTGCCCACCGACACCCAGATCCCCGAGTCCGACGAAGGCCTGATCCAGTACCTCTACCGGCTCCCTGGCGAGACCCTCGCCGAGCGCTTCGCGTTCCTCTCGGACTACCTCACCGCGGCCTCCGAGGCCGGCCGCGGATTCGGGTACGTCCGCATCGACACCATGCGCCTGTTCCTCGGCGCGAACTCCAAGCAGGTCAACGCGTACGAGTGGGACGCCATCCACCTACGCCTGCTCGGCACGCTCGCCGAGCAGCACATGCTCTCGATCGTCCTGGTCCACCACCCCAACAAGGCCGGCGACGTCTCCGGCTCGGTGGCTGTGGCCGGCACCGCCACCCAGGTGCTGAAGATGACCCGCACCAAGGGCTCCTACGAGGGGGTCCTGACGAGCGAGAAGAACAGGGTGGGACCCGAGTTCGAGTACCCCATCGAGATGACCGGCGGCAAGTGGTCCTTCACCGATCGGATCACCGCGGTCCAGGCCAAGCACCGCGGCGCCCCCCGCGCCGTATTGGACTACCTGTTCTCGATGCCCGACGAGGCCACCGCCGCGGCCACCAAGCGCGACTTCATGGAAGCCACCGACCTCCCGGAGGAGGCCATCAAGAAGGCCCTCTACCGGCTCATGCGGGAAGGCGTCGTCGACTACTGCGACGGAGTGTGGGGCTTCAACAAGTGGGCCAACCTCGGCCGATTCCGTCCCGACGTGAGCGGCCCGGTGGCTACTCAGACAGCTGCTTCTACGGACGAGCAGCCCCGGGCCGAGGCTCCCAACAGCTCAGGGGAAGAGCTCGCGGAACCCGCCCCCATGGTAGACGACGGATACGACGAAGAGGAGGAACAGCCCACCCCCTCGGCGATTCAGGCCCTGAAGGCCTCGATCACCTCGTCGAAGAAGCACCCGGTCATCAATATCCGCAAGGAGGACCGCGACAGCGTCCGCTGGACCACCATGACCCAGCTCGTCGACGGCCGGCACCGCTGGAAGCACGAAGGCGACGTCGTCGACGCACAGCAGGCCGAGGTGGTCGTCCTGGACGACAACGGCCGGTACATCGCCGCGTGCAGCTCGGTGCCTGTGTGCGCCAACGTCCCCAACCACACCGGCCCGCTGCCCGAGTACGACCCGCGTTTCGCCGGCGGATACCTGATCACCCCGACCCCGTGGCCGCTCGAGCACATCGGCCACCCCCTGGGCACGCGCGCCGAACGGGCGATCCGCAGCGCCGAACGGCTCTGGATCAGTACTCCGCACATGCGGTTCCTGTCCAAGCGGCAGGCCGGCTACACCGGGGAGATCCACGACTCCTGGACCGGGCCCGCGGCCACCAACCTGTTCGAGGACTACTACAAGTGGGCCCACGAGCAGCGCGAGGCCCACCGCCAGGACCCCGAGCGGTACGCGGCGGTCAAGCGCGAGACCTCCATCGCCCTGCGCGTGTTGTGGCCCAAGAAGGCCCGCTCCCCGTTCTGGCGGCCCGACTACCACCAGCCCATGGTGGCCGAGGCGAACCTGAGGCACTGGATCGCCGGCGCCAAGGCTGTAGAGGCCGGCTACCCGATGGTGGGGATGCGCAACGTGGACGAGACCGTGTTCCTGCGTCCCGTGGGCGCGCCGGCGGACTGGGTGCCCGATACGTTCAAGGTGGGGCTGGGCCTGGGCGAAGTGAAGATCAAGGACGTGCTGCCGTACCTCGAGTGGAACGCCCGCCGTGCCCACATCGAGAGGTGAGGCCAGCACCCCCGGTGACGCCCTGCAGCAGGCCCTGGACGGAGCCGGGGGCGCCAGTTGGAGCCCGCCGAAGGGGAAGGTGGCCCGGTCCAGCCATGCGCGCGTGCGCGCCCTGATCCGGACGCAGAAGGGCTACGGGTTCCTGCTCGCCGCCGGCCTCAACCCGCGGCAGGGCACTCTGGTGAACTGGCTGTCCGGCATCGCCCCCTCGAAGGACAGCGCGCGCAAGATCAACCGGGCGTATGAGAACTACTACCAGTCACAGGGTAAGCTCATCCGAGGAATCCCGAGATGGGTAGTGACCGGCGAATTGCAGATCACGGGCCTGATCGAAACAGAGCGTGGACATCCACGTGACAGGACCTTGACTATCGACAACTCCGCCGGTGATTGGCAAGACGTTACTAGGCTCTACGTGCATGAAGACGACACGGACGAGCTGTGGAACCAGTACGTAGAAGACGTCCTCACCCAGGATATCGACTTCTCCGTACTAGCATTTCCAGGTAATCACTACGTTATTCTACTCCTAAGCTGACATAAGGAGCCTGATATGGAATCCTGTCCGTCCTGCGCGGATCTCTACCGCACTCCCGAGGAGATCGAGGCCCTCGACCTCGGCCACGATCCCCTCGGCCACCGCGTCTACCGAATCCTGCGCCGCGAGCGCATCACCCGGGCCGACCTCGACACCCTCACCGATGACCAGCTGCGCAAGCTCCGGAACGTCGGACCCGTGATCATCGGGCGCATCCGCACCCTCGTGCCCGCACCGGCCGAGGCAGCCGCGTGACCATCGTCCTGGCCGTCATCGCCGGCACCCTCCTGTTCGGAGTCCTCTACTGGGCCGTCAACCACGGACCACAGGACTGACCATGCCCACGTGCTCGTGCTGGCCTTGCGATCACTACTGGATCGGCCCAGACCTCGACGGATGGTGGCGCCGGCGCTGTCTTGGATGCGGTTGCGTGGGATGGTGGAGGCCGGCCCCGCGCACGCGTCAGCACTTCCCCCAAGATCAAACCACTATGTTCCACGTGGAACCAAGCTAGACCAAGTTGGTTTCACGTGGAACCAAGTACTCCCGACTCTCCCCCACTCAGCTCCTCGAGTCCTCCATGCTCGAGGAGCTGAGTGCTTTGCGCCGGCGGAGCCGGCGAGGCGAAGCGCGAAGCTAAGGGTTGTCCCGCGGAGCGGGGCCCCCCGGGACGGGGGGAGGCGTAGCACTCGCCTCCGGAGGAGAGCGCGAG
>WNGK01002133.1_pt1 | contig 21446 bp, 25 predicted proteins | sample 5400601 | NCBI WGS metagenome assembly WNGK01 (sample SAMN13153376, study PRJNA577476) | soil metagenome | isolation source: 60 cm soil or saprolite under Garry oak tree replicate 1 | place: USA:California | collected 2016-06-15
GATCCGGTTGGCGACCCCGGACCCGACGAAGGCATAGACGATCTTGGGGAGCATCGCGACACCGCCTTCGGCCTTGAAGCTGTCGAAGTCGATGAAGTTGATGAAACCGCTGAGGTGGGGATGCGTGATCTCCATCCCGTCCGATAGCAGCCGAGAGTCGGTACTGCCCTCGGTGAGCACGATCAAAGGCGAGTCCAGCGCCACACGCTGTAGTTGCTCTTGCCGGGCCGACTCGGCGATCGGTCGCTGCGGATCCATCTATACGCAGCAGCCGGTCAGCTCCGAGAGATCGAGCGCGACGACCGTGTCGTCGGGAACCTGATCCAGCAACAGCCGCAACACAGCCCGCGTGTCCAGGTGCACCAGGAAGGCGGAGGGCTGATCGTGAGCCGCCTCAAACTCCTCGAAACTATCAAGCGGGAAGTCCTCAAGCTGGCGGGCATACCGCTGGAACTCCTCCTCCACGCTTCCCGGGCGACGGCCCTCTCCCGACTCCTCGGCCCACCTCGCCACCGACGCCAGGCCGCTCCAGGCCCTTTGAGCGCTGAAGCCTCGCGCTTGCAGGCGCTCCCGCATCTGCCGCCCCGTCGTCTGGTAACCGTATGAGTCGCGCTCGCCGTCCTCCCCAGCCTCGAAGTACCGGTCCGCCTCGGTGAACAGCGCCGCGATGTCTCGGTCGTACCAATCCCTGGTGAAGAACAGCGAGGCGGATCCGATCCGCAGGTACGAGTTGTGGCTCACCCTTCCAGGATCCCATTCTCGCAGGGCAGCCTGTCCCAACCTGAGTCTGAATCTCACTCAGGCCAGGCGCGTGACCAGGCATGATCAAACAGGCTTACATTTGTGTCTCACACCCGGATCGACTCGCCGCGAGCGCGTTCAGCCAGAGCACGGCCACGAACTCCGGCAGGTGCCGTCAGCAGCCCAAACCATAGGCAGCGAAAGGTACGACGCCGACGTATCCTCGGCAGGCTGATCAGCGAGTACACGCGAGGAACATGAAGATCGCCAACGAATCCAGACGCTGCCAGGAGCGATGGAGGCCCTCGTATCCCCAAGCCGACTGTCAGCATTACCGGCGGTGCGCGCAACGCGGCTATTCACTGAGGTGCCCACTACCGCGCCGCTTCATCGATCATCCGGGCGAAGTCGAACGCGCCCGCAAGTAGCAGGTCGTCTATAAGGTCGAGCGCCTTGGCCCGACTGGCAGCGTCGGATGCTTGTGCGTAGGCCCGGATGACCAGGCCACCGATGTCCGGAGCCTCACCGGCTGCCGCTGTGGCGATGTTGCCGATGTCGGTGCCGTGGATGTCCAAGAACCGGCGGGCGCAGAGGACTACTAGGTCGTCGGTGCGATCGGGGGCATCTTGCAGGGTGATTAGCAGCTGGGGCAGTGCTGGCTGGAACGACTCAGAAGCAATGAGTGCGGTCAGCAGTCCGGCATACGGCTGGAGAGCTTGGCCGCGAAGGGAAGTGGCGAGTTCCGCCGCCGCTCGGCGGACATCCTCGTCCTGATCGTCGACAAACCGTTCGAGCCCGGCAGCGGCTGCGGCTCGATCGGCAGTATGGGGCAAGCGGCGGGCACAGATCTCGGCGGTGCCTTGACGTGTCACCGCATCCTGGCTATCGCGGCTAGTGGTCAGCAAGTGGCCGAGGCCGAGGTCCAGCCCAGCGAAGGCCGCCATCTTGCTCCCTGCCTTACGGACGTCACCGTCGGCGGAAGCGAGCATCCGCTGGATGACCGGCTCAATCTCAGCAGGCTCGACTACTCCGATATAAGTTATGAGGTCGAGGATCGGATTTGTGGCCAGCAGCCGGTCGTCAGTCTGGATGAGCCGCCGGAAGGCCGCGGTCGCCTCGGTTCGGGCGTGGCGCAGGCAGAAGGTGAGGAGGTAGCCAACGCAGCATCTGACGGCCACGGAAGGATCTTCGGCCAGCTGGTCCAGAACGGGCGTGATCAGTGCGGTCCGGTGGCCATCGGCGTCGTGGGCCACCAGGTCGCCGAGCACCACCGCCGACTGTCCCCGAGCCGTATTCAGGCCGTTGGTCCAGATATCGCCGCCATAGAGCGGTCCGCTGCCGTCCTTTCGAGCCCAGCCGTCTTCCGTCGGGCTGGTGGCGTGGAGCGCCCGGTCGATGATGATCTCGATAACGTCGTCTGGCATCTCCTCGTCGCGGAATCGGCGCAGCGGCCAGCCAAGCCAGTCCTGGTAGTCCTCGTTTCCGAGCGAGGCGATGTGCCGGATAGCGTCGAAGACAAGGTCGGGCTCGATCAGCTGAGTCGTATCGGCCAGGGCCTGGAGAATGGCATTGCCGTAGGCGGGATGAAGCGCCGTGGTCAGGCGCAGGGCCAGCCGCGCAAAACGCTCTGGCTCTCCCAGTGCCTCGTTCTTGAGGACCTGGCTCAGCTCGGCCGCGCCACCCGTCCCGGTCAGCAGATCGGCACCGCCGACCGAGTGCTTGGTCATCGCTGCGAGCCACTGGTCGTCGTTCATTTTCCTCGCCGATTCCGGCGAGATTGGCGAGCGGACAGAGATATCCAGGACTCCCGATGGTTCGCCAGGCTGCTCGACATCGAACTGACGGCGCAGCTCGCCGAGCCGCATCCGGGCAGCCTCCGATAGGCGAGCCTCGGGCAGGCCGGAGAGGAGACTGAACGAGACCCAGGCTGCGAACTTGAGGTCCTCGCCCGGCGGCCGTGCTGCCAGGATGGCATTCTCCAGGGCGCTGAACGTCTCTGCCGGAAGGTGCGGAGTGATCGCCTCTAGCAGCTGCCGGGTCGTCCACGCGGGGTTACCGGTCTACCCGCTCACCAGCCGGTGATCGCCTTGGAGCAGCAGCTCGGCGGCCCAGGTGGCGTAACGTTCCCCGTCGGCTCGCAGGCCTTCGTAGAGGAGCCACTGTGCGCTGTCATGGGGATCGGCAGCCAGCCTCTCCAGGAAGGGCTGCGCGGCAGCCGGCCTGTCGGTGACCAGCTGGCGGAGGGCGGTGGCGGCTCTATGAAGCAGTGCGTCATCGAGGCGATACAGCGGACCGCCCATCGGATAGCGGTGGGAGAAGTGACGATCCATGAGCGGCTGCTTGGCTGGGTCGTCCTCGGTCAGGGCCATCACGTGGAGCAGGTAGGGCAGGAGCAGCTCCAAGAACCGGTCGGGCGCCCCGCGGGAGCTGCGGGCTACGACCTCGATCGAGCCGGGGTCACCTGCATCCAGTACCTTGACGCGGCCGATGGCGTCGAGGTCGAGTGCACCGGGCCGGTCCTGCAGATAGGCGGCCAGCAGCTCGGCCGCCCAGCCCGGCTGTGACTGGCCGAGCCCGTGCACAGACTGCCAGAGGGCACGTTCACGGCCGTCGTAATCGCCGCGGCGGACGGCTGACACTACGAGATCAAACAGTGCCCGGCTTCGGTGGAGGTCGCCCACCTGCGCCATCAGGCCGAGCCAGTTCTTGGGCTTTGCTGGCGTGCGGGGCCAGCAGTTCGGCGATGCGATCTGGCCGTTCCTTGACCGCAGCCAGCATGATTCCCAGCGCATGATTGTGATTGACGGCGTCGTCCTCGGCCAGCCATCGTTCGATGCTGCCTGCTGCATCGAGGCAGTCAAACCACGGGCGGGTCCGGATCGCCGCCCAGAGACGGTCGGCAAAGGGCAGCCCGGCCAACGCGAGGTGCGCGACCATATCCCATTCGCCCGCCGTCGGGTCAGACAGCGAGCCGAGATAGGCCAGGACCGTCTCCTTGATGTGGAAGCGGATGCCCGGCTCGCTCAGGACTGACTCAACCTCAGTCAGATAGCGTTCTTGGTCATCGTCACGGAGGTGAACCAGGATCTGCCGGACCTGCGCACGGCGAAAGAGCTCTTGCTCACCGCCTTGCAGGAAGACCACCAAGGTCTCATTACGGTTGACCCATCCCCGGGCGAAGGCGTAGTCGAAGAACGCCTCGTGGAAGAACGCCAGCCGGCTCCCGTCGGCGACCAGGACATGGCCGGAGATCAGCACGTCGGCGTCGGCCTGGAGATCGTCCTTATCCATGACCGAGCGTGGCGCCGTCAGCCGCTGGCGTTCACTCAAGGCGTCAGCAAGGACGCTGATCGGCGCGGCAAACCGAAGGCTGGCTCGCCGTGCTTCGCCATCGCGGCGTTTCCGGTCCCAGTAGGCGTCGAAGAGCTGTCGGCTCGTACCAAAGGACAGGGCGTTGGGCTGGCCTGCCGCCGTCTGCAGCAAGACGAGATGGAGCGGTGACCGCAGCAGCTCTCGCTGACTGGCTGTGAGCCCGGCCGCCGACAGCCCCATCGCCTCGACAGCGCCATCGACCTGGCTATCCGAGAGCGGTCCCACTGCCAGTGTCTCGACGCCCTCGGCCGTGGCCAGGGCCCGGATGCGGTGATCGTTCTCAACGTCATACTTGCGGCAGGCCAGCACGACGCGCATCCCGGGGAATGCCGCGGCCTCGCCGAGCAGGTCGGCGACTGCGTCGAAGCTGTCAGGCATCCGGCCTGAGGCCCAGCTGATCGCGTCGAGTTGGTCGATGACAAGCAGGCTGGGCCCGTCCCCGGCGACGGTTGCCAGGGCGCTGACGGGGGAGACCTCCAGGCCGCAGCGCTGGCCAAGCTCCTCCGGCGATGAGAAGGGCTCGATTCGGTCGAGGCGAAGAGCCAGTACCGGCCAGCCTTCGGCTTCGATCTGGCCGACCGCCTGCCGGAGTACGGCACTCTTACCGCCTCCCGCCGTCCCAACGAGAAAAAGCAGACGGTCGGCCTGGGATCGGAGGTCCTCGGCGAGCTGGTCTGCTTCCGATCGGGGGATGGTCGGCTGGAGTAGCTCCCGGTCAACGCTGGCCTCCCAGCGGGCGGAAAGCTGCTGGACTCGCTGCCGGATCGTCTGGCTGCTGACAAGTCGGCGACGGCGCAGGCCGTACTCCTGGAGCAGTTCTTCGATTTTCGGGGCGTCCAGCCTGATGCTGATGTTGTCTGCGACCAGGTCGCCGAGCCCGGCCGCGGCCAGGGGCGGTTCTGCCCCTTCAAGCAGCAGGCCTGCCAGACTGTTGTTTACGTTGCGCAGTTCGCGCTCGTCGGTGCAGTGAACATAGACACCACGAAGCGTGGTCCAGGCCGTCTCTTCCGAGTTGTAGGCCTTCGCACTGAGATAAGTCCAGGCCTTTTCCAGGTCATCGGTAGTCAGCATGTGTTTGATGAACGACTCGGCATCAGGCGTCTGCCGGGCGCGGTCGGCCAGTTCGTCGAGCATTCTGGCAGGGACGATCGAAGTGAAGTGGAACTGGCGGCCGGCAGCTACGTGGCGGCGCGCCGCCTCCAAGACTCCTCGGGAGTTGAGGTTCGGCAGATCCCACTCGTCAGCGATCCGGAGCTGGCGCTTGACCTGATGGGCTTCAGTGACGGTGCCGCGCTGCAGGACGAACTCGACGCCCTCGCCGATGTCACCGAGTGGCTCGACCTGGATAAACTCAGCATCGCCGCGGATGATGTAGAGCACCTGCCGGACGGTCCACCTGCCTTCGTAGCGGTTGCCGAACTTATCGGATGTACCGCCGGGGAGGGGACTCACCCATACCTCCAAGCCCTAGATAGTCTCGATGCCCCACAGACCCGAGGGCTGGAGGCGGTGCGGCAGGAGGACGACGTCCGAGAACACAGCCAGACGGTGCACGCCTATCACTACCCCGACAGAATACGAGGGGAGGTGGTACGTGAGCGCTGGGGTTACTGGGCGCGCCGTCTTTCCCGCGGCGATCAGCACCCTTCTGGGGCCAGTTCGGAGAGCGCCTCTCGTGCCGCGACGTCGGCGCGGATCGTGGGCGGCGATGGGGCGCTCGGCGGTAACACGGCCATGGCCGACTCACGGCCTGGCAGGTCTGTCTCAGGGTGGCCCAGCGGTCGTGCGCCGAGCAGGCTAACGATGCCGATCAGCGCCTCGCCAGAGTGCGACTGGTCGTCACCAAGCTGGCGGAGCAGGTGCACGCGCCTCTCGGCCGAGAACCTTCAGCACTCATCTGGCCTCGGGTCGATCGCCCGCATGGACAGACGGACTGTCTTCCGCCGGAGCGCGAGCAGCAGAACCGCGCGAAGCTGATCTGTTGCGGTACCCAGGTGCCGCCAGCCCGATGGACCTCGCATGTACCTCCGATGGACCTCGCATGTACCTGGGTGCGTGGGCGCGGGTCCTCTAGCTGCACAATCGGGTAGATATCACGCTGTGTAATGTCATCGGCAGGGGTCGTCCCAGAGCCAACGACGTGGCCGACGCGGCGGACGAGGCGGGCAGAACGGGCGGGTGCGAGGCCGACTAGGGCGGCCCGTGGGACTAGGTCCGGACTGACGAGCAAACGTGGAGCAAACATGGGCCGGAAACGGCCTTCACGAGGGAACCTGGATTCGGTATAACCCCAGGTCAGCACGGGTGCGCCGCCAGGGACTTGAACCCCGAACCCGCGGATTAAGAGTAGCGGCGCGTGGTGCCGAGCGATGCTATGACGTGCCGGGCTGTACGGCAAACCGGGAGACCGGCTGCCGCGTGGTGCCGCCCGCTGCCGGGCCGTACCGCGACATCCGAGCAAACATGGAGCAAACATGGGTCCGGCCGATACCCGGAGTTCACGGAAGCGGCGGGTACGGTCCGTAATTACCGCTGCTGGGGTGGATCCAAGGTAGATGCACCGCGCATCCAGGACCGTGCTACCGCTCAAAACGGATCGCAAGATTCTGGCAGACGAACGATGGTGAGGCGGCTTGGCCAGAGAGGCTCGCTGCTGTACGTAGCGATTGACCTGCACCAGGTACGGCGCAGGCCCAGAAAATCGGGAGTGGGAAGCGCAATAGCCGTATCCGGCCCAACCCGCCAGGTCCGGGCGTTTCACGGTCGGCCGCGGCATCTCGCACGGCACGGGAGTGGAGCTGGCGATCCAGTGGTTGTCGAACCACAAGTCCGTGTCCGTCGCGAGCACCCGAAATGCCTTCTTCACCAGCGGTGACGCTGTCCGCAGCCGCTGTTGTAGCCGGACTGTTGCGGCAGGTACGGGGAACATGCCGGACAGGTACTTGCGGGCGAAGCGCAGCCAGCGTGCCCCGCGCTCGTACCCGGGCAGGGCCACGGCCAGGCAGACGAGCCCGGAGCCGGTCAGCAACGGCGGCCTGCCCATCCGCCGCGTTCCTTCGATCTCATCATCCAGCTTCACATACAGTGCGGTCAGCAGGGTGTCCAGGTTCTCGTTCTCCACATAACGATCTTGGGCACCCTTTTCGTGTTCCCGGACGAACCGTCAGGCCGGGGCGATGGCTTCGAGATCGTCGATGCTGCCGGACATGATGGTGCGCAGATGCTGGGTGAGGTGCCCGGCGGGCCAGTCCCACCACGCCAGGGTGAGAAGCCGGGTGATGTCCGGCTCGCTGTAGCGGGAGCGGATGAGCCTGGCCGGGTTGCCGTCGGCGATGCCGCAGTCCGGCACGTCGTCGGCGACGACGGCGCCCCAAGCGACGATCGCGCCGTGGCCGATGCAGATTCCGGGCATGACCATGGCGCGGTAGCCGAACCGGACATCGTTGCCGACCACGGTGTCCCCGCGCCCGGGCAGGCCGGTGAGGTCAAAGTGCCCGGCCCAGGAACCACCCATCATGGGGAAGGGGAACGTTGAGGGACCGTCCATACGGTGGTTGGCGCCGTTCATGATGAACCGCACCCCGGTGCCCAGCGCGCAGAACTTCCCCGATGTGGACCGTTAGAATGTCACGACTCGGTCATATCCGGCATAGGCATTGGCGGCATCTACCGAGGTTCCGAAGCCGCTGTTCTTGCCTGCGAAGTCGTCTTCGGTGACCCCGAGGGCGCGGCCGCTGGGCTCGCAAACAGAGATCCTGACATTGTGGTTAATAAGGAAGTTCATCAGCTCCTTCAGTGGCGGCACGCCAACACCTTGGATCTCGGCAGCAATGTGGTCTTTGATCAGCGGTGCGGCCTCCATCATCAAGATGATTCCGGTCTCATGTCCTGCCTCGACAGCTCCCTTTGCCTCCATGAAGGGGAAAGTGGCCCTGGTGGGGTCTTCTGTCCCGTGTGTCGCAACGAAAAGGATCTTTGCCATAATCGGTGCCTCCATTCTTAAGTAGGGAATCGGCATTCAAGGTTGCGCCCAGATTTGCCGTATGTCAGGCGCGATGCGATCACGGCTACCTCGATATCGAGTAGTGTCTTTGACCGTGTGAAGTGGTAGGGGTCCACGCAGGATAGGCTGGATACCAGCTGATCGGCAACTACGCCAGCGGCGGGCACCGAATGGTCGCCCGAAGGCGAACCCGATTGAGTTAACGTGCACGACTTCGCCGACCGCGCTCTGGGTGAGCACGCCAAGGGCATCCCCTATGGGATCTACGGCGTGGCCCACGACGAAGGCTGGGTCAGTGTCGGTGACGTCGCAGACACCGCCGAGGTCGCGGTCGAGTCCATCCGACGGTGGAACCAGATGGGCTGGGCACGGTTCCCCGGCGCCGACCGGCTCTTGATCACCGCCGATGCGGGCGGCTCCAACGGCTACCGGCTCCGGGCCTGGAAGGTTCTCGCGCGGCTCGCAGCCGAGGCCGGTCTGCGCATCACCGTGGGCCGCTACCCGCCCGGCACCTCCAAGTGGACCCGTTCCTTCCTCATGGGTCCCGGCGCTCCGGGGCGGTTGCTCTCGCCTGGTAGTTGGCGTGCGGATGACATCCGAGTCGGGCGACGTTCCGATCACTTTCTGGAGCGGCTCGCACTCAGCAGCGTCAGTCTCTCCTCGCTCTCCCCGCGCCAGGTGGTTGGCGAGGACCCGCTTTGTGCCGTCCGTCGCGTGGCGGCCCGATCCCCCATCCAGAAGCCGCACATGCCTGTGCCCCGCATCATGCGGATCATGACCACCCCTCCACATCACGAGCCGACCTCCCTGGTCTGGTTTCATCTCCCTCGAGGCCCTCGAGGCGATGGTTCCTGTTCTTTAGGACGCTCCGGCAGGCAGGAGGGATACACCGGCGGTCCGCGTCCGCCGGATTCGGCTTTCATGGCGACGGGCAGTGGAGGTGTGGTCCGCTGGCCTGCGCAACTGCCGCACTCGCCTATGGCAACGTCGTGCCGAGGCCGGAGCGGGTGCCGGGCGGGAGCGCTGCGGCGGTGTCCGGTGTGCGCGGCCGTTTCGGTCGGCGACGCTGCTGGTGTATCCCTTTCGCCGCGTGACTCGTCTGCAGGGTGAATCCATCACGACGGAGGGCAGCAGAGATGACCGAGAGCAAGGGCGGGCTGAGCCCGCAGGCACGCGAGTTCGTCGCAGTCGGCGCGAGCGTGGGCACCGGGTGTCACCCGTGCGTCACGCACCACCTCAAGGCGGGTACCGGCGTGGGCCTCGGCGCACAGGCGCTGCTGGCCGCGATCACGGCGGCGGAACGGGTAACCGCCGACTCGTCGGCCCGGATGGCGCAGCACGCCCGCCGGCAGCTGCCGGCGGCAAGCGAGGGAGCCGGCGGCAGTGTCCGCGCTGCGACGCTGGCCGCACTGGGTGCGGCGGTGGCGGCGAACTCGATGCCGAACATCGAGCGGTATCTCGCCGAAGCGGCAGAGCTGGACGTGTCCCGCGACGAGCTGGCCGACGCCGTGAACGTCGCGCACAATGTCCAGCAGAACGCGGCGCGCATTCACGCCCAGCGCACCGAACGACTGCTGGACGTGCCGCAAGAGGCGGCACCCGCACAGGCAGCGGCTGCCGGACAAGCGGACGAGTGCGCCGAGGCCTGCGCGTGCCACGACGAAGACGGCAGCGCTGGCACCGGCCCCGAGCTGGCCCAGGGCGCGCCACCCATCGGCGCGAAACACTGGTGACGGCGGGCTGCGCCGACAAGCCGGCGTGATCCACCCTGCTACGCCCCTGTGCTGGGTCCGGCGGGCCGAAGGTCCGTTGCAAAGAGCCCGTTGGGCCCCTGCGCAGGGGTTGCCGCGGTGTCAGGCTCAAGGTGAGGTGAGGTAACAGATGACCGGCTCGCTGGACACCCAGGACCGCGCCGCGCAGCTTGTGCAGTACCGGCCGCGTGTCTACCGGCACCTGCTGGCGATGACCCGTGACCCGGCCCTCGCCGATGACCTGACGCAGGAGACATTCCTGCGTGCCGTGTCGCACATCGGGCAGCTGCGTCACGGCGACGCCGCGCTCGGCTGGCTGTACCGGATCGCCGCGAACACCGTGGTTGATCACGCGCGCCGCGCCCGCGGCGTCGGCGCGCCAGCCGACACCGAACGACTCGCCGACACGGGTGCCAGTCCGCTGCGGCAGTCCCCGGCGCCGTCACCGCAGACGGCGGCCGAGCGCTCCGAGATGAGCGCCTGCGTCGACCGGCATCTCGCCTCGCTGCCCGACGACTACCGGGTGGTCCTGCTCCTGCACGACGGGCACGGGCTGACCAACCCGGAGATCGCGGCCCGGCTGCACTGCTCGGTGGCCACCGTCAAGATCCGCATTCACCGGGCACGCGCGCGGCTGCGCGCCGCCCTCACCGGCGCGTGCGACTTCGACGCCGACGACCGCGGCGAAATAGCCTGCGAACAACGCTAACCCGTCCGCTTCTTCGAGTCCGCCGCGGTCCCGAGAGCCCCCGAGAGGGCCTGTAGCCGGGAGTTTCGGAACCTTGGCCGTGTGAAGTCCCTGTCGTAGTGAGTTTGCTGCCGAGCTGGTTCGGGCTCTGCCTACTTCCGGCTGAGAGTCAGCGGTATGGGCGCTTCTGCGCGGGCGGCACCGGCATGATCCGCGCGCCCACCCTCACCAGCGCGCGCACCCGCTCATCGCCGCTTGCCATGCCACCGCGCCGAGAGCAGGCCGAGCATCTCGGTGCCGATGGCATCGAGCCGGCGCGGTCGGCGCAGCATTGAACGCTGCCTCACCAGCGAGCTACGCTCGCATTGCGATGGCATAGGCGCCTCCAATCGCGGAGCCGGAGCCACAAGTGGAGCTGGGTGGGCATTATCCGCGGATCTACCGCTATTTCCTCGGCCTGGTCCGCGATCCGACGGAGGCGGAGGACCTGACGCAGGAGACGTTTCTCCGTGCGCACCGTCGGGGCGAGTCGCTGCGCGATCCCGCGGCCGCCTTGCCTTGGCTCTACAGCATCGCGACGCATGTCTGCCTCGATTGGCTGCGCCAGCGGGCGCGCCGTGCCCCGGCCGAGTCCCAGCTCGACCCCGAGACCGAGTCCCCGCCAGACCCGGCCCCGACCGCCCAGCTGCGGGTCGAGCAAGACGAGATGAGCAGATGCGTCCAGAGCTACGTCGCGGAGCTGAGCGACAGCTACCGGGCCGTGCTCCTCCTGCACGACATTCACGGCCTGACCTGCCCGCAGATTGCCGAGCTTCTCGGCGACTCGCCCGGCAGCGTCAAGGTTCGCCTCCACCGGGCACGCAAACGGCTGCAGAGCGCCCTGGAGAGCGGGTGCGCGTTCTCATATGACGAGCGTGGCACGTTCGTCTGCGAGCCCAGGGATTAGCCCGCCCGCCGCTCCAGCGTTGCCGAAGGCTCCCGCGCGCTGGCTGTGTATCCCTGGAGCCCCCTCGGTCGTCTCATCAATGAGGAGACCGAAATGAGAACCCGGATGATGTGCTGGACTTCGCCGTCAAGCTGACCCAGACCCCCGAGGCGTGCGATGAAGCAGACGTTGCCTGTCTGCGGCAGGCCGGGTTCAGCGACGCGGACATCCTGCACATCGTGGAAGTCACCGCGATCTTCAACTACAACGTGCGCCTGGCCACCGCCACCGGGCTGTTCCCCAATGCCGAATACCACACCCTCGGCCGAACATCAGCGACGGAAGGCTAAGACATGGCACTGGACCAGAAAGACAAGGAACTGGCCGCGATCGGCGCGAGCATCGGCACCGGGTGCCTCCCCTGCATCGAGCACCACATCCCCGCCGGCCGGGACGCCGGACTTACCGAGCCAGAACTCGCGCCGGCGGTCGAGGTCGCCGATGCGACCCACCGCATCGCCGCTGAACTGCTGTTCGGGCGCAGCCGCGAATTGCTGCACGGCGCGGAAGCGCCGGCCAGCGTGCCGCTTCAAGCCGAGCCCACCTCACGGCCAGATGAGCTGGTAGCCCTGGGCGCAAGCGTCGGAGCCAACTGCCACCCACTTCTTGAGCAGCACATCGCCGGGGCGCTCAAGCAGGGACTGACAGCAAGCCAGGTGCGCTCAGCGATCAAGATGGCCGAGATCGTCCAGCAGCACGCCGCAGACATCACCGCCGGTAAAGCTGCAGCCTTCATTGAGGCAGCCGGGCTCAATCCAGCGGCTGTCTCATGAGAGAGGCCTTCAGCAGGCAACGCGATAGGGAGGGACCGAGATGAAAAAGATGATCATCGGCGCTGCGGTCCTCGCGGCGGCGCTGGCCGCACTTCGCCGCTTCGGGCCGGCGATACACGAGCGCGCCATGAAGAAGTGCCATCAAATGATGAGCAAGTGCCAGGAAATGTTCGGCCAGCAAGCCGGTCCTCCGGCGGACATGGCCTGCAAGAGCACGACCACGCCGGGCCCAGAGCAGGCAGCGGCCGGCGAGCACGAGCGAGCAGAAGCAACCCGGGCAAGCTGACCGCCCGAAGGCGGGGAAGGAGTACAAGTCATGGCATGGCACCTAGCAGGTACCTACTTCGAGCAATGCCCCTGCGACGTGGTCTGCCCCTGCATCACGTCAGCGTTCATGGCGCCCGCCGACGTGGAGCGCTGCCTCACGGTGCTGGCCTTTCACATCGCCTCAGGCGAGATCGACGGCGTCGATGTGAACGGCCTGACCGTAGCCATGTTCGTCGACTCGCCCCGCGTCATGTGGGACGGCAACTGGCGGGTCGGGATGTTTATGGACGCCGCCGCCTCCCAGCAGCAAGCCGGCAAGCTCGGCGCGCTCTTCTCCGGCCAGCTCGGAGGACCGATGGAAATGCTCGCGGGGCTGACCGGGGAGAGGCTGGGCGTACAGGTCGCCCCCATCCAGTACGCCGACGATGGACGCCGCCACCGGGTGCAGATCGGGGAGCTGGCAGAGATAGAGATCGAGGATTTCGTTCCGCCGCAAAACCCCGAAGGCGAGGTTTACCGGCTGACGGGCATATTGCACCCCGTGAACTCGACGCAGAACATCGCCCGGGCGACCACCTCGCGCTTCAGCGCCTTCGGGCACAAGTTCTCCCACGAGGGGAAGTACGGGCAGTCGGCACCATTTTCCTGGGTGGCGTAGAAGTCAACATGGAACCGGGCGGCAGCGCGTTCGCGCCGACGGTCCTGCACAGGTGGGGCCAGCACCAGAACCTCTTGCCGGGGCTGGCCCTAGCGGCGTTGGCCGCGGCGGGGTGGATCTACGTCGCCTACCACCCGAGTGCCACGGGCGGCACGGGGAGCATGGCGAGGGGCGGCCCGGGAGGAGGCGCAGTATTCCTGTCTGGCTGGACAGCGATGATGACGGCCATGATGGTGCCCGCAACCCTGCCGTTGATCCTGCTCTACCGCGCCATAGCCCGCAACCGGCTCAGCCCCGCCCAATCCCGGATCGGCACGATGGTCCTGCTCACGGGCTACCTCGGGGTCTGGGCAGCCGCCGGGATGCCGGTCTATGGCTACAGCCTGCTCGCCGGGACGGCGGGCTCGCTGGCGGCCGTGCTGCCAGCTTCACTGCTGGTGGCCGGGGGCATCTACCAGTTCACGCCGCTCAAGCGGATCTGCCACGCCCGCTGCAGCAGCCCGCTGTTCTTCCTGCTGCAGAACTGGCGACAGGGGCCGGCCGGGGCGCTGCGGCTCGGGGTGGTGCATGGGCTCGATTGCCTGGGCTGCTGTGCGGGGCTGATGACGAGCTTGGTGGCGCTCGGGATGATGAACCTGGCCTGGACGCTAACGGCCGCGGTCGTGGTATTTGCCGAGAAAACCATTCCCGGCAGCCACCGCCTCGCCCGCCCCCTCGGCGTCTTGATGATCGCCGGTGGCATCGCGCTACTGGGTGCGTCCCTGCTCGGCGGGGTGGCACCCCAGATGAAACCCATGTAGCCCAAGCGGCGGGGAAGGGAGTGGGTTGCGAGATCGCATCCCACTTTTCAACGGGCTATTCACTGGCCGGCCCATAGGTTCAGCCAGAGTTCGGGAATCCATGACGTGTGGAACATCTGGATCATCTACCCGCTCATCGCGTGGGCGTTGCTTACGGCTGCGGTGTCGGCTGGTTCATTTACGTGCGCAAGCCAATTTCCGAAAGTGAGATCGAGCGTCAGGCTGGCCCGCGCGCTGACTCCTGGCCGCAGGTGGAGCACCCATTCAGCGCCCATCGGCCCGCGCCGCGGCGCCTGGTCATGGTTTAGCTGCTGCACCGGCACCCTGGTCGGTTACTCGGCGACCCGGACAGGACCTCCAGCACCGCCCGATCTCTCTGCTTGACCACGTTCAGCTCCGAAGCATGCGCGGGAGCGTCAAGCGGGACTCGGCACCCAGCGCGCGCAGCTGCCCGGTGTCACTTGTTGTGCGACGGATCGGAGAGCGGGCCGCGCCGACGCTAACCGACCTTCAACTTGTCCGTCCGGGGCAGGAGGATCGGGGCGCGCGTGAGGCGACCGTGGCTGCCGATGGCTTTGGGCTAGCGTCACGGCAACCAGGACAAGCGCCGCGCCAATCAGCACGATGTCGTGGCCGTACCAGGCGATCATCACGGCGAGCAGCAGCCCGGCGGTAACGGTCCGCCAGGTCAATGTGGGGTCCCGCCAGATGAGCAATCCCGCCGTGATCGTTGCAACGACGACCAGGCCGCAGTCCGCCGCGACGCCTTTCCCCAACTCCGGTGAAGCGGCTACCAGCACCCAGGCGAGCGGCACGACCAGCAAGTACTTGGGCGCTGGCGGCCGTGACCAGAGCAGCAGGGCGAAGAAGAAGATCACTGTCGGCAGGGCCTGCCCGAAAACTGGCAGCGGACGCAGCGGGTGACCGCCGAGCAATCCAATGACCGGGTACACAATGAGCGCGTAGGCGATGAAGACCGCACCCAGCAGCGATGCCAGGTCCTGGCCGGGGTGGATCACCAGGTCGCTGTGCGCGACTGGACGCACACCACCGCGGTCCGGGCGATCGAGGTCGCGATGATCGCGCTCGGGGTCGGGGTGGCGGTTGTGATCGCTCCCGCCACGGAGTCGATCATGTCGACGCTCCCCGGCGGTGCCGGCGCTGCCCAGGCCGCTGCGGCGCACCGCTGGTGAGTCGATCGGCGCAACGCGCTGGTCGTCCAGGACAGCCGGTACCGGCTGCCCTGGACGCCTTTGTGCACGGAATCCACATCACCACCGTCAGCGCCGCAGTTATCTTGCTCGCCGCGGCTGTTGTCCTCGCGTGGATTGCCCACCGGCAGGGCACGCGCCACAGCGCTCACACCGCCTGCACGCGTTCCCATCTACGGGCTCGTCACCGTCTGGGCCCGCACCCCCGTATGCCGAGCACGGGCCGCGACAACGGCACAGCCGCAACGCTCTCTTGCACGTGCGGCCCCAGGCGCCGCACCCTCACCCGACGATGGAAGGCGACATGAAACCAAACACGGCACTCACCGCCACCGCCCCACCGCGCCGACGCCGCGCCGCCAAAGGCGCGTCTCTGCGCTACGCCCGTTGGGACGACGGGCCTAGCTGCTTGAGCCATTTGCTGCGGGGACTTGTGAGCGTCTCCTCACGTGTATCCCTTCGGCCTGCCGCCTCGTCTTGAAGGGGAGAGCGCATCGCCAGGGAGGTGATTTCAATGTCGGAACGTGAAAGCCACGAACAGCCGCAGGCCGCCGGGTCCGATGAGGGCCCTGAGTCTGCCGCATCGTTCCCCTTCGAGGCCGCGATGTGGGTCGGCTGCTGCGGCCCAGCGATGAACAGGATGGCGGCGGCCTGCCGCGACGAGCCAGATGAATCGAAGCCCCCTGGCTCCGGAGAGGACCGGAGTGGGGAGCGTGACTGAGGAGGTACCGATGATGTGGTGGGGTGGTTACCACTACTGGGGGTCCGGCTATCACTGGTGGTGGGCCGGGCTGGTGGTCATGGCTGTGTTCATGGTGGTCTGCTTCGCCGTTATGGCGCTCATGATGGGCCATGGCCGGATGTCGACCTGCATGGGCGGCATGTTCGGATCCTGGAGGCAGCACTCAGGCCGGCACGAGACGGACGCGCCCGAACGGATACTCGATGAGCGGCTTGCCCGGGGCGAGATCGATATCGAGGAATACCGCCGGATACAGGAAACCCTCGCGGAGATTAACAGCCCGGCTGGTGGCGAAGAAAAAGTGGGCTCTCAGCAGTGAGAGCGAGCTCGGAGACATGTGGATGTCCGAGCCATTCGTCTGCCCGTCGACAAGTCTTCGTGGACTCGGGAACCGTGGGCTAGCCCGCGAGGGGCTAGCCCACGTTGAGTGAGGCGAACCCGCAGGCCCGCGAGGTTGACCTCGCCGGTTGATACGGTGTTGAACGGGCGGTTTTGACGGTCCGGTCGGTACTTCAAAGCCCGCGCGCGGCCAGGAGCCGGGCGCTTGGCCGGTGACAGGTGGTGTGGCCGTTGCGCAGACTGTCCCCAGCGGGTGCTGGCCGGATACGTGCGGGTCACCGGGGACACCTGATAAGGGCCTGTCACGGTCGGCCACCGCGTCACCTACTACCCGGTCCGCCGAACCTGCGATAACGCCCGGCAAGAGGAGACCGGTAAGTGACTAGGGCGAGCCCGCGGCCCGCCGGTCGTCAGGCTGTGTTGAGGACACCGGATCGCACGCGGTGATCCCCGCGGTCGTCGGGCTCGAACTCGGAGCCCTCCCCAGCGCGGTGCGAAGTCTCGCCCGACCGCGCGGTGGATGCGGATCTTGGCCGTCGCTACCGACGCTACCGACACACCGAGGATCTCCGCGAATTCGTGGCTGGACAAGCCAGGTGGAACAGGATCACCGCGCGATGGTCGTCGGGCAGCTGGAGCCGTTCAGCGGCTGCTGGCCCGCGGCCGGCACGTCATCACCGCGACCACGCCGGCCTGGGCCGAGACCGTCGTCCTCGACCCGGGCGAGGACGGCCTCGCCTGCTGGTACTGGCCGGTGCAGGGCGATGCGATCGTCACCACGGGCCCGTGGCCGCCGCCGGACCGGCGGCCGTCGCGGCGTACCGGCGCCGGATCGCCGAGGGGTCCGGCCCGCCGCCGTCGCGATCGGCCCGGCCGGGCGGGACGTGCGCTACCTGCTCGACGGCCACCATGAGCTGGCCGCCTACGAGGCGCCGGACGGGCCGAACGAGCCGTGAGCATGTGCTGAACTGTCCGGCATGGAGTATTCCCGATTCCTCGACTGCCTCGCGGCCGACTTCGCCCGCCTGCCGGCCGTCGTGCCGACCGACCCCACCGCGGCGGTGCCGAGCTGTCCGGGCTGGACCGTCGCCGACCTGACCCGCCACGTCGGCGAGGTGTACCTGCACAAGACCCTGGCCATGCGCGAGGGCGCCGAGCCCGGCCCGTGGCCGCCGAAGGAGCTCGCGGACGAGAAGCCGCTCGCGCTGCTCGACCGGGGATACGCCGGGCTGCGCGGCGAGTTCGCCGCCCGCAAGCCGGAGGATCCGGCCGGCTCCTGGTACACCCCGGACCAGACCGTCGGCTTCTGGATCCGGCGGATGGCGCAGGAGACGGTCATCCACCGCATCGACGCCGAGCTCGGCACCGGGCAGCCGGTCGCGCCGGTCCCGGCCGACCTTGCCGTCGACGGCATCGACGAGCTGCTCAAGGTCTTCGTGGCTACTTCACCGACATTCCTGGCCGGCTCGCCGGGCCGGACGTACACCGTGCGGACCGGCGGCGCGGCGTGGCGGGCGCGGACCGGCCCGGGGCTGTTCGCCGTCGAGGACGGGGCCGTCGACGACGCGGCCGACGTGACCGTGAGCGGCCCGCCGACGGCCGTGCTGCGCTGGGCGTGGAACCGGGAGGGTGCCGGCGTGCCGGGCGGCGTGACGGTCGATGGCGCCCCGGAGGCGGTCGCGGAGTTGCGGCGCTGCATCGTTACGGCGACGCAGTGAGGCCGGTCAGTCGGCCGCCGGTGATGCGACGGCGGCTGCGCGGTGATGCACCGCGCGGTCCGCCGTGAGCGGTGTCGTCCGGGCGGATCGCACAGCCGAACAATCCGGCGGCCCGATCATGACACCCATGCCGACTCAGAAAGTGCCGCCGCGATGAGACAACCTCCCGCTGCCACCGGTCGCGAATCAAGCGAAACCGCATGTCCCAGCGCTCTGGTGCCATGCGCGCTGAGAACCTACGGAGCTCCCTGTAGGGAGACATCAAGATCTCTGTCCGGTCCTCTGTGTCCTGTGACAGTTGATCTTCCCTTTTGCCATTGGATCTTGCCCCACTTGCGGTTGGGGCCGCTCAGATTGCTCCTCCGCCCGTCGCGGCCGAGCGGCTGTCGTCGCAGGCGGGCGTCACGAGCTGTGGGCAGCGTTCGGCGGCAGGGGCGGGCACCAACACCGGCTAATACCGCAACGGCACTTATGGTGGGAGATGGCCTCGTCGCCTGTAGTGGACTGGTGAGCTATGCTTGGTGCGCTTTGCTCCAAGTGACTCGAGTCCCACTCCGAGTCGCAGTCCCCCAACGGGGCATGCAGGAGTGGTGGCCGTCAGAACTCCACCCGGAACTTCGGGGTGAACGAGACGGTTGTTGGCCGTATCCCGGCGATCCGGTCGACCCTATAACTGCGAAGCGCTCCGTAGTCGTTGACGACGAAGAGGACGAGGTTCCCGTCTTGCGTTCGTCGGAGCGAGTACGGCTCCACCCGTCTGGGACCACGCCGACCCTGTTCCGCCCGGTAATCGATGTCCACCTTAAGCCGGTTCGCCCCGGCATACCGGAGTAGCTCCAGCGGCACCGCACGCCGCCACGACGTGATGGCCCTCGGCGCCTCCCACGTGGCGTCAACCTTCCCCACCTGTGCGCGGGGAAGCTCACGGACGGCAAGCGTCCCGGCAAGCCACGAGAAGACATTGTCCAGCGTCGCCCAGAAGCCCTCGAACGGCGGCAAGGGCTGCGGCAACTGGTGGCCGAGCATGTTCCCCCACTCGTTCTCGATCTCCGCTCGAAACGGTGACGACTGGATGACCGCTGCCGTTGGCACCTCGATCCCCGCATGGGCGCATTTGCGTTCGAGCACCCGTCGGACGGCTCCAGAGAGACCGATGAGATCCGGATGGCGATACATGTGGACGACATCGTAGAGATCACGCGGGCGACAACGTTCGGTCAGTGCTCGGAGCTTCTCACCGAAGAGTTCGGTGATGGAGTAGCTCGCCACCCCACGCACCGGCAGCGAGTCGCTGTACGGGTGCCCGATGGGGCGAAGCACGGGACGGCCCACGAGGATCTCGTCTGAGGTGAGGTCGATCTTTACCTTTGGGAGCGAAGGGTTGCCGTTCGGCCCCCGGTAGGCGATCCGGCCCTGGGTTGTTGGATGATTCCGCTTGTTCTTCTTCCGCTGGAACGACTTGTCGTCAAGCACGAACTCGATGCCCGACTGCTCTCGGGCCCACTCAGCGATCTCGCCGAAGATCGGCATGAGGTCGCCTGGCTCCTCTGGCCCGCCATTGACGATGGTGAAATCAAGATCCTCCGAGAACCGGAAGGTCTCGTAGTAGCACTTGCGAAGGCATGTCCCCCCCTTGAACACCCAGGTGCGTGACAGCGCCCGGTGTTGCGCGATCCCAGCAAGGAGCCACCCGAGCACGTAGTCCTTCTCGATGACTCCCTGGTCGAGCAGCCACTCTGCCCGAAGGAGTGCCAGCTCTCGCTGAGGAATCACGAGGCCCCCTCCCTCACGACGGTCACGTTCACGCGGAGTCCCCAGCGCATGCACCGACGGCCACCGTCTGCGCCATCCGGGTCCAGGGCCGAGATGCCTGACGACACCCGCTCCTGACAGGCTGACACGAGGCTCGGGAGGTCAAGGTCAAGCGCCTCGATGAGGTAGCCGAGCCGCTTGAAGACTGCCCGGTTCCCGAGCCGGTCCCCGTACTCGATGAGTTGAGCCGGATCCTGCTCGTCGAGATATGCCACGAGTACCTCGGCTCCGTGCCGGATACCTCCACCGAGTCGTGGAGCGTCGAGAATGTCCACCACGGTCCGGGCGGGATCTGCAAAGCGAAGTCGGGCGTCTCCTCTCCACTCTGTCTTGAGCCCCCACGTCAGGGCGTCATCGCTAACGTGGTTGACGGTGTAGTCGTGATCCAAAAGCCGCGCCGACGAGGTGCGAACACGCTCTGACGTCTTAAGGACGGTTGTCCGGAAGACTTGCTCCGTGAGCGCCCAGTGATGGGCGGCCGTCCACCCCGTGAAGTAACAAGGTGACCAGACCTCAGCTGCCACGAGGAGCGCGTCCTCCGACCACGCAGCCGGGTTCGTGACATACACCGGCACCCCGATGTACAGCCCTCGCCGGACCCGCCGGACCCATCCGGCTTCGGCCCACCGGGCGAGCTTCTTCGCCGCCGTATCGGCGTCGACGTCAAGCGTCTCCACGACATCTGTCGGTTTGATGAACCGGCGGCCGGCGGCGAGCACCTGTGCAAGCTCGGCCCGGCCCCGACCGCTGATCCCTGCAGACTGCAACATCGCTACACCAGTACCCAATGCTGTAAGAGAACTACTGGTTTTAATCTATCATACACCGGGACACCGGAACTTCGATCCATTCGTAAATTAGTGGCCTCAGCATGTCATCACCTCCCGGCAGGGAGGGGACCCCCCATAAGTGCCGTTGCAGTACTAAGTGGTCGGCGCCGAGCCGGAACGTGAGTCGGCTCGTGCCATCCAAGATTCCTCCGCCCAGGTCAGGCGCTGGCACCGAGGAAGATCTTTTGTCACAGGACACTCTGCTTGTCCATCGCGTGTCCGACCGGCCGGTATCTGTCCGCTGCGGGGATGGGGTGGAGCACGATCGCTTCGGTCGCTTGTCTGCCCTGAGCGGCGTCTGCCACGTGCTGGGCCCAGGGCGATCAGTCGTCGGCTTCGTCTTCCCAGGCTTCGAGACCTTCCTTGGCAGCGAGCGCGGCGATGATGAGCGCGGCGGCGGGGTCGGCCCACCACCAGCCCAGCCAGGTGTTGAAGCCGACGCCCAGCAGGGTGGCGGCGGAGGTGAAGGCGCAGAAGGCCGTCTCGGCCGAGTCACCGATCAGGGTGCGGTTGCCGAGCGCGCGGCCGGTGCGGCGCTTGGCCACCGCGAGGGCCGGCATGACGAGCAGGGCGGCGCCGGCCACTGCCAGGCCCGCCGCGGACTGCCCCGGGCGGGCGTGGGTGGCCAGGTCGCGGATGCCCTCGACGGCCAGGTAGAGGGCCAGGGCAAAGAACGTCACGCCGATTAGCCGGACCGCCCGCGTCTCGCGCTCCTCTCCTTCTTCCTGTTCTTCCGCTCCGCGTAGCTGCCAGACC
>WNGK01011390.1_pt1 | contig 21436 bp, 18 predicted proteins | sample 5400601 | NCBI WGS metagenome assembly WNGK01 (sample SAMN13153376, study PRJNA577476) | soil metagenome | isolation source: 60 cm soil or saprolite under Garry oak tree replicate 1 | place: USA:California | collected 2016-06-15
ATGCGCGACTTTTCGTAGGCTGCCTTCGCCGAGACGAGATTCGACTCGCCTGTGGTGAGGGTCGCAGCGTCTTGCAGGATCGCGGTCTGGGTGGTGAGTCCTACTTTCAACTTTTGCTGATCGGCGTCGAGGGTCTGGCGCGCCAGGTCGACGGCGGATTGCGCCGCCCGCACAGCTGCGCGATTCTGGCGCACGTCGAATTGCGCGTTGCGCACTTCGATGCGCACCTGATTTTCAAGCTGATGCTGGCGGACCTGCGCCTGGCGGTATTCCAGTTCGGCGCGCACCTGGTTCGATTGCGCCAGGCGATTGCGGATGGGGATGCTGAGCGAGAGCCCCACACCCTTGTCGGGCGCGGTCGAATTCACGAGCTGATTCAGCGTTGAGCCGTAGCCCACGGGCGCGGGCGGGGTAGAGCCCTGAAATGGCGGCGGCACATTGGTATAGCAATTCTTGGTGACAGTCGCTGAACACGCCGTGAGGCTGGGGTTGATCGCTCCGCCGACACCGGACCCGCCGTAGTAGGCGAAAGCATCGAGCGTGGGCAGGAGCGCATTGCGCACCGCCTTGGTGCTGATGTCGCGTGAGTTGAGATCGATGCGCGACTCGACCAGCTCGGCGCGGTGTTGCAGCGCGTCGTTGATCATGTCCTGTATGGGGATGACAGGCTCCTGCTCCGGTACCTGCACGGTCGAGGTGGGAATCACGTCGGCCTCCGCCAGCAGCGGGTCTTCGATGCTTCGGCTGAGCGCATTTTTCATGAGCAGTTGCTGAAGCTGAAGGTTGTTCTGCGCCACAATCAGGTTTTGCTGGTCGGTCGCGACGGTGCTCTGCGCACTGACCACCTGAATGGGAGGGATGGTTCCAACCTGTGCCTGGCGCTTGGCATCGTCGTAAGCCTTCTGCCCGTAGGTGAGCGACTCCTGCTGCACGCGGACATTTTCGTAGGCGAAGACGAGATCCCAATACATGTTCTCGATCTGGTCGACCGTGGTGATGATTTGCAGGCGGAAGGCCACATCAGAAATCTCGCGGTTGTTTTTTGCGATGCGAATAAATCGAGTATTGGGAAGGAATCCGAAGCCCTGCAGCAGATTTTGCGTGACCTTCATCTGAAAGTTCGAACCGAGCTGCGGCGTCAGCAGGGCGGCGGTACTGTTGGTGGTGATGTGTGTGTTGTTGAATCCCGCGGTCAGAGTCGTACCCCATTGAAAACCCTGGGTGTAGGCAAGGTCGGAGGTGTAGGTGTTTTGGGCAATCACGCCGCCCGGGGCGGGGCTGAACAGGCTCACCGATTCGGTATCGTTCTTGTCGAGTTGCAGCGTGCCGGTGACTCAGCGTGCCGGTGACTTGAGGATCGAAGCCGGTGATGGGCGATCCGACGCCAAGGGTTGAGCTGACCAAGCCGTTGGTGCCGGTGCCGGCGCCACCGGCCGCGACCGTAGTGCCGCCGGATCCGGAGCCGACCGTGCCGCCGAGTCCGCCGACGCCGCCTCCGGGCGTGTTCTGCACGATGCCGGTATTCACGCCGAGAATGCTGGCGCCTGATTTCGCGCGCAGCAGGTCGGCTTCGGCGATGTTCAGGTTGTAGCGGGCAATGTCGAGATCGAGATTATTCTCCAGCGCGAGCGCGATGGCGTCATCGATGGAGAGATAAATCTTGCCGTCGCGCATGAGCGAGTCAATGCGCGGCGAGTTCCCCAGGTTCGGCTGCGCCAGCTCCTGATGCATGTAAGGCTGCAGCACATGAGGAAAGGCGGAGCGCGGAATCGAGTAGTCCTTCAGATGAATAGGCTGCGGCTGTGCCGGCTGAGGGGCCACGGGCGGCGCGGATTGCGACGGCGCAGGGGGAACATCCTGCGCACAGAGCGCGGTCGAAAGTATCGCTAAAAGTAATACGGAACCGACGCAGAGCGCCAGCAGCCGGACGGAAATCAAACACGGAAAGAGCATGGGTCTTCTCCTTGCATAAGAACGGGCATGCAGTTTTACGATCAGAATTAATAATGCCAGTGTTGGATGCAAAACACGATAAAGCGACACTTCATCTTAGCGGGAGAAGTTTCACGGAAAGGGCGGATGATTGTAAAGAATTGTGAGGGGAAAATGAGAATGGCGCCGTTTTCCAGTTCGGAAGGCGGCGCCAGGCAGCGTGGTTGAAACTATTGCTGTTGTGGCGGCTGGGCCGGTGGCGTCGTTGCCGACGGCGCATCGGTGCGCGGCTGGATGAAGGGCACGTGCGGCATCTGCCGGACTTGGCCGCGGGCGGCGTCGTCGATGCTGATGCCGGCATGGTCGACGAGTTGGCCGGTGGAGCGGTCAAGCTCAATCCGCGACTTTTCATAGGCGACCATGGCATTGACCAATCCCGACTCCGAGCTCGCCAGTTGGCTCTGGTATTGCAGGACCAGCGTGGTGGTCGATGTGCCGAATTGGTATTTCTTTTGCTCGGCATCGAGCGACTGCCGGGACAGTTCCGCCGCCGCTTTCGCGGATTCGACACTAGCACGGTTTTGTTGCACCTGGTATTGGGCGTTGCGGACTTCGATGCCCACCTGGTTTTCGATCTGTTGCAGCCGCATCTGGGCCTGACGATATTCCAGCTCAGAACGAATCTGCACGGCTTGGGCCGCGCGGTTGCGAAGCGGGATGTTGAGCTGAAGACCTACCCCTTTGTCAGGCGCCGTGGAGTTGACCAACTGGTTGAGAGTGCTGCCGTAGCCCACAGCCGAAGCGGGGCTTGTGGCGCATCCGAACCCTTGCAACGCAGGGTCCAGATTTGAGCAAAGGTTAGCCGGATTCTGGGAGCCACCGACACCCAAACCTCCGTAGTAAGCAAAAAGGTCGAGGGTGGGCAGCAGCGAGCTGCGAACAGCCTTATTGCTGAGTTCGCGGCTGTTCAAGTCGATGCGCGATTCCACGAGTTCCGCGCGGTGGCGAATACCCTCGTTAACCAGGTCTTCCGTGGGCACCACGGCCTCCTGTGCCGGCACATCCATCGTCGAAGTCGGGATCACTTCGGCGGTGGCGAGCGTAGGATCTTTCAAAGTGCGTGTAAGCGCATTCTTCATCAGTAATTGCTGCAACTGTAGATTGATCTGAGCGGCCGTCACCAACTGCTGGTCCTGGGCGACGGTGCTCTGTGCGCGCACAACTTCAATCGGCGCCAGGCTCCCGATTTCCACTTGTTTCTTCGTGTCAGAGAGAGTCTTCTGCGCGAAAGCGAGCGACTCGTTTTGTACTCGATCGTTCTCGTAGGCGTAGACCAAGTCCCAGTAGATATTTTCCACCTGGTAGATCGAATCGGTGATCTGGAGACGGAAAGCCACGTCAGAAAGTTCGCGATTGTTCTTGGCGATGCGGATGAACCGCTGGTTGGGAGCGAATCCAAAGCCTTGGAGCAGATGCTGGGTGACCGTCGCCTTGAAACCCGAGTTCAATATAGGACTAAGGCTCGAAAAGAAGCTATTGGTGGTGCCCCGAGTGTTGTTGAAGCCCACCGTCAGGTTCGTGCCCCATTGGAAAGCCTGCTGGTAAGAAAAATCTACCGTGCCGGTGTTTTGCGCCAGGCTGGTGCCGGGAAGAACGCCCTGAAAAATACTCGTTGCCTGCTGGCTGAAGTGATCTTCCTGGAACGTGCCGGTAAGGACAGGATCGAAGCTGTTAATGGTCGGCCCGAAGCCGAGCGTGGAACTGACCAGACCGTTGGTTCCACCGCCGGCGCCACCCGAGCCCAGGCTGGTGCCGCCGGTTGCCGCTCCTGAGTTTGCTCCGATGTTACCCACGCCTCCGCCCTGAGTATTCAGGACGACGCCGGCGTTAACGCCGAAGATGTTGGCGCCGGCCCTGGCCCGCAGAACGTCGGTGTCGGCAATGTTGAGGTTATAACGTTGAATGGCAATATCGAGATTGTTCTCGAGCGCCAGCGCGACGGCGTCATCCAGCGACAGATAGAGTTTGCCGTCATGCATGAGCTGATCGATGCGCCCCGTGTTCGTGAGGTCAGGGGCGGCCACATGCCGCGCGGTGTATGGTCCAATCGGATTGGGAAAGTGCGACACCGGCTTGCCGTAATCCAGGATCGGCAGCGGCCGCGCTTCCGGCGTGTTCTGCGGAGTGGGAGCGGCGGGCGGTTCCTGGGCTAGACACACCTGGGCCAGGCACGCGAGGGTCAGCGTTGCGAATAGGCTGGCAGCGGCGGCGAGCCGGACGGTTGAGGCTAAACGTGCGAATGGCATTTACTCATCTCCGTTCGTTTAAAAAGCAATTGATTAAGACCTTGCTGCGAATGCACTTGGGTTCGCCTGAGAAGCCAAACTACCCAAAATAAAGCCCTACCCAGGCATTGGTACGCAAAGGACCGGCGGAAGGTTCCGAAAAGCTGGAAGAAATAATGACCTTCCCCCCTGTGCTGCTCGTTCCGTTCTCGTTCTTGCTTCCGCACTCTCTGTATCTTGGGACGTTGTGGCAGAGATGTCTCTATCCTAGAGACCGGAATCCCGCGGAAACCATTCAGTATATCTGACCGCAACTGAAGTTGAGTTGCACCGTGTGGCCTGTGGAACTGATAGATTGCTGGCACAGCCTGAAATCGATTTGGATGATGCAGCGACGGTCCTCGACTCGAAAGATCGCAGCATGCGCAATCTCAAAGTGATCCTCTCCTATGACGGTGCGGAATTTTCCGGCTGGCAGGTGCAGCCCGATGCCAGCACGGTGCAAGGCACACTCGTCTCAGCCATTGGACGAATTACCGGGGAAAAGGTATTGCCGCAGGGCTCGGGTCGAACCGACGCGGGAGTTCACGCGCTGGCGCAAGTGATGACATTTGTCACGGAGTCTTCCGTCCCCACAAAAAATTTCGCGAAGGCGCTCAACGATATTCTGCCCGCTTCGGTGCGAGTCTTGGAAGTGGCGGAAGCGCCTCCGGAATTCCACGCCCGGCATTCGGCCCGGGCGAAGACTTATCGCTATCGAATTGATCGGGAGGCGATCTGTCCTCCGTTTCTGGCGCGGTATGTGTGGCACTATCCTTATCCGCTGGACGAAGATTCCATGGCGCGAGCCGCGCCGCTGGTAGTGGGGGAGCATGATTTCACTTCGTTCGCCGCGGTGGACCCAGAGCGGGGGCGCGGGGAGGGGGCCGTATCCGCGCCCGTCTCCAATATGCGGAAAGTATTCTCCTCATCATGGGAGCGGGCGGGGGACGAGTTGGTCTACACGGTTCGGGGCTCGGGATTTCTGCACCACATGGTAAGAAATCTGGTAGGCACGTTCATCCTCGTGGGCAGGGGGACGTTGCAGGTGGAAGACATTGCGCGCATCCTCGCGGCTCGGAACCGGTCGGCGGCGGGTGCGACGGTTCCGGCGAGCGGATTGTATCTCGTGAGTGTCGAGTACTAACGGAGACTTTGTGGATTTGCATTCTCTACAGCAGCGGGCACGCAACAGTGTGTGGTTGTCGCTGGTCGAGTTTGCCATCGTCGCGGGGTTGTTTTGGGCCGATGTACACCATCACATTTATCTCAGCAAGACTCCCTACTTGTTCTTGCTGGGATGGGCCTCGCTGCGGGCGCGGGGGATGAAGTGGAAGGACGTTGGCTTTGCGCGGCCGCGCAGTTGGGGGAAGGCGCTACGGTTGGGAGTTGCGGTCGGAGTCTGCATGGAAGCGATGAAGTTGTTTGTTACACAGCCGCTTCTGGCGCGATGGCTGGGGAGGATGCCCGATTTGTCGGACTTCGCCGACATGGTCGGAAATCTGAAAGTATTTCTGATCTACCTGGTGCTGGTCTGGACGCTGGGCGCCTTGGGCGAAGAGATCGATTATCGCGGATACCTGATGAGTCGTGTGGCCGGCGTGTTTCGCGAAACGAAAGCGGCATGGGTGGTGAGCTTGATCGCGGTCAGCGTTGTTTTCGGATGTGCCCACCTCGACCAGGGAGCGACGGGCATGATTGAGAATGTGTGGAACGGACTGCTGCTTGGGGCGCTGTATCTGGCTTGCGGACGCAACCTTGCTGTGGCGGTTATCGCACATGCGGTGGGGGATACGCTGGACTTTGTGCTGATCTATCTCGGGAAATATCCAGGGATGCATTAAGGGCATTGACGAGCCCTATCGATCGGATAGTAGAGACATAGCGAGCTCCGCGGGACTAGGATTTGTCGGGCTAAAATTTCCCTATGTCTACTGATCTGCAAATTGCGACGCGGAAGATTGCGTCGGTGAATCCCGCGACTGGGGAAGTTCTGCGCGAACTTGAGTGCGCGGGTGAGGGGGATGTCCTCGCTGCCGTGGCGCGGGCGCGCGCGGCACAGGCGGCTTGGGCGGAGCTGGGACTGCGACGTCGGATCGCCGTACTGCGTGAGTTTCAGGCGAAGGTGCACGCGCGGAAATCTGAGATTGCGGTCGCCATCACGCGGGAAGCGGGGAAGCCGCTGGTGGAGGCGCTGGTCACCGAAGTCCTGGTGGTGCTGGACGCGGCGCGATTTCTCATCGATAACGCCTGGGGGCGGTTGCGCGACGAACCAGTACCGCACGGCAACCTTGCCACAAAATTGAAGAGCGGATGGCTGGTGCGCGAACCGCATGGCGTAATCGGGATCATCTCGCCGTGGAACTATCCATTTTCAATTCCGGCGACGGAAACGCTCGCCGCGTTGGTCGCAGGCAACGCAGTAGTGCTGAAGCCTTCCGAGTTGACGCCGCTGATCGCGCCGGAACTGGCTTCGTTGCTGCATGAGGCGGGCGTCCCGAAGGATGTGTTTCAGGTGGTCGTGGGCGAGGGCCCCGCGGGCACCGCGCTGTTGCGTTCGCCGATCGACAAGGTGTGGGGTGCGTTCGTCAATGCGGGGCAGGCCTGCCTGTCGGTTGAGCGCTGCTACGTGCATCGCAGTCTGTACGAATCGTTTGCCAACGCCTGTGCCGAGAAGACGAAGCAGTTGCGCGTGGGCAATGGACTGGATTCCCAAACCGATCTCGGCCCAATGATCCACGAGCGGCAGGTGCGGACCGTGGAATCGCACGTGGAAGACGCGAAGGCGCGCGGGGCACGAGTTCTAGCCGGCGGCACGCGATTGCCGGATCTGGGCGTAAATTTCTACGCTCCCACTGTGCTAGCCGACGTGACCCATGACATGCGCATCATGCGCGAAGAAACTTTCGGCCCCGTGCTGCCCATCATGGCGTTCGACAACGATGATGAAGCCGTACGACTGGCCAACGACTCCGAATACGGCTTGGCGGCGAGCGTGTGGACTCGCGACCGGACGCGCGGCGAACGATTGGCCCGGCGTATCCACGCGGGCACCGTCATGGTGAATGACGTAATTTCATGTTTCGGAATCAGCGAAGCTCCGCACGGCGGGGTGAAGTCCAGCGGCGTGGGACGCACGCACGGGCGTTTCGGGCTGGAGGAGATGGTTCGCGTGAAGTATCTGGACATCGATCGCATGCCCGGGATGAAGAAGATGTGGTGGCATGGGTATGGTGAGAGCTTTCGGCGGCAGATGGAAGGCTTTATGGATATGCAGTTCGCGCGCGGGATGGGGACGCGGTTGCGCGGGGCATTGCGGGCGGCGGGGGTGATCCGGCAGAAAAAGCTGTGACGAGTGCGGCCGGGCTTCGCCCCTTCGACTTCGGTCAGGGCAGGCTCAGGCCGGACGGACGAATGCGTCGTCGTCACACGAGTCGCGGTACTCGTGAGTCAGTCGTCGACTCGGTCGCCGTGGCTGCGGGGTTGCGAGATGACGAGGAAGCGCACGGGGCTGGACGATGGATTGCGGATCTGATGTCGCGTTCCCGGCAGCACGCGGATGCCGCTTCCGGCGGGCAGCAGCATAGTTTTACCTTCCACTTCCATCAGAACTTCGCCGGAAACGATGTAGAAAAACTGCTGGGCTTTGGTATGGTGGTGGCGAATTTCCGCTGACCCTGGCGGCATGAACTCCTCGATCACGCTCAGTTGGTCATCATTGACCAGATACCACGCATCGCACTCGTGTCCCCATCGATAATGCTCCGCGTTCTCGCGGCTCACGGGGGCAGGCATGCCGGAATCGGGTTGGCCAGAAGTTGCTTTGCCAGAAGCTGTATTGCCAGAACCTGGTGCGGCGGTAGGACGACCTCTCTTCGCCATGCTTTTCGTTCTCCTGCCGACCAGTGTAATCTGTCGCCATGCACGAGCCTACGAAATCCACTCCTGCTCATTCCAATCCAGCCACCGATCCCAAGCGCGAACTATTGCGGCATTCTCTGGCCACGCTGGCCTATCGAGGAGGCAAAGCGCTGCGAAACGTGCCAGACAATTTTGCCGAATTTCAGGCAGGCGTGGGAGTGCGAACGCCCGGGCAGATTCTGGCGCATCTGGGAGATCTGCTGGACTGGGCTTTGTCGATTGCCACGGGCCAGCGGACGTGGCACGATTCGCAACCTTTGCCCTGGGATCGGGAAGTCGAGAGATTCTTTGCTGTGCTCCAGAAGTTCGACGATTTCCTGGCTTCGAGAGAATCGCTCCAGTCTCCGATCGAGAAACTGTTTCAAGGGCCGGTTGCCGACGCGCTGACGCACGTCGGACAGATAGGTATTCTTCGCCGCCTTGCACATGCGCCGGTCAAGGGCGAGAGTTATTACGACGCCGAGATCGCGATGGGCCGAGTGGGCGCCGATCAGGCCAAGCCGAAGCGCGAGTTCTAAGCTGCCGCGTCACCTCAGACGAGCAGAGGCATTCCACGCGCGCAGGGGCGTTGTTCTTCTCTGCGTTCTTAGCGGCAGTTCTTTGCGTCCTTTGCGGTCCAATTCTTTTTTCCGTAAAACATTCTTCGATACAGACCGCATCGTCGTCGGTTCACAAGCACGTGTTTCGTCCGCCGGGTTTCGGTTACAATGACCGCGTAAGGCCGAATCCGGCGGCGTTTGGGCCGCTCGAACGAGGGGTACGTCCTTTGGCGACTGGCGAAGTGACCACTTCTGGCACGCAGAATATTCCGCAGCTTCCCCACCACAAAGTCAGAATCAAGAAGGCCGGACAGCGCGCCTGCAACGAGAAAAACGAGAAGGGGAAATTCTGCGGCGGGCACCTGAAGCTCTGGTCGTACATAACGGACGCGGTCGAGCGCGAGTGCGGCGACGTTGAGAAAGCCTGGGGACCGAAGGCTGAAGTGTATCGCTGCGAACACTGCAAGACGCTATATCTGCCGACGCCGGGAGAGACCAAGATCAATGTGGCGGGCCAGGGCATGATTTCGGTGTTCGGCCTGACGCTGCCGCCGAAGGAGAAGTGAGCGGGCTATTGGCTCTTGGCCTTTAGCTTTTGGCTTGAATCGATTCCGAGCGCTTCAAGCTAAGAGCCAAGAGCTAACAGCCAAGAGCTTCTTTCCCATGACCACTCCCGACCTCATCTACGACTGGAACCAGAATCATCCGCCGGGGCTGAAGCCGCCGGGGCCGGTATTGATCAACGACGAGACGTTGCGCGATGGTCTACAGTCGCCGTCGGTGCGCGATCCTTCCATCGCGGAAAAGATTGAAATCCTACATTTGATGGAGGCGCTGGGAATCGATTCTCTCGATCTCGGACTGCCGGGGGCGGGGCCACGCGCGGTTGAGGCCGTAACCGCGCTGGCGCGCGAGATTATTTCAAACAAGCTGAAGATTCGCGCCAACTGTGCCGCGCGGACGCATGAGAATGATATTCGACCGATTGCCGAAATCGTGCAGAAGACGGGCCTGGCGATCGAGGCTGCAACCTTCATCGGATCGAGCCCAATTCGCAGATTCACCGAAGGCTGGACCGACGACTTCCTTTTGCAGACGACGGAAAAGGCCGTCCAGTATGCGGTCTCGCTCGGGCTCGACGTCATGTACGTCACCGAAGACACGAGCCGCTGCGACCCCGCGACGGTAAAAAAACTTTATACGACGGCGATCCAATACGGCGCGCGGGCGATCTGCATCTGCGATACCGCAGGGCACGCCACACCCGTGGGTGCGCTGGCGCTGGTGCGATTTGTGATTGAAGAAGTGGTCAAGCCCTCAGGCGAAAAAATTCGCGTGGACTGGCATGGACACAGCGATCGCGGCCTGGCTATCGCGAATTCGCTGGCGGCGATCATCGGCGGCGCAAATTCTGTGCACGGATGCGCGATTGGTCTGGGCGAACGCGTCGGCAACACGCAGGTCGATCAGATGCTGGTGAATCTGAAGCTGATGAACATCGCGCCCTGGGATCAGCAGGACCTGACGAAGTTAAAGCAGTATTGTCAGGGGGTGTCGCGGGCGACGGGCGTGCCGATTCCCGCGAATTATCCAGTGGTTGGCGACGATGCGTTCCGCACGGCCACGGGTGTGCACGCAGCCGCCATCATCAAGGCGTATCGCAAGAACGATGTCGTGCTCGCGAACAGTGTCTACTCGGGCGTGCCCTCGCACCTGTTCGGATTGGATCAGATTATCGACGTGGGTCCGATGAGCGGAAAGTCGAACATACTATGGTGGCTGGAGCGGCGCGGCATTCCGGCAACGGACGAAGTCGTGGAACGCATCTACCAGCGCGCCAAGCAGAGCAACCACACGCTGAGCGAGACGGAAATTCTACAGTGCGTGCCGGCAGCGGCGCAAAAGAAGTGACGCCGCGACATGACTGCCCTAAGACACGCGATTCTCGGTGCCGGCGGAGTTGGCGGGTTAATCGGTGCCTGCCTGGCCCGCTGTGGCGCGTCGGTCACCATGGTGGTGAGGCCGGAATCACTCGCTCAGTATCCTGAACGACTTCATCTGGAAAGCGCGTTTGGAAACTTCGCCGTGCCGGTTTCGCGCGCCGCGGAAGTTCCGCCCGCCGACGTCCTCTGGATTACCGTGAAGGCCACGCGATTGGATGCGGCACTGACTTCTTTCACCAAGCCCGACTCGGTGACGGCGATCGTTCCTCTTCTGAATGGCATCGACCATCTGGCGCTGCTGCGCGCGAGATACGGCGTCGGGCGCGTCATTGCGGCTACGATTGCCGGCGAGATGGAGCGCGTTGCGCCGGGACACATCGTCCATCGCACTCCCTTTGCCCGCCTGAATATGTCTTCGACTGGCCGAAGTTTGCTCGGCACCACTCTCGATGAGTTTCAGAAAATGGGATTCGAATGCCAGTTCATCGACGACGAGCCAACCCTGATGTGGAGCAAGCTCGTCTTTCTGGCGGCCTTTGCGCTCACCACCACGGCCTCGGGCAAAACCACGGGCGAAATCCTCGCCGATCCCGAGTGGCGGCAGCTGGGATTGTCCTGCATTCGGGAAGCGAGCGCAGTGGCCGTCGCCGAGGGCGCGAAAATTGATGCGGACGCCGTGATCGCGTCGGTCATGAAAATGCCAGGCAACATGCGGAGTTCCATGCAGAAAGATGTGGAGGTCGGCAACGCCCCGGAACTCGACGCAATCGCTGGGCCAATTCTGCGCGGAGCTGCCCGGCACTCGATCGAGGTGCCGGCGACGAAGAAACTGCAGGCGGCGGTCGAGCGCAGGGCGGGATACGCAGAAAGTTTGCTTGCGTAGCTTGTTTTTGTCATCCTGAGCGCAGTAGCGTCTTCGCAAAGCGAAGACGCTACGGAGTCGAAGGACCCCTTGCAACTGTGCTTCATTTGCGGCGTGTACGGGAGTTTCGGTTCAGTACGTCTCAATTGTGGGTGAGCGATCTTTAAAAGTCGTGACAAAAATTCCCCGCGAGGCCCGCAGTCGCCCCCAACTTGCACGGGGTCCTTCGACTGCGCCACTGCTTCGCCTTCGCGAAGCAGTGGCTTCGCTCAGGATGACAGCGCTGATTTTGCGCAGAAATCGCGCGGCATTTAGGGGCGCGAATGGCGTAACGAAAGGCCGGGGCTTTTGGTTCCGCGCGGTTACCACCCTCCCGTAATACCCACGTTCAACATTAGCCAATCCTAATCTTCTCCCCTGCGTTGTAAACTTAGGCAATAGCCCTCATGAGCCCGAATCCCCCGCGCCCGGACTTGCCGGACTTTGCGCTTGCGCCCGCTGCGCAGCAAGTGCAGCAGGAGGTCGCGCGCCTGGCCGCGTCGCCCGAGGTGCGGTCGGCGTTCAACTGGTTTCGCACGCAAGAACCGCAACTGACGCACTGGCAGATGGAAATGGCGCGGATTCCGGCGCCCCCGTTTGGTGAGTCGGCTCGCGGTGCGTGGCTGGCCGAGCGCTTTCGCGAGGTTGGGCTAGACGATGTTCGCATCGACGACGTCGGTAACGTGTTCGGCACGCATCCCGGATTTGGACGGCGCTATGTGGCGCTGAGCGCGCATATCGATACGGTATTTCCGGCGAACACGCCGCTGAATATCCGCCAGCAGGGAAGCCGCATCTACGGGCCGGGCGTTTCCGACAATGGCGCGGGTGTGACGGCCCTGCTGGGGATTGCGTCGCTGCTGCGGCAGGTACGCATCCGGCATGCGCTGCCGTTTGTGTTTATCGGGAATGTCGGGGAAGAGGGCGAAGGCGACCTGCGCGGCATGCGGCACATTTTTTCGACGCCGCGCTGGAAGGATTCGATTGCCTACAGCCTGGTGCTAGACGGCGCGGGCGCGGACACGATTGTGGCCGAGGCCTTGGGCAGCCGCCGCTTTGAAGTGATCGTGCGCGGGCCGGGCGGGCACTCGTGGAGCGATTTTGGCGCCCCCAATCCGATTGTGATTCTGGCCAAGGCGATCGAAGCCTTCACGGCAACCCCGGTTCCGGCAACGCCGAAGACCACATTCAATATTGGAGTCATTCGCGGCGGGACTTCGGTGAATTCGATTCCCGAGTCGGCCAGCATGAAGGTGGATATTCGCTCCACGTCGATGGCGGAGATGGAGCGCTTGGAGCAATCTCTGCGCCTGGCGCTGAACCGCGCCCTCGAAGATGAGACGATGGCGGCCGAGATGCGATCGTCGGCGCAGAAACGGCCGTCCGGGGTAAGTTGTGAGGTGGTGGTAATCGGCAACCGCCCGGCGGGCGAACTGCGGGCGGGAGCGCGGATTTTGAAGGTGGTGCGCGCGGTCGACGCACAACTGACCAACGCGGCGCAGGTGCAGCGGGCATCTACCGATGCGAACATTCCGCTCTCGCTGGGGCAGGAGGCGATTGCCATCGGCGGTGGCGGGTCGGGCGGCGGGGCGCATACTTTGCAGGAATGGTTCGATTCCAACGGGCGCGAATTGGGTCTGAAGCGGATTCTTTTGACCATGCTCGCGCTGGCGGGGGTGGGGGAATGAAGCTGAGATGGAGAGCGAGTCTGGGCTGTGCACTGCTATGTTCCGTTCTCGGAATGACACAGAGCTCCGGGCAGGAAGCCGCTCCGGCCCCTGCGGACGCCAAGCCGAAGGCCGACATCATTTTCATGCATGCGAACGTTTATACGGGCGTGCCTGCCAGCACCCCCTTCAGTTCGATTCTGCGCGAGGAGGCGATTGCGGTGCGCGGCGACCGCATCCAGGCCGTGGGCAAGGTCCTCGAGATTGAGAAGCTGAAAGGGCCGCAGACTGAGTTGGTCGACCTGGGCGGACATTTCGTCATGCCCGGATTCAACGACGCTCACCTCCACCTCGACGACGCGGGGATGACGAAGCTGAGTGTCGACCTGACCGGCGTGAAATCTCTCGAAGAGCTCCGCGACCGAGTAACAAAGAAAGTTGAAGGATCGAAGGCCGGCGATTGGATTCTGGGATCGGGCTGGGACGAAACTCTCTGGCCGGTGAAGGCGACGCCCACACGCTGGGATCTGGATGAAGTATCGGATGGGCATCCGGTATTTCTGGGGAGGATCGACGGGCACATTGCCGTCGCCAATACTCGCGCCTTGCAGTTGGGCAGCATCACGCTGGCCAGCCGCAATCCGCAGGGCGGGCAGATCGATCGCAACCAGAATGGAGAGCCCACGGGAATTTTGCGGGAAACCGCGCAGGCGGCGGTTCTGGGAGTGATCCCCAAGCCGACCCACCGGCTCCGCCGGGAAGCTCTTGAACTTGCGCTCGCGGACTTGGCCGAACACGGCGCGCGCATCACGGAATGGCTGCCATTTGACGATCCGGTGGAGGAGTTGGACAAGAAGCGCAACTCGCATCCGCAGTCCGACCTGATGCTGCATACCGGGATGCTGAAGGGCTTCATGGATGGCTCCCTAGGGTCGCACACGGCGGCGATGCTGGAGCCGTATGCGGATGATCCCAAGAACTCCGGCTTGCCGCGATACGATGCCGCCAAGTTGAACGACATGACCACAGAACGCGTTCTGGCGGGCTTCCAGATTGGCTTTCATGCGATTGGCGACAAGGGCGTACAAATGGCGCTCGACGCCTTCGCCGCAGCGGAGAAGGCGGCGCGCGAAGCGCACGTGAGAGCGCCCAATGGGGGCGACGACTTCCGCCTGCGAATCGAACACGCGCAGGTCACAACGCCGGCACAGATCGCCCAGTTCAAGATTCTGAAAGTGATTGCTTCGATGCAGCCCAGTCACGTGTTGACCGACATGCGTTGGGCCCAGGACCGTCTGGGGCCAAAACGGGCAGCGACTTCATACGCCTGGCTGGCCTTTCTGAATAAAAGTGTGACGCTGGCCTTTGGCACGGATTATCCGGTGGAGCCGGTCACGCCGTTCCGCGGACTCTACGCGGCCGTCACGCGCAAGAGCGAGAACGGCAAGCAGGAATATTTCCCCGAACAGCGACTCACCATGGATCAGACGATCGCCGCCTATACCACGGGTTCAGCCTTTGCCGAGTTTGAGGAGAAAGAAAAAGGCAAGCTGGCGCCGGGGATGCTGGCGGATTTTATTGTCCTCGACCGGGATCCGGCCGCGTCTTCGCCGGAGAAGTTGCTCGGAACCAAGGTGCTGCGCACGGTGGTAGGCGGGAAGACGGTGTTCGAGGCGAAGTAAGCGCATTCGCTATTTTGCTTCGGACACGAGCGGCATTACTCCGCTGCCGGTATGCCCTTCCGCTCCCACGAGCACTCACTCCTCCATTCCGGTGCTACTTGTCGCCAGATTGTTGGCTGATCAGATTCTTGATTTGGTCGGCCCCAATGCCGAGCAGAAACACTGCAATCAACGCGGGCACAACGTCCAGCTTGAGAATCTGATCTTTCGCTCCAGCCACCAGGCCCAACACAGCCAGTCCCAACGCCAGGACCAATCGAAAGAGTTCAGCGATCAAAGCGTGTCCTTTGACCGGCAGAGGTGGGTAGACTTCAAGTGGACCATTTTTCAGAGGAATCGGGTGCGGAACCTCAATCCCGTCGTAGGTCGTGATCAATGTTGCGTGCACGTTATAGGGTGGTCTCACTGAGTCGGCCAGAGCCCTGAAATCGCCGGTCTGGATCCGTATCACAAGTCGCCACCACCAGCCCTTGACCCTGCCTTTTATCGCGCTGAATAGGCCCCTCGCCTCACGTACTGTCGCGTACGGAAAGTAATGGGAGACCGCCCATCCATCTTCGGTCAGGTTGTCGTGATCGAACGTCCATCGGTAAGTGAACTCTCCCCGGGCGGCCGCGTTCCTTAGCCTGCCGTTGGCAAAGTCCAGCGAAAGTTCGGCGGGCTCATACTGGCGGACGACGATGCGGTCGACCTTGATGCGGACGTGATCTTCCGTAACGTGGCCGATGACGTCTTCGGAAATATGTCTTCCTCCATCTCGCGAACTAGCCGATCCGATCGAGTGATGGAGTCCCAGCTGCTGTTCTGCAAGTCCGCCAGAAGACGCTGGCTGGCATGAATAAATGCGGCGCTCGGCGCCGGGTGGATGAGCAGCGCTTTCTCAAACCGGCCCAGCAGAGTCAGCCGGATACGGAGCGCATCCAGCAGGGCATAGCTCTCCGGCGGTATCTGATCCACATTTTGCGGCGCGGCATCGAGTTCCTGACTGAGCGCGACGAACAGTCCACTGAAGCTGGCGAAGAAGCCGCCGGGGAAGCCAGTAGCCGGCCAGTTGAAGATGAGTGGGCTGGTCGAAGGGACGGTGGTTCGTTCAGTTTTCCGGTGGGTTAATTCGTCGATAAGCTGTTTCGCGAACGCCACGTTCGCCTGCGCCGAGGCGTTCTGCTGATTTTCAATCTCCTGGATAAAGCCAAGGATTTTCTGCAGATCCGCATCGCTGGGATCGGTTTTCTGCAACAAGTCGACCGCTTGTTGTCGGGTGTTCTCCAACTGGCGGACCAGAGTCGCCGGCAGATCGTGTTGGCGGCTCCTCCAGTAGCCCGCCAGACTTCGCTGCATCTGTTCCAGTAAATCCAACCGCTTGGTCAGACGATTGAGAGATTGCTCGATGTCGGTGACTTCCGGACCATACTGCGGGTTCAACGCGCTAAGGTCCTTGATGCGCTGCGCCAGACGTTGTCGTTTCTACTCCAACCGGGACGCGCACCCGGGAGTCGAGCTCCATGGAAAGATCACTGACCTTGCGTCCCGCCTGCTGCAAGGCCGTCCGCAGCCTGCGGCGCCGGGCTTGCATGGGAAGAAAGAAATTGAGAAGCAGGGAAAGCGTGCCTCCCAGCAGCAGCACGAAGGCAATGATGGTGGTTCCTCCCAGGCTCTCCCCGTCCTTCGAAAATGCCGCCAAATGCGTATTGATCTTGAAGGAGAGGACGGGAGCGCCGAGGTCCACGGCACATATGCTGGAGGCCATTTGCACCTGCAGTATCCCGGGCGCGGCTTGATCCTTAAGCAAAGCGCCGATGCGGGAAAGTGCCCACGTACTCCAACCAAACGGATGCGTGAACCACGTCCAGACCTTCCACCAACTGTCCGGAGTTCCTGGCAGGTTAAACCAGTCCTCTGGGGGTGCGAGTTGCAGCAACACCGATCCGTGCGCCGGTATTTTGACAAGGCAGGGATCACTCGCCTTCGCCGGTGCGTTCTCGCACGCCTTCGCCGAGGACAGGTTTGCAGTACGGCCATTGACGGTGTACGAGGCCACAACGGAGTAGCCCGTATCCCCGTCATTGCGCAGGAGCAGCGTGGTGGGCTTGCCTCGTTCAAAGCTCAGTTCGGGATTTTCGGGAAGGGCGGAGTCCAGCTTCAAGGCGAAGTCCGCCTTTGGATTCACGATCTTGATGTCCACCAAGGACTGTCCCTGGTTGTACACGGGAACAGTCCATTCCGCCTCGCCCATCACGCCCGTGACTCTGAAGCGGACGGTCATGGAGTCATGAGCCTTTAAGGACGTGATCGTGGCATCAGGTTTTCCCGAAGAGTCGAGCGGAACAACTTCCACTTCGGCGGGGAAGGGCTTGTTCGCTGGAGTGCTCGTGATTGGCCCGTGGCTAAAGGAAAGTGGCACCGCTTGGGCGCCGTCGTTGCGAAGTTTCAGATCAAGGGATGCGCCTTTGCACGCGTTGCACACTGGATCGAGGGTGAGCGTTTTATCGCCTTCCACCTGCAGGGAGGACGGAGTGGTGGGTGGCGCAGGTTTTGCCGGCTTTTGTTGTGCAGGTTGCGGCCCTGGCGTGGACTGACAATAAGTCAGCGCGGCCAGGAGGACAACAAAAAGCAATACGGAGAAATTGCGCAGACGTCTAGCTGTCAGCGGAATGAAATGCATTCCCGCCTCCGTCAAAAGGGAAGTCACGATCAAGGTGGACCGTGCAAAGCGAGGGAAGAGGACCACAGCTTACACCGAGACGCGCCATTGTCAACAGGAAACTGTCAACATTTCAACCGGAAATCGGCCCGTTTTGCCCGCTCACAAGTTTCGCACGTCAAACGATTTGGGCACTTTCAGCGTCTAAGCAGTGGCAGTCATTCGTTGGCGGGCCCTTCACCCAAGTCTGTCTGCACTGGCTGCGGTCACGCAGGGTAAATGGGTATACTATTAGAGGTTTATGAGTTTCGGAGGGAAGTAGACATATGGATTCGCGCGCAATGTGGATGCGCATCAAGGCTCACCGCTGGGCCTACACGCTGAGTATTCTGGCAACGCTTTCCGTCGGCATTCTGATCGGGACGGTGATTTCCTACGGAGTCAAAGGGAAAGAAGGGCAAAAGAGTGATGCGACGCCGCTCACCATGCCCTCGCCGCAGCAGATGTCGAACACGTTTTCGCAGATCGCGAAGCAGTTGGAACCGAGTGTGGTCAATATCAACACCGAATCGACCATTAAGAACGTTCGCAAGCGCCGTGGCGGGCAAGGGCAGGACGACGAAGACGGTGGCGGCGGAATGGACGATTTTTTCAACCACTTCTTCGGTGGTCCCGGTGGGCAGGCTGGCCCCGGAGGTCCAGGGGATGGCTCGATCCGCGAGCGTTCGCTGGGTTCCGGCGTAATCGTTGACCCCAAGGGATACATCGTCACCAACCGGCACGTGGTCGAGAAGGCCGACCGGATTCGGGTTCGGTTCGAGGATGATCCGCCAGGTGTGCAGCACGACGCCAAGGTCATCGGCACCGATCAGGAGACCGATCTTGCCGTAATCAAAGTTGACGTGGATCGTATCCTGCCATCCGCGAAGATGGGAAACTCCGACAGCATGCAGGTAGGAGACTGGGTTCTGGCTGTGGGCAGCCCGTTCGGATTGTCGGAAACGGTGACTGCTGGAATCGTATCGGCCAAGGGACGCGACATCGTGCCCGGCCGCCAATTCCAGACATTCATTCAAACCGACGCGGCGATCAATCCCGGCAACTCGGGCGGCCCGCTGGTCAATCTGAACGGCGAAGTGATCGGCATCAACACCGCGATTCTCAGCGAGACCAATGCCTATGCGGGCGTGGGTTTTGCGCTACCCTCGAAGACCGTGGTCGAGGTCTACAACCAGCTGACCGGGCCGGAACACAAAGTCTCGCGCGGTTCGATTGGCATCATGTTTGACGCGGTTGAGAATCCCGCGATCGCGCGGGTTTACGGTTCAGGATCGGGCGTTACCGTCTCCAGCGTGGTGGCGGGTAGTCCTGCCGATCAGGCCGGATTGAAGGTCGGTGACACCATCACCAGCGTGGATGGCAAGAAAGTAAGCAAGGGCTCCGAACTGGTGGCCGACATCGCTTCTCGTAAGCCGGGATCGAAGGTCAACCTGAGCTTTCTGCGCAACGGGAAAGCGCAGGAGACGTCGGTGACCATTGCGGATCGCGCCAAGCTCTTTGCTGCGCGCCTGGGCGACGATCAGGAGAACGATGATGAGAGCGCTCCCAAGCAGAGTAAATTCGGGGTGACGGTTCGCAAGGTGACGCCGGAGATGGCCGACCGCCTCGACATGCCCGCGGGCAAAGGCGTGATCGTGCAGGACGTGAAGCCCGGGTCATTTGCCGAAGATGTGAATCTGGGACGCGGTGACGTCATCCTGGAAGTGAATAAGCAGCCGGTCAACAGCGAAGAGGAATTCGCCAAGGTCGAGTCGAGCCTGAAGAGCGGCCAGGATGTTGTGTTCCTGGTGCGGTCGCGGGGTTCGTCGCGGCAGGATGGAACCATCTTCCTGGCCGGTACACTTCGGTAACTGAAATCAGCCCAACGGGCACTGGCACTGTACCGTCCGATCGTGGATGATTACAATGCCAGCGTCCGGTTGGGCTTGTCTATTTCGCAGGAGTTGGGCAGACAAAAGTTTTCTTGAGGTTTACGGTTGAGAATTTGGCCTCAAATCCGCGGAGCGCGATTCAGCGCAGTAGCGCTGACGGTATTCATGTGCGCCGGTGCGGCGGCCGCGGGCCAGAGGTCGACCGGCGACACAGCCGAAAAGAATCCTGCGATGACGAAGACCGCGGCCCATAAGCATCACAAAACCACAGCCAAAGCGCCGGCTGCGTCGGGGAGCACGACGAAATCGACTTCTGCCTCTACAAAATCTACCGGAAAACGCCCCTCGCGAAAAAAGTCAGCGCGTACGCGAGGCCAGCAGAAAATCGACTCCGAGAGAGCTCAAGCCATTCAGGAAGCCCTGATCCGCGAGCACTACCTGAGCGGAGAAGCCACCGGCACATGGAACCAGGCCAGTGAAGAGGCCATGCGCCGCTACCAGGCGGATCAAGGATGGCAGAGCAAGACGGTACCCGACTCGCGGGCTCTGATCAAGCTTGGTCTCGGCCCGAGTAAGGATCATCTGCTGAATCCCGAGAGCGCCATGACCACCGTCCCGGATCGGCCGCAAGCGCAGCCGATGCCCACCACATCGCACACAGCGGCGCCAACGACGGATTCCACGCCTCCTCCATCATCCAATCAGAGCGACCCTTCCAGCCCCCAGTAAGTCAGCCCTCAGCCAGTCTGGTTTCCTTCTCATCGTCATCCTGAGCGGAGCAATCACTTCGCGAAGCGAGTGATCACGGAGTCGAAGGATCCGTTGCCTCTCGATGGCACCAACAGCTTGTCGAGGAGTTCGGGCGCGAATCTCGTCGCGATTGGCGCGCCGCGCCGCGCAGTGCGAATGCCTCGATTCGTTCGGGGAGGGATTCGAGGTAGAGGGGTTCTTCGACTGCGCGAGTTCATTCGCAACCCCGAATAAACCCGCTTCGCTCAGGATGACAAGTGGGCTGCCCTGGCCAATTGCCAATTGCTAGCTCTTCTTGTAACTCGTCATCACCGGCCGCGGAAAGTATGGCAGGGGCTGGTTGGTGATGATCGCCCGCGGATTGCCTTCAACCATAGCCTCGGCGATGTCCTCCCCGCAGATTTCGGCGGCGGCGTCGCGCGCACGAGAAAGAATCGGAACACGTTTTTCCGTGTCATGCGCATCGGTGGCGAGGACNCGTGGACGGCTTGGTGTTCGAGCAGCCAGAGTGCCGCGCGGCGCGTGCCGTCGCCCCAGAATCCAGTCAGCGCCGACCCCGTCATCTGAACCACACAGCCCTGTTCGGCCCACTCCACCACGCGTTGCGGGCTCTCGCGCAGAATCGGATTGCGTTCGGGATGGGTGATGATTGCCGTGATTCCACAGTCCCCAAGCTTGAAAAAAGAATCCGTAGTCTGTTGTGGAACGCCATAGTTGCTGAACTCGACCAGCAGGTAGCGCGTCCCTTCAATGACATAACGGGTGGGGTTGGCCATCGCGTCCTTCAGGTTGTCGTAGGAAAGATGAAAGTCGCAACCCAGGCTGAGTTTCGGAGAGTCGCCGACAAGTTGTTGCAGGTGGGCGACGAGTCCTTTCAGGTACTCGCGGTCGTAGTGATATCGATCGTTGGCGTGGGGCGTGGCGACCATGTGAGTGATGCCATCGGCGGCCGCCGCGCGGCACATGGCGACTGAGACGTCCCAGGATTTGGGGCCATCATCTACTTCGGGCAGGATGTGTGAATGAATGTCGACCACAAGTGTACGAACACCAGCACGCCGTTGCTGGTCGCCCTTCCTTAAGATTTAAGCAGATTCGAGCGCAAAGACCAAGCGCCGGAACTGGTAGATTATTCACGTCCGAGGTTTGGCAGGCATGTCGCATCCAACTCTGCTCGCGCTCGCTACTCTGTTTGGAGTGATCCT
>WNGK01009333.1_pt1 | contig 21433 bp, 16 predicted proteins | sample 5400601 | NCBI WGS metagenome assembly WNGK01 (sample SAMN13153376, study PRJNA577476) | soil metagenome | isolation source: 60 cm soil or saprolite under Garry oak tree replicate 1 | place: USA:California | collected 2016-06-15
CGCCGGCGCCCGGCGTGCTTGACGCGATCGAGGCCGCGGACTTCGTCCTGCTGCCGCCGTCGAACCCGGTGGTGAGCGTCGGCATCATCCTGGCCGTTCCCGGCATCGCCGACGCGGTCAGCGCCAAGACGGTGGTCGGCGTCTCCCCGATCATCGGCGGCGCGCCGGTGCGCGGCATGGCCGACGCGTGCCTGACCGCCATCGGCGTGCAGACCAGCGCGGCGGCGGTTGCCGCGCACTACGGCGCCGGGCTGCTGGATGGCTGGCTGGTCGACGAGCAGGACAAGGCCGCCGTGGATGCCCCCGAGCTGGCTGGGATCGCTGTCCGGGCGCTGCCGCTGTATATGACAGACCTGAACGCGTCAGCAGAGATAGCCCGGGCCGCGGTCGCCCTGGCCGGGGAGCTCGACCGGTGACCGGCGAGAGCAACCCGCAGCGGATTCCGGAGAACGAAGGCAGTGCCATCAGCGATGTGACCGGCAGCGCCAACCCGACCCGCAGCGCCAACCCGACCCGCAGCGCCAACCCGACCCGCGGCGCAGACCCGACCAGCGCAGACCCGACCCGCAGCGCCAACCCGACCCGCAGCGCCAACCCGACCCGCGCAGACCCGACCGGCGCAGACCCGACCGGCGCCGACCCGACCGACAGCGCCGACCCGACGGGCGGCGCGAGCGTGACTGTTACGGGGGTGACCGGGCTGCCGGAGATCGTGGCCGGCGACGACCTCGGCGCGCTGATCGCGGACGCGGTGCCCGGGCTGCGGGATGGCGACATCGTGGTCATCACCTCGAAAATCATCAGTAAGGCCGAGGGCCGGGTCAGCCGCGCCGACCGGGAGCAGGCGATCGACGCGGAGACGGTCCGGGTCGTCGCCCGCCGCGGCCCGACGACGATCGCCGAGACGCGGCACGGGCTGGTGCTGGCGGCCGCCGGGGTCGATGCCTCCAACACGGCACCCGGCACCGTCGTGCTGCTGCCCGACGATCCGGACGGATCGGCCCGCCAGTTGCGGAAGGCGCTGCGCGCGCGGCGGGGAGCCAGCGTCGGCGTGATCGTCACCGACACCATGGGCCGGCCGTGGCGCACCGGCCAGACCGACGCGGCGATCGGGGTAGCGGGCCTGGCGCCGCTGCGCGACCGTCGCGGCGAGGCTGACACCTTCGGCAATCAGCTCGAGGTCACGGTGGCGGCCGTGGCAGACGAGATCGCCTCGGCCGCTGACCTGGTGAAGGGAAAGACCCGGCAGGTGCCTGTCGCGATCGTCGGGGGCCTGGCCGGGCTGGTCACCGACGCCGACGGGCCGGGCGCTGCCGCGCTGATCAGGCCGGCCGCGGAGGACATGTTCCGGCTGGGCACCGCCGAAGTGCTGGCATCCCGCCGAACCGTGCGGGACTTCACCGCCGCGCCGGTCAGCCCGGAGCCGGTCCGGCGGGCGGTCGCGGCGGCGCTGACCGCGCCAGCCCCGCATCACAGCGTGCCGTGGCGGTTCGCGATCGTCGAGTCGCCCGCGGCGAAGACCGCGCTGCTTGACGACTTGCTCGCCGCGTGGACCGACGACCTGCGCGGCGACGGGTTCACCCCGGAGCAGATCGCGCGGCGGGTGCGCCGCGGCGAGCCGCTCCGGCGGGCGCCGCTGATCATCGTGCCCTGCCTGGTCACGGACGCGGCGCATGCCTACCCGGACGCCCGGCGGGCCGCGGCCGAGCAGGCGATGTTCGTCGTGGCCATGGGCGCGGCAGTGCAGAACCTGCTGGTCGCCCTGGCCGTCGAGGGACTCGGCTCGTGCTGGGTATCCAGCACGCTGTTCTGCCAGGCCCGCGCGTCCGCGTCGCTCGGGCTGCCGGCGGGCTGGCTCCCGATGGGCGCCGTCGGCGTCGGCCACCCCGCGAGCGCGCCGCCAGCCCGCCCGCCGCGGGACCCCGAGCAGTACCTGCTGACCAGGTAAACGGCGTACCCCTCCCCCGCCCCCGTTGCATGATCACGAAAGTTCTGTGTCCTGCCGCCCGGCCTGTGCACATTACCGCGTGGATGGGACTCCGCTGTCGCTGTTACCGCAGCAACGTGCCATCGACGACCTGGCCGGGGCACTGCGGCCTGGCCGGCATGCTGGGCGGCTGGCGCGGGTGGAGCGGTCAGCGGCAGTCGCCGCCGCCGGTGCGTGCCGGAGGCGGGCCACCCCCCGGTGGCCGGGCGGTATCCGGCGGCAGTGCGGTCGGAGGATCCGTTTCGTATTGCGGGCATCCAGGCAAGTCGCAGCAACGAGAGCGGCTGCTATAGGGACAGCCGCCGGGCAAGGTCGGAGACGAACACCCCGCTGGCGTCGATCCGTGCCCTGAGCTCACGGAACTCGCCGAGCCTCGGGTACATCCCGGCCAGCACGCCGGGCCGCACCCGTGCGTCCTTGGCCAGGTAGACCCGGCCCCCGGCGGCGAGCACCAGCTCGTCCAGCCCGTCAAGCAGGCTGCCGAGTCCCGCGGTGCGGGCGGGGAAGTCGAGCGCCAGGGTCCAGCCGGGCATCGGGAACGACAGCATGCCGGGGTCGCCGGGGCCGAAGCGCTTGAGCACGGTTACGAACGACGGCGCGCGGGCGCGGCTGATCCGCTCGAACGACCTGCGGACGGCGTCCTCCTGGCCGAACGGCACGACGAACTGGTACTGCAGGAAGCCGGCCGGGCCGTAGACCCGGTTCCAGTTCCTGATGCCGTCCAGCGGATGGAAGAACGCGCCGATCGTCTGCAGCTCGCCGGTCCTGCGCCGCGGTGCCTTCCGATACCACGCCTCGTTCATCAGCGCGACCGTGCGCCGGTTGACCAGGCCGTTCGGGAACACCGGCGGGGCGCTGGCCAGGCTCGCCGGGCTGAATCGCAGCGGATCGCCGCGCTGGCCGGCGGGCAGGTCGCTGACCGCGGCGAAGTCGCCGCTGGTGACGACCGACCGGCCCATCGCCTGGCCGCGGGCAAGGCAGTCGGCCCAGGCAACCGTATAGCCGTGCGAACGGTCGGCCGCCGCAAGGCAGGCCATCGTCTCGTCGATGTCGGCGGTGCGCACGGTGTCGACCACGACGCGCGTTGTCTCGACCCTGGTCAGAGCGATGGTGGCCCGCAGGATGATGCCGGTAAGCCCCATCCCGCCCGCGGTGGCCCAGAACAGCCCCGGGCTGTCCGCCGGGGTGATGGCACGTACCTCGCCGTCGGCCATCAGCAGGTCGACCGAGCGCACGTGCCGGGCGAAGCTGCCGGCCCGATGATGATTCTTGCCATGCACGTCGGCCGCGATGGCGCCGCCGACCGTCACCTGCCGGGTGCCCGGCGATACCGGCACGAACCAGCCCAGCGGCAGCGCGGTGGTCATCAGCTGCTCAAGGCTCACCCCGGCCTCGCAGGTCACCAGGCCGGTCGCCGGGTCGAGACCGGTGATCCGGCTCAGCCGGGTGGTCCTGACAACCAGTCCCCCGGCGTTCTGCGCCGCATTGTTGTAGCTGCGGCCGAGGCCGCGGGCGATCACCCCGCGGCGCGGCGCCGAGGTGATCAGCATGGGCACCTCAGCCAGGCCGGCCGGGTCGGAAACCTCGGCCACGGTCGGGGCAGTCCGGCCCCACCCGGTGAGCGCCATCCGGTGCTGCGATCCGGTGTGCCTGGCGGGCCTGGCCCGCTGCGGCCGCATCTGGCTTTCGTGCATCGCCGGCCCTCCCGCTAGGCCCCGGCCAGCGGCAGCGGCGCCCGCCGGCCGCGGACGGCGGCGCAGACGCCGTCGCTGGCCGCGGCCGCCGCGATCCGCTCCGCGGCCGGCCGGCCGTAGGTCGTCGTCCGCGGCCGCAGCGGCCGCCCGGTGGGCCCGACCAGTTCCGCGAGCTGGCTGATCGTCTTGTAGGAGCCGTTCGCTGAGCCGGCCATCCGGCTGATGGTCTCCTCCATGAGCGTGCCGCCCAGGTCGTTGACGCCGCCGGTGAGCACCTCCTGGCAGGCGCGGACGCCGAGCTTGACCCAGGAGCACTGGATGTTGCTGATCGCGCCGTGCAGCAGCAGCCGGGACACCGCGTGCACGGCCAGGTTCTCCCGCCGCGTCGGGCCAGGCCGGGCCAGGCCGGCCAGGTAGATCGGCGAGCTGGCGTGCACGAACGGCAGCAGCACGAACTCGGTGAAGCCGCCGGTGCGCTGCTGGATGCCGCGGATCACCCGCAGGTGCCCGACCCAGTGCGCCGGGGTGTCCACGTGCCCGTACATCATCGTCGATGACGTCGGGATGCCGAGCTCGTGCGCGGTCGTGATCACCTCGATCCAGGCAGCGGCCGGCAGCTTGCCCTTGGTGAGCACCCAGCGCACGTCGTCGTCCAGGATCTCCGCGGCCGTCCCGGGCAGCGACCCGACGCCCGCCTCGCGAGCCCGGATCAGCCACTCGCGCACCGGCAGCCCGGTCCGCGCCGAGCCGTTCATCACCTCCATCGGGGAGAACGCGTGCACGTGGATTTCCGGGCAGCGCCGCTTTACCTCCAGGTCCGGATGGATGCCGCCTTGCATGCACACCTCGGTGGCGCCCGCCTGCCACGCCTCCGCGGCCCGGTCGCCGACCTGCTCCAGGGAGAGCGTGTAGGCGTCGGCGTCGGTCCGGCGCTGCGCGAAGGCGCAGAACCGGCAGCCGGTGTAGCAGACGCAGGCGCTGCGGCGCGGCGGCTTGCGCCGCCCGCCGGGCGGACAGCTCGATCCGCGCGCCGATCTCGCCCCAGTCGCCGTAAACCTCGGCGAAGTCGTCCCTGCGGTCCTTGGTCCGGCCGGTGGTGTCGATGGTGACATGCAGGTCGGTCCGGCCTGCCGCATTGCCCCAGCCGCCGTCCGGCTCCTGCCAGGGCAGGCCGGCGGGCATAGCGCCGGCCCTGGCCAGCCCGGTGCCCGGGTCCGCTAGCGCGGCGACGTGGGCCGCCAGGCGCGGGTCAAGCCAGGGCTCACGCAGGTAGCCGGGGTAGGCGGTCAGCCGCTCGCGGAGCGCGAACCCGGCGGCCGCGGTGCGGGCTGCCAGCTCGTCGATCTGCGGCCAGGGCCGCTCCGGGTTGACGTGGTCCGGGGTCAGCGGTGACACCCCGCCCCAGTCGTCGATCCCGGCGGCGAGAATCAGCCCGTACGCCTCGCCGATCAGGTTGGGCGGGGCCTGGATGCGCATCGACGGGCCGAGCACGAGCCGGGCAACGGCAATCGTCGCGGCGAGGTCGTCGAGTTCGGCGTCCGGCGCGGCGCGCATCTTCGTGTCCGGCTTGGCGCGGAAGTTCTGCACGATGACTTCCTGGATGCCGCCGTACTCGCGGGCCACCTGCCGGATGGCGAAGATCGATTCGGCCCGCTCGGCCATGTTCTCGCCGATGCCGATCAGGATTCCGGTGGTGAACGGCACCGCGCTGCGGCCTGCGTCCGCCAGCACGCGCAGCCGGACTGCGGGGTCCTTGTCCGGGCTGCCGAAGTGCGGCCCGCCCGGCTCGGTGAACAGCCTGGCCGCGGTGGTCTCCAGCATCATCCCCATCGACGGCGCGACGGGCTTGAGCCGCTGGAAGTCCTGCCAGGACAGTACGCCGGGGTTGAGGTGCGGCAGCAGCCCGGTTTCCTCAAGCACCCTGATCGCCATGGCCCTGACATAGGACAGCGTGTCGTCGTAACCGTGCGCGTCGAGCCACTCGCGGGCCTGCCGCCAGCGGTCCTCCGGCCGGTCGCCGAGGGTGAACAGCGCCTCCTTGCAGCCGAGCGCGGCGCCCTTGGCCGCGATCTCGATGACCTGGTCCGGGGACAGGTACGGGCTGGGCAGCCTGCCCGGGACGGTGGCGAAGGTGCAGTAGCCGCAGCGGTCCCTGCACAGTCTGGTCAGCGGGATGAAGACCTTCTTCGAGTACGTGATAATGCCCGGCCGGCCGGCCGCGTCTAGTCCAGCGTCCCTGGTGCGGGAGGCATAGCTGAGCAGCCTGGCCAGGTGCTCGCCGCGGGCGTGCAGCAGTGTCGTCGCCTCGGCCCGGTCCAGCGCCTTGCCGTCCCTGGCCCTGGCCAGCGCGCGGCGCAGCGAAGTGTCAGAAGGGGCGGGCGGCGGCCCGGACGGGAGCGCGCCGGGGGCACGCGCGTCATCGCTCATAGGCCAACCCTAGGCCGCGGCACCTGGCGCCCCGGCTCCGGTGGCCGGCCGGGCCGACCAGGCCGTGCAGTCGGGCTGGCCAGGCCGTGCAGTCGGGCTGGCCAGGCCGTGCAGCCGGCCCGTGCAACCGGGCGGGCATGCAGTGGTGACGGTTGCCCAGTGCCCGGCCAGGGGCACCGCGCGGCCGGTCAGAAGGCCCGGTAGTCGCGCACCGGCAGCCGCGGACCGCGCCGCGGCGGGCGGGCCCCGCTGAGCACGATGAGCCTGGCCGCCCGGTACCGGTGCCCGTGATATGGCTCGAGCAGTTCCAGCATCCCGGCGTCGTCCACCACTCGGCGGGCCAGCGCCCAGCCCACGGCGGCCGGCAGGTTGTAGTCGCCGACCGAGACGGCGTCCGCGTCACCGCAGGCGCGCTGCCTGACCTCTGCCGAGGTCCACGGCCCGACACCCGGAAGGACCCGCAGCCTGCGATCGGCGTCAGCCGGCGCCATTGCCGCGACCTCCTCGACCCGGCCGGCCACCCGCGCCGCGCCGGCGATGGTGCGCGCCCGCACTGCCTCCACGCCTGCCCGGTGCCATTCCCAGGACGGGATCCGCAGCCAGGTCCGGGGCGGCGGGAACACCCGCATCCCGGCTGGCGCGGGCCCCGGTGCCTGATCGCCGAACCGCAGCAGCAGCCGCCGCCAGGCGCGGTGTGCCTCCTGCCCCGCGACCTTCTGCTCAAGGACCGCGGGCACCAGCGCCTCAAATGCCCGGCCGGACCGCCCGACCCGCATGCCGGGATGCCGCCGCGAAAGCTCCCGAAGCAGGGGATGCAGCGGCGCGAATCCGGCCGGCTCGTCATCGGCCCCGAGCTGGGCCGGCAGGCTATCGAGCAGCCAGCCGGCCCCTGGGCCCCAGGCGGTCGCGCCGACCATGGTGGCCGGGCCGGCCAATGGGCCCGCCACCATGGCAGAGCCGGCCACCGGGCCCGCTGCCGCAGGCCGGCTGGCCGTCACCCGCAGGGTGCCGGGGCCATCAGGCGTCAGCGAGGTGCGCCACACCGCTCCGTCGAAGCCAATCCGGTACGCCGGATCCCGCGGGCCCCGCCGGTGCACGGACAGCACCAGCCGGACGTCGACAGGAAAAGGGGCACGCCACTGCCGGGCCAGCGGCGCTGCGGCCGAGCCAGCGCCCGGAGCGGGCAGCGCCATCCCTCAGGTGTCCGTGGAGAACCGGATGGCGGTTGGCCCGAGCCGCGTACCGGGCCAGACCCGGAGCCCGCCGCGCAGCTCGTTTCCCTCGGCGATGTGAGCCCCGTCGCCGATCACGGCACCGTCGATGACCGCGCCCTCGCCAATCCTGGCACTGGATCCGATCACGCTGCCGGTTATCACTGCGCCTGCACCGATGATCACGCCGTCGAACAGCACGGATCCCTCGATGCGCGCGCCCTCGCCGACGCGGCTGCCGGCCCCGATCACCGATCCGCCGAGCACCTGGGCGCCCGGCTCGAGCACGGCGCCTGGCAGCACCAGGGCCTGCCCGCACGGGCCCGGCAGCGCAGCTGAGGCCAGGCGGCCGAGCACTAGGTCGCAGGAGCCGCGGACGTACGCCTCCGGAGTCCCGACGTCGAGCCAGTACGCGGTGTCCGGATAGCCCATCACGACCTGGCCGGCGCTGATCAGCGCGGGGAACGTCACGCGCTCGACCGAGACCACCTGCCCGGCTGGTATCTCGTCGATCACCCGGCGGCGGAAGACGTAACAGCCCGCGTTGATCAGATTGGTCAGCGGCCGGGGCGTCTTCTCCAGGAATGCGGTGACCCGCCCGCCGGAATCGGTGGGCACGCAGCCGAATCTGGCCGGGTCGGGGACCTCGACCAGGTGCAGCGTCACCGCCGCATCCTCCTTGGCGTGCAGCTCAAGCTGCGCGCCGAGATCGTGGCCGGAAAGGATGTCGCCATTCAGCACGACGACCGGTTCGTCCGGGCCGCTGCGCAGGCTGGCGGCCGCGTTGCGGATGCCGCCGCCGGTGCCAAGCGGCACCTCCTCCTGGACGCACTCAAGCTGGAGCCCGAACGCCGATCCGTCGCCGAACTGGTCGGCGAACATCTCCGCGCGGTACGAGGTGGCCAGTACCACCCGGGTGATCCCGGCCGCCGCTGCCCGGGCAAGCTGGTGGGCGAGGAACGGCACCCCGGCAGTCGGCAGCAGCGGCTTAGGCGTGCCGATGGTCAGCGGGCGCAGCCTGGTGCCCTGCCCGCCGACCAGCAGGATTGCCTCAATCCCGGCATCTGCGTAACTGCCGGCGGCCGATTCCCTGTAGGGGCCTGAATCGCTCGGCATGAGCAGCGAGGCTACTCCCGTCCGTGCGCCGCCGCACGCATGTAGGACGCCATGTGCGCCTCCGCCGACGCCGCCCAGCTGAATTCCTGTGCCCTGGCGTGGCCCGCGACCCCGAGTGCCTCCCGGCGCGCCGGATCATCAAGCAGCGCCCGCAGCGCCGTCCGGATGCCGTCGGAGCCTGGCTCGGTGTAGGCGACGGCGTCGCCGCCCACCTCCGGCAGCGAGGTCATGTGCGTGGTCAGCACTGGCGCCCCGCACGCCATCGCCTCCAGGGCCGGCAGCCCGAATCCCTCGCTGGTGCTCGGGAAGGCCACGACGAGCGCTCCGCCGAGGTAACCGGGCAGGTCAGTGAAATGCAGATATCCCGGCCGGACCAGCCTCAGGTGCGCTGGCACCGCGGCGATCGCGTCATTCACCTCATCGCTCCAGCCGCTCCCGCCGGCCAGCACCAGCGCGGGCGGCTCGCTGAGATCGGCTACCGCCGCGGCCCAGCCGGTGATCAGCGCCGGGATGTTCTTGCGCGGCTCCAGGGTGCCGAGGTAGGCCACGTAGCGCTTGCCGTGCAGGCCGAGCCGGGCCGAGACCTGGCGCACCTGGGCGGCGTCAGGCCGATGGAAGAGCACCTGGTCCACGCCGTGGTAGGCAACATCGATCCTGGTCGGATCGGCGCCGAGCGCGCGCACGAGTTCGTCTCTCGTCGCCTTGGACGGGACGATCAGCCGGGTGGCCCGGCGAGCGGAAGTGCGGATGGCCGACTTGTAGAACGTCGCAGTCACCGGATTGTGCGCGTCGGGCTCGGTGAAGAACGTCAGGTCGTGAATGGTCACGACGATAGGCGCGCCCGGCCGTAGCGGCATCGAGTAGTGCGGCGCGTGAATGACGTCCGCGCTTACCTGCTGCGCGACGAGCGGCAGGCCGCTCTGCTCCCAGGCCAGCCTGGCCGCACGGTGCGCGATGGCGGTGGGCGCGGCCACGACCTGGGCGCCGGGCACAAGGCGTGCGTACCGCTCCTCGTCCGCGCGCTGGCAGGCAACGGCGAGGTCGGCCCCCGCCGCCTCCAGCGCGCTCACCAGTCCGTCGACGTAGCGTCCGACGGCACCACGGTCCGCAGGCACCGCGGTCGCGTCAATTAGCACACGAGGCGCCACGACCAGTCTTTCTCCTTCGCGAGTAGGCCCTGCCCTGGGCGTGCGGGAAAGCAGCTTGATGAGCTTTGCTCAGGATGTCCCGTCAGGACCGAGCGTACGCCCTCAGCGGCCGCCGCGCGGACGCGCGGCGGACCCGCCAGGGCCGGGCGGCGGGCGCGGTCATCCCGTGCTGCGCGCGCTCGGCGACGGCGTGGCGGACGGTCCCTTCGCCTTCGGCGAGCCACCTTGCGCCGCTTGCTTCGCCTTGTCCAGCGCCTCCTTCATCTTTCCGATGTCACGGCCGTAGGCACTGAAGTCGCCGCGCTTGAGCGCCTGCTGCGCCTGGCTGTAGAAGCTCTCTGCCTGCTGGAGGAATTTCAGCACCGTCGGGCTGACCTTCGTGCCGCCCGGGCCGGTGCCCTGGTTACCGCCGGTGCCCGGCTGGCTCGGCACGCCAGTGAATACCTGTGCCAGCGCAGCCTGCAGGGTATTCGCATACCCGACCTGGCCGTTGTAGTACACGAACACCCGTTTTAGCGTCGGGTAGGAGCCAGAGTTGGCCGCCGCGGCAGCGGAGACGTACACCGGCTCGAAGTACACCAGGCCGCCCCCGACGGGGAGTGTGATCAGGTTGCCCTTAGTCACGCTGGACCCGCCCTGCCGGAACAGGGAGAGCTCCTTGGCTGCGGTGGGAAAGGACTCGAAGAGGTTCCGCACCTGCTCCGGCCCGGCGATCGCCGTGTCCTGAGGCAGCTCAAGTACGCGGATCGTGCCGTAGCCCGTGCTCTGCGGATTGCTGTTCACCGCCATGTACGCGGCCATGTTGGGCCGTCCCCGGGGCGCGAACGATGTGGTCAGCGAGAACTCCGGCTGCGTGTAGCCCGGCATGGTCATGGTCAGGTAGTACGGTGGCTGGCTCGGCGGGTTGGGCGCCGAGCTGCTCGGGTCGTTGGGCACAGTCCAGAAGTTCTGGCCGCCGTAGAACTCCTGCGGCTCCTGCACATGGTACTGGGCGAGGATCTGCCGCTGCGCCTCGAACAGGACCTCTGGGTAGCGCAGGTGCGCCATGAGGTCGTTCTGGGTGCTGTGCGGGATGGCGTTGCGTGGCTTGATGATGCCGGGGAACGCCTTCATCCAGGTGTTCAGCACGGGATCCTTGGGATCCCACTGATACAGCGTGACCGCGCCGGTGTAGGCGTTCACCGTCGCCTTGACCGAGTTGCGGATGTAGTTGATCTGGCCGGACGCCGACCCGCCTGGGCTGTAGCTGTTGGCGGTGGCTCCCTGCAGGCTCAGCCGCTGTGCATAGGGGTAGTCGTTGGTCGCGGTGTAACCATCCACCACCCACAGGATCTGTCCGCCGGAGACGACCGGGTAGGGGTCGCCGTCCAGGGTCAGGAACGGCGCGACCTTGGCCACCCGGGACAGCGGGTCCCTGATGTACATGATCTTCGAGTTACCGTCGATGGCGCCAGAGAGCAGGATATTGAGCTGGCGGTACTTGATCGCGTAGAGCAGCCGGTTCAGGGCGGAGCCGACCGGCACCCCGCCGCCGCCCGTATAGGTCGTGTTCTGCTGGCCGCCGGTGCTCTGGTTCGGGTAGTCGAGTTCCCGCTGGTGACCGCCGACGATTGCGTAGCTTGTCTCCTGCTCGCCGAAGTACACGCGCGGCTGGCTCAGGCCCAGCTTGCCGGTGGGCGGGATGTCGCTTTCCGTGAACGTCGGCGTGCCGCTGGGCTGGGTCGTGCTGGCCTCCGCAGCGACAACCCCGAACCCGTGCGTGTAGACCAGATGCGAGTTGATCCAGTTCGCCTGGCCGGCAGGCGGCCCGCCCATATCCCTGACGCCGACCAAGGTGTCCTGCGGCACCGTGGTGGCTGGCAGCAGATACCTGTCCACTGACAGCACACTCGCGAACTTGTAGTAACTCTTTACCTGCTGGAGCTGCTGGAACGTTTGCGACACCACGCCGGGATCCAACAGCCTGACGTCCGCGACCGAGGTCACCTGGTTTGCCAGCTGGGCCGGCGGCTCGGTCGAGATCGCCGAATACGGGATAACCCGCACGCCGGCGATCCCGTATGCGCCCCGAGTGCTCGTGATCTCGCGGGCGAGATAAGGGGTTTCCTTCACGAGTTCGTTCGGCTTCACCACGAACTGCTGGATGATGGCCGGGTACACGCCGCCGATGATCACGGCGGAGAGCACGAGCAGCCCGAATCCCACTGCGGGCAGCAGCGTGTTCCTGCGCACCGCGCCGGCGAAGAACAGCGCCGCGCAGATGACCGCGATCACCGCGAGCACGGTCTTGGCCGGCAGGATGGCGTTCACGTCCGTGTAGGACGCGCCGGTCCGGACGATTCCCCGCTGGGAGAAGTCAATCCCGTACCGGTCCACCCAGTAGGCGACCGCCTTCAGCAGCACGAAGATGCCGACCAGCATGAACAGGTGAGTCCTCGCGGCAGTGGTTGCCCGCTGGCCCTTCACCTGTGGTCGCAGCGCCCCGTAGAGGTAATGCACCAGGACCGAGACCGCCAGGGACAGCAAGACTGCCGTGAACAGGTAGGTGAGCACCATCCGGAGAAACGGATAGACGAAGACGAAGAAAGAGATGTCCAGGTGGAATTGAGGATCTGTGGCGCGGAACGAGGTGCGGTTGGCGAAGAGCAGCCAGGTCCGCCAGGAACTGGCCGCGGTGAGCCCGGAGATGAGCCCGATCAGCCCGAGGAGCAGCCCGAGCATGAGCCGTCGGTGCGGGTCGAGTATGGTCCGGTAGCCCTCGAGGTTCTGCTGGTCCGGCGCCGCCGGGCGATAGGCCGGCCTGAGTCGGTACGCCAGCCACGCATTGATGCCGACCACCGCCGCCATGAACAGCGCGGTGACAAGGAAGAGCAGCCATTTGGTGCCGTAGGTGGTGCTGAAGACCGATGTGTAGCTGACCGACCGGAACCACAGGTAATCGGTCCACACCCCGGCCACCACCGAGACCACGACGATCAGCGCGATCACCCCGGCCACCGCCGGGATAAGGAATTTCGGCCAGCGGGGAAGAACAATCGGACGGCCGGCCGGCGGCCTTGGCTGGCCGGGAGATCGGAAGGTCATTCCCACCCCCTCTGGGTGATCTCAGGCACGGCACCACTGACGTTTCCGCGAAGAGGCGCGCGCGGGTATCCGGCGCGCCGGTACATGTTCCCAGAAGGCAACTTACCGGCAGGGCATAAGGTTCCCGGTTCCGGCCGGGCACGCCGCTGCCGCGTGCCCGGCCGGGCACAAGGTTCCCGGCACATCCGTCCATGATCATGGCCCGCCGCGGCGCGGCTGTCAGGCGTTCGCGGTGACCCGCGTGCCCGTGCGGATGGCTGGCCGTCCTCAGCAGGACGGAACGGCTCAGCAGGACGGAACGGCATTGCCTGCGGCCAGCGCCCGGAGGGCCGCGATCGCGCCGCTGAGGGTGCTGACCTTGATCAGGCGCATCCCGGCAGGGACCGCGCCAGCTGTATCCGGGCAGTTAGCGGCCGGGGTAAGGAAGACGGTGGCCCCGGCGGCCCGCGCGCCGGCCATCTTCTGCTGAATTCCGCCGATCGGATCGACCGTGCCGTTCGCCTCGATTTCCCCGGTGCCGGCGATGAACTTTCCCGCGGTGAGGTTCATCGGGGTCAGCTTGTCAATAATTCCGAGCGCGAACATCAGCCCGGCGCTCGGCCCGCCGATGTTCTTGACACTGATCTTCACGGAGAACGGGAACAGGAAGCTCTCCCGCACGTTCACTCCGATCACGGCCTGGCCCGCCGCGCTCGTGCTCACCAGCCGGACGCGGTGCCGCTCGCCGTTCCTGACAAAGGTCAGGTCCACCGGGGCGCCGGGCTTGCGAGCCTTGATCAGTGCGCCGGCATCTGCCGAGCAGGTCACCGGCTTGCCGTCAACCGCGGAAATGACATCGCCGGCCCGCAGCACGCCGCGGGCTGGCATCCCGGGCACGGTCGCCGCGATGGTGTCAATGGTCTTGAACTTAATCTTCAGCAGGCAGAGCGCGGCCGCGGCCGCGGTCTGCTGAGAGCTCACCATCTGCTCGGTGTCCTGCTTGGAAACCTGCTGCTCGCTCTGGCCGGGCGTGAAGATCTCCTGCTCGGGAACTACGGCCTCATGCGGGCTCAGCCATGCCCGCAGCGCGGCAAAGATGTTGAACGCGCTGCCCGGGCCGCCGATGAAGGACACCGTCACCATGTTCAGGTGCCCGCTGGTCGGATAGGTGCGATGCCCGGATATCTCGATCATCGGGTGGTCGCCTGAGTTCCCGAGGGTGTTCAGCGTCGGGCCGGGAGTGAGCGCCACGTACGGCACGGGCGCGAGCGCTGCCACCACGAGCGCCGCGAGCACGCCGACGGCGGCGGCGATCAGCGTGCCGAACCGGCGGGAGCCCGGGGGAATGCTAAGCACTATTTACCCATTCGCTTTCGCCGTCGCCGAACTCCTGGTGCTTCCAGATCGGCACGGTTGCCTTGAGCTCGTCGATCAGGGCACGGCAGGCGTCAAATGCCTCACCGCGATGCGCGCAGGACACCGCCACCACAACCGCGAGCTCCCCGACAGCTAGCTCCCCGGTCCGGTGCACAGCGGCGACAGCAAGGGCACCGAAGCCCGCCGCCACCTTCTCGGCCACCCGCCGCAACTCGGCCCCGGCGGACGGGTGGGCACTGTAGGAGAGCCGCACCACCGCCCTGCCGTGATCATGATCCCGGACGACGCCGGTGAACAGGGCGATGCCTCCGGCGGCAGGATCCTGGACGGCGCTCAGCACCTCGTCGACTGACAGCGGCCCGTCCCTCAGCTCGGCCAGCCTGATCGCGCTCACGGTGGCGGCGCCTGGCCCTGCGCACGATCGCCGCGGTGCCGATCACCGCGACGGTGGCGCCGGCCGCGGTGATCGTCGCATCCTTCCTGGCGAGGCGGCGTCCCGCGACGGCAACCCGGCCGGTCCGCTGCTCAAGCAGGACGCCGAAGGCCATCGCGTTGTCGAACTCCGGCCGCCAGCCTGCCTCTCGCAGCGTCCGGCAGTCCACCACCCACGGGTAAACGACAAAGTGCAGGTCGGTGACCGGCACGGGAGTTATGCCGGCCCGGTGCAGGCGCTGGGCGGTGCCGAACGTCAGCCCGGCGGGCAGCTCGATCCTGCGCAGCCCGGAAAGCTCCTCAACCTGCTCCTGCTCCAGCCACCCGTCGCAGCCGACCGCGAACTCACCGGTGACCGCGCCGGCCGCGGCGAGCTCCAGCGCGGAAACCAGGTCGTCGGTGTGGCAGAACTGCCAGCGTGGCGCGCAGCCCTTCACGGTCAGCAGCCGAGGCGCCTCGAAATGCCTGGTCACTATCGTGTCCACGCCCTCGCCGACCAGCGCGGCGGGCCGTGCGACCGTGACGGCCATGCCGAGATGGGTCCGCGCCGAGCGGCGGGCAAGCTGCTCGATCTCCAGCATGTCCCCGACCACGCTGCCGTCGGGATCGGCGCCAAGCGGCGCGGCCTCATCGAGCGGCACCGGATTGTCCGGTCGCGCGCCGTACACCATGGCGCTGGTCACCAGGACGACCCGGCCGACCCGGCTAGCGGCCGCCGCGGTAAGCACCGTCTGGGCGCCGCGCACGTTGAAAGCGCGGCGCGACCGGTAGTCGGAGTCCGGCGCCAGGTCCAGGTCGGTGTGCACCACGACGTCGACTCCGGTGAGGCGGCCGGCCAGCGCCGGATCTCGCACGTCAACGACGCGCCAGTGCACGCCGGTCACGTCGCCCCGGTGGTCATCGATGGCGACCACCCGGCCGATCCTGGCCGATGAGGCCAGCCGGGCCGTGAGGGCGTGGCCGAGTCCCCGCGCGGCGCCGGTGACCGCAACGACAGGCCCGCGGCCGCGCGCCGACAGGCCCGCTCCCGCGCGGCCGGGACCGGCCGCTGGCGCGGCGGCGCGGCTCAGCCGTCGGCGAACCTCGCCCTCTCCCTTACTCAACGTGCACCGCTCCCGGATAACGTGGCTGACGTGACTCTTCCATCCTGCCTGAGAGGCAGCCGTGATGACTGACCCTCCCTTCGGCTTCGGCCCTCCTGGCGGCCGCGGCGGTTCGGGCGACCCGGGCAGCGGGCCGCCGGAGCCCATGGGGCCGCTCGGCGACCCCCAGCAGTTCGCAGACGCCCTGCGGCAGTTCGCCGACCTGATGTCCTGGCAAGGCGGCCCGGTCAACTGGGACCTCGCCAAGAACGTGGCCCGCCAGACGGTCGCGGCCAAGGGCGATCCCAGCGTGCTCGACGTCGAGCGGCAGAAGGTGATAGACGCCATCCGGGTTGCCGACCTCTGGCTGGAAGATGTCACCAGCTTCCCCACCGGGATCCGGGCCGCTCAGGCGTGGAGCCGCTCGGAGTGGGTGGAGGCGACGCTGCCGGTCTGGTCCAAGCTCTGCGATCCGATCGCGGCCCGGGCAGTCGATGCGATGAGCGGGCTGCTCACCGAGGCCCCGGATGAGCTCGGCGGCGAGCTGCCGCCCGAGCTGCGCTCGGCGATGACGGCGATGTCCGGCGGCATGGCCGGACTCGGCGCGCTGGGCGGGCTCGGCGAGATGATGCGCAGAATCGGCGGGATGATGGTAGGCGGCCAAACCGGCGCGGCGATCGGAGCGCTCGCCCGCGAGGTCGTCAGCTCGACCGACGTCGGCCTGCCGCTCGGCCCGGAGGGCACGGCGGCGCTGCTGCCGGCCGGCGTGACCGACTTCGGCGAGGGACTGTCGGTCAACCCGGATGAGGTCCGGCTGTTCCTGGCCATGCGGGAGGCCGCGCACCACCGGCTGTTCGCGCACGTTCCCTGGCTCAGGTCCCGGCTGCTTGGCGCGGTCGAGGACTACGCGCGGGGAATCACGGTGGACACGTCCGCGCTGCGCGACGCGATGCCGCAGATCGACCCGGCGAACCCGGAGGCGCTGAACGAGGCACTGGCCGGGGCTGCGCTCTTCCAGCCGGAGGACACCGCGCAGCAGAAGGCCGCGCTGGCCCGGCTGGAAACGGTGCTTGCCCTGGTCGAGGGCTGGGTCGCGACCGTGGTCGACGCCGTCGCAGCCAGCCGGCTACCGCAGGCCAATGCCCTGGCAGAGGCGATCAGGCGACGGCGGGCGACCGGCGGGCCTGCCGAGCGGACCTTCGCCACGCTGGTCGGGCTCGAGCTGCGTCCGCGCAGGCTCAGGGAGGCCGCGGCCATCTGGCAGGGTCTCACCGACGCCCGCGGCGTGAAGGGCAGGGACGCTATCTGGGCTCATCCCGACCTGCTGCCGACCGCGGAAGACTTCGACGACCCGGACGGATTCGTGTCCGGCAGGCCCGAGCTGGATATCTCGGATCTGGATCCCGGCAAGCCCGGTGACCCGGGCGGCCCGCAGCCGCCGGAAGACGGCGAGCCGCCGGCGGAGGAATCACCGCCGTCCGAAGGCTAGCGCCAGGACGGGTGGGCGAGCGCCCGGGATTCCCGGTAGATTCCGGCTATGTCGGACCCAGGAACCCAGCAGCTCCAGGCTCAGCCACGGGCGCTATTCGACACCGAGTTATTCGAGCGCCGCATCAGGGAGTACGCCGCATCGCATTCCGGGACGATCCGGATTCTCGAGGCTGGCTGCGGGCGCCGGTGGAACCTCGACATCACCGGGGTCAGCTTCCACGTCACCGGGATCGACTTGAACGCCGATGCCATCCGGATGCGGCTTGCCGAGCTAGGTGATCTCAATGCGGCGATCATCGGCGACCTGCGCGCGACCAGCCTCCCGCCCCGGTTTTATGACGTGGTGTTTTCCTCGTTCGTGCTGGAGCACATAGCGGGTGCCGAGCAGGTGCTCGACCGGCTCATCCCGGCGATCCGGCCCGGCGGGCTGATGCTGCTGCGCATCCCCGATCGCGACTCCGTCTACGGTTTCGTCACCAGGCACGCCCCGTACTGGCTGCGCGTCCAGTACAAGCGGCGCATTAAGGGCGCCAAGCAGGCCGGCACGGCCGGCCGCGGACCTTTTCCGCCGGTCTATGACCGGGTTGTGTCCTGGCGCGGGATGACGGCCTATTGCCGGGAACATGGCCTGGAGATCCTGGATGCCTACTCGTCCAATTTCTACCTGGACTCTCTTGGCAGGTTCGCCGGGCTTGCCGACCGCGGCCTGCGGTCGATCGCAAGATGTTCCCGCGGCCGGCTCGCGGCCGATCACAACAACATCGCGCTGGTGATCCGCGCACCCGGTGACTCGCGGCTCTCGCCACCGCGCTGATCCCTCAGCCAGCGCGCGGCCGCCGGAATTGTCGGCCCGGCCTGGCACGCTTTGCCGGGTGAGGCCAGCGCTCAAACCAGGTCTGCTCCCCGTATGGCGGGACCGCGACACCCTGCAGATCGGCATCGATCCGCGCCGGGCCGTTGCGCTTACCGGGATGAGCGACGCGGGCTGCGTCATCGGCTTACTCGACGGAAGCCGTGACCGCGCTCAGGTGATCGCGGCGGCGAGTGACCGGGGCATCCCGGCGCAACTGACCGAGCGCGTGCTCACCCTGCTCGCAGCGGGCGGTGCCCTGGACGACTTCCCCGCCGGGACGTACCGGGCACTGCCCCGGCAGCTGCGCACGCGGCTTGCCCCCGAGCTTGCCGCAGCGTCCCTCGCACACGGTGACGGCGACGGCGGTGCGCGCATCCTCGCCCGGCGGCGTGCCGCATACGTCACCCTCTACGGTGGCGGGCGGCTCCGGTCTGGCGTGGCTGACCTGCTGACCGCATCCGGAATCGGCGAGCTGGCCGACGCGGAGGCCACGGGGCCGCCTAGCCCGCCCGCGATCCGGCCTGACCTGGCCGTGCTGCTCGGAAACCCGGTGCCGGAACTCGGCGCCAGCCTGCTGCGCGACCGGATACCGCACCTGGCTGCCTCGGCCGGCGAAGCCATCGGCGTGGTGGGCCCGCTGGTGCTGCCCGGCAAGTCGGCCTGCCTGCGCTGCCTGGACCTGGCCAGGACCGACCGCGACCCGGCCTGGCCGCTGATCTTCGCGCAACTGGCAGGCCGCCAGCCTGATCCGCCCGCCTGCGACGCCTCGCTGGCTGCGGCGGTGGCTGCCCAGGCCACCGCCCAGGCGCTAGCCTTCATCGACCGGCCCGGCCGGGTTGGCGCCGTGACCAGCGGAACGCTGGAACTCGTCCTGCCTGCCTGGCAGTGGCGCCGCCGTACCTGGCTGCCCCACCCGGACTGCGCATGTGGCCGACCCGCCCTGCATAGCGGAGAATGGAGATCATGAACGACCTGCCCCGCCGTGCTGTCACCCGCACGGCGAAACTTGCCACCCTGCCGGCCGGGCTTGCTGGCCGTACCGCGCTGGGAATCGGCAAGCGCCTGGGCGGACGGCCAGCCGAGCTGGTGGCCCAGGAGATTCAGCAGCGGACCGCAGAGCAGATTTTCAGAGTCCTTGGCGAGCTCAAGGGCGGCGCGATGAAGCTCGGGCAGGCGCTATCGATATTCGAGGCCGCGCTGCCCCCGGAGATCGCCGGCCCGTACCGGGCCACGCTTACCAGGCTGCAAGAGTCCGCGCCGCCATTGCCTGCGCGGACCGTGCACAGGGTCCTCGCCAGCGAAATGGGCGAGGACTGGCGGGCCAGCTTCGCCGAGTTCGACGACCAGCCGACGGCCGCCGCCTCGATCGGCCAGGTGCACAGGGCGGTCTGGCGGGACGGGCGCCAGGTTGCGGTCAAGATCCAGTACCCAGGGGCAGGGAAGGCGCTGATCAGCGACTTCAACCAGCTGAGCCGCGTCGCCCGGCTTTTCAGCGTGCTCATGCCTGGGCTTGACGCCAAGCCACTGCTCGACGAACTGCGGGACAGGGTGGCTGAGGAACTCGATTACCGGCTGGAAGCCACCTCGCAGGAAGCCTTCGCCGTAGCGTACGCGGGCGACCCAGACGTGTCCGTGCCGCATGTGGTCACTGCCACCGATCATGTGCTAGTCAGCGAATGGATGGACGGCACCCCGCTCGCCAGGATCATCGCCGATGGCACGACCGCCGAGCGGGACCGGGCCGGCGTCCTGATCGTCCGTTTCCTCTTCTCGGGTCCTGCGCGGGTCGGCCTGCTGCACGCAGACCCGCACCCGGGCAATTTCCGCGTGCTCGCCGACGGCCGGCTGGGCGTGCTCGACTTCGGCGCTGTCGACCGGCTGCCGGACGGCTTCCCGCCCTTCTTCGGCAAGCTGCTGCGGCTCATGCACGAAGACGGTGACCTCGTAGAAGTCGAGGGCGAACTCCGGTCGCACGGCTTTCTCCGGGCAGGCGTCAGCGTTGACCTGGCGGCGCTGCGCGCCTTCCTGGCACCGCTCGCCGAGCCGTCCAAGGTGGAGTCGTTCAAGTTCAGCCGCGAATGGCTGCGCGATGAGGCGACGCGGGTCTCGGGCATGCGGTCATCCAGCGTTGCGCGGCAGCTCAACCTGCCGCCCTCTTATGTCCTCATCCACCGGGTGTCGACGGCTGGCGTGGGCGTCCTCTGCCAGCTCGGATGCGAAGGGCCGTTCCGGGCCGAAGTGCTCCAATGGATGCCGGGCTATATGGATCCGCCCGAGCCCGCGCGGCCGGCGAAACCTGGCCGGCCGGCGAAACCCGCACCCGCTGCGCGGCCCATCGCGCAGGCACAGGCCCCGCGCGCGGCAAAGCCCCCGCGCGTGGCACAGCCCTCACATGCCGCACAGCCCCCGCGCGCCGCGCAGCCCCCGCGCGCGGCAAAGGCGTTGCCCGCAGCAGGACCCAGGCGGCCGGCCAAACCCACCCGGTCGGCCAAACCCACGCGGCCGGCCGAGCACATTCCCCCGGACCGGCCCGCGCCCCCGGCGGAACCGGCGGAATCCCAGCCAGACCTGTCCAGATCGCAGGCAACCACCCCGGCAGTGCCGGAGATCTGAGCGGCGCCAGGCCCAGACGCCAATCGCCCCGGACCCCGGCTCAGCCGGGGTCCGGGGCGATTGGCTAGACGGTCAGCTGGCTAGACGGTCAGCTGGTCAGCGGTCAGCTGGACTCAGCGGTAGGGAGTCCAGCTGCAAGGCCACCTCGGCGCGCAGCCGCATGGCCTCACAGTGCGCGCGAGCCAGATTTCGCCTTGCTCGTTCTGCCCGGCGCGACGCCTTGTTAAGGGCGCGCAATCGCCGGGCCTGGCTCTGTGCCATCGCCATTTCCTGCATTCCGCGTTGTCGTTCCCTGGCGACCTCATGAACGTGATACATCCTGCACACCACCGTTCTCGTCCTTGCCCAGCAACGGGGCTGGACATCTCTTCATGCTTGCCGTGCTGTCAGGCCGGGCCGTGACCTCGGCCTTGGCCACGCCATCCATCAGGCTGCGACCTCGGTCTTCCGCGGGCGCCCGCGCGGCCTCTTGCGCGGCACGATCTCGCCGCGCAGGAACAGCTCCCCGCCCCAGACACCCCAGGGCTCGCTGCGCTCAACCGCACCGGACAAGCACGCGATCCGCGCCGGGCAGCCCCGGCAAAGCCCCTTCGCGTACTCCACGTCGGCCGGCGACTCGGCGAAGAACAACTCCGGATCGTCCATGCACGGCAGGTCCTGACCGCGCGGCAGACCAGACATCGTTACCGGGCTAGCCGGTACCTCCGCTGTCGCCGGGCTCGCTCCCGCTGGCCGTGGAACGGATGCCTCCTGGGCCGGCCTGGCGGCCGGAACCTGGAGCGGCGGAATCCCGGCCTGCCTGGCCGGGCCTGTCCTGGTGATCGCAGCCGCTCGCGCGACCTCTGCCTCGAACCCCGCCGGACCTTCCAACACGGCGGTGGTGCCGGGCGATTGCATCGGTGCCAACCCCTCTCATCTGCTCGTTGCAGCGTCTCTCAC
>WNGK01003585.1_pt1 | contig 21431 bp, 15 predicted proteins | sample 5400601 | NCBI WGS metagenome assembly WNGK01 (sample SAMN13153376, study PRJNA577476) | soil metagenome | isolation source: 60 cm soil or saprolite under Garry oak tree replicate 1 | place: USA:California | collected 2016-06-15
AGAAACCGTTCGAGACGACCGCTCGAATGTTCGGGACCTTGTCCTTCGTAACCGTGCGGCAGGAGTAAAACGATCCCGCTCGGCCGCTGCCATTTCGATTCCGCTGAAACGATGAATTGATCGATGATCGTTTGTGCGCCGTTAACAAAATCGCCGAACTGCGCTTCCCACAAGCAGAGCATGTTTGGATAATCGAGCGAATACCCGTAATCAAATCCGAGGACCGCGGCTTCGGAGAGCAGGCTGTTGTAAATGCAAATGCGCGCCCGCTTTTCGCCCAAATGCATCAAGGGCACATACGGCGCGCCGGTTTTCGCATCATAAAGAATCGCATGGCGGGTGCTGAAAGTTCCCCGCGCGCTGTCCTGGCCGGACAATCGAACCGGCGTTCCTTCCAAGAGGAGCGCGCCGAAGGCGAGCAGTTCGGCGTAATGCCATTCGAACGGCCCGCCGTTTTCAAAGACCTTGCGCCGATGCTCGATGATGATTCGTTTGATCTTCGGCTGAATGTTGAAATCGTCGGGCACGTGTGTGAGCGCATCGACAATCGTCTTGAGCGTTTTCTCATTGATGGCCGTCGCAACCGGCGAACTCTTGTACTCCGGTTGAAAAACCGCGGTTGATTCCTTGAACTTCGCCTGCTTATCGACTTTCTCTTTTTCGATTGCCTTGACGTTATCGAGCGCCATCTCAAGGCGCAGATCCATTTCGGTCTCGAGCGAAGCAGCATCGTCCTCGGTCAACGCGCCAGATTCGAGCAGCTCGCCTTTGTACAGTTGCGCGACCGACGGGTGCTTGTCGATCTTCGCGTAAAGATCGGGCTGGGTGAACGCCGGCTCGTCGCCCTCGTTGTGTCCGTAGCGGCGGTAACAATACATGTCGATCACGATGTCGCGTCCGAATTCCTGCCGGAAATCGAGCGCGAGTTGGCTGACCTGCATGCACGCGAGCGGGTCGTCGCCGTTCAGATGGAAGATCGGCACCTCAATCATTTTGGCGATGTCGGTGGCGTACATCGATGAGCGCGCGTCTTCCGGCAGCGTGGTGAAACCGATCTGATTATTTACTACCAGGTGCACCGTGCCGCCGGTCCCGTAACCATGCAGCTGAGACATGTTCAGTGTTTCGGCCACAATCCCCTGCCCCGCGAAGGCCGCGTCGCCGTGAAGCAATAACGGCAAAACTTTGCGCCGATGCTCAGTGTCACCTCGAATCCGTTGACGCGCGCGCGCCGTTCCTTCCACGACTGGATCGACCGCTTCGAGATGGCTCGGATTTGCGGCAAGACGAATTTCCACCTCCGCGCCGGATGCGAGTTTTCGCACGGTCCGATAGCCGAGATGATATTTCACGTCGCCATCCCCGGCGACGAGCTTGGGAATGTAATTCTCGCTGAACTCAGTGAAAATAACACGGAGCGATTTCTTCAAAAAATTCGCGAGCACGTTCAGCCGCCCACGGTGCGACATGCCCATGCAAATTTCCTCAACACCAGCGGGCGGACATTTGTGAAGGATCGTGTCGAGAATGACCATCAACGATTCGGCGCCTTGGATTGAGAAGCGTTTTTGGCCGACGTAACGCGAGTGCAGGAAAACTTCGAACGACTCGGCTTCCATCAATGCGCGGAGCAAAGCGATTTTCACCTGGCGGGGCGTGGAATCTTTGTCCGGGCGCGATTCGAGCCGGTGCAGCACCCAGTTCCTCATCCGCGTGTTTTGAATGTGCATGAACTCTGCGCCGATCGAATCCGCGTAAATTTTTTGCAGACGTGCGATCATTTCGCGCAACGTCATCTCTTCATTGTCGGCGAAGAATTTTGAGGAAACGCGAAGATCGAGATCCTTTTCGCTGAAGCCGAGTTCGCGCAGTGTCAGCGACGGATTTTCCGGGCGCTTCTCGGCCAACGGGTTCACGCGCGCAATGCTGTGGCCGAGCGTGCGATAGGCATAAACGAGCCCGTCGATTCGCGTCTGCAGCGGACTTTCCCGCGTGACTGCGCGCGGTGCCGCGGCGGCGGCAGCGCCGTTTCGCTGCGGCAAATTGCCCAGCTCGAATCCCTCAAAAAACGCCGACCAGCTTGGATCAATCGACGTCGGGTCCTCCTGCCAGCGCTGATAATTCTGGTCGATCAGCTCCAGATTGGCTCTAGCGGCGATTGAAGTGGGCATGGCACATTTAATCTGCAACCGTTACGCGGAGCAGCAAGTTGACAGTGCGAGGGCAGCTTCGTTACTTGCACCGCACAAATGGGAACTCATGGGAAAATTTGGCTCGCCCTAGTCGCGGGCTGCGCGTTTGCGCTGGTAAGATCGACATCGTGCTTTGCCCAGACCGATCCGGCGGCGGAGCCTGCGGTCCTCGCGATCGCGAAAGTTTTGCCGGCCGTAGTTAACATCAACACCGAGCGTGTGGTTCGCCGCACGGTGCGTGATCCGATCGAAGATTTTTACGCGCAATTTTTTGGTTACTACCGCGGGCGTCCGCGCGAGATTCGACAAACGCTGCAAAGTCTCGGGTCCGGGTTCATTGTCGATCCTGCGGGCTACATCGTGACCAATCAACACGTGGTTCAGCGCGCGGCCGATCTGAAAATCCAGGTGACGACGAACAACGGCAAAACTTACAGCGCGCATTACATCACCGGCGACGACAAGAAGGACCTCGCCTTCATCAAGATTGATTCAAAAGATTCGTTTCCGTTCATCAACCTCGACAACATTTCGCCGAACTTGTTGGGCGAAACCGTTCTCGTTGTCGGTAATGCTGTCGGTTACGGAAGCTCGATCAGCCGCGGCGTGTTGAGCGCGACCAAGCGCGATATCGCGATCGACAACATCGAATACAAAGATCTCGTGCAAACGGACGCGGCGATTAATCCGGGCAACAGCGGCGGGCCAGTCATCGATATCTCGGGACGGTTGGTCGGAATCAGCTCCGCTAAAATGGCGTTCACTCCGCAAGGCGTGCCGACACAGGGACTCGGGTTCGCCATTCCGGCCGACGTCGTGCGCGATAGCGTAAAAAACTTCAAGACGTTCGCTGAGAAACATCCCGGAGGAAAAAATCAGCCCGCGACTGAGCAAACATCGACATCGAACGCCGAGCAAATGTTTGGGATACAATTGCAGGACTTAAACGAGGAATTAACTGACGCGCTCGGTTACGAGCCTGGACGCGGAGTGTTGATCAGCGCGGTGGAACCGAATAGTCCGGCCGACCAAGCCGGGATCGAGCGCGGTCTGGTAATTTATCGCGTCGGAAAGCGCGATGTGAATTCGATCAAAGACGTCGAGAACCTGCTTGGCCGCGCCAGCAGCGGGACGAGCGTCGACTTCGCAGTCGGGGTTGTCCGTGCCGGAGGCGCCGGACAGCGTGTCGAAACCGTTACGCTGGCTGCCCGTTGACAGCCGAAAAAATTTTGGCAACGCATTAGCACCTCAGTTGGCTCATCAAATAATTTGGGAATGATTAAAGTTGAAAACTTAACCAAACGTTACGCCGGGCAGACCGCGATTCGGGATTTAAACTTCGAGGTCGGCCAGGGCGAAATCATGGGTTTTCTCGGACCGAACGGTGCCGGCAAGACCACGACCATGCGAATTCTGGCGGGATTCATGCCCGCTACGTCGGGTCGCGCCTCGATCGCGGGCTTCGATGTTTTCGAGCAATCGCTCCAGGCGCGGTCGCGGCTCGGTTACATGCCGGAAAACGTTCCGCTCTATAGTGATATGCGGGTAACCGAATATCTCGATTATCGCGCGGCGCTCAAAGGCGTGCTTCACCGTCGAGTCGCGGAACGCGTCGGCGACGTCAAAGAACTGTGCGGTTTGCGCGAAGTGGAAAGAAAATTAATCGGCACACTTTCCAAGGGTTATCGGCAGCGAGTCGGCTTGGCCGATGCGCTTGTGAGCGAGCCAGATCTTCTTATTCTCGACGAGCCGACCATCGGACTTGATCCCAACCAAATCCGGCAGGTGCGCGAACTGATTAAAAATCTCGGCAAGCAACACACGATTTTGCTTTCCACGCACATTTTGCCGGAAGTGGAGATGACCTGCAGCCGCGTCATCATTATTCATAAGGGGCGGATCGAAGCGTGCGATACGCCAGAGAATCTTCTGGGTCAGATTCGCCAGGCCGGCGGCGTGGTGGTTGAAGCAAAAACCGGCAAGGACGATGGCGCGGAAGAGTTGAAGAAAATTTCCGGCGTCCGCGAAGTCATGACCGATCAGGACGATGATTGGAAAATATTTTCGCTGCGGGTGGAATCCGGCGTGGATGTGCGGGAAGAAATTTTCCGACTCGCGGCCGCGCGGAAGTGGACACTGCGCGAGCTCTCGCAACGTCGCGCGACGCTCGAAGACGTGTTCGTCGAAATCACGCACTCAGATCAAGCGGAGATGTCGATCTAAGCGATGAGGAAATTTTACACACTGCTGGTTCGCGAAGTGCGCGGCTATTTTCATTCGCCGATCGCGTACGTCGTTCTTGTGTTTTTTCTGCTCGTGAGCGGAGTCGACTTCTATTTTCAGGTTTCGTTCATGAACCAGCGGCCAGCGTCTTATTCGGTCCAGGAAGCATTTTTTAATTCCGTGTTCTTCTGGTTCGCGTTCGTTTTGATTTTTCCGTTGATCACGATGCGGCTTTTTGCCGAGGAATTTAAGCTCGGCACGATCGAGCCGCTCATGACCGCGCCGGTGCGCGATTTGCAAGTTGTGCTGGCAAAGTTTTTCGGCGCGCTCGCATTTTACATCGCGCTCTGGCTTCCAACGCTCCTCTACTTCGGGATCTTTCAAAAGATCACGCAGCAAGCAGCGGCGAATTCAGCCGGCGCTTATTGGGGTTCGTATTTGATGCTCTTGCTGCTTGGAATGTTTTATCTTTCCGTCGGCTGCCTCGCCTCGGCGGTGACGAAGAACCAGATTGTTGCCGCGATCATCTCTTTTTGCGCGATCACGCTGTTATTCTTTCTCGGGCTGATTCAATTCATTCTGCTCGACGTCAGCTCCGGAATGCGCGACGCGCTCGGCTATTTCTCCGCGATCGAGCATATGGGCACATATTCGCGCGGCATCATCGACACGAGACCAGTTGTTCTCTATCTGAGCATGACCGCGCTGCTGCTGGCATTGACTTATCAAGCGTTTCAATCGCGCAAGTGGAGGTTGTGACCGATGGCTGAAGTTACAACGAAGCCAAAAAAAATTCAGCGCCTCCAAATTGGGCTGAATCTTTTGGTCCAGCTCATTCTCATTTTCTTTTTGATAATCGCAGTGAACTGGATCGGCTTCCGGCATTACAAGCGCTGGGATGTATCGCGCGATCAGAAATACGCGCTCTCAGATAAAACGAGGCGCTTCTTGAGCTCGATCAAAGGCAAAGTGCGGATCACGGTTTTCTTTTCGCCGAACACGCCGATCAGTGGCGACGTTTCGAGTTTGCTCACGGAATATCAATACGCCGCCAAGGCTAAGATCGACATCGAGAACATCGATCCGCAGCGAAATCTCTCCCGCGCCAAGGAGATGTTCGACAAATATAAAGTGGTCAGCGACGAAAGCTTGATCGTGATCGATTACGAGGGCCGGAACAAAACGGTGAAGGCTTCGGAGATGGCTGACATCGATCAGAGCGGGATGGCGCTTGGCGAAGGGCCGCGCGTGACCGCGTTTAAAGGCGAACAGGCGATCACCGCCGCGATGATCGATTTAGTCGAAGGCAAAAAGAACACAATCGGCTATGTCACCGGCCACAAAGAGCCTTCGATCACAGAACCGTCACCGCTGGCGATGATTAATCAACAGCAGCAAACCGGTAGTCCGATTTCGGTGCTGAAGACATTTATCGAGAACGAAAACATCAAGTTTCAGGAACTGAATCTGTTCACTGAGCCGCAAATCTCCGCCGAGATAAAAACGGTGATGATTATCGGCCCGCAGTACGATCTCTCCGACCGCGAAATCAAATTGCTGCACGATTTCTGGAACAAACAGGGACGGATCCTGTTGTTGGTCGATCCTTCGGCGAAAACACCGAAGCTGAACGCGTTCCTCAACGAACTCGGCGTGAAAGTAAACGACGACCGGTTGATGGCTTTCGTCCGCACTGGAATTGAAGAGCTCGCGCTGATCCGCGATGTGCAGGCGCGTTTTCTCAGTGAGAGTCGAGTGACGAAACGCCTCGCTAATGTCCGCGCTTTGTTTTTCGGCGGGACATCGTCAATCACGCTCCAGCCGGAACGCGTTCGCGCGACGAATATCCGACTCCAGCCGCTGATTGAAGCCGAGAAAGGTTATTTCGCTGAAACCGACTACAGCACCAACGACCAGGCAAAACTACAAGCGGACGCAAAAAAAGCGGGCACCGCGCCATTGACCATCGGAGTGTCGGTCGAGAAAGGCGGCAGCGCAGACGAACGGGTGCAAATGAATTCGTCCCGAATGGTGGTGGTGAGTAACGCGACTTTTGTTCAGGACAACGCACTGACCCAGGACCAACAAGCGCTCGATTTCATTTCCGCGAGCGCAAACTGGCTTCTTAGTCGTGAGCAGCTCATTGGCATCGCGCCGAAAGTTCCGAAAACGCTCACTTTTAGCCTGAACGAAGATGCTTTGCGAAGTTTACGTTGGATGGTTCTGGTCGTGATCCCGCTTGTCTTTGTCGCTCTCGGCACCGCCGTCTGGTGGAAGCGGCGCGCCTAACAATCACGGAATCGTCATGAAGTGGAAAACGACATTGACCCTTTTCGTCATCGCGGCCGGCGTTTTCGCCTACCTCTATTTTATCGAAAGGAACCGGCCCGGCACCGAAGAAGCAGCACGCCAATCACAAAATGTTCTCAATTTTAGCCGGGAGAAAATTGACGGCGTCGTTATCCAAAACGGCGACGATAAGATCGACATCCGCCGCCGTGCCAATAAATGGCGGCTGGAAACTCCGATCAAAGACCAGGCGGACGCTTCGTTAGTGAACAATTTGCTTCTCGATCTCGAGAACTGGCAAAAGGACGCCGCCATTTCCGCTAAAGAAATGGAAGCGGACAAAAATAAGCTTTCCGACTACGGCCTGGCGAACCCGAAGCTGCGTCTGAAGTTGCTCGGGCCTGATGCGCCGCCGGAAATCTTTTTCGGCAAAGACGCGGCGCTCGAAGGCAAAATGTATGTCCGGTTCGGAAATTCGAAAGAAACCTTCCTCGCCAGTCAATCGGTCAGGAAAGCGATCGACAAGAAGCCGGAAGATTTCCGGGATCGAAAACTAACCGACTTGATCATGGCGCAGGTAGTCCGCGTCGTGCTCAAAACTCCGGCGGGCGAATTGGAGCTGCAGAAAAAAGGCGACCACTGGGACATTGCGAAACCGTTGCACACGCGCGCTGCCGATCAGAAGATCAGCGACCTGATCGCACAAGTGACGACGGCGCGCATTCAGCAATTTGTGGCGGACGATCGCGGCGATCTGCATCCTTATGGATTAGCCGAGCCCCGCAGCGCGCTCACGCTTTTTGCGCAGGACGACAAACAGGGCCAGACGCTTCAAATCGGCGGCGTTCCGGAAAAAGAGAAGGACCAAGTTTACGTGCGCTTCTCACCGCGCGCGTTCGTATACACCCTGCCGAAAAAAATTGAGGAAATCCTGAACAATAAACCGAACGATCTGCGCGACCGCCACCTTGTTCGAGTCGACACAAAAATTCTCGACCGGCTAACGATCGACGCTCCGGGAAAGGGCAAAACAGTGCTGGCGCGCAAGGATGAAAACTGGACAATCGCCAGCCGCAATAACGCGCCCGCAAACTCAAGCGAGGTGCGCCGGCTCATCGACGGTTTGCAAAACGAGCAGGTCGCAAAGTTCGTCGAAGATGTCGCTTCGAACTTGCCGAAGTATGGCCTCGATAAGCCGCAGTTAATTGTCACTTTTAGTTCGTTCGCTTCGGAAAACACCGCCGAAACGAAAGCCGGCGAGCAGCCGTTCGCCTCGATCGCGTTTGGCAAAGTCGAAGGCGACAATGTCTACGCGCGAGTCGGCGATGAGCCGTTCGTCGTCGCCGTGCGTCGCGGTTTACTTGATCAGATTTTCCCAGACCCGTTGCAGTGGCAGGAATTGTCGATTTTCAACTTCAAGCCGGAACAAATTCATCGCGTCACGGTGACGACGGACAAAGAATTGGCGTTGGTGCGCGGCGCGAACGATCAATGGAGTTGGGCGAAAGGAACTGGGCCGATCAATCAGACGAACCTGCAGTCGCTTCTCAATACCTTGTCGACATTGCACGCGGTACGCTGGATTGGATCGACAACTCCGGCGCATGCTTTTGACAAACCGCAACTGATCGTCGCGTTCACAACTTCGCCAGACGACAAAGCGATACACAAACTGACTATTGGCGGCGCAACGCCGGATGAAATGTGGTTTGCAAAAGTGGACGAGCGCGAAGGAACTTTCGCCATCGGCAACCCAGACTTGAATGCGCTTAAGCTGACGCTCGTTGCTCAGGAATCACCGACGCCGTCTCCAGCTGCGACAGCAACTGCGACGCCTTAGCCGTTTTTGTTCGCGGTATAAATCGTAACGATTCCGCCCGTCAGCGATTCGGACGCGGCGTCGCGAAATCCATTTGCCTCGATTAAACGCAACAGTTCTTCGCCGCCTGGAAATTGCTCGATTGATTCTCCCAAATAATCGTAAGCGGCTTTCTTTCGAGTAAGAAAAGATCCGAAAATCGGAAGCAACCGATGAAGGTAAAAACGGTAAAGCGATCGCAAGATCGACAATCGCGGCAACGAGAATTCCATGACGAGCAAATTGCCGTTTCCAGTTAGAACACGCGCCATTTCGCGCAACGCCGCGTTCCAATCTTTGATGTTCCGCAACCCAAACGCGATGGTCAGACAATCGAATGAACGATCGGCGAACGGAAGCGCGAGCGCGTCCGCAACAATAACTCGACGAACCCCTTTGGCCCGCGCTACCGCCAGCATCTCTTCGGAAAAATCTGCGGCGACAACTTCCGAATGGGGTAACACTTTTTCCAGAGCTAACGCCAGATCTCCTGTCCCAGTGGCAAGATCGACAATCGTGTTTGGATTCAAATCGGCGACAATCTGAGCAGCACGTTTGCGCCAGATAAAATCGCAACCACAACTCAAAAGGTGATTGGCGCGATCGTAGCGTCGCGCGATGCCGCCGAACATGGCGCGGATCACTTCGGGACTGCGGGCATCAGGGCTGATCTCGAAAAAATTCAGAGATGTCGATTTTGATCTTTCGGCTGAGTTAAAGCCAATCCAATCGCAAGCCATCCCGCTGGCATCACGTGCAGAAGAAGACGCGAAACTGAGGAAGTCATATGAGCGGTATAACTTGGCCACGTGCTAAAAAGGTAGATCAGCGAGTAAAAGACAATTGGAAGAAGTACCGCCATCGCCAGAAGTATCTTCTCCAGTTTGCGAGACGCAAACAGATAAACTACAGCCACGGCGACGAGTAACCAAAAAATGCTCCAGTGAACAGTTTCACCTAGTTCCGCCAGGAGAATGCTCCCTATATCAGCAAGTCTGCCGAAGTTCCCACGAAGTAAACTGAAAGTAGGATGCGAGAAATCCGAATGTGGAAATATAAGCACCAGCTTGAGGTAAAGTCGCCAACCAAGAATGATGAGTAATCCCGGCGCGATCGAGACTAAAAAGGGCCCGACTCGATGCTTCGACAAGCTCATAGTTAGGCCAAGCAAGGCTAGAACGAACCATAATAATACACCTTCCGATTTGATCCAGGGGAGAAACGCGGCACAAGCCGCAAAGGCAACGATAGAACAAAGCGCATTGTTCGCAGACCAACAAAGAAGATAGCCCAGCGCTGCGAGGTAGAACACACTGATTGGAACATCGACATATCCAACGACAATCCCCCCAGGGCTCGCGCTGATTGAAGGAACAAACGGAAGGAGCGATGCGATCAATAAACCGACCCAGCGTTTACCTGACAAGCGCGCTGTGAGTAGGGCGAGAAGAAGTGCACCCGCGGCGTAGAATAGCGGAAAAATTATCTTTACCCAGAACTGGTGCGGCTCGCCCATCCACAAGTACAGCCAAAGCTCCGTAAACGGGATTCCTAGGGGATATTCGGGATGACTGAACGCGCGCCCGCCGCTTGAGTAATACGACTGTGGAATTACTCCACCATTAAGAAACGCGTAACGTGCTTTGATTTCCCAGTTGAGCAGACCGTCCCACCCGAGGGTATGTTTGAGCGAAACAAAGAAGAGTATTGCGATCTCGCCGAGAACGAGAATTGTAAGGAGCCACTCAGTTACGTTTGCAGGCGATGGTAGCACAAACCTGGCGGTTACATGTTGTCTGGCTCGCCAGCCTACAATTCCCAAAGCTAAACACGCGATCGTGACGATGGTCTGAAGGGCGAGTCCCGAACAAAACGTGCCGCAAACCCATAAGAGCAGAGAAACAATCCCGCTGCCCAACAGCCATCCGAGACAAGTGCATTCTATTAGATTGAGCCGGCCCGTGCGCGCGAAGATTGATAAGGCAACGCCTAAGCCAGCCGTGAGGATCGTGAAAATGGCCGCCAATAGCCCAAGTAGAATCATGGCGCAGTTTCGGCTAATGGGACGAGAACAATGCCAGAACCTAACCGGACGCGTTTCTCCAACCATGCTGGCGGGTTGACCGAGCAAAAGACCAGCCCCGCCACGGAATCACGATTGACCTCCGCTAGCTCTTTTTCAACCGTCGGCGTCGCTACTGTGACCAGTTGAACTTCGCGCGGCCACGAGAGATAACCAATCATCATCCCGAGAAACTCGCTCTGCGAGTTCTCATTGCGGACAAAAATTATGAGTGGCCCTGCCTTCGGCAAACGCCGGAAGGTATCGGGAAGCTTTTCGGAGCCGCGTTCAATGCCGATTAGAGCTCGAACGTAAACGTCGATCGACCGGTTCACTTCCACCGGACCGATCCGATTTTCCATCAAGGCGGGTCCGACAATCGGGATACTCAGAGCCAGAAAAACGGCAAATAGTGCGCACCAAAGTCCGACGTGAGAATAAAAGCGGATGCGCATCTTAATTAGATTGCCGCTGATGGTTACAACGCAAGTGGGCGTAATCGTCGAGAAGATTGCTCACGAGAGGACTCGAACCTCCACGGGTTGCCCCATACGGTCCTGAGCCGTACGCGTCTGCCAATTCCGCCACGTGAGCTCGAAAAATGGGCCGGTTAAATTGCGCGGCCAAATCACGCGCGCAAGTCGAAATGAAAGATGTGATCTTGCGCGGAACTTAGTCGCGCCGGCGTTTGCGGGCCCGCGCTTCAAGCTGCTGCGCTTTGCGGGCTTTGCCTAACGAACGAAGCAAATCGGCATAATTCGCGGCCACGATTTCGTAATCCTCGGGCGGCTGATCGGTCGCCTCTTCCCAGCTCTTGAGCGAGGCGCGGTAAAGCTCGGCTGCTTTCGGATAATCGCCGCGAGAATGATAGACCACCGCCAGATTGCATTTCGATTGCGCAATGTCGGGATGCGTCGGTGGGAACGCTTTTTCCCGAATGCCAAGCGCGCGAAGGTGAGTTTTCTCCGCCTCAGCGTAACGCTTCTCATTGGTGTAAAAGACCGCGAGGTTGTTCAAAACCGAGGCGACGTCGGCGTGCTGGGGCCCGAGTTGCTTTTCGTAAATGTGAAGCGCATGCAAGTAGTACGGCTCGGCCGCCTTCTGGCGGCCTGACCTTCGGAAAATGAGCGCGACGTTGTTAAGCATCGTCCCTAAATCCGCATAAGGCAGGTCGTCCAACTGCGTCCCGGCGGCGATCGCCTTCTCGTAATAACGGATCGCTTCTTCCTGTTGTCCGAGGTTATCGCACAAAAAAGCCAGCCGCCGCGCAGATCGATAAAGCAGGCGTTGATCGGGTGGTTTGGCTTTTTCGAGAACGCCGTGTGCCTTTAGCAAATAAGGCTTCGCTTTCGCGCGGTCCCCACTTTGGTCAAGAAGCTGCCCCAGTTTTTCGTAACTCAGTGCCAACGCATTGTCGTCATCGCCAAAAGTGCGCTTGGCCAGTTCCAGTAAAGTTTCCGCGACGCGAACAGCTTCCGGCAAACGACTGCTGGCGCGCAGTGTCTCGAGTTTGTCGTTAAGGATACTCCAAAGCTTCTCTTCACCTTTCATGCCCGGTCACCAGCCTTCGCTCAGCTGCGTGACCAGCCGGCTGGCCAACTCTTCCGTGGCCAATGGCAACGCCTGCCGTTCGTCCGTTGTGACATCGGTGCCGACAAAAAAGCTGGTCGTGCCGACGACTTCGCCGGAAGGCCCGAGCGGTTTCCCATCAGGGCCCACCAGTCTGTACTTCAATCGCATAGCGAGATTAAATTCGCTCGTCGCTAACACATTTCCGCGAATCGAGCGCGCTGGCGATCTACTAATGCGAATGATATCTCCCTTGAGCGTGGCGTCCGCCAAATCGCCACCTGAAATTCGAAACGTACCGTCCTGCTGAAATTGTTTGATCACGGTATCAGTCACCAGTACTTCCACGCGTGGAATGAGAGTTTTGTTGGTGAACGTCGGGATCGCGATCGTGTGAATGTCGCGTAGATAATAAGGCTTGGCCGGCCCGACGTGATAGCCGAGGCAACCGCTCAAACCGAGGCAGGCTAGCGCCGCCGCAATTGAGTTTTTCACGGCGTCGGCGAGGCCGTTGCTTCAGATGAACCGGAATCTTCAGGCGACGACTCTGGCGTTGTCTTGCTTCCCGGCTCGGTCGAAGACGCGGGAGGCGCAGTTGTGTCACCCCAGTTCGAAGGTGGTGGAGGAAGTGCGCTGTCCAAATCCGGCGGCAAGATGGACGCGGAATTGGGGGCAGGCGTACTTTCCCCGGCGCTCTTCGTTTTCCCCTGATCAGTGCTTTTCTTTTTTTCCGCTTCCTTTTCTTGTAACGGCTGGAGCACCTTGTCGCCGAGTTTTGCCCGCAATTGATCGATTCGTTTTTTCGCTTTTTCGCTTTCGGCTGATCCGGGCTGCTGTCGGATCACTTCATTATAATAAATGACTGCGGCCCGATATGCTTTCTGTTTGTCGTAATAGCGTGCGACGTCAAATGAGCTGCTAGTCGCTTTGTGTTCCAATTGTTGAAGATTGGCGCGCGCTTGCGCTGCTTTTTCGCTGTTCGGGTAACGAAACAAAAAATCCTGGAATGCAGTTCGCGCGTTGCTCGTCGCCGCGATGTCCTTGGTGCCATGGCGCGAAGCAGTGAACCAGATGTAACCAATTTGATATTGCGCGTCCGCCGCTACCGGGTCATCCGGAAACTTATCTACCACTGCCGTGTAGGCCTGGAGAGCGGCATCATTCGCTCCCTGTTTCTCGCGCGCCAGGCCGATGTCGAATTGCGCCCGGGCGGTGTATTTTCCGTAGGGCGCGGTCCGAACCACCGCCGCAAAAATTTCAACCGCGCGATCCATTGAAGTTGCGAAAGGAATACCGAGCAATTTCAGTTTCTTCCCGGCCAGATACATTTCGCCGACCCGGAACTGCCCTTCGATCGCTTCGTCAAAATGCGGACTGGTAGGATAATTGGTCACCACCAATCGATACGTACCTGCAGCTTCGAGATATTGATGCACCTGCTCGTACAAGACAGCGCCTCGAAACGCGGCCCCCGCTGCCAGCGCATCACGCGAATACTTTCGGACAAGTTGGCGATACGCGCGAATGGCTCGCTTCGGGTTGCCTTCTTTTTCTGCCTTCTGTCCAATTTCAAAAAGCTCCGCCGCATTCCCGTTCAATTCTTCTTCACCCGGCGCAACATATTTGGCTTTTTCACCGGGCCGAAAAACAACTGCGGCATCGGTCGATTGAACTAAAAATAAGCCCAGTGGGACCAACAAAAACACTGGGAGAACTCGGAATTTCATCGGGACTGGCAGGGTAATTGACTTATCCACTCCGTCAAGTTGCGCCGCACGCGAACCGGCCGTTGTTTGCGCCCCTCTAATTGCTCGCCGCCGGACGAGTCCGTCCGTTGGCGGACAAGAATCGACCGCTTCCCGCGCGTTCCGATTTAGCTTAGATTTTCGCTCGATTTGAAGCTGACCGACCAACAAAAAATTCGAATCGGCGCTTGCGCCTGGAGCTTCCCGGAATGGCGCGGAAGTTTTTATCCCTCGGAGTTGCCCGAATCCGAACGGCTCGAATTTTATGCGCGCTATTTCCTCGCCGTTGAAATTGATTCGACTTTTTACAGCGTACCGGCGGAGAACGCGGTCCGGCGCTGGGTCGAACTCACTCCTGCTTCCTTTCGCTTTAGTTGCAAACTTCCGCGCGAAATCACCCATGTCTGCCGGCTGCGCGATTGCACCGTCGAACTGAACGCCTTTCTGCGCGCGATCGAACCGCTCGAGTCGAAGCTCCAGGTTGTGTTGATCCAACTGCCGCCCTCTTTCACACCCAAGGATGGCCGACAGATTTTGCGAAAATTTCTCATGCAGTTGCCCAGAAGTTTCCGGTTTGCCATTGAATTTCGTCACGCTGGCTGGCATCGGCCCCAAATTATTCGGCTGTTGGAACAATATCGCATCTGTTGGGTTTGGGCCGACACCAGTCCGCTCAATGAACGCAATCTTGCGCCGTTCGAATTTCTGCCCCGGACGACCGATTTTCTTTACCTGCGTCTGCTCGGCGATTACGCGACCAAGTATGATAGCGCCGGCAAATTCGTTCACCGCTACGATAAGCTTCTTTGGAAACGCGAAGCCGCCTTAGAAAGCTGGTCGATGAAGATCGAGCGTCATCTTGACGAGGTCCGAAACGTGTGGGCATTTGTCAGCAATCACTTCGAAGGGTTTGCTCCCGAAACAGTGCGGCGTCTCGCGCAACGACTCGGTTACGAGTTGCCGTTGCCGTCAGAAATTGAAAAACAATCGGCTCTGCACGACCGATCGCAGATGGATCTCTTCAACGAACCAACAGCCTAGTCGAGGATCCCTCAGACGCCGCATGAAAGTCCGAACAAATCGGCCAGACAAACCGGATCGCACCACAAGTGAGCGACACCGACGATCGCTCTTCGTCGCCGCTGCGATCGTTCTTGCCGGTTCGCTCGTTTTATTGCTGGGGGTTGGTTGGCTCCAGTCTGACGGATTAAAGGTGGCCACTTCGGGATTGGGCGCAGTGCTGTTAATCGGCGCGCTCGCCGGGATCTTTCGCACGCTCGACTTTTCGACGCCGCGATTAGTAAATGGAACTCCGCGACAACTGGCCTGGATTCGCATTCTCGTTTGCCTTACCGCGATCATTTTTACTGTGATCGAGGACTTGCCGGCGATTGCTTCGTTGCCGGTGGGAATGCAAAGCAACTACCAGTTTTGTCGTCTGCTCAACATGCTTCCCGGCTACTCCGCGCTTCTGGCGAACCCATATTTGTTAGGGGGATTGCAATGGAGTACGGCAGCTTTGCTTTTTTTCGGGCTGATCGGCTTCCAAACGCGAGCCACTCTGTTCCTCGGTGGTCTTGGGTTCCTTTTAATCCAGGCGATCCTTCGACAGTACACATATTTTTTCCATTCGGGTCTCGTTCTGGTTTACCTGGCCCTGCTGCTTCCGTGGACGCCTTGCGCGGCAGCGTGGTCGTTTGATCGATGGCTGAATCCGCAAATGCGACAGCCTCGTGCGCAATCGGTTGGTTTTAGCGTTTATGCCTGCTTCACCGTGATGGCAGTGATTTATCTGCTGTGCGGACTGAGCAAAATGCGCGACTCGGGATTAGATTGGTTCAGAGGAGACAATATCGAGCAAAAACTAGTCCGGGATGCCTTGGAACCAATCTTCCTGGATTACAAATGGAAAGCGACCCTCTGGCTGGTCCAACATCATGTCCCGGACTTCGTCTTCTCCGTTATTGGAACTGCCGGCCTTATCGCCGAGCTGGGCTATTTTACGGTTCTGTTCTCGCGGATCGCCCAAATTATCCTGCCGGCAATTATGTTCGGTGTGCACTTGGGCATTCTCCTGTTTCAGCACATCCTGTTTCTCGATTTGCTCATCTTGCAGTTCATCTTTCTGGATGCAGAGCGGTGCGTGAATTTCTGGCGTCGTCACTTCTCGAAAAATAGTGAGGCCGCACGCCTGCAAGTGAGCAACGTTAAACCAGGGCCGGCGCTTTCGTACGTTCCTTTTACCGCGACGGCGTTGATGATCGTTGCCTTTCTACTCGGGTGGGTCTGGCGGGTAGAATTCTACCCATTCAGCACCTGGCGCATGTACGCTTATCCGGAAAGGAAGGGACCCGTCTTCTACCATAAGATGGTCGCGACTTTGGAAAATGGCAATTCCATCGTTATTCCAATCCGCGGTTATTTTCCCGCCGCCATGCCAAACAGCCGCTTCTTTTTGATGAGGTTTTTCCGCGCAGGCCAGCGCAGCAAATCCCTCGACCAGTTTCTCGCCGGTTACGTTCAACGATGCAACCGCAATCTCGCTTTCGACTCGGCTATCTCACGGATCGAAGTCCAGCGCTGGCGATGGAATTATGTCGTGGACCCAAACGATCCACGCTTCGGATGGGTGACAGACATCTATCCCTTTGATGCTCCCGCCGAACCTTCACCGCCCCGCTAGCACAAAGCTCAACCGACCACTCGAAGCTTTCGCTACTTGATCTCACCCCCGCCAAAATAGGCCTGCAACTTTGTCGGGATTCGAATCGAGCCGTCTGGTTGCTGATAATTTTCAATCAAGGCCGCGAACAATCTCGGCAACGCCAGCCCCGAGCCGTTAATCTTCGAAATTGGAGCAGCTCGAAACTTCGAGATACGCGTCCTGCCCCGGCGACCAAACTTCGAGGTCGTAGGTTTTCGCTGAACCGAAACCGAGATCGCCGGTGCAAAGTTCGATCACGCGATAATGCAATTCGAGTAATTGCAAAACGCGCTCTGCGTCCGCCACTAAGGATTCGAGTTCTTCATAAGATGTTTCTGCGGTCGTAATTTTCACGAGCTCGACTTTGTCGAATTGATGGACGCGAATGATCCCGCGCGTTTCGCGCCCGGCTGATCCGGCCTCGCGCCGAAAGCACGGCGTGTAAGCGACAAATTTCTTTGGCAGGTCGACAATCGCCAGAATTTCTTCTCGATGAAGATTTGTCACTGGCACTTCTGCGGTCGGCGCCAGAAATAGTTCGCCGTTTTGCAACCCATACATGTCTGATTCAAACTTCGGGAGCTGGCTCGTGCCGATCATGCAATCGCGTCGGACGAGAAATGGCGGGCTGATTTCGGTGTAGCCATGCTCGCGTGTGTGCAGGTCGAGCATAAAATTGATCAACGCCCGCTCGAGTTTCGCACCGGCGCCGGTAAAACAAATGAATCCGCTCCCGCTCAGCTTCGTCGCGCGCTCCAAGTCGAGAATCTTCAACTTCTCAGCGAGCGCGACGTGATCGAGCGCTTTGCCGGCGAGTTTCGGCTTCCTACCCCCCTCTCGAACCACCTTATTCGCGCTCGGGTCTTTACCCAGGGGAACGCTTTCGTGCGGCAAATTCGGAATCTCGAGCAGCAGATTCCTTTGCTGTTCATCGGAACCCGCCGTGCGCTGATTCAGATCGACAGTGGCATCACCAAGCTTTCGAACCTCGCCTTCCAATTCTTTTGTCGCTTCGCCACGGGATTTTCTCGCACCGATTTCCTTGCTCAACCGATTGCGCTCGGATTGCAATCGTTGCAGCTCGGTCTCAGCCTTTCGCCGTTCGGCATCGACTTTCAACAACTCGTCAATTCTCGCTGCTTCGTCACCACCCCGGGTCGCGAGTCGTTCGCGAACAAAATCCGGCTTTTCGCGAATCAGATGAATGTCGAGCATGGCGCGATTGTAGAGGCCGCCATCATCATGGGCAACTGTAGCCGTCGCTTTTTGGGCGACACGGCGTTCAATTTTTGAATCGCGCTTCGGAGAGCGAAGCGATTACAATCAAACCGTGAAGAACGGCGCCCCCCGCTACGAAGACCTGCTTGCTTCTACCCGTGTCCGCGAACGCACGCTTTTTCTTCCATTGCGCACACCGAACGAACTCGAGCTCCAAGCGCGCTGGTTTGCCGGGGATTTCGGCAAAAATCTTGCCAGTGCGACCGGCGACAAGATCGACATCGTCCAATTCGGCACCTGGAACCGCGAATCCGGCCCAGATTTTTCCGATGCCGCGATTCGCGTGAATGGCAGCGAACCGGTGCGCGGCTGCATCGAAATCGACCCGGCGACTTTGCCCGAAGCGTTCAGCGCCAACATCCCGCTCGCGCGCCCCGGTCGTTGCCAGGCGCCTTTGGGAAATCTGCCGGACGATCGCGTCCGCAGCGTGCTCGATGCCGCCGCGCAATTCCGTTTGCAAAAAAAAGCGGGCCGCATCCGCGCGAAGATCGACAACCACGGGCGCGATGAAGCGTTGTTCCAGGAAATCGCGGCCGCCCTCGGTTATAAGGAGAACAAGCTGCCGCTTACGCTGATTGCGCAAAGATTGTCGCTGAAAACTTTGCGCAAGGATTTGGACGATGCCGAAGCCATGCTTTTTGGTGTCGCAGATTTTCTGGAAACGCCTGATCTTGCGGTCTATAAAAAGTCGGCAAAAAATTACGTGCGCGAGTTGTGGGACCGCTGGTGGCCGCATCGCGACGAATTGCAGCGACTGATCTTACCCGCAAAAGTGTGGAAACTGAGCAGTACCCGCCCGGTCAACCATCCGCAACGGCGTCTGGCCGCGTTGTCGATCCTCGTCCACCAATGGCCCGCTTTTCGCTGCTCGTCAGGCAAACGAAACGCTAAAGCCGTCGAGAACTTCTTTGATGCGCTCGATCACCCGTTCTGGCAATCTCATTATACCTTGACGGCCTTTGCTTCACCCGAACCGATGGCGCTCGTGGGCAAATCGCGCGTCGCGGAGATTTTGGCTAACGTCATCTTTCCGTTTTGGCGGGCGGAAGATGTCGATGTTTGGCCGGAATACTCAAAACTGTCCGCCGGTTTAACCAACCGCCGGCTCGAAACCGCCGTCACACGCCTGTTCGGAAATGATCCTCGACGGCACGAATTCACGAAAACCATCGCGCACCAGCAGGCGCTTTTACAGATTTACGAAGACTTCTGTTTGCAGGATAATTCTAATTGCGCCCACTGCCCGTTCCCCGAACAAATGCAAAAATGGAAATAATGAACCAAACGTCGAACGCAGAAGGCCGACGAGCGTTTACTGTCATCGAGCTGCTCGTTGTCATCCTGATCATTGGGATCCTGGTCGGGTTTTCGTTTCCGCCGATACGGTCTATGGCCCTGGCGGCACTTCTAGTGCCGATCTGTTCTACAGTCTGCGTGCCGTCGCGCTTGGTGCCAATGCACTTGTGAATGGGGTGCCAGCTGTCAACCCTCGAGCGATCGTCTTTATTTCGCCGCCTGACGTTAAAAATCCGGCGAACCCGCGCTCCGGAATAGGAAGCGATGGGCAATTTTATGATACTTGGGGAACACCTTATGCGATTGAGATCGACGGCAATTACGACAATCAAATTACAAACCCGTACTCGGATTCTGATGGAAGTGCAGGCGCGGCACAATTGCGCTCTGGTGTGATCGCCTATTCCTTTGGAAAGAATGGTGCACTCGGCGGCGGCGGCGCCGCGTCATCGAAGTATGCCCCGGAAAAGGGAACGGCGGGTAAGTACAAAGACTCGAGCGACGTGATTTCCTGGCAGTGATTGTGGTTTCGGTTGCAATCGAAAATCGGAAATCTAGAATCTGAATTCCGTCGCGGGTGTAATTCAATGGTAGAATGGCAGCTTCCCAAGCTGCACACGGGGGTTCGATTCCCCTCACCCGCTTTTCTTTCGCTTGGAGTAGTCTAAATGGAAGGCGGACATCTCTGGACACTCGGCTACAGCGGGCAAGCGCGCGTTCGCAAAGCGTCACTTCCCATAGTCCCTTCTACGGTCTACCGCCGAGGAATTTTTTGAATGATTGAAAGAGCTTGTTCGGGAGCTCCCCAGCTTTTTTTCCAAAGTCGTTCAGCTTTTGCGCGAATTGCATTTGTTCGCCACCGTGGATTTCGCAACCCGTCGAGGGAACTTTGTCCGCGGGAAGATCGAGTTCGTAGGCGGTGCCGGCTGCTTCACAACCGGTGGTCGCGAGATGATTTGAAAGCGAGCAAACCAACGCGTGCTGCATCGGCATAGTCGGTTGCAAATCTTGTGGCGGATAAATGGTGGCGGCTTTGTTCATCACTTGTACCCAGACCGGCAACGCGAGCGCGGCGCCGTAACCATGCGGAATAATCGTGACCGGTTGATCGAATCCGACCCAAACTCCGCAGGTCATGGTCGAAGTGTAACCGACGAACCAGGCATCTTTGTAATCGTTGGTGGTTCCAGTTTTTCCGGCGGCGGGCAATTTGAAGCCTAACGAACGCGCCGCCGCGGCCGTTCCGCGGGTGAGCACTTCCTCCATCAATTGCGAAGTCATCCAGGCCGCACTTGAATCAAGCGACGGCGCGGCAATGTGCGACGCACGATAAATCGGCTGGTGCTCAGCATCGTCGATTCGCTCGATGACGTAAGCCTGTTTGCGCACACCGGCGTTCGGAAAAACCGTGTAAGCGGCGGTCAGATCCTTCAGATTGGTTTCAAATGCACCGATGTAAATGGCCGGACCACGCGGAACGTTGTCGCTCAGATTGAGCGTCGTCGCGATTTTTTGGACGGCATCCAGCCCGGCGAACTGCCCAACCCGCACGCTCATCGTGTTGCGCGAGTGAATCAGGCCGTAAGAGCATGGTTGAAACCCGCCGTAAGTCCCATCCGAATTTGCGGGCGACCAGTTTCCGGCGCCGTCGATTTCGCCGGGCTGAATCTGACCGTCGCTGATGGAAGCGCCGGGCAGCAATCCTTCCGAAAACGCCACCGTGTAAACAAACGGTTTGAATGCGGAACCGACCTGTCGATTTGCGGGCGGCAGCGCGCGATTGAATTTGCTTTGTGAATAATCGCGGCCGCCGACCAGTGCGCGAATCCCGCCGCTGTTGTTATCGATTGCAACCACCGAGCCTTCCAAATACGGCATCGAAGAATCCTCGCCGTTTTCCGGCGGATGATAATTTGCCTTGAGCGGGTGATTAAAATTTCCCTGATGCTCGATCTTCGTGAGCTGGGTTTCGAGCGCCTGTTGCGCCGTGCTTTGCACGTTCGGGTCGAGCGTGGTGTAGATAAACAAGCCGCCGTTGTCGATCTGGTCCTGGGTGAGAATCAGATTCAAATCGCGCTGGACCGCGTCCATCGCGTAATTTTCCTGGATCTGAAGCAAGCGCCGTGGGTGGGCATTAACTTTGGCGAGCTTGGCCTGGGCTGCTTCCGCCGCGGGAATTTTTTTAACTTCAACCATCCGGTCCAAAACCGCGTTG
>WNGK01002316.1_pt1 | contig 21428 bp, 23 predicted proteins | sample 5400601 | NCBI WGS metagenome assembly WNGK01 (sample SAMN13153376, study PRJNA577476) | soil metagenome | isolation source: 60 cm soil or saprolite under Garry oak tree replicate 1 | place: USA:California | collected 2016-06-15
AAAGAAACACGAAAGAAACAGGGGCAGGCCACGGGATACCGAGCGATGGGAAATTCTCCCCTACGTGCTCCGCGTGAGAGCGAGCAACAGACGCTGGTGCTTCGAGGTATGAAGGCTCATACTGTTGGTCAGGCTCGTAGCACTCGTGTCAAACCGAGCATCTCGCGTTGGGCCTGCTCTCGCTTAAGTATAATCCTTTTTCATGGACTCTGGTGCGCGCCAGCGCATGAATTACTGCTGGCGAAAGACGACCCTGGTGGAAATGAGTAATGCAGCCTCCAGGGCGACCGCAAGGGATCGCCCCTACTATACACGGGCTTCGCAAGCTGATCCGGTGTATAGTCGGGGCGATCCCTTGCGGTCGCCCTTTTCAGGCTGTACTCGCGCGTGTCCATTCGTGGTTCGAAAGGAGTACTGGCGTGCTCTCGTCCGCTCGTGGCACAATGCCTCGGAAGAGGCATGACTTCTCTGGCGCACAATTCTATACTTTTCCTGCGAAGAAATGGAGGGGTACAGGCAGGAGCGAACTCACGGGATCAACGCGTGGGAGATGCCTACCGGCACTAACCTCTTGCGGAAACATGAGACGTTCTAAAACAATGAGACTGTGAACTTGTAACAACATTATTTTGGGAGAGAAATGAGCCATGCCATCTCCAGAAAAGAATGCCATTGAGGAGGTTCGCTCCCTTGTAGGCGGGTACGAGCAGTTTCTCTCGGGGAAAGCCGAGGGAACGACGGATGCCTATCTGCGCACGGTGCGTCACCTGATCGGGTGGGTGGCTCAGCTTCCTGGCAGTGAGGGACAGTTTCAGCCGCCGCAGTTGACGCAGACAACGGTCGAGCTGTACCTGGCGCACTTGGAGCAGGAAGGGTTCAGTCTCAATCACCGGGCGCGCGTGAAATCGACCATCAGCAATTTTGCCCAGTTTCTGATTGAGGAGAAGGGACTGCTCCGACGCAACCCGACCCGTGGCATCGAGCTTCCCATCCTACCGCCGCACGCACCGCGAGAGCTCTCGGGAGAGCAGCGCTCCATCCTGCGCTCGCTGGTCGAGCAAGAAGGAGATCCACGTGGGACCGCCCTCTTTGCCTTAGGCTACTGGGCAGGATGCCGGGTGAGCGAGATCTCCTGGCTGCAGATGGTGCATACCCATGTGGGTCCACAGGAGGGATGGCTCCACGTGGGTTATAAGGGGAGCAAGTGGCGGGATATCCATTTACTGGACCAGGCACGCGAGCCGCTCTACGCGTACTTGCAAGCTACTGGTGACACAGAGCGAACCTATGTGTTTCTCTCGCAGCGCAGCGAGCGGTTGACGGAAGAAGCCATCCACTACTGGTTCCGCAAGCTCAAGGCTCGGGCCACAAAGGTCCAACAGGAAGTGATCCAGGATATCACCTTCCATGACTTGCGACAGGACTTCGGCGAGCGGGCCAGAAAGGCGGGGTGGTCACTTGAAGAAGTGGCGAACTATCTTGGGTATGTCACCGGATAAGGTGTGCCTGCTCGTCAAAACACTGCCCCTCTACTGATGTAAGTCAGAAGCACGTCAAAAACATCAAAGACTAGACAGGATTACTCCACATTTCGTCACAAATACTCGGGACGAAATGTGGGGCATGGGTTCCAATTTAGTCGCTGATTTGTCCTCGAATTTCGCCCATGGGGAATGTGGTCGAGTGTACGTTAACATAGGTGTTGCCGCTCTCTATGGCGCGCACAGCTCCGGCGAAATCCCCTGCCACAATACCCTGGGCCGGGATGGCTAGTATGTCAGCCGCAGTAATTGTCCCGGTCACCGTTCCTCCGTTTGGGGGGCAAGCCGGTTTACCGCCACCACCACACAAGAAGGCAAAGATTCCACCATTTACTCCAGGTTGAGCAAAGTGAATGTGAGCAGCTGTCACCGGACTGGACAGTCTAGAATAGGTCAATGTGTATGATATTGAACCTCTACTGATTGTTCCCTTGAAAGTCCCCCTCCCATCGCTGAGTATGGAGGGAACCTGTTGAAACCCATTGAGTCTGGCTCTCAAATCCTCATTGGAGCCTCCATTTGACGCATGTGCTGCCTGGCGAGCGCTCAATGCGAAGGACGAGAAGGTTATACCAGCAAGAAGGAGTAGCCCAATTGATACCACCGTGAGCAACGTAATATGCCGCTTTAAGAAAGCCATAAAACACACCTCCTGTAAAATACATAGGCATATTGTGAGAGTAAGACACCAGTTTGAGAAGCGCAAACAGGTTGTGATCTGGTTAAGATTGGGTTGTGATTAATTTGTGGTAGAATGGTCTCTGTCAAACTTCTCTGCACATCACTCGAATTTAGGAACGTATAATGCGAACATGTTAGATGCTGGTCATCTGTAACCATGTACCCTATTCAGAGGAGGTATTGAGAGCAATGGCAACCTACATCATGTTGAGTCGCTTAAGTCCTGAAGGGGTAAAGACGCTCAAGTCAAACCCGGATCGCCTGAGTGCCGTGAACCACGAAGTCGAGGCATTAGGAGCAAAGGTACTCTCCCAGTACGCCTTACTTGGGGAATACGACTTCATCACTGTGTTGGAGGCACCTGACCCGGAGACCGTGGCGCGCGTCTCTGTAGAGCTGGGAATGCGCGGTACGGCAAGCTATCAGACCATGGCAGCCCTTCCGGTTGATACCTTCATCGCCTCGCTGAAAAAGCGTTAGGTTTGCTGTCCCTTTGATGTTTACAAGCGTGGTCTCTTGTGTGAAGCCGGGCCTCGCGTTTGCTTCGACGTGGTGACCAGGAGCGGCTTTACTCCAGCCAGGTTCTGGTTCTTCCAGGGCCTGGCACATGAGAGAACAAGCGAGGGTGTGCAGGTCTTGCTCCTCTCGCTCAGGAATGCTCTTGAGCGTCTTCAATTCTTCCACTGTATGGTGGTGCAGGCCCAAATAGCCAGCATCGACGAAAATGCCAAAGTTTTCTGAGAGGACGCCGGCACCTTGTGCAGTTTCAGCGAGCAATTTGAAGCTCTCGGAGACTTTGAGGCGCGTTTCCAGGCGTTGCTCTTGCTCCATGCGGAGCTGGTGAATCTCATGGGCCCGGGTGGTAACGGCAAAATAAACTTGAGCTGCGGCAATCTCTTGTTTGCGGGGATCGCCGTTCATGGCGATGAGATAGCAGGCAAGGCGCGAAAGGTAGTAGTTTTTGATTTCGCGTACGCCACCATGAGGCATGGGGATGATTTACTGGCATCAGTAAAATGTAGTTCGATGATATTCCCTGTTTCTGTACAGGCTGCCATCGCCTTTTTGATGACTCCCTCGAAGTTCTGCCATTTCTTGCCATAGCCTAATTTTGGCATGAGGGCGCGAGCGCTCCAGTATTCCTCACCGTAGGGGTTAATCTGCTTGATCGAGTCGAAATCAGGAAGTCGAGGAAGCGCACAAGTAATAGATTAGGAAAACACTTATTGTGCTATACTATGAGGAAGTTAGACGTGCCACTTTGTTTCCCGATTTAATTTTAATGGTGGATGAAAGAAAGCCTGAATGGTTTCAAAACATGCATGAAGAAGACGAGCACTCCCTTCTGACTGCTGCGCAGCAATCCCGGCGAGCGTTTTGTGGGAGCGCTGCGCGTTTTACCATTGCACTTACGTTCTTCCCCTTAGCAGAACTCTTTACAAGCTGTGATTCACAACAACAACAGAACAAGAAAAAGATTCGGCATCCCTCGGTGCAGATAAATAGTACCGATGTCATAACCAATACAAGGTATATTGGGAATGCATTCGCATTTCCAGAACAAATGGTTTCCGCCTCGTTGGAACCTAAGCCGGGGATATCTGCCTATGTTCCAGGCATTTCGTTTCTGGGAATGATTGCCCAGGACACCATGTCTTTTGGCTATAATCGGGTCAATCCACGTGATATTATCCTCGTGGGTATGTTTAAACAGAAAAACGGCACGTTTCGCTATGGGTATGAAATAAATGGTGTAAGAGGCTATGCGAAGGGACATGCGCTCAGTTCGCATTTCAAGTATGTTATTACCTTCCAGATCAATGAAGAAGGCCGGGTAGCAGATCCTGATTATCCACATCAAAGAAGGTTTGGCTACGACTTCCAAATCACCAATGGCTGGGACGGTTCCATCTGGCTCAAGGGGCTTAAAAGCTCAGCGACCTTTGCGAACCAGCTTTTTGTAGGAGTAATGGACGAAGGCAATAATGTTCATCTGCCCGACAACAAAAAACTCCAGTTCTATATTTCGGTATCAGGCACTGAGCAAGTACCTGGCGCGATCTACAAGAATGAGGACGATACGAGTCAGGTGAGTTCGCAGTATAGTGATTCTGAAAATGATATCGTCCTCACACTTACCGGTAGTTCTTGACAGCTATTGCACCTCATGCCTGGGGGGGCTCATATCACTGGAAAGCTGAGTAGGTTACCACTCGTGGAGGATTAAAGTCGTAAGTCCCATCTTCCACCAGTAATTCCAGGTACCCGTTTTTCCAGGCAACGTAGAAGGGATTCCCAACAAGACTGCCGTTGGGGTCACACTTTTCTGACAGCGTGAAACTTGAGCTCGTAGAAGTCGTAACGGAGATGCAGTTCATGTTGGCTGGCTGATGCGCAAGCGGAACTTTATCCACCGGACAGAATTCCCCGATATCACTGTCATAGTTAGAAGAGCTGCAAGTGAACTGAGCAATCGTTATTGTTTTCGAGACCGCCGGTTGAGCAGGTGTGGCAGATGTATGTGCAGTTGCGACGAGATTGCCTGCAAGAAATCCAAAAAAGGAACCTACCGCGAGAGCTAGAGCGAGGAAAAACAGTTGCTTCTTAGACAAGGCTTGCTCCTTGAGTTGTAGTAAAATGATATCCTCACTACGGAAATATTCTGAGTGTTCATGATAACCTCATAACACAATTATACAATGGTGCCAGATGGAGAATAACTGGTGATTCCCCAGAAGTCCACCGGAGATCCTGAGCGCAGCGAAGGATGACATAGCCCCCTACCTATGTCTGAAGGAATCCACCATCCACCACGAGCAGGCTTCCAGTCATGTAATTCGAAGCTTCGCTGGCGAGGAAGAGGACGACCCTGGCGATGTCGTCAGGGGCACCCATGCGACCCAGGGGAATCCTGGCGATGAGGGACTGAATTATCTCGTCAGTAATAGCGGAGCCGTCCGCTCCCGGAGTCTGGATGGCGCCGGGGGCAATGGCATTGACCGTGATGTTGTGCGGGCCGAACTCCAGAGCCAGCGCCTTTGTTACCATCACCACACCGCCTTTCGATGCGTCATAATGCACGAGGTTCCCGGTGGGATGGAGAGCATCAATTGAGGCAATGTTGATGATCTTCCCACCATGACCTTCGTTCATCATCTCCTGAGCGGCTGCCTGGGTGTAGAAAAAGAGGCCTTTGAGGTTGATATCCACTACCTTGTCCCAAAGTTCCTCGGTCACCTGCAGCGCGGGTGCAAAAGGGTAGATACCGGCGTTGTTGACCAGGATATCCAGTCGTCCGAAGGCTCGCAACGTTTCCTGAACCGTCCGCCTGGCGTCAGCGACGCTGGAGGCATCGGCATTGATTGCTTCTGCCTTGCCCCCTTTGGAGCGGATCTGATTGACCGTGTTATCTGCCGCTTCCAGGTTGATATCAGTGATCATCACCGCAGCACCTGCCTCCGCCAGTCGCAAAGCGATGCCCTGGCCTATTCCCATCGCTCCACCCGTAACGATGGCCGCTTTTCCTGTCAGATCGAAGAGCTGCACAATGTTCGGATTCTGTTGTGTCGTCATACTGCTGTAACCTCGCTCTTTAGCTCATGGCTCTCCTCGAAGGAATTGCTTCTTCTGCGGCGGGCTGCTCATCTGCTCCGATGAACTCGATGCCCTTGGCCTCTCGACCGATCGCTGTAAAGATGATGACGGCGAGGAAAGCGCCGAGCGAGAAGATCGCCAGGGCAGCCGCGTAATTTGGTGTCCCTCTCGTCCCTAAGTTCTCGGCCAGCAGCGCTTCAAAAACCACAATGCCTGCGGCAAAGAGGTTGCCGAGCTGATAAGCAAAGCCCGGGAATGTTCCGCGTACATCCGTGGGAGAGAGTTCGTTGAGATGTACGGGTATGACTCCCCACGCTCCCTGTACCATAAATTGCAGGAGGAATGCGCCAACGGCTATCGAGGCGAGCAAGTTCAGGCCAGGAATTCTTATGAACCCTATCCAGAACGGTATCATAATCATTCCTATGATACACGCAACAATGATGGCGCGGCGGCGGCCCCAATTCTGCGAGTAGTAGCCGAACAATATGCCTCCAATAATAGCGCCAATATTGGCGATGATGGTAATGGTAGATGTTGCGTTGACTCCAAGTTTCAACTGCGCCTGCAGGAAGGTGGGCAGGAGATCCTGTGTACCATGGGATAACGAGTTGAACGCAGTCATAAGAACGATCACGTACACAAATAAGAGCCAATGTCTCTTGATAGCATTGCCTATGCCTTGCCATACATTGGTTCCTCTCTCTCTGTGTAATACCTGCTGGTGCTCCCATACCGGCGACTCAGTTACTCCAAAGCGGATGTACACGACGAGCAACGCTGGCAAAACGCCTATAACAAACATCGTACGCCATCCAAAGTAAGGGAAAAAGTTAAAGACGAGGAAGTATGCAACGGCGGCGAGCAGGTAGCCGCAGGCGTAGCCTTGCTGGAGAATGCCGGAGAAGAGTCCTCTTGTTTGCGTTGGCAATGACTCCATAGCCAGCGACGAACCAAGCCCCCATTCACCGCCCATAGCGATACCGAATAGTCCGCGCAGCAGGAAGAAGACAAAATAGTTCGGCGAGAAGGCGGTGAGCAATTCAATTACCGAATAACAGATAATGTCGATCATCAACGGTGTGCGCCTACCGAAACGGTCTGCAAGGATACCGAAAAGGAGCGCTCCTACAGGGCGTAACATCAAGGTGAGTGTGATGGTGAATGCGATGGCAGGGAGAGCTACATTAAAATCTTTCGCAATACGAAGCGTGACGAATGTCAGGATGAAGAAGTCGAAGGCGTCCAGCGTCCAACCCAGGAAACTTGCCAGAAAGGCATTGCGCTGTTCGCGGTTAAGCGACCCCATCAAAGCAAATACGTTCATGGATTATCATCCTCTCTATGCTATACCAAAGACTGCTATATATTGCTCCCACGCGCTACAAGGGGGATTTACATATCCTGTACTTAGTGTTAACACGTATTAAGCATAGGGAAAGATGAATTGTATGATCAGACGGCGACCTTTTTTCTATGGTATAGTACCTCAAAGGATTACATCATCTTTATCCCAATCAGGCAGGTCATAACACTGTTGTCGAACAATCATTTGATTTGAAAGGGGCGATTGAACTCATGGAAACTTCTGATCGTTCAACCATAGCGGGCGTTTTTAGAGATCATGCCGGGGCTGCCCTTGCAGTAGAGCAATTGAAGCAGGCCGGATTTAGCGAAGATCAGATACAAGCGACTTCCTACCACCCTACACAGAATACGGATACAAGTACGAGTGCAGAGGAAGAGGTTGAGGATGTGCCGCATGTACCCGGGGTTGGAGGAGTGAGTCGCTTTGTCGTGGCGGTCAATGCAGAGGGCAAGGAGCATGAAGCGCTTGGCATCCTGGTGCGCAATGGAGCGAACAACTCTGACATTCCTCCTGGGATGGCGCTTGAACAAGGTGCTCTCGTCAGCGAGCAGGGGGAAAGCACGAATTTCGCTCCAATACAGGGCATTGTGCAAGACCCCGGCGCCAATACCTTCTTTGGTGAGGTAAGTGATCGGGAAGGGGATATTAGCTTGATGGATAACCCGAACTTCCCGCATGGATAGAGGGACTACTTTATCAGAACCCGCCAGTCGAGCGAATGATCTGACCGGTAATCCATCCAGCGTCTTCACTTGCCAAAAAGGTGATCAGGCGAGCTACATCTTCGGGCTGTCCTATTCGTCCCATAGGAAAGCGCGGTAGGAGTTCTCGTTTCACCTCTTCGGTCATCCATCCCGTATCGGTGGGGCCAGGATCGACTGCGTTGACCGTGATTCCTCGTGGCGCGATTTCTACAGCCAGCGTGATGGTGAAGGCCTCGATGGCTCCCTTGGTGGCGACATAGGCTAATTTGCCTGGCATCGCTCCACGACCCTGCCCGGAAGTCAGATTGATGATGCGCCCACCCGACGGCGACACGAAACGGCGTGCGAACTCGATACTCAGCAGCATGGTCCCACGCATGTTCACCGCATAATAGGCATCTAATGTGGGGGCATCCAGTTGGTCAAAAGGGGCACTGGTATCATCATGGGTGGCGTTGTTGACCAGGATGGAAGCCGGCCCCAATTGTGCCTGGGCAGCTTGCATGATACGTAGAGGGGCATCTATTGTCCCGAGGTCAATCGTCATGTGTTCACAGCGCACACCCAGGGCCTGCACCTGTCTTTGCAAATGATCTGGTTCGTCTTCTTCCGCTCCCCAGGGCATGCGATGGTCGTACGGACTCCAATGCGTGAAAAAGATATCGACGCCTGCTTGTGCCAATGCCAGACATATGGCAGCGCCAATCCCCCGGCTGCGGCTTGCACCTGTCACAATCGCAAGTCGCCCTGGGGAATGTTGAGAGGTCATAGCTTCACCTTCCTCCATTCTGATAAGGTGGAGATGATTGCCAGGGTTTGTTGTTTGGTGGTTGGTTAGACATGAAATAGATCCCCCAATCTGGTGTAAATTGAAAATAGAAAAAAGTATGGCCAATACATGTGAGTATACTATGTGTGGGAAGGAACAAATGTTCTAATACGGTATACAGCCACTAAGATGATTAATGTCAGGCACAGTATTAATCGTCGCATTCACCACCACCAGAATTTCCTGCATAAGCGAGACTATGCTATAATCTCATGGACATATGCAAAGAGGTACGACATGTATTAGGAGAGAAGGATCATGAAATTCGATGAGATGTTGCAGTCAATTTTCGATGCGATTAAACACAGGGACCTGGATAAACTTTTCTCAACTGCCTCCTTTGACGATGATGTGGTCATGATTATACCGAACGGAGCCTTTATCAAGGGACGATCAGCCGTCGCCAATCTGCACGCTGCCTGGTTCGCGGACACGGATTGGCAAATGGATATGAAACTTCTGCGCAGCATTGAGACACCGGAAATGGGCTTTGCACTGGTACAGGTTGACTATAAAGATGTCAATCTTAATAGTCCGTCATATAATAGCCAGCAATACCTGAGTCTTGTTTTTACGAGAAAAGACGATGAATGGGTTCTCGTCAATGACCAGACGACTCCAGTGATATAAGAAAGAAAATGCCGAGGTGGCGTCGGAGTTTCCTTTCTCTCCTGGCTGCTTTTGTGTTTTTGATTACCAATGATGCGAAAGTAGCATTGTGCGGTTTTGTGCCTCTGTTACTTTAGTAGTATGTGTGTGCGGGGTAAAGTAATCTTTGAAATAATCCTTTTCGGTCATGGCAATTTGTAATGGTGACGGTTATACTCGTAGTAAGGTCAAGAGTGTATGTGAAACCAGGAGAGATGCCATGGATAAGGAAAAAGCATGTTTGGTCATTCATCCGAAGGCAGAAAAATATGTTGCCGGTGTTGTTGATGTTTTAGAGAAGAGGTGGGATGTCACGCAATTAGTGACGGAGTATGCTGGACATGGCATGGTGGTGGCGCAGAAGGCTCCTCAGGATGGCTACCGTTGGGTCATCTCCCTCGGAGGGGATGGAACGCTCAATGAGGTGGTCAATGGGGTGGCGAAGGCGCAGGGAGCCTGTACGGTGGGCGTGCTTCCCGGCGGTACGGCCAACCAGTGGGTGCATGAAATTAGCCTACCTGAGCATCCCGTCGATGCTGCACAGGCGCTCCTCAATTGCACTACTCGCATGGCGGACATTGGCTACGTTGAGGTGCAAGAGCTGGGCTTTCCCCAGGAAACACTTCGGCAGGAGGCTGAGAGTAGACCCACCACCAGGGACCACTTCTTGCTCACGGCTGGGCTGGGTTTAGATGCCGCCGTTATCCAGAGGACGGCAGACTCTTTCAGGCAGCGTTATGGGCAACTCGCCTTTTACCTGACCTGGCTGGAGACCTTCCCCAGTATCCATCACATTCCCGTTCAGATCCAATGGTCGAGTAATGCATCCTGGGAAGGTCAACCGAGGGAAATACTGGTAAACAACGTCCGTCACTATGGAAATGTCATGGACGTTGCTCCCGAGGCTTATGTGAACGATGGCCTGCTGGACGTCCACCTCTTCTGGTATAGCGATGTGCTGTTTCATTACACGCAAGATCGCTCCTTCTCGCTGCGTGTCCCGGCTGCCGTTGCGATGGACCTCGACGGCAGCTATGTGCCGCTTGCAGACTACCTGAGCCCAGAGAACCGGGCGCGCCTCCAGGAGGCGACCGATCTGGAAAAGGTTATGGTGACGTACCGGTTTGCGGTCAAACCTTCGGCTTTATCCGTGGCGGTCCCACAGGGGTACGCGGGCGATTTATTCAACGGCATGCGAGAGGGTGAAGCCGTCGAGAACGATACGCCTGTTCCGACGAGCGCGGCAGTAAAGAGCGTGGGAGTCCCTGCTGCTGCACCTGTAGAAGGGAGCGAGGCGTCGGCACCTACCCGTCCTGCCAACGCTGCTACACAGCTAGTGCTACGCACTCAGGCAGAACGAAAGGCGAAGGCTTTTCGTGCGACACGCGTCGGATCGGACCCGCTGACGTATGTCCCGCAAGACAACAATGCGGGTCCGTTCTTACGTATCACCGATGTGATCTTGCGGGTAAATAACGACCCCAAAGAGATTTTTGCGGAGCTGATCCGCGTGGCCACGGGCGGTATGTGGTCCCATTCGGCCCTCCTCTGCTCGCTTGGTGATCCGCCCTCGTGGTCAAAAGAGACGTTTCTCATTGAGTCGAGGCCCCAGCGCACCCTACTCAAAAGTTGGCGCGACGAAGTGGTCCCCTTTGACCTGTTCACCGTCGGCATCAAGCGCCCGCGCATGGATTGGTACGTCGAGACTCCCGAGGAAGCGTTGCGACATGACCCCGCTGACCCAGAAGATGGGCCCGGCATCGACTACCTCCGGCATGTGTGCGGGATCGCGGTGGACCAGCTCAACGGTCTGTATGACTACAAGGCCGTGGTTGAGCTGGCGGTCCTGAATCTCGAGCGTCTAGCGAAGATGCAGCTGGAAGTGGACCTCCAGACCGTTGATATCGGGGTGTGGCGGCCTGGAGCGCTGCCGCACGTCGTTCATACCACGACCGCCACGGCTGACTTCATCAAGCTGTGGGAAGCCATCGACCACGCCGGACATCTCGAGCAGGTAGCGAGAACGCGGCTGGGCGTAGTCCCATATGTCTCGGATAGAGCGGCGGCCATGGCCGACTTCTTCAAGAAGTGGGAAGGTGTTCCTGGCGCCAGCGATTTCTTCAAGAAGTGGCAAGCAGCGAACTACTCAGCCAGTTCGGTGATGCGTTTCATTTGCAGTGGTCTGATACAGTACAGCTTTTTTGAAACCCTGCGCCGGCGGATCATGAAAGATCTCGCCATTCCGGCACACCGGGATGTCGCCATGAGGAACCTGGGGAACATGCAGCGTGTCATTTTCCGTGACGACCCCGAAGGCCTGATTCCCACGTATGTGCAGCAGGTCCAATCGGGCAAGCGTGCGATCAGCGATCCCGTTCCCGGCAAGGTGCTCGACCTGCTCAAGACGGCAGTTCCAATGGACTTCAGCACGAGCCCGAATCTGGAGTGGCACTACGTCATTCGAAGAGGAGTGGTGTGGTGCATTGAAGAGGCTCCCGCTGACTATGCCCCACAGAGTGAGGAGGAGAAGGAAGTCTTAGGGATGCTCGGTGCAGAGTCTACTTCGCCCCAAATAGCAGGAACATAAGGAGGCGGCAAAAACACACCAACGACGAGCCACTCGTAGGGGCGGTCGGAATTGAAGCGACATTCATAGTGCGTTTGCCGCTCCGTGCATTTCGATATAATCTCGAATACCGGCCTCTAGCGAATAGCGAGGCTCGTACTTCAATTGCTGGCGGGCAGCAGTTAAATCGAGCGTCCCTCGCGCTCGCATATCACTCTGCTCTAGTGCGCTCAAACCAGCTCCGATTTCGATGTCTGCCACTGGTAGTATTTTGCGAACCGTCTCAGCTACCTCGGTCGCACTGTGCATAGTACCTGAGCCAATGTTGAAGATGCGCTGGGTGAGTGTAGATGCTGGAACGTCCAACGCTTTGATAACGGCCTGGGCAATGTCTTTGACGTGAGTGTAGTCGCGACGCATATCTCCGCCTGTAGCGAAGCGCGTAGGCAGTTTGCGCACGCTATTCTCTACCATAGGTTTGATGTACATGGGGTAGCGCATGCCATAGCCGTAGATGGCCGAGTTACGCAAGGCTATGAAATCGACTCCATTACTGCTGTAGTAGGTAAGGCCGACAATCTCTGCTGCCGCTTTCGAGGCTCCATAAGACCCTAAGGGATTACCGGCTGAGGGTAGAAGAATCGGGTGCAGTTCGTCGATAGGTTCGTACTGACGCGGCGCGTAGACGGCGATGCTGCTGCTCTGCACAACGCGCTGTAGGCCGAGAAAACGTGCCGCTTCCAGCACGTTGATAGTCCCGTTGACGTTGACTTGAAAGGTGAGAGCCGGTTCCTCCAGTGAGTAGGGAGGGTCATAGAGTGCGGCAGCGTGGAAGATGCGCTCGACCCTGTGTTGTTGTACGCCGCGTAACAGGCTGCTGAGGTCGAGAATTTGACCGCGAATGCGCACAATCTGCTGCTCAAACGGAGCGGTGAGAGCGGCGAGTTCCGGAGCTGGCCCAGCCGCATCGAAGATAACCACGCGGTCGCCCCGTTCTGCTAACACGCGTGCGACATAGGTACCTAAGAAGCCAGAACCGCCAGTAATCATAATCGTGGACATAGTTTAACCTCCTATCAAGGCAGCCTACACTGTGATGATAATGATTTTTGTCTCGCTCATTTCCTCGATGGCGTAACGTGGTCCCTCGCGGCCCATGGCGCTGGCTTTGATGCCAACCCAATTGCCGCTTAGAAAGATGCGGTGAGTTTGACCAAGAGGGAATGTTTCGTTTGGTGTAGTGGAAGTTTGCATGATGGTCTGTCTTCCTCTCTTTACATGCTGCATGGCCGAAGGTAGGCGCGCTAGCGACGTTGGCGGTATGGATTGGCGCCCAATTCCACTCCAAGCAGCGTTGCTGCTGACAGGGCCATTACTTTGATGGAGGTAAGCAGGTCGTCGATGGCCAGCGATTCGTCGATAACATGCGTTTGAGTGATCTCACCGGGTCCGTAGACAATGCATTGTTCGATGCCTGCGTTCTGCACGACAAAGCGTTGATCGTCGCTGCCGGGGCTATATACGTAGCCTGGCTCGTGTCCTACTACCTCTTGCACGGCAGCAGCAAAGGCTTGAACGAGGGGTGTTTGTGGACTGACCCAGGTGGGGTCGGTGGCGTAACGCTCAACGTACTCATAACAAAAATCTGGTTGTGTTCTGGCACGTTGCTCTAGCAGGTTGCACAGCTCGCTGCGAGCTTCTTCCAGGCGTTCTCCCATCACTAAGCGACGATCGAAGGTAACGCTGCAGCGATCGGGTACACTGTTGACGTTCGTGCCGCCCTGGATGGTGTTGAACGAGAGGCTGGCGGCGTTCGCGCTGGAAGGTACGATCGGCAGGCTGCTCAAGCGCTGTTGCAAGCGAGGTTTTAGTTCATGCCTTACTTCGGTAATGAAATCGGCCATTAGTTCAACAGCGTTCACTCCTCGTTCTGGTGTGCTGCCATGCGCCTGGTGACCAAAGGTGGTGATTTCACCCCAGATGGCGCCGCGATGCCCCAGGCAGATATTATCGGCATTGAGAGGCTCAGTAATAACGACGTAGTCTGTATGACTGGGCGCGATAAATCCTCGTTCGACAAGGTGGCCCATACCGGCGTTGCGATTGCCCGTACTTTCTTCGTCAACCACGCCGCTCTGCTCGACGGTGCCCTGCAAATGCAGGCCGGCTCGCCGGATGGCCTCAATAGCGTAGACCTGTGCCGCGATACCTCCTTTCATGTCCGAGGCTCCCCGTCCGAAGATACGTCTATCGCGCACCTCGCCTCCAAAGGGAGAGGTTGACCACCCGGGGCCAATGGGTACGACATCCATATGCCCATTAAAATGAAGGACCGGTGACGCATTGGCACCTGGTAAACGCCCGATGACATTGGTGCGCGGCAGGCCTGCTCCATAGGGAGCGAGCTCTGCGATCTCTGCCGGTGTCAGGTTTATGTATTCCACAGTGTAGCCCAGGCTATGCAGTTGTTCGCCGATATAACGGGCACAGGCGGGATAGGCCTCGCCGGGCGGGTTTACCGTGGGGATGCGGATCATACCCCGTAAAAAGGCAATAGCCTCATCCAATACTGCTTCGGCAGAGCGCAAGATAGTTTCTTTCTGTTCTAGCCGTAAAGGTTCTTGCATGCTGTGGAATCCTTTGTCTATGCAGGTATCAAGTGTAGGGACCCATTTACTGCTCGTTTAAGTAACGTTCGTTATCAGCCCATCAGTATGGGGCAACCAGGTTCACTATAATTGTCACGATACAAAACATGATCGTGAATACTAAAGCTAATCTATCAAAACGTTGAAGGTGCATCTCGCGTCGTTTGCTGCGCCGCCAGCCGCGAACGGCTCCTGCATAGCCGCGCGCCTCCATGGCTATGGAGAGCGCCTCGGCTCGCCGGAAGCCACTGAGAAAGAGGGGGATCAACAGTGGACCAAGCTTGATGGCGCGTTGAATGAAATTGCCCTTATCGAAGCGCACTCCACGGGCCGATTGGGCCTTTATCAATCGTTCTATCTCAGCAACAAAGATGGGCACGAATTTGAAGGCTATCACAAGAACCATGATAAATGCATTGACGGGTATACCCAGCTTTTGCAATGGTGAAAGCAAGGCCTCAGAACCATCGGTCAGGTCAACCAACGAGGTGACGAACATCAGCATAGATGCCAGGTAATAAAGGAAGATGACGCGCACCATAAGCAGTAAATTGCGGACGATGCCCTCCCAGGAGACGTTGAAGATACCCCATTGCCAGATGAGCGTTGTATGCTGGGTGGGTGAATTGTAAAAGAGGACTTCGATGATATAGATGAAAATCAGAAAGATGGCAAAGGCCCTGAAGCCGCGCAGGACATAAGCAACTGAAATGCGTGACATCCACTGCAGGATGATACAACCTGACAAGAATATGCCAAAGGCAATAAAACTCCCAATATAGGAGACCAGGGCAATGAGCAATACAGCGCAGATTAACTTGGCCCGTGGGTCCATACGAGTTAAGGTCGAACCGTTATTGATGTATTGCCCGAAAGTGATATCTCTGGAAAGTTCAATCATATATTCCTCTGTAGGGGCGCGATTCATCACGCCCAGCTCAGCTGTCACCCGGCGCGTGGTGTGCGCAATGAATTGCTTCCGGTACTTGCTTTTTCTATTTCCTCTTCCAATTCTGCCAGGTTCATTACATCGGTGCGGATGGCGGGAAATATCTCGCGCAATTCCAGGGCGATTTGTGCAGCTTCCGGCAGCGCGATATCCAGGGTTGCCAGTTCGTGTATACGGGCTAGAATCTCGCGTGGTGTGCCACTAAATGCTAAATGCCCCTGGTCGAGTATATGGATGCTGTCTGCAAGTCCAATCACGTCTTCCAGGCCGCTGGAGGTGTAGATGATGGTCAGGTTATGGAGTTGTTTCAGCCTGACGATCAGGTCTAGCAGTTCCCGTTTCCCGCGAGGGTCCAGTCCCGCTGTAGGTTCGTCAAAGATGATAACTTTGGGTTGCATTGCGAGCACACCTGCGATAGCGACACGGCGTTTCTGTCCTCCGCTCAGGGCGTAGGTATAGCGTGTGCGAAAATCTTCATAGGGTAGTCCGACCGCTTCGAGAGATTCCTGGACTAAACGCCGGGATTCCGCTAGCGGCACTTTTTTGCGGCGCGGGCCGAAAGAAACATCTTTACCGACGGTGTCCTCAAAGATCTGCGCGTCAGGAGATTGGAAGACTACCCCAACAACAGAACGAATGCGCTCAATATCGAAAGAAGGTGCACTGACATCTTCACCTTCAAAGAAAAAAGTTCCTGCCGCCGGCTTGATCAGACCTGCCAGCAGGTCGACGACTGTGGATTTGCCCGATTTGGTTGGTCCTACTAACGCTACCGTCAAATTGTCCGGAATGGACAGGGAGAGTCCGCGCAATGCCTCAACAGCAAAAGGTGTGCCGCGTAAATAGGTATGGTATACATCTCTCAGTTCGAAGAGCATAACAGATCCGCCTTATATAACAAGCCTCCTGAGCGAGACCCGGCTGGGCCTGCCCATATGCGCGAACTGAGAGGAGCCAGGGCGAGCGCCAGAGCCAGGGCGAGCGCCAGAGCCAGGGCCAGGGCGACCGCAAGGGTCGCCCCTACTATACACGACCATGGCAAGGCGATCCGTCGTATAGTAGGGGCGACCCTTGCGGTCGCCCTTGAAGGGAGGCTTATGGTGGCAAGCCCAGCCAAGTTTCGCTCACGAGGCATGTAATGTATCCTTCAATTGATCGGTAGAGAGGATGACCTCTGGCAATCCTGTCCACCCTTTCGTACGCAGGCGTTTGCCCAGATTGGTGATCATGGGTACGTCCAGCCCCACTTCACGCAGTTCATCGGCGCGTGCGAAGATATCGGTTGGTGTACCGTCCATCAATAGACGCCCCTCGTGCATGACGATGACACGTTTGAAGGAAGTCACCTCGTGCATGAAGTGAGTAATGTGGATGACCGCTACGTTCTGCTCCCTTGCCAGGCGTTGAACCGTATTCAGGAGGTGGCGCGCAGTATGACCTGAAATCATGGTTGTGGGCTCGTCTAGCAGGAGATAACGTGGGCGCATAGCCAGTACGCCCGCAATAGCAACGCGTTGTTTCTGGCCAACCGATAACTCGCTCACTGCCATCTGCGCGAACTCTTGCAATTCAAGCAACGCCAGGGCTTCCTGGATACGCTCTTCTATTTCAAAGCGAGGTAGGCCAAGGTTCTCGGGTCCGAAGGCGATGTCATCAATTACTGTGTTTGCAACAAGCTGGTCGTCGGGATTTTGAAAAACTATCCCGACGCGTTGACGGATTGTCCAGATATCTTCGCCGCCAGCATTGGTGCGCAAACCATCCACCAGCACGCTGCCGCTGTCAGGCTTTAAGATGGCCGCGAGAAGTTTGGCCAATGTACTCTTGCCCGAGCCATTGTGCCCAATAATCGCTACTGTTTCACCAACGTCGATGTGCAGTTGAACATCGCGCAGCGCCGGAGGAGCATCTTGCTCCCCTTGGGCGCTGTAACTAAAAGTGACGTCATTAACTTCAAGCATAGTTAGTACGGTAATTGATCGCGAGATTTCTTTTCAGGGGCACGGACGTAACGTCCCTGTACTATCAGAACTGCACCCGCGATGAGCGTTGTAAGGATGGCGGCAATAATAGCTTCTGCTATAGCCTGTGGCAGGATCAGTGGCACTATAGCTAATGGCAGATAACCGCGCCAGATGGCAAAGGTGAGTACAAAGAAGGTGTTTGTTACTGCACCGAGGAGTCCGGCAAAAAATGCGGCCACACCGACGTTGAAACGCCGTAAACCAGCATAGACCAACCAGGATACCAGGCCAATAAGAATACGTGGGACGATTGCCACCAGCGGGTCCTTAAAAATGGGTGTCGTTGAACGGAAGAAACTGACAAGACCAAATACCAGGCCTGTGATCATACCTACAATAGGGCCGCCAAGTACGCCGCCCAGAATCGTTGGCACATGTTCAATCGTCGCGCTGGCGGTAACATTAGGAACAGGAATAAATCCGATGCCGGGAACAATACCCATCACAATAGTGATGGCAGCCAGTACACCAGCGACGACGATGCGATAGGTGGTTAGCGCCCATGGGCCTTTGGTTGAAGGTTCGATTTTGACTTTGCTCAAGATAGAAGCTCCTATGAAATGGGTAATTCAACACATGTGTTGAATCGGAAACAGAGATCCTTGACTTCAGTGTGAAGATCATCTACTGATGAAGCACTAGCAGATATGCGGTAGAAGAAGACAATAATACCTCTTTCCTTATTAGTTAAGACTGCTGAGGAGCGTACTTAACATTGCTCCCAGTATACCCAGTGGGTAGATGACTGTCAAGGAATGGCAAGCTGGCTTCTCCCTGAAATATCCACACAGCCACTTTTCTAGAGAAAATATATTTTTATTTCATAAAATAGTAGATGAGATAATATAAATACTTGACAAAGCATCAACAGCGACGTATACTCTGTACGTTGAAGATAGGAAAATTCCATATATGCTCCAAATGTTTGCCAGTCATTCAGAGAACAAGAAGGATCGTCACGTTGATGTTCATTGTCTTTCGTCACTTTCCACTGACCCAGATACACCCGCATGCTGAACATGCAGCGGAGGCAGCGGAGGCTGCTGGCGCACAAGGAAAGTTCTGGCAGATGCATGACACCCTCTTTGAGCATCAACAGGCGCTCGACGATGCACATTTAGTCCGGTATGCAGCCGAACTCAAGCTTGATGTAGACAGGTTCGAGCGCGAGTTGGCCGAGCACGTGTATGCGAATCGTGTGCGCGAGGATTTCCTGAGCGGTGTGCGAAGTGGAGTGAATGGCACACCGACATTCTTTATTAATGGTCTCCGCTACGATGGTTCGTACGACCTGGAGATGCTTCTCGCTGCGATCGAGCTCGCTATGGTTTCCTAGCAGGAAAGGCGCGTGCTCTCCTCACTTGCGCTGCGTTTACTTGAGGAGAAGAGGCAAAGTCCAGGTACTCCATTGTTCACCAACGACCGATAAGCTTTTTGTTTGCTTATCGGTCGTTGGTGTCTGCTTGTCATTAATACCATAACTTCGCCAAAGTGTGCTTTTATGCGTCATAAGTCAAAACTGGCGAAGATATGCGTCAGTCTCTCAGTTTTGACTGGCCTTGTTTCATGGCCTTCGCACGGCTTGCCTGGGTAGGTGTGGCTCGATCCAGTGGATGGTGAGACTGGCGAGCAGTATCAGTGTGGCCATCACCAGCCAGGGCAGGACAGGACGGAGCGTGAAAAGCACGGCGAACAGGCCGGGGGCGATGAGACCAGCGACGCTCCAGGAGAGTTGGAAGAGGGCAAGGTAGCGGCCGCGCAGACTCTCCTGACCTATATCAGCGGCCAGCGCGTTGGAGGTCGGGTCGTGGATCAATTCTGCGAGCGCATACACGCAGGTGACGATGAAGAGAAAGGGGATCAGGAATGCTCGTGGCACCAACAGAACCAGGACGAGCAGACTACACCACGCGCACCACAACCAACCGGTGAGGATGAGCACACGCGTGCGGCGGAAGGGTTCGAGCACCCGTACAACTACGGTCTGGAACACGGCAATGAGGGCTGTGCTGAGCGCCATGATGACTCCGATGACCCAGAGGGGTGCACGCAGCGCTACGGCGACGTAGACCGGCACGCCAATGCCCAGCATCAGGCTGCAGAGCGCGAAGATCACGTTGGCGGCAACCAGCACAAGAAAGGCTCGATCCCTCAGTATCAGCTTATAGCCTGATCTTTGCGGGCCATCGCTTCTCTGCGGGCTGGTGACTCGTACGCCGAAGAGGAGCAAGCCCGCCGCCAGGAAAAAGCTGAGTGCGTCTGCGATGACCACCAGATGATAGCCGAGGATGGCATTGGCTCCCACGACGACCCCTGCCAGCAGGCCGCCGAGGCCAAGCCCAGCATTGCGGGTCGCTGCTCCTAGGCCGTACCAGCGATCTCGCTCATGGGGAGCGGCGATCTCTGCCATCAGGGTGAAGTAGGCCGACCAGAACAGGCGCTGCCCAATCGCATTCAGCAGGACCATGCCAAGCAGCATGGGGACGTTTAGCACGACAAGATAGCCCAGGAACCCGGCCCCTTGCAGGAATTGAGCGAGCAGCACGACGCGCCTGGTGCCAAAGCGGTCAATGAGCAGACCGGTCACCGGGACCAGGGGGAGAGTTATCGTCATTGCGATGCTGAGCGCCAAACCGACGGCTGGTAGGGGCAGCCCCACCGCTCTCGTGAAGTACAGCAGCGAGAAGGGCAGAAAGAGTCCTGTTCCGAGAAAATCGATGAACGTGGCGACGACGAAGCTTCTGGTGCCTCGCAGGTTGGGTAGGCCAAGCCGTTGAGCGAACATAACATATCTCCTGACTATGCAAATGCTTTCTTGATCGGTTCGCCTCTCGCGTGCTTGGGCGGCCCAATCTGGATGCCGACGGGTTCTCAGCATTCATCTGGAAAAAGTCACCGCGGCCTTCCCAGTCATGATTCGTGGCAAAGAGGAACGAGAGCGATCAGATCTTCGCCAGTTTAACCCAGATCATCACCATTTTTAGACGATCCGCCATGATGAGAGACGAGATATCGACGGTTTTCTGGCCTCGCCGAATTCGGCGGGGTTATGAATTGGCTCATCCATTCAAGCCTGTTGAGCTGGCGAGTTTATGAGTCAGTACTGGCGAATTTATGGTCTTTTTGATGTATGCCGTTTTTGGCGACCATTTTATGCCGTGAATCACAGCGCCGGTCCTACACTCCATCGCCTGCTGGTTTGCCACTTTCTGATTCCTGGCTCTCTCTGTCTCAAGGGAAGGAGTCCACTTGCGTTCTCTGGCATTATTGGCGAGGAGATCCGATGGCTTTGCGAGCCTCAGCAGGATCAGCGTACGCCTGCATCTGCACGACCTTCCCTTCATGAAGGGTATAGACATCGGCAATGTGGCCCTCTCGCGGCTCACCACCGCCCTTGGGCCAGGCTTGGAAATGTAAGAACACTGCAATCTTGTCTCCGACGACCAGAATCTCTTCCGGCACATTCTGCACCTGCTCGGTTGCGGAATACGCGAGCGTGAGGTAATCGATGACTCCCTGGCGTCCCCGATAGGTGACACCGGCGTAGAACTCTTTGGGTTCGATCCAGAGAATGTCCGGGTCTAGGTCAATGGCATCGACTGCCCCCTGAATATCGCCTCGACAGTAGGCTTCATACGCATACCTGAGCCCGTCAATGATGTTCTTGTTCATACCTGATACTCTTTCCTCTTCAGTTTGCTCTCCGATAAAATGGATGTCGGCTTGCCATCATGCTCAGACCCCAATCAACATTTCGGCGCTGTCATCGGGGCTATGAAGCTTTTCGTCAGCAGGGCGTAGCTCCTTCTCATAGGTTACGAACTGCCCCACACTGTAGATGCCTTCGCGATCAGAGAGTGGAGTGGTTACGATCA
>WNGK01008271.1_pt1 | contig 21427 bp, 23 predicted proteins | sample 5400601 | NCBI WGS metagenome assembly WNGK01 (sample SAMN13153376, study PRJNA577476) | soil metagenome | isolation source: 60 cm soil or saprolite under Garry oak tree replicate 1 | place: USA:California | collected 2016-06-15
AGACCCGTGACCGCGTTGCGCAGGTGCAGCGGCACAGGCTCGTTGCCTGTTTCCTCGATGAGCGCCCGCGCGGCGCCGTACGAGGTGAGCGCGGAGTTGGACTTCGGTGCAAGGGCGAGGTAGAGCGCAGCCTCGGTGAGAGGCAGCACGGCTTCGGGCATTCCGACGAAATGCGCGGCCTGCTGCGCGGCGATCGCGACCTGCAGCGCCTGCGGGTCCGCGAGTCCGACATCCTCGGCGGCGGAGATGACCAGGCGTCGCGCCACGAACAGCGGATCCTCGCCGGCCTCGAGCATGCGCGCGAGCCAGTAGACGGCTGCGTCGGGGTCGCTGCCTCGCACGCTCTTGATCAGCGCCGAGACGATGTCGTAGTGCTGGTCGCCGGCGCGGTCATACAGAAGGTGTCGCTCCTGCAGCGCGCGCTCGATGTGCTCGAGCGAGATCTCGTCGGAGCCGGCAAGCGCGGCCGAAGCTTCGAGCCCGTTGAGCGCGACGCGCGCGTCGCCGCGCGACGCTTCGAGCAGCGCGTCCATCGCGTCGGTGCTGGTCGTTGCGTTCAGCTCGCGCAAGCCGCGCTCGACGACTTGCCTCAGCTCTTCGCGGTCGAGAGCTTCGAGCCTGAACACGCGGCTGCGCGAAAGCAGCGGCGCGATGACCTCGAAGGAAGGGTTCTCGGTGGTCGCGCCGATGAGCGTGACCGTTCCGTTCTCGACGTGGGGCAGGATCGCGTCCTGCTGCGCCTTGTTGAAGCGATGGATCTCGTCGATGAACAGAACGGTGCGCAGGCCCGCACGCTGATGCACGGCGGCCTCCGCCACCGCCTTGCGCAGGTCGGCGACGCCGGCCGTGACCGCGCTCATGGTCACCATCCGCGCCTTCGTCTCGGTGGAGAGCAGCCCGGCGAGAGTGGTCTTGCCGCTGCCCGGCGGTCCCCACAGAACGATGCTCGGCAGGTGGCCCGACTGCGTCAGCTTGCGCAGCACGTCGACCACGCGGCGCTGGCCGACCAGGTCGTCGAACTTCTTCGGGCGCATGCGGGTCGCCAGCGGAGGCGCCGGCCGGACGCCCGCCTCGTTCGGAAAGAGCTCGCCCTGGTCCATCCCAGATCGAATTCTGAACTCGACGGCTACAATGCCGCCCAGTGAAGACCTGCTGGTACTGCGGCTCGGAGATCGACGACCAGGAACAGTACTGCCATGTCTGCGGGCACAGCCAGTCGGACACGTCGTCCAGCCCGCTGTTCGGCGTCGTCGACCCCGTGACGGGCATCTGGAACCAGAAGTTCGCAGAGGCGCTGATCGGCCAGGAGGCGAACCGCGCCGTCCGCTACCACCGCCCGCTTTCGCTGCTGGTGGTCGAGCTCGACCACGCCGAGCACGTCCACAACGAGCTGGGGCAGGTTCAGGTCAACGCGCTGCTGGCCGAGCTGGCCGAGTCGCTCGGGCGGGCCATCCGCGACACCGACACGCTCGGCTTCCTGGAAGCCGACAAGTCACCGCACTTCGTGATCATCCTGCCCGAGACGGACGAGCAGGGCGCCACGCTGGCGGCGGACAAGATCCGCCGCTCGGTGGCGGCGCACGACTTCTCGACCGGCGGCCGCTGGCAGCGCATCACCGTGAGCTGCGGGGCGTCCACCATCGGCGCGGCGCCGCGGACGTACGACGAGGAGGGCGTGCTCAACCGCCGCGAGTACACCGGCAACCTGCTCCGGGAGGCTTACTACGCGCTCGATCACGGGCGCTCCGCGGGCACAAACCGCACGTCCGTCGGCGCGTTCCACGCCTGACGATTCCTCGTTCCGTAGCATCCTTCTGACGTGCTCACGCCCGTTTATGTCATCCGGCACGCCGACGTCGAGAACCCGCACCGAGTCCTTTACGGGCACCTGCCCGGCTTCCACCTCAGCGCGGTGGGCCGCGCGCAGGCCGAGGCGCTCGGTGACCGGCTGAGCGACGCGGGCATCCGGCGCATCGTCCACAGCCCCCTCGATCGCGCGGCGGAGACCGCGCGCATCGTCAACTCGCGATTGCGCGAGCCCGCGGTGATGGAGGTCGACCCGCAGCTGCGCGAAGCGGACTTCAGCCGCTACCTGCAGGGCGTGCCTTTCTGGCAGATTCCCATGCGCCGGCCGCTCTGGTTCGTGCACAAGACGCGGCGCGGGATCGTCGCGGGCGACGAGTCGTATGACGTGCTCGGCGGCCGCGTGCTCGACGTGGCGAGGCGGCTGGCGCGCGAGCACCCTGGCGAGCCCGCTGCCGTGGTGAGCCACGCCGACCCGATCCAGGCGGCGTGGGTCCTCCTGGACGGCCGGGCGCACAACGAGCGCGAGATGTACCGGAAGGCCGTCGATCGCGCGGGCACTCTGAAGATCGAGCTCGAGGGCGACAGGCCGGTGAGCTGGGAGTACCTGAAGCCGCCCGAGGTCGCGCGGCCGGCCGACGCGGTCGCGTGAACGGTTTCCCGCGCGGGTTTCTGTGGGGCACCGCCAGCGCCGCCCACCAGGTCGAGGGCGACAACAAGAACTGCGACTGGTGGGAATGGGAGCAGCAGCCGGGCAAGATCGCCAACGGCGACACCTCGCTCGTTGCCTGCGACAGCTACCACCGCTATCGCGAGGACTTCAAGCTGCTGCGCGAGATGAACCAGAACGCGCACCGGCTTTCGATCGAGTGGTCTCGCATCGAGCCATCACAGGGTGAGTTCGACTCGCGGCAGATCCGCCACTACCGCGATGTGCTGGGCGACCTTCGCGAGCAGGGCATACAGCCGATGGTCACGCTGCACCACTTCACGAGCCCTTTGTGGTTCGCGCGCAAGGGCGGGTGGATGCACCGCGACTCGGTGCGCGCATTCCTGTCGTTTGTGACTCGCGCGGCGGACCAGCTGGGCGACCTTGTGAACCTGTGGTGCACCATCAACGAGCCGAACATCTACGCCACCAACGGATGGCTCACGGGCGAGTTCCCTCCCGGCCACCAGGGTGACCTCCGCGGCTTCTACAGCGTGATCTCCAACATGCGGCGCGCGCACGAGCTTGCGTATGTCGCGATCAAGAAGCGGCGTCCCGACTCCCTGGTCGGACTGTCGCACCACAAGTTCCTGTTCCTGCCGGCGAGCGACAAGCGCCGCGACGTGTGGGCGGCGGGGGCAGCGCAGGCGACGGTCGACCGGTGGCCCATCGGCCCCGGACGGATGCAGCGCGTGGTCGAGGCGACAAGCGACTACGTCGGAATCGCGCACTACTGGGCGCAGAACGTCGCTTTTGATCCGCGCCGGCCGCGGGACCAGTTCTTGCGGCGAACCAACGTGCCCGGCGCGCAGCTGACGGACATGGGCTGGACGTCGGATCCCGTGCACATGCGCCGTGTGCTCAACGAGGTGAAGTCTCTGGGCAAGCCCGTGTTCGTCACCGAGAACGGCATCGGCACCGGTGACGACGAGAGGCGCAAGCGCTACCTGGCCGACGTGCTGGCGAGCGTGCGGGCCGCGATCCGGGATGGCGTCGACGTGCGCGGCTACTTCCACTGGACGAACATGGACAACTTCGAGTGGGCTCGGGGCTATGGGGTGAAGTTCGGGCTGATCGAATGCGACCGCGCGACGCTCGAGAGGACGGTCAAGCCGAGCGGCGTCATGTACGGGCGCATCGCGGCCGCCAACGCCCTGCCCGAGCAGCCTTCCGCAACCCCCGCGAACTAGTATCTGGGCGTTGAGCGTCAGGAAGGCGGTTTACTTCGGCGCGGCTGTCGGCGGGGCGGCGGTGCTGCTGCTTTCCTTGGCGTGGGGCCTGCAGCATGCGGCGCTTGCGAGCCCGCAGCTGCTCGGCCGGCCGGCTCCGCACCTCGCGATCCAGATGCTCAACGGCGCGCACATCGACGTGTCCGAGGAGCGCGGCCGCCCGGTGGTCCTGAACTTCTGGGCGTCCTGGTGCGGCCCCTGCACCTCGGAGTTGCCGGTGCTGGCCGCCGGATACGACCGCAACCGGCAGGTCGAGTTCATCGGCGCCGCGATGCGGGACTCGTACGGCGGGGTCTCGACGTTCGAGAAAGACCATCCGCACCCCTACCCCGCGGGGCTCATCGTCGAGGGGACCTATCAGTCGTACGGGGTCGTCGGGCCGCCGGTCACGGTGTTCATCGATGCGCAGGGCCTGGTGGCTGCGACGTTCAGCGGGCCGCTTGACGGCCCGACGCTCGATCACTACCTCGGACTCATCTCGGCGTGAGCACAAGCATCAAGTGGGGAGCGGTGATGCTGGTCGTGGCGGCGTGCGTCGGCTACCTCATCTACTCGGCGTCGGGCGGCTCGTCGGAGTACTACCTGACCGTGTCCGAGCTGCGCGCGCATCCCGCATACGACCAGGACGTCCGCGTCGCGGGCGTGGTGCAGACGGACGTGACGTACGCGCCCCGAAGCACCGTGCAGTTCACGGAGAAGGACTCGACAGCCTCGATCCTCGTGGTCTACAGCGGGCCGCTGCCCGACATCTTCAAGCCGGGCATCACCGTGGTCGCCGAAGGCCGGCTCGGAGCCGACGGCATCTTCCACGCGCGCAGCATCCTGGCCAAATGCCCGTCCAGGTTCTCGACCTCGCCTTACACACAGTGAAGGACCCATGATCTCAGGATCCCGGCGCCGAAGTTCCTTGCATCTTCGCGGCCTAGGCGGCCGGGCGCCTGCGGCGCTGAAGCCGGCGTCTAGGGGCCCGGCGCGCGTCGTCACGCATCAAACGGATGCGCTCCTCCTTGCGCCACCCTATCCTTGGCTCCGGCCGCCGATGCCGCGAAATATGCGGCGGACCTCGGCGCCGTGATCCTGGCCGACATCGGAGCCGGCACCCTTCTCGCCGGGCTGGTGCTCGCGGCGTTCTCGACGCTGCTCTCGTTCTGGGCGGGGAGGCAGGAGAACGCGGTGATGGTCCAGGTCGGACGGCGCGCGTTCTACGCCGCCGCGGCCATGGTCGTGCTCGCGTCCGTCGTGCTGGAGGCAGCGCTGCTCACGCACGACTTCACGCTCGTCTACGTCGTCGAGCACAGCGACCTCTCGACACCGATGCCGCTGATCGCGGCCGGGTTCTACGGAGGGCAGGAAGGCTCGCTCCTCTACTGGACCCTGGTGCTCGGTCTGCTGGGCAGCGCCTCGCTGGTGGCGAGCGCGTCGCTCGGAGTACGCCTCGCCGCGTACGCCACAGGCGTGATGGCAACGATCGTCACCTTCTTCCTGGTTGTGCTCGTGCTGGTCGCGAGCCCGTTCGATGTGCTGCCGATCACGCCGGCAGACGGCCTCGGCCTCAACCCGGTCCTGCGCGACAGCGGCATGCTCATCCATCCACCGGTCGTGCTCGCAGGCTTCGCGTCGTTCGCGGTGCCCTTCAGCTTCGCCGCGGCCGCGCTTCTCGCCAACCGCGTCGATGCCGCGTGGATCGCGCACACGCGGCGCTTCGCATTGCTCGCCTGGAGCTTCCAGACCACCGGGCTCGTGCTCGGCATGTGGTGGGCGTACCACGTGCTCGGATGGGGCGGCTACTGGGGCTGGGACCCGGTCGAGAACGTCGCGCTGATGCCGTGGCTTGCGACCACGGCGTACCTGCACTCGGCGCAGGTGCAGGAGCGGCGCGGGCGCCTGCGCGCGTGGAACTTCGGGCTCGTCATCCTCGCCTTCCTGCTGGTCGTGTTCGGCACGTTCATCGTGCGCAGCGGGGTCGTGCCCTCGGTGCACACGTTCGCGGTCAGCGCGATCGGGCCGTGGTTCCTGGGATTCCTGGCCGCGTGCCTGGTGTTCTCGGGAGCGCTGCTGGCGTGGCGCGCCGGCGGCCTGCGCAGCAGCGGTGAGCCGGCGGCGGCGGTTTCGCGCGAGGGCGCGTTCGCGCTGCAGAACCTGCTGCTGATCGGCGTGGTGGCTGTCGTTTTCTGGGGCACGGTGCTGCCGCTGGTGTCGGGGATGCTCGGACAGGAGCGGGTCGTCGACGCGAGCTACTACGAGCGCGCGGCGGGACCGCTGCTGGCCGCGCTGCTCGCATTGATGGCCGCCGGGCCGCTGCTGCCGTGGCGTCGCGCCGGAGCTCCGTGGCTGCGCGCTCTGGCGTGGCCCGCCGGCGGCGCCGTCGCAACGCTGCTGGTCTTGCTGGCGTTTGGCGTCAGCTCGATCCCTGCGCTCCTCGCGCTCCCGCTGGCCATCGCTGCCGGAGTGACGTGCCTGGTCGAGTACGGCCGGGCTGTCCGCAAGTGGCGCATCGGGCTGTTCGTGAAGCGGCGCCGCAGGTACGGGGCGTACCTGGCGCACATTGGCCTGGTGGTGGTGGCCGTGGGCATCGCCGCCTCGCATTTCTGGCAGCAGGAGGCTGACGTGACCCTGCAGCCCGGGGAGCACGTGTCGGTGTTCGGCTCCGCGTTCACCTACGCCCGCGCCGAACAGCGACAGCTGGGCGATCACAGCGAGCTGGTGGCGGTGATGCGGTTCGGTGACATGACGCTCGAGCCCTCGCGCGCGACCTACGCGGGGCTGGGCGGGCAATCGCTGACCCACGTGGCGATCACCACCACACCGCTGGCCGACGTCTACGTGATCCTGGTCGGCTCCAGCCCTGACGGCTCCGCTTCCTTCAGGATCCTGATCAATCCGCTCGTGAGCTGGATCTGGGCCGGCGGCGGGCTGCTGCTCCTCGGCGTGGCGTTCGGCAACCTTGGAGCTCGGCGGGCGGAGACGGTGGCGGCCGTGACACGCCCAGCGGTGGTGCCGTCATGGCGCTGATCGTCGCAACGCTGCTGCTGTTCATCGCGGGACCGTTCGTCCTGTGGCCGCTGATACGCACGCCCGAGCAGGACTGATGAGCGCCATCCTCGCGGCCGGCATCACGCACTGGTTCGGCTCCGAGCCGGCGCTCGAAGGTGTGGACCTGGTGGTGGAGCGCGGCGACCACGTCGCGGTGCTGGGCGACAACGGTGCGGGCAAGACCACGCTGCTGCGCATCCTCGCCACCGCGATGCAGCCCAGCGCGGGCGGCCTCGAGATCATGGGCCTTGACGCGCGGCGCGAGAAGCGCCGTTTGCGCGCGCGCATCGGCTACCTGTCGCACGCGCCAGGCCTGTACCCGGCGCTGACCGCGGCCGAGAACCTGGCGTTCTTCTGCGACCTGCGCGGGGTCGACCGCGCGCGCGTGCCGGAGGCGCTGGAGCTCATGGGGCTCACGCAGGTCGCGCGGCGGCGCGCCGGGGAGCTTTCGCGCGGCCTGCAGCAGCGGCTCGCGATCGCCCGCGCGACCATCCACGATCCGCTCCTCCTCATCCTCGACGAGCCCGACGCCAGCCTCGACGCCGAGGCCCCGGAGTTGCTCTTGCGCGTGATGCAGAAGCGGACGGTCGTCTTCGCGACGCACGACCAGGCGCTCGCGACGCGACTCGGCCATCGCACCGTCCAGCTGCGCAAGGGACACGTGATGGGCGCCGGCTCTCGCCTGCACGTGGTGCACTGAAATGAGATCCATCGCCGTCGCGCTGGCGGTGGCGCGCAAGGACCTGGTGTCGGAATGGCGCAGCCGCGAGCTGGTGCCCGCCCTGGCTCAGTTCGTGGTACTTGCGCTCGTGATCGCGAACTTCGGCTTCCAGATCGACAGCAGCAACGCGCCCGCGATCGCGCCCGGCGTGCTGTGGCTCGCGCTCGTGTTCGCGGGGCTGCTCGCGTTCGGGCGAGCATTCGCGGCGGAGAAGGAGCAGTCGAGCCTGGAGCAGGTGATCCTCACGTCCGCGCCGCCTGCGGCTATATTCGCGGGCAAGGCGCTGGCGGCTGCGGCGCTGCTGGTGCTGTGCGAGGCGGTGCTGCTGCCGGCGCTGGCGCTGTTTTTCGGCACGCCCCTTTCGATAGCGCTCGCGGCCGCGGTCTTCCTCGCCACCATCGGCATGGCGGCGCTGGGCTGCATGTTCGCGGCCATGGTCGCGCAGCTGCGTGCACGCGAGGTGATGCTGCCGCTGCTGACGCTGCCGTTGTGGATTCCGTTCATCGTCGCCGGCGGGCAGGCGGTGCAGGTGATGATGGGCGGCGGCAGCTCGTACGGGCAGGCGCTGTGGCTGCTGATCGACTTCGACATACTGTTCGTGGTGCTCACCTCCCTGGCCGCTCGTTTCGTGCTGGACGAATGAATCGGTACCTGGTGGCGGCGGCCGCGGCGGTGGCGCTGATGCTCGCGGCGGCGGCGTTCATCTTCTTCTTCGCGCCGACCGACGCGCTGCAGGGTCCGGTGCAGCGGATCTTCTACCTTCACGTGAGCTCTGCAATCGCCGCGTTCGTGAGCTTCGCGGTCGTGGTGGTTGGCAGCGTCGCTTACCTGTGGCGCGAGAGCGTCGTGGGCGATCGCGTGGCGCGTTCCGCGGCGCTGGTCGGGGTCGTGTTCACGACCGTGACGCTCGTGATGGGCATGATGTGGGCGAAGCCCATCTGGGGCACTTTCTGGACATGGGACGCGCGCCTCACCTCCACGCTCGTGCTGTGGATCATCTACGCGGGCTACCTGCTGGTGCGGCGCCTGGCCACGCCCGGTCGTCAGGCCGCGCGGTTCGCCGCGGTGGTGGGCATCTTCGGGTTCGTCGACGTGCCCGTGGTGTACTTCAGCGTCACGTGGTGGCGGACCGTGCATCCGGGACCGGTGATCTCCACCGACGCGCTGCCTCCGGAGATGCTTTTCACGTTCCTGTTGACGATGGCGTGCACCCTGGTGCTGGCCGCGGTGATGATCGCGATCCGTTACCGCATCGAGGCGCTGAGCGATGCGCAGCCCCAGAGCCAGTTCGTGCTCCAGGCGGCACAGCGGCCGACCTCGTGAGCTACCTGGTCGTCGCTTACGCGTTCGCGACGGTCGTGCTGGGCGGCTACCTCGTCTGGTCGCTCATCCGGCTGCGTGACCTGAGCCGCTGAGCGCCTCGCGAAGGCGCGGCGCCAGGCCGTAGAAGATCCGCTCGGTCAGGCCCCACACGACGCTCTCTTCGTGCGAGAGGTAGCGGAAGCGCCACGGCGCGTCTGAGACGAGCCAGGCGCTGTCGTCGAGCAGCCTGTCGAGAGGGATCTCGATGACGCCCTCGAGCTCGCGCTGGTCGTGGATGAAGGCCGGGACGGGCTCAGGGAGGTGGGCCAGGAACGGCACCACCGAGAAGTTGGTGACCGCGGCGTAGAGCGGCTCACCTGCGCCCAGCGGGACCAGGCGGCCGACAGGCACACCGATCTCCTCGGACACCTCGCGCTGGGCCGCGTCCCAGGCCGCCTCGCCCGTCCGCACGCCGCCGCCGGGCAGCGCGACCTGGCCCGGGTGATCGGGCAGGTCAGCCCGCCGGCGGACGAAAGGAACCTTCCAGGCGCCGTCCCGTTCGAACAAGACGAAGGCCACGGCGGCCGGCCGGGCGCCTCGCCTGAACTCGCCCCAGGCGTCGATCGGACTGAACAGGTGTTCGATAGCGACCAGAAAGTCAGTCATTGATGAGGCTCGGGAGCCAGTAAGCTAGGAAACGTAGCTGGAGAAACTCGCACATGATCGATCACACAAGCACCCGAATCGAGCAGCAGGAGACGGCCCTTCGCCGCCAGAACCGGCGCCGGTACGCCTTCCAGCGGATGCTGGAGGCCACCGACCGGGTCCTCTGGCAGCTGGAGGAGATGAACCGCGACGGCGTCAAGAACGTGCCGCCGGTGCTGCGGGCTGCGCTGAAAGATTTGGTCGAGCTGATGCCGGACCATGTCCGCGAGCCGCTGCGCACGGACGGGCCTGTGCAGGACACGCTGGACAGCCTGTTCGAGATCCAGGAGCGGCTCTTCAAGTGGCGCTACCCCGACTGGGACGATACCGAGCCTGACGAGCTGGAGTTCGCCGACTAGGTTCGTCGGCTACACGCTTACGGCGGTCAGGAACAGGTCCGTCGCGTAGGCGGTCAGGAACCCGAACAGCAGCCCCCACGCGAACTGGGGCGGCGAGCAGAGGCGCCGGCCGAGGTGGAACAGCTCGTTCAGCACGTACAGCAGCGCGCCTGCGGCGATGGCCAGGAAGGCGACGTTCAGGTATTCCGAGCTGGCCAGGTAGCCGATCCACGTGCCGACGAAGGTCGGGCCGCCGCCGATGAGGCCGGCGAGGGCGAGGAAGCCCCACGAGGCGGGCTTGGGGTCGGTGGTCATCGGCGCGGCGATCCCGAAGCCCTCGGTGATGTTGTGCAGCGCGAACCCGACCACAAGCACCCCCGCGAAGGCGATGGCGCCGACGTGTGCCGACTCGCCGATGGCCAGTCCCTCTGACAGGTTGTGCAGCCCGAGCCCGGTGGCGATGGCCATCGCGAGGCTCCGTGGCGCCGGTCAGGCCGGCGCCGACGCCGACGCCGAAGATGGCCGCCATGAGCACGAACGGACCCGGCCCGAGGCCCACGAAGGTGCCCTGGTTACCAGTCCACTGCCACAGGGCCGTTTCCACCGGCCCGCCGGCGTGGCTCAGGATGTCCCACAGCAGGAACACGAGGATGCCCGTGGCGAAGGCGTTGAGGACGCCCTGCACGGCGGTCGGCAGGCCGCGGAGGCGCGCCACCGGCAGGCCCAGGAAGATGGTGGCGCCGGCGATCGCGCCGAGCAGGACGGCCATGGGCTGGCTCATGATTTCTCTGTACGGTTAGTACGTGCAAAAGTCACGATTAGACAAGTCTAACGGGGCCCAACGGGAGCCTTCCGAGGTCATCTCCCGCTACCTCGAGGCGATCTACTACATGTGGTCTGAGGGCGAGCCGCTGCGCAGCGCGCGCCTGGCCGACTGGCTCGGCGTCAGCCGGCCGACAGTGACGGTCGGCCTGCGCCGCATGGCGCGCGACGGGATGGTGCGGCTTACGCGGAGCAAGGAGATCGAGCTCACGGCCGCCGGCATGAAGGCGGCGGAGGCGATCGTGCGCCGGCACAGGATCATGGAGCGCTGGCTGACGGACGCTTTGGGCCTGGACTGGGTCACCGCCGACGAGGAGGCCGCGCGCCTGGAGCACGCGGTGTCGGAGGTGGTCGAACGGCGTCTCTATGAAGCTCTCGGGCGGCCGCGAACCTGCCCGCACGGCAACCCGATCCCGGGCCACTCGAAAGCGGCGGCGCGCGAGGTGCGGCTGGCCAGCCTCGAGGCCGGCGACGGCGCGGCGGTCACCCGCGTTTCAGAGGTCGCCGAGCGTGAGGCCCCGCGTCTCCTGGCCTACCTCTTCGATCGCGGCCTGGTGCCGGGTCGAAAGCTGAAGGTGGTCGAGGTGGACGACGTGGGACGCACGCTGCGGGTGCGTGCGGGCGACGGGGAGGTGACGCTGAGCCACGAGACCGCGGGCAAGCTGTGGGTGGTTCCGGCCTAGCCCTCTAGGTTGGCTGCGGCTGGGCGCAGAACGCGCAGCGCTTCGCGCCGATCGGGATCTCGCTCAGGCACTCGGTGCACTTCTTGGTCGTCGGGTCGGCCGGCGGCTCCTTGCGGGAGCGCGCCACCAGCGCGTTGATCGGCACCACGACGAAGAAGTAGATGACCGCGGCGATCAGCGCGAACGCGAGCAGTGCGTTGAGGAAGTCGCCGTACAGGAACTTGCTGTTGTTGATCGTGAAATAGAGGCTTGCGAAGTCGGGCTTGCCACCCAGCGCCGCGATGAGCGGCGTGACGAGGTCCTTTACGAAAGCGGTGATCACCACACCGAACGCGATCCCGATCACGACGGCGATCGCCAGGTCGACGACATTGCCGCGCAGCAGAAACGCCTTGAAGCCTCTCAACTCAAGCCTCCCGACTAGTCGCCCGACACCGATACCACAACCTTCCCAAACTGTTCCGCCGCGTCCAGCCGAGTCAATGCGGCTTGTACCTGATCTAACGGATAGACGCTGTCGACTACCGGCCGCATGCCGCGGTCGATGGCCTTGAGCACGGCCTCGAACTCGCTCGCGTTGCCCATCGTCGACCCGAGCAGCGAGGCGTGACGGAAAAAGAGGCGCGGCATGCTGATCTCGGCCTTGACTCCAGACGTGGAGCCGCACGTGACGACGCGGCCGCCGGGGGCGAGCGATCGCAGCGACTCCGCCATCGTCGCCGGGCCGACGTGCTCGAACACAACGTCCACGCCGTCGCCGGTGGCCTGCCTCACCGCCGCGCTGAAACCGGTCGAGTCGAACACCGCGTCCGCGCCCAGCTCCAGTGCGCGTTTGCGCTTGGCCTCGGAGCGGCTCGTCGCGAGGACGCGAGCGCCGATATGGCGAGCGATCTGGATGGCGGCCACGGCGACGCCTGCGCCCGCGCCGATGACGAGCACGGTCTCGTCGGGCTGGAGCCTCGCGCGCGTGGTGAGCATCCGCCAAGCGGTGAGAAACGTGAGCGGGAACGCGGCCGTCTCGTGCCAGCTGAGCGCCCTGGGTTTCGGGAAGATGCTGCGCGCGTCGATGTGGAAGAGCTCGCACGCCGTGCCGTCGGTGTGCTCGCCGATCACGCCGAATCGCTCGCAGTACACGTTGTGGCCCGCGCGGCACCGCTCGCACTCCCAGCAGCACAGGGTGGGGAAGATGACGACCTCGTCTCCGGGCTTCCAGCGCGGATCTCCTGACGCTTTGACCACGCCCGCGCCGTCGGCGGCGATGACGCGCGGCGGCGGCACGGGCTGCGCGCCGTGGGCGAGCCAGAGGTCGAGGTGATTGATGGACGCGGCCTTGATGGCGACGGCCACATAGCCCGGTTTTGGCTCCGTCATGGGTCGCTCTCGGATCCTGATCCCGGCCGGCCCGGCGGGTTCCTCGTACACGGCCGCCCTTCCCTGGCTCAAGACCTCGATCGGTGAGGGACGTAAAGAGCCCATTTGCGAAACTTAACCGGAACCGCGGCCATTGATCGGATGGCGGTCATAGACTGGCCTGTCGCTGTGCGGGTAATCCGAATCTCGTTCGTCCTGGTTGCCCTTGGTCTACAGCTCGTTGCAGCGGCGCCCGCACAGGCCGGCCAGGCCCTCGCCCCGGGTCAGCGCCAGGGCCACTACAGCCGCTGGTTCTACCCCAGCCAGATGCCTTACGGGGCCCTCGAGACGGGCACGGCCAACCTGCACCAGCAGGCTTCCAGCGGGGCGTTCCTCACGCTGCCGTTCATGGGCGCTCACTACATCACCTCGCTTTTCGACCACTGCTATCCCGACTATCAGGCCAACGGGCGGTTGTGCCGGTGGGACGGCCAGGTGGTCTCGAAGACGGTCGGCGGGCCTGACCCCGGTTTCGATTGGGGCTACGCGCAGACGCCGGGCCAGCACGACTACCTCTACTACGACGGCCACGACGGCTACGACATCGGGCTCTACTACGAGTCCGTGGCGGCGGCGGCTCCCGGTCGCGTGAAGCTGGCGGGCTGGGCGGTGCCGTCGTGCCACTCGTGCCTGAGCGGGCTGACAGTCGAGATCGTGCACGGCAATGGGCTGCTCACGTACTACGGCCATCTTTCGCGCATTGACGTCGCGGTGGGTCAGTGGGTGCAGCGAGGACAGGTCATCGGTCTCTCCGGCATGACCGGCACCGCGACCGGTCCGCACCTGCATTTCGGCGTGTACTACGAAGACGGGCGCGGCCCTGTCGATCCATTCGGTTGGGCCGGGGCCGGTCCCGACCCGTGGGCCAGGGACCTCGGCGACCTGTGGCTCGGAGGCTCGCCGCGATACGCCAACGTGCCGCTGCCGCAGGTTGGCGTGGCCGTTGGTCGCGATCCGCGCGACCCGACTGTCATCTCCGTCTCGTGGCACAGCCCGGGGGCGGGCAACGTCTACCAGGTGCAGTACGTGACGCAGGACGGCGCGATGGGTGACCTGCTCAGGTCGAACATCGCGGGGACGGCGTGGCTCACGGGCGAGCCGGGTCAGACCTACTGGTTCTGGGTGACGGTCAGGACGAATCTCGGCTGGACCGACGCCAACTCGTCGCCTTCGATCACGGTTCCGGGGTTCGAGCCGAAACAAGCCCAGTAACGCTCCCCTCCTTGCCTCCCAGCGCCGGCGGGGAGGGCCACCTTCTCACGCGTCGATAGACTTATTCCTCTTGATTGCCGAAGCCTTGAAGGGCAAGACCATCCTGGTCACCGGCACGACCGGCTTTCTCGGCAAGTCGATCGTCGAGAAGACCCTCCGCGCGATCCCGGAGGTGGGCCGCATCAACCTCGCCATCCGCTCGAGCGCGCGGCGTCCGGCCGCGGAACGGCTTGAGCGCGAGGTGCTTTCGAGCCCGGCGTTCAAGCGCCTGAAGGATGAGCTGGGCGAAGAGGCTTTCGCGCGCCTCGCCGCGGAGAGGCTTTCGGTCCTGGAGATCGACCTCGGCGCAGACGGGCTCGGCCTGACCGACGCGGGCCGCGCCGAGCTGGCGCGCTGCGACATCGTCATCCATTCGGCCGCGGCGGTGGAGTTCGACAACCCGGCCGACCTTTCCGCGCAGACGAACCTGCTGGGCGCGGCACGAATGGTGAACACGGTCCGCGAGACCGGCAAGCGGCCGCACCTCGTGCACATCTCGACGGCGTACGTCGGCGGGCTGATTCGCGGACTCGTCCGCGAGGAGATGCCGCTCGACCCGGGTCTCAACTGGCGTCACGAGGCCGCGGTGCTGGCCGCGCTGCGCGGTCCGGTCGAGGAGGAGTCGCGCCGTCCTGAGGTTCTTCGCAAGCTGCGACGCGAGGCGCGATCGCGCGTTGGGCCCGCGGGCACGCCCGCCATGGCGCGCGCCACCGAGCGCTTGCGCGAGAAATGGGTGAAGGATCGGCTCGTCGAGCGCGGACGCGTGCACGCGAACGCGATGGGCTTCAGCGACATTTACTCGTTCACCAAGGCCATGGCGGAGCACGCGGTGGTCGAGCTGCACGGCGACGTGCCGCTGTCGATCGTGCGGCCGTCGATCATCGAGAGCTCGCTGGACGAGCCGTTCCCCGGCTGGCTCGAAGGCTTCCGCATGGCCGAGCCGATCATCCTGGCGTTCGGGCGCGGCATCCTGCAGGACTTCTCAGGCCTGCCCGACTCGGTCCTTGACATCATCCCCGTCGACTTCGTCGTCAACGCGGTGCTGGCGGTGGCTGCGAGTCCGCCGCCTGACGCCAAGCCGCGTATCTACCACGTCGCGTCGGGAAGCCGGAATCCGCTGCGGTACCGCCAGTTTCCCGAGATCGGTCGCGAGTACTTCGGCGAAAAGCCGCTTCGCGACCGGTACGGCCAGGCGATCGGGGCGCCCACCTGGACGTATCCGACCCGGTCGGAGCTGGCTGCTCGAGCGCGGACGGCGCTGCGATTCACCGAGGCGGCGCAGTGGCTGGTGGAGCGTCTGCCGCTTGGCGCCGGCGCGTCGCCGCTGTCCGACAACCTCAACGCGGAGCGCGAGCGACTCGAGCGCGGGCTGGGGCTCATCCAGCTGTACGGCGTGTACACCGAGGTGGACTGCATCTTCGACACGCGCAACCTCATGTCGGTGTGGGACAAGCTCCCGTCCGCCGAGCAGAAGACTTTTCCGTTCGATCCCGCGCTGTACACGTGGGATCACTACATGAAGGACGTGCACATCCCGACGGTGCTGCGCATGTCGCGGCAGGAGACCGCGGCGCGGCGGGGCAAGCAGCCCACCGGCTCGACTCTGGTGAAAACGGCGGGCGACTCGGTGCGCTCGGCGATCGAGCGGCGCACCGGGCGGTCGGATGTGCTGGCGGTGTTCGACGTCGACGGCACTTTGGTGGAGACGAACGTCGTCGAATATTTCTTGTGGATGCGCCTGCGCGCGCAGCCGCTCGAGGACTGGCCGGCGTTCATGGCCGAGATGCTGCGGGAGGCGCCGCGGTGGCTGTACCTGGAGCGCCGGTCGCGCGCCGAATTTCAGCGGTCGTTCTATCGCCAGTACGACGGGCTCGATTACGAGGTGATGCGCCGTTTGGGACGCGAGGCGTTGAACGCCGTCACGTTGCGACGCGTGTATCCAGAGGGCATGCGCCGCATCCGCGAGCACAAGCGCGCGGGCCATCACGTGCTGCTGTTGACGGGCGCGCTCGACGTGGTGGTGGAGCCGCTGGCGGAGCTGCTCGAGGTCGAGGTCGACTGCGCGCATCTGCTGGAGAAAGACGGGCGCATGACGGGCGACCTGCAGTCGCCGCCGCCGGCGGGTGAGGCGCGGGCCACGCTTTTGGAGGAGTACGCATCTCGCCACGGCCTCGTTCTGTCGGAGAGCTTCGCGTACGCGGACTCGCTGTCCGACCTGCCGATGCTGGAGCTGGTGAGCACGCCGGTGGTCGTCAACCCCGACGCGCGCCTGTCTCAGGTGGCTGGGCAGCGAGGCTGGCGCGTCGAGCGCTGGCGCATGGCGCCAGGCAACTGGCGGCCGCCGATGCCCGACCCGCGATCGCCCGAGTATCGCGAGGCGGTGAGGCGCTAGATGCTGGCTTTGACCTATCACCGCTCGGTGCCGGCGTTCGCGTTGGTGCGCGCGTCGGGCGGCAACCCGGAGGTGGCGACCTCGGCTCTGTCGATGCTGCACCTCGGCGACGTGCTGGAGCCGGAGCTGCCAGCAGCGGGTTGGATGCGCGTGATGCCGTCTCTCTCCGGCATCTGTGGCTCTGACCTGGCCGCCATCGGCGGTCACGCGTCGCTGTACCTCGATCCATTGACGTCATATCCGTTCGTGCCGGGGCACGAGGTGGTGGGCGTGCTGGAGGACGGGAGCCGCGTGGTGATCGAGCCCGCGCTGGGCTGCGTCGTGCGGGGCATCGAGCCGCTCTGTCCGCGATGCGCGGAAGGCCGGCCGGGGCTCTGCTACAACGCGACCGAAGGACCGATCGAGGTCGGCCTGCAGACCGGCTACTGCGCGAGCACCGGAGGGGGATGGGGCGAAGTCCTGGTCGCGCATCCATCGCAGGTGCACGCGCTGCCGGCTGCGCTTTCCGATGAGGCGGGGGTTTTGATCGAGCCGTTCGCGTGCTGCGTGCATGCGGCGCTGCGTGGCGGCGCGTCGAAGTCCGACGTGGTGGTGGTCGTCGGCGCGGGAACGATCGGTCTGCTGACCGTCGCGGCGGTGAAGATGTTCACGCCCCCGAAGCGCCTGATCGCGGTCGCGAAGCATCCGACGCAGCGCGAGCTGGCTCTGGCGTTGGGCGCCGACGCGGTGATCACTCCGGGCGACGCGTTTCAGCGCATCCGCTTCGCCACCGCCGCGCGCCGGCTCGACGGCGTGGATCGATCTTTGCTTCTAGGCGGCGCCGACATCACGTTCGAATGCGTCGGTCGAGCGGACTCTTTGAGCAACGCGGTTCGATTCACGCGCGAGGGCGGTGTCGTGGTGGCGGTCGGGATGCCCGGCGACGAGCGCGTCGACTGGGCCGCGATCTGGCAGCGCGAGCTGACGGTGATGGGCGCCTACGCGTACGGCTCCGAGCCGAAGCGCAAGGGGCAACGCACCTTCGAGCTGGCGCTCGAAGCCGCGCCTGAATTGCGTTTGGAGCGCCTCGTCGCGCCGCTGTTCTCGCTGGGCGATTACCGCGACGCGATCGCGTACGCGATGAGCGCGGGACGGCTCGGCGCCGTGAAGGTCGCGTTTGATCTGCGAGGATTACGGGCTTAGTGGGGCGGCCAGGAGCAGTCATCGAAGTTGATCGCAACACGCCGCCGACGCTGTTTCACTACGGCGAGGGCGTGCGCCTGGAGCGGTTGCCGCTTGGCTCGCGCATCGTGTACCCGCCGGATCCGCTGGAGCCGATCGCGCATCCGGAGCGTGCGATCAAGCGTGCGCTTGGCAAGCCGCTTGACGACGACCCGCTGAAGTCGCTGCTGCGGCGGGGCATGAAGCTGACGCTCGCCTTCGACGACCTGTCGCTGCCGCTGCCGCCGATGGCCGCGCCGGACGTGCGCCAGCTCGTGATGGAAGAGGTGATCGACATGGCCGCGGAGGCGGGGGTCGAGGACATCCACGTCATCGCCGCGCTTGGCCTGCACCGGCGCATGACCGCCGACGAGGTGCGGCACATCGTCGGCGATCGGATCTTCTCGACCTTCTGGCCGGACCGGCTCTACCAGCACGACGGCGAAGACTCGGACGAGAACGTGTACATCGGCAAGACCGCGCAGGGCGAGGAGGTCACGCTGAACAAGCGCGCCGCCGAGTCGGACCTGGTGATCTACGTGAACCTGACGCTGGTGCCGATGGACGGCGGCCACAAGTCGATGGCGACGGGGCTCGCGACGTATCGCGGCATCCGCGCGCATCACAACGTCAAGACGCTGCTGGGCTCGCGGTCGTACATGAATCCGCCGGACTCTGCTCTGCACCATTCATGCATCCGGCAGGGTCAGCTGATCGAAGACACGGTGCGCGTCTTCCACATCGAGACGACCGTGAACAACCACGCGTTTCCGTCAATTGCCTCTTTCATGCAGAAGCGCGAGACCGACTGGACGCCGCAGGACCAGGCGATGTTCCTGGCGATGAAGCAGATGACGGACATCGCGCCACCGGCGTTCAAGCGTGGCGTGTTTCACGCGATGCGCGCGCCATATGGGTTGACCTCAGTGAATGCGGGCCAGGTCGACGCAGTGCACGAGAAGACTCTGGACGCGGTGCGGAATCAGATCTCGGTGCCGGTCGAAGGCCAGACGGACATCGTGACCATGGGCGTGCCTTATCTGGGTCCGTACAACATCAACGCGCCGATGAACCCGGTACTCGTGGTGTGCATGGGCGCCGGATATTTATTCAACCTGTACCGGGGCAAGCCAGTGCTGCGGAAGGGCGGGGTGCTGATCTTCGAGCACCCGTGTCGTTACGAGTTCGACGCGGTGCAGCACCCGAGCTACATCGATTTCTACGACGAGGTCCTGGCCGACACGACGGATCCGGCGGAGATCGAGTCGAAGTATGAGTTGCGCTTCGCGGAGGACCCGTGGTTCCGGCAGCTGTACCGGAAGTCGACCGCGTACCACGGCGCCCACCCGTTTTATGCGTGGTATTGGGCAGCTTTCGCGATGGAGTACGCCGGCGACATCATCGTCGTCGGTGGCGAGCGCGACGTGGTCCACCGCCTCGGCTTCAAAGCCGCCACCACCCTCGAGGACGCGCTCGAGATGGCCGAGCAGACGGTCGGTCGCCATCCGAGCATCACCCACCTCCGCGTGCCCCCGATCATGCTCTGCGACGTCCAGTGACGGAATGACGGCCAAGCCCTGGTACTCGGGTGAACGCGGCGTCACCCAGCTCGCCGGCGCCATCGGCGCCCTGGTCAACGACGTCCAGCGCGTGCGGCGCGCCTGGCACTGGGACACGCCCAGGCCGCACACCTGGCCGGAACTAGGCGCCGTCGTCCCGCCGCCCGCATCAGACCTCGGTTGGGCGAGGCAGGAACCCGTGCGAACCATCCGCTACCTCATCCAGCACGGCCTGCTGCTGCCGTTCACCGAAGCCATGGCGCACCCCAGGGTCGAGGGCCGCGAATGGGTGAAGGAGCTCGACCGCCCCGTCATCTTCGCGGCCAACCACTCGAGCCACGCGGACACGTCGCTCATCCTCCACGCGCTCACCGACACGGCGCGCGATCGCACCGTGGTCGCGGCCGCGGCCGACTACTGGTTCAAGCGACCGTTGATGGGCAACATCGTCAGCCTGTTCCTCAACACGTTCCCCTTCTCACGCACCGGCGGCGCGCAGGGCCAGCTGCACGCGTCGAGCACGCTGCTCAAATCCGGCTGGAACCTCGTCCTGTTTCCCGAAGGGTCGAGATCCCAGGACGGACGCATCCATGAGTTCAAGCCCGGCGTCGGACACCTCGCGAACGAAACGCGAACGCCCGTCGTGCCGGTCCACATCAGAGGCGCGCAGCGGATCATGCCGAAGGGTCAGAAGCTGCCGCTGCCCGCCCGTGCAAGAGTCCGCATCGGCAAGCCGTTGACGCCGAAAGCCGGCGAAGGCTCGCGCGAATTCACGACGCGCGTCGAAAAGGCTGTCCGAACGCTGGCCGAAACGCCGAAGTCACAGGACTTGCAGGGCACCTGGATCGAGCGCTGGCGCGCGTCCAAGCCGCGCGAGCTTGTCTACGGGGACGACTGAATCAAAAAGACGGGGTGATCCGGCGCGATCCTCAGCAGCTCCACCTCGGGTGAGGCGGCATTAACCCCACCGAAAAAGACTCCGACCTCGAAGATCCACTTCTTCAGATACGCCCGCAGTATCGGGACGCGGTCCGCATCGGGAACCTCGGTCACGCGAATCGGTTCGACCTTCGACCCGAGCCACAGCTCTCCTTCGTGCGACACACGAATGTTGCGGACCCACTGGGTTTGGCCACGCGGCGCGACCAGGTAGCGCTTACCTTCGAAAGTCAAAAGGTTCACCGGCGATGAGCGCCACTCTCCCGACTTGCGGCCCCGCACACGCAGCACGCGCGATCCCCAGACGGATACGCCGGCACGCGTCAGCGACGCCACTAACGGGTTGAACACCGTGCGCGTGAACCAGCCCGGTTTGATGTAGCGCTCGCTCATGCCGCCTTCCACGTGCGGGCGTCGTACCGCCAGAACGCGGGCAGAGCAACCAGGGCGACCGCGCAACCCAAAACGCACAGAACCCCGCCAGACACCACTGAGAACCGTACCGAGAACAGCGACGCGACGACTCCTGACTCGAAGTTGCCCAGCAAGGGTCCACCCGAAAACGACAGGAGCTCGATCGACGCGAGGCGTCCCCGGAGCGAATCCGGGATCGTCTGGTTCCAGATCACGTTGCGGAAGATGCCGCTCATCATGTCCGCCGCGCCGGCGGCCACCAGGCACACCAGTGCCACCACCAGCGACGGCGCGAACCCGAACCCGATGATCGCGAAGCCCCACAACGTTGCGGCTACGACCACCGCGCGGCCGTGGCGATGCACGTTGCGTGTCCACCCGCTCGTCGCCGAGAACAAGAACGAGCCGACGGCGATGGCCGCGTAGAGCAACCTCGGCGATGCGCCGGATGCTCGGCCGCTCCGCGTCGGCCGGAGGCGGCACCGCCTTCATCAGCCACAGGCAAACCAGACCGACGACGAATGTCGCGACATCCACGACATAAGCGACAGGCAGGCCCGCTACGGCGATCAACACGCCGGCGAGGGCAGGTCCCGCGATCATCCCCAGGGTCGATCGCATGCTGCCAAGAGCGGCAGCCGCGGCGAGCTCGTCGCGGTCGACGAGCCGGGGGAGCAGCGCGGCGAGGGACGGGGTTTGCATCGCGTCGAACGCGCCCTGAAGCGAGACGATCACGAACACCAGCCACACGATCGGGTGCGACATCAGCGAGTTGCCGAACAGGATCACGCTGCCGACCATGAGCGCAGCCTCGGACATCAGCACCATCAACCGTCGGTCGAGCGCGTCCGCGAGAGCACCGCCGAGCAGCGCGAAGGTCAGCAACGCCGCCAGCTCCACCACCCCCAGAAGGCCCA
>WNGK01004659.1_pt1 | contig 21426 bp, 20 predicted proteins | sample 5400601 | NCBI WGS metagenome assembly WNGK01 (sample SAMN13153376, study PRJNA577476) | soil metagenome | isolation source: 60 cm soil or saprolite under Garry oak tree replicate 1 | place: USA:California | collected 2016-06-15
AATGCGGCGACGCCACTGCCGTTGTCGTTGGCGCCAGGCCCGCCGAAAACCGAGTCGTAATGCGCGCCGACGAGGACGATTTCGGGACGCACTCCGCGAATTTCGACTTCGATGTTGTGACAGACACGCCCATTCAATTCGTACGTGTCTCGCCGTGGCTGCAAGCCGATCCGCGAAAAGGAATTCTCGATGAATTCGGCGGCAGCATTGAGTTGCGAATAACAAATCATGTTTCGTTCGCCGATGTCGCCCGCGAGCGTTTGTACATCCCGGCGCAATTCTTCTCGAAGCGCCATTTCATCCGGCGACAACTGCGCTGTAACGAAAACATTATTTCCAGGCATTCGCACTCCGAACCACCACAATAACGCAATGATGGCTGCTACTGCGCTGACAATTCGCAGGGAACTGAACAAAATGCGTGGCCACATCTCAGCCGATCTTTTTGCGGAACGCGAGCGCGCAGAACGCGAAGAGCAAGATCGACATGATGAATATTCCTAATCCAACGTTTGCCGGTAGCGCTTTATTCCAATCGTCAGAACGATTAGTGCGAAGAGTGCGATCTGCCAAAGCTGGAGGCTGACATCGATGACGCCGTTGCCTTTCAACAGAATGCCGCGGACGATGCGCAGAAAATGGGTGAGCGGGAATCCCTCTCCGACCATTTGAGCCCAACGCGGCATGCCGCGGAACGGAAACATGAAACCGGAGAGCAAGATCGACGGGAGAAAAACGAAGAAAGCCATCTGCACGGCTTGCAATTGATTTTTCGCGATCGTGGAAAACGTGATGCCCATCGCCAGGTTCGCGATGATGAAGACGAGCGCTACCAGCAGCAGAAGGGAAATGCTTCCCTGCATGGGCACGTGAAAGAGAAAATGGGCCGCGATCAGAATGACCGAGACCTGAATGTAGCCGACTAAGATGTAAGGCACGATTTTTCCGATGAGCACTTCGCTCGGTCGGGTCGGCATCGAGAGAAGATTTTCCATTGTGCCACGTTCGCGTTCACGAGTAATGGCCAGCCCGGTGATCATGACCATCGTCATGGTTAAGATCACGCCCATGAGACCGGGCACGATGTTGTATTGGGTGACAACTTCCGGATTGTAGAGCGCGTGAACGCGCAAATCGATCGGGCCACTGGTGGCGGCGAGCGGTCCGAGCGCGCCTTTCAAATCGTTTTGTAGCGCTGAATCCAGAATCGGCCCTAACGAACCGAGAGCGATCCCAGTCGCGGCGGGATCGGTTGCATCCGCTTCGACCAACAGCGACGGCCGGTCGCCGCGCAAGAGATCGCGGCTGAAATTTTGCGGGATGTTGATCACAAATTGCACCTGACCGCGCGCGAGCAAGTCGTGCCCTTCGCTTTCGCTTTTCACCTGCCGCACGAAATCGAAGTAAGTGCTGTTCTTCATCGCGTAGAGCAGCGTTCGTCCCTGCGGGCCCTGGTCGGCCAGAAGCACGGCGGCGGGCAGATGCCGGGGGTCGGAATTGATGGCGAAACCGAACAGCGTCAGTTGAATCAGCGGAATGCCGAGCATCATGGCGAACGTGAGACGGTCGCGGCGCATCTGTAGAAATTCCTTCGCGATAATGCCGCGCAGGCGCTCGAACGAAAATTTGGGATGTCCTTTCATGCGAATTGTGGGTGCTCCATTAAACTGATGAAAGCGTCTTCCAAACCGGATGGAATTTGCTGCCACTCGTACGGCTCGCGGCGGAATGGCGCGATGGCGCGTTCGAGTTCGGCGGCGTTGTTGCTGCTCACGTGTAACGAGTTGCCGAAGGCGACCGCCTGCTGCACTCCGGGAGTTTTGCGCAGCTCCTCGGCCAAATGCGCGAGATCGGGTCCGTGCACCGACCAGGTCGTTAGGCCGACGCGGGAGATTACTTCGTCGACGGTTCCATCCGCGAGCAATCTGCCCTTGGAAATGTAGGCCAGCCGTTGGCACCGCTCGGCCTCATCCATATAGTGCGTGGTGATGAGGAAGGTGAGTCCCTGCGCCGCCAGTTGATGAATTTCTTCCCAGAAGTCGCGACGCGCTTTCGGATCGACACCGGCAGTTGGTTCGTCGAGCAATAACAATTTCGGGCGATGAATGAGGCAGGCCGCGAGCGCGAGACGCTGTTTCCATCCACCGGAAAGCTCGCCGGCGAGTTGTTTTTTCCGTTCGGCAAGTCCGAGTTCCTTGACGCTTTCACGCACTGTTTGCCGCCGATTCTTCACACCGTACATGCGCGCGACAAAATCGAGATTTTCCTCAATGCTCAAATCCTCCCAAAAACTAAATCGCTGCGTCATGTAACCGACTTCGCGTTTGATCGCCTCGCTCCCGGCGATCACGTTGTGACCCAGGACTTCACCACTTCCGTCGTCGGCGCGGAGCAATCCGCAAAGCATTCGCAAGAACGTGGTCTTACCACTGCCGTTCGGGCCGAGGAACCCGTAGATTTCGCCGGCGCGCACGGTTAGATCGACATGATCAACCGCGGTGATTTGGCCAAAGCGCTTGGTCATGCCATGCACCTCGATGACGTGTTCGCCGTTTTTCATTTGGATTTGAATTCGACATCCACCGGCTGGCCGGGATGCAGACTTCCCGCGACCTGCGGTTCGAACACCGATTCAATCATGAACACGAGCTTCGCCCTGCTTTCCCGGCTGTAGATGACCGGCGGCGTGTATTCCGCGCGCGGCGAAATGTAGCTCACTTTGCCGATGAACGGATTTTGCACGCCGTCCACCGTCACCTGAATAGGATCATCGTAATGAATCGAACCGACACGCGTTTCCGGAACGAAGGCGCGCACTTTGATGTTCTGCGGCGGTAAAAGCACCACCACCGGTTTACCTGCCGGCACCCATTCGCCCTGCCGAAACAGTGTGTCGTAAACAAGGCCCGATTGCGGGGCCGACTGTTTTTTCTGGTTAAAGTTCCACTCCGCTTGGGCGAGTCGTTGTCGGTCTTGATCGCGCGTCGAGCGGGCACGATCGTAATCCTGTTGGGCCGCCGGCCCCATCCGAAGAAGTTTTTCTTGTCGCGCGAACTCGGCTTCGGAAAGAACCAACGCCGCACGCGCCTGATCGAGGCCCGCTCTTTCCGCGGTTTCATCCAGAGCGAATAATGGTTGCCCGGCGGTCACCTGCTGGCCGCGCTGAACGGACAATGTTTCCAACTGGCCTGCCAGCGGCGAGGCAACGTAAACAAACTCGCCTTCGACATAACCTTGGAACCGGTCTTGTGACGGATCGCTGCAACCGTTGAGTAAGAGAAGCAACATCAACGCCCAAGCGGCCCGCCCTGGTTGTCGACCTTGCCTAACGAACGACGCTTTCACGCTTTCCGTCCCTTTCCTGTCAGCGCGCCTTCAAGCACTATCTTTAGAATTCCAGCGAAACCCTCCTTCGGCATCATTCCTAGCTCTTCCATCTTCGCCGGATTCATGATCGCCTGAACGATGGTCAGCAGAATCTCGATAATAAGCTTGGCTGGAACATCTCTGCGCACCATTCCCGTCCGTTGACCCTCCACGAAAAGTTTTCCGAAGAAGCGTTCGATCAAAGCGGCCCGACGGCGCTCGACAATCTTGAACACCTCCGGCGCCTTCTGCCGCATGTCGCGAACGAATGGCGGCTTGATCTCATCCAGTTCGCGTTGTGTGTTGGTCAGCAGTTCATGCAGCGCCGCCGAGAAATCGTGCGGGTGGGCACGCGTGATTTCGCTCAGTTTCGCTTCGACGCCCGCGAATTTATCGGCCAGTACGGCCTCGAGTAGCTCGATCTTTCCCGGAAAATACGCGTAGAGAGTTTTCTTGCTGATGCCGAGCTCCTCAGCCAGATCGTCCATCGTCACGCTGCGGAACCCGTGACTGAAGAAGTGCGCCCGCGCCGCCTCCACAATTTGTTGTCGACCGGAATCGGTCTTTCGGTGTCGTGGCCGCGACTTGTTTGCGCGTTTCATGTCTCCTTTACAAAATGATCGTGTGACATCTGGATAAGCTCCATTGCCGACGCCAAATCGTTTTCGTCGCGCGTCATGAATGTCACATAACCTTTTTCAGGCGCCCAACGGTGCGGGCGCGCTTTGCCTTCGGCAAGAACTCGCTCCTGATCGGCCTTCGCTAATCGAATGTCGCAGTGGCCATGGCCGTGGATGTGCATGAACATCTTGCCGCCGACAAAAAAAGCGTCCTCGTGGATCCCCGCATCCTGGCGCTCCGTCACATCCGACAAACTGAGGATCCCTTCCCGTAATTCCTGATGAAGTTCGTGTCGCGATTTCATGCTGCCTTCCTCTTTTTGCTGAGGTCGCAAAGCACGTCCGAATGAATGTTCAGACCTATGTTGGTCATGTTGTACAGATGCTCGCTGGCAACGAGCCAGACGATCTCGCAGATCTCACGCTCGGAATAATGGCGGGCGATGCGCGCAAAAGTGTCGGGGTTAACCTTCTTGTCCTTTGTCAGCTCCGTCACGTAGTCGAGGGCGGCGCGTTCTGCGTCCGTAAAAAGAGCACTCGTGCGGTATTCATCGAGCGCGTCGAATTTCGCCTCGCTCATCATCTCTTTGATCGCGAACGAGCGACCGATATCCATGCAGAAACTGCAAATGTTAATTTGCGCCACGCGCTCGCGGGTGAGCAGGACAGTCTCCCGCGGCAATGTCAGCTTCTTGTCGAGCTTGCCGATCTTGGCGTAGAACATGCCAAATGCGGCCGGCAGCCGCGCACTATGGACTTTTACCGGGATCAGCACTTTGCCGAATTGTTGGCGGGTAAAGTGATAGGCCAATTTCTTTATCAATCCCTGAGGACGTTCGATTGGAGGAAGGAATGGGTTCATCGATGGAGTCACTTAGGAAACTAGTCTAGTATATGTAGTTTCCTTGGTCAACGCAAATTGTTCAAACAAAATTTTTCATCTTTGAGACTTTGAAAAGAATCTAAATCCCAATCGCCACAACCGCGCTGCGACCGCTATTACATCCCGCGATCAAAGCCGAAATGGCGATAAGTGCCGGAACCCGACTCCAGAAGGTGGCGCGAGATTCTTGCAAACGTTAAGCTGCTGGCTAACAACGTTCGCAATGGCAGGTTATTCCGGCACACCGCTTCTACAGAAACTGGGCGTTAAATCCGGCTTTGTCGTTGTTACGCTGAACGCCCCGACGAATTATCGAAAATTGCTCGGCAAATTACCTGATCACGTAAGTTTTTCCGACTGCATCGCCGCCAATTCTACTTTCGTTCATCTCTTCAGCACCAACCGAAACGAGCTGGAGAAGAAGTTGCCGATCTTACGCGAGAAAATCTCCGACAACGGAACGATCTGGGTTTCGTGGCCGAAAAAATCCGCCAATATTCCGACCGACATCACCGAAGACGTCGTTCGCGAAGTCGCCTTGCCGTTCGGGTTGGTAGACATAAAAGTCTGCGCGGTCGACGAAACGTGGTCGGGATTGAAGTTGATGATTCGTCGCGAGAACCGAAAATCTAGATGACCCTCACCTGCCGCTCCGCGTCTTCCTCTCCCTCTCGGAGGGAGAGGATTGAGGTGAGGGAGATCCGACTCAAATGAAAACACGAATTCTCGATCACATTGATTTGCGAGTGAAAGATTTTGGCCGAGCGATGGAGTTTTACGAAAAACTTCTTCCCGCTCTCGGCTTCACCTGCGATCGGTCCGACGAAACCTGGGGAACATTCTACAGTGTCGGTCCGGACAAACCGTCGGAGTTTTTTGGTTTCACCGAAGATCGACATCATCAACCGAACGGAACGCGAATTTCATTTTGGGCGGACACGCGCGACGGAGTAGACCGAATCGCAAAAGTCGTCCGCGAGATCGGTGGAAAAAATCTGGAAGGCCCAGAGGTATGCACCGATTACAGTCCGGGATACTACGGATTCTTCTTCGAAGACCCGGATGGCAACAAACTGGAAATCTGCTGTCGGGAAAATCCCGTCATTGCGGAGTGAAAGAGTTCGGCGAAGAGTGGTCGGATGACTGATCCGGCGCATGTCCCTGCGATTTTGCGGGAACCGCGCCGTCACCGCTATCTCAAAGTCATCGCGCTCTTCAAGATTTTCAAGGGCATGCTGCTATTTCTGCTCGGCTTCTCGCTTCTCTTCTTAAACAGCCGGCCGGTTTGGCTCGATCAAATTTCGGATTGGGCGGACGATCAACTGCTTTTGCATCATAGCAAATACGTCACTTTTCTGCTGAACAAATTGCAAGACATCCTGGCCGGTGGTGGCACCCTCCGGGCAACTGGAATTCTGGCGCTTTTTTATTGCGGCGTGCTTTTTACCGAGGGGATCGGCGTCTACATGCAAAAACGCTGGGCAGAGTTTTTGATGATCTTCGCTACGGGCGCGTTGATACCTTTAGAAATTAGACATGTCTGGCACAGGTTGATTTTCCACCGTCCGATTCTCGCTCCGACGCTGTTGCTGTTGGCGAATTGCTTCATCGTCTGGTTCCTCTATCTCGTGCTCAGGCGCGACAAAGCGGAAAAGCAGCCTGCGCCAGAGAGAGAATTGATCGAAACCCGTTAGGGTCCGGGCCGGACTGGCCGTGTTTTAGGCGTCACGCCGAATTCCGCAAGCGCGGTGATTGTCTTCTCCATCGGAAGTCCAACGACGTTGGTGTAAGAGCCATCGATCTTCTCGATGATCTCGCTCCCTAAACCTTGCGCAGCGTACGCGCCCGCTTTATCGAGCGGATCCACGCGGGCAAGGTAATTGCCGATCTTGTCTCGGCTGAGCCGGTGAAAATGAACGCGCGAGATTTCATGGAAGCTGGCCGATTTCGCGCTGGCCAGGTCGCAAACGAAGACAGAAGTACAAACTTCATGGGCGCGCCCGCTCAAACGCTCGAGCATCGCGACGGCATTGTCTTTGTCTTTTGGTTTTCCAAGAACGCGATTGTTAATTGCGACGAGGGTGTCGGCAGCGAGCACAATGTTCTTCGGACGCAGACGCGCCGTTGCCATTGCCTTGCGGATCGCGTTCAACGCGGTCAGCTCGCGCAATGTTAGATCGACATGGAATCGTTCGTCGACTCTGGTCCGGACTTTCGACCGGCGGTGGCGCGGCCTCGATCGGTCGCTTCAATTCCTGAAAATCCTTTGGAATGTCGAAATCGGCGGCGCTGACGGAATCTTTTTTAATCGACATGATCGTGGTCACGACCTTGTTGTCGCCGACGGATATGACCGTCTTAAGCGGCAATCCGGGGAAATCGGTGTAGTCGGGCATGCCCATGTTGCTCGGCTTCCAGGCTCCGGAGATGGGCGCCTGCATCTGTTTGAGGATACCGGCCGCGTCCGGATATTTGGTCGTGACCCAAAACGAGGCTTTGAATTGCGGCGTCTCGTAAACGTATTCCTCGGTTTCGTAGCCATTAATCGTTTCCTTTTTGCCGGTAGGAATAAGCTTTGGCGCAGCCGGTTTTTCGTCACCATCGAACTTGTTAATTGTTTCGGCGGCAGCTTTTATCTGTGCTGCCGAAATCCGGACGAAACTTTTTTTATTATTCATCAAATCGGTCAGTTCACCGGTTTTGCCATCAATGATTCGCGTGGGTTGCGAAGGGGCATCGATCCGTTCCTTGTCCCCTTTTATTTTCACAGTCACGTCCCCATTCTGGCCGGTGCCTTCAACTCGTTGGACAATGGTGAGATCGCCACGCGCGGAAACCAGTAGGCCAAAAATAATTATCAAAAAAAGAGCGGCCAAGTTTCTCATGCGAGTAGCTAGACCTCAGTGGCAGAAATATCAAGCGCCGGCGTTCGCAGGAAAAACCGCTTGGCAGTCTCGCAGGCCCGCGGCAATTTACGTGTCCGCGCGGGCATAGCTTAATGGTAAAGTTCCAGCCTTCCAAGCTGGCCATGCGGGTTCGATTCCCGTTGCCCGCTCATCCCCTATTTCCCTAGTAAAACGGACTTCCCAAAACATCGTTGACATGGCTCCCAAGTTTCTTTGGAGATTTTGCGCTGACTCATGTTCAGACGAACATTTATGCTGTTTTCTGACAAACGCAAAGCCGAACACCGTGACTCTAATCGAAATCAGACCTTTTCGGAATGGTTGAAAAGTCTTTGAAGCTCCAGGCGTCGAGCCTGTTTTCACTGAAAAGCGTCAGGCAATCAACTATTAGCGGCTGAATCGTTCGCGATGGTCTACCCCTGCGCCGTAAATGACCGGCAGGCAATCCCTGCCCCTTTTGCAAAGAAGGATTGCTATGTCCCCTAAAATCAGCATGCGGCCAACTAGGCCAAACTCAAGAATCGGCTTGACATAAAACCGCTAAAAAGCTTCTCCTTGGCGCCGGTTAGTGGCGCGGAGTGAAGCGGCAAGCGGTGACGCCCCGATCAGTATTTCGCTGTTTCATAGCTTGCACTCCGCGCCTCCTCCTTTTTTTGGCTTTCCGAATTTTCAAATAGCCAAAGTCGCTTCACGCGAGGTACAACAAAGCGGACGTTCATCGCTGAACGTCCGCTCAAACTGAAATCGGCCAGGCAGGCTGATTTAGAAACCGTAAACGATGGCGACCTGGACGACGTGCTCTCTCAAATCAGCGCTGCGATGACTGATGAAGGGATCCGCAGGGTCGCCGAAAGTCCTGGTGAAGCCGGTGCTACCGAAATCGACGTACTGATACTGTGTGCGAAGGCGCCAGTGATTGGTGAGCATGTACTCTAGGCCGCCGCCGACAAACCAGCCGGTGTGGGTGTTGTCCCTGCTGCCCTCGAAGCGGAAATCCTCACCCGGTTCGGCGAACCTCCCACTAATGTCGGTGTCGCCCCATGCAGCACCACCAGTGACGTAAGGCAGCCAGCGGCAGAAAGCATAGCCAAGCTTGCCACCAAGGGTTAAGAGGTAATGTGTCTTGATTGAGGCCTCAACGGCGAACAAATCAATATCATGATCGGGCGAGGTGGCGAAAAACTGCCTCTCCTCTGAATTCCGCAAGAACATGTAGCCGCCGTCAAATTCCCCGCCGATGACCCAGTTACCAGCAAACTGGTAGTTGTAACCGATGAAGCCACCGATTTCCCCGCCGCTCGTGCTGAAGCTGCGATTGCCACGATTCTGTAGAAAGACCTCAGTGTCATGGAATTCTTCCCATTCGCCTGTGAGGTCGAGGTGGGTATCGACCACACCCTCTACGAATGCGCCAAAGCCGCCGATTTCGAAACCGGTCCAGGTCGGACATGGTGGTGGCGGCGCAGGCGCCACCTGTTTCATTTCTTTGCCGGTCGACTCAGAACCCGCGGAAACGACTTGCGCCAAGCCAATGGACGCAAAAACAATAACGGTTAAGGTATAGAATTTCTTCATAGGCGTCATTTCAAGCAGTTCCGAAAAGAGGTGTCAATAACTTTTGTATCAAAATTAATTGGGAGCTCTCGCCGTCCGTTCAACCCCCAAGGGAAGTGGCAGATTTAGCCGTAATACCCGTAATTGTAGGTTGTGGGACTACATCCCGTCTCATGGGACCTTGGACACCGAGCTTCTTCTGATTGGCAAAAATTTGCTCGCGCAAACTCGATAACACGCTGATCACACGTGCTCGATTTGGTTCAAGCGCCATTCGGCTTCGTGTTTTGGAAGATTGAGCAGGTCAAAGCGCGGAGTTCGGATGCCTGCCGAGGTTATTTGGCAATGATTGCATTTTTTCTGCTTTTTCTGCCAGCGCGGAGATTATCGAATCGGTACAGCGCTTAAGTCATCACGAAATCACCGCGCTCAATATTGGCTACGTCGCGGATCTTTTTTACAGCTTGCTTCCGATCACCCTCGCCACGCTTCAACGCTCATTCCCAACGGTCTCGATTAATCTTTTCGACATGACATGCGGCGATCAATTTCGTGCGCTTGAGGAGGGTAAGATTGATCTCGGTTTCGTGGGTTCACGAGAGTCGATCGAAGAGCGCGGTTTGCAATTTCGATCGATTGCCTCGTATAAAACCGTGGCGGCGTTGGCAAAAAGCAATCAGTTGGCAAAGAAACCAATTATCAAACTACGAGACCTAAAACCGATATTCTTTATCGGTATGTCGGAGACAGCCTATCCGGGTTATCGCCGTTGGCTGACGGCGACGTGCCAGCAGGTTGGCTTTACGCCCAAAGTTCTCCAGGATGCCGATATTGAACGAACAGTCATTCGCGCGGTGGCAGCGGGCTTGGGCGTCGCTCTTTTACCCGATCAGATCAAAAAACTGCTCCACGAGAATGTCGTGTTCCGGCCATTAACTCCAACAGTCATGACCGAATCGTGCATCGCATGGAAAGGTGAAAACACTTCCGTGGCACTGAGAGCGTATGTGGAGATCGTGAAAGAACGAAGCAAGAGCACGCGCTAAAACGGGGGTTGACTCGTCTGCGGCCTCGGCTTCATCCGTAACGAGCTTCTCGATTTCAGTCGAAAGAAACAGACGCGTACCGCCACAACGGAAAGAGACTCATCGTTATTGCCGGCGAAAAGCTCGAGCGATACGACAGGCTACTGCTCCGGCGCGATGAGCTCGCGGTGACGCCAGGTGTAGCCCAGCCCGGAGTAGATCGTTAAGGCCACCGTGATCCAAACCAGGACCGGTCCGGCTTGATCCCACGCGCGAAACCACCATCTCGATGTTTCATTCACGTAACGCAGCTCGTGGAGCGAGAGCAAAGCGAGAAAGAAAATTACCGTCACGACCTGCCAGGAGGTTTTCTGTTTGCCGAGCATTTCGGCCGGCAAAACTTTTCCTTTCGCGCTCGCCATCATTCGCAGGCCGGTGATTAGAAAATCGCGCGCCACCACCGTCGTTGCCGCCCACGCCGGAACCGCCTTGAGCGGAACCAGTGAGATAAACGCCGCCGCCACCAGGATTTTGTCCACCAGCGGGTCCATCAATTTGCCGAAATTCGTAACAAACCCGTAGCGGCGCGCGATCTCGCCATCGACGAAATCGGTCAACCCCGCCACGATAAAAATCACCAGCGCGCAAGTGCGCCCGTATTGCCACGCCGAATTTAGCGCAGCGACAAAGATAACTGTCAGCAACAATCGGCTGAGCGTTAGTCGATTCGCCCAATTCATTTTGCTGTAGCCGCTTCGCTCCGCGAAGCGTGTCGCTGAGTCGCCATTCTGAATTTGGGCTTTTTCCAAATCGGCACCTTCTTCTTCAATTCATCCACGATCCATTTGCTAGCCTCGAATGCCGCCGCGCGATGTTGCGCCCTTACTCGCAGAAACAGCGATGCTTCCCCCGCAGGCACAAATCCGATCCGATGATGAAGCAGAACTTGGTTCAATCGAAAAGTCTCAGCCGCGGCGTCGGCGATGACTTTCATCTGATGCTCGGCCATGGCTTCGTGAGCTTCATAATCGATTCCTTCGATTTCATGACCCTCTTCCAGTTGTCGAACTATTCCCCAAAAATCGACGACCGCTCCGGCCCCAAGGCTTGTCCTGAGCGAAGTCGAAGGATCGACCGCTTCTTTCGGCGCCTCCAAAGGCGCTTTAGTCAACAAAACTTGAGAAACGGAATTTGCCATGCCTTTGAATCGCTGGTTACAATGTAACTCTCGCGCCGAAGCAACAAACACAAAATGACCGCAAATCAATGTGATATTGGCCTGATTGGCCTGGCCGTGATGGGCGAGAACCTCGTCCTCAACATGGAGTCGAAAGGTTTCTCGGTCGCCGTTTTCAATCGCACCACCGAAGTCACCGAAAAGTTTGCCGCCGGTCGCGCCAAAGGAAAAAATATTCAGCCGACCAGCACGATGGAGGAATTTGTCGGCGCGCTCAAGAAACCGCGGAAAGCGATGATCATGGTCAAAGCCGGCGGACCGGTCGACGCCGTTATCGCTCAACTGGCGCCGCTTCTCGACAAAGGCGACGTCATCGTCGACGGCGGGAATTCGCTTTTCACCGACACGCAGCGCCGCTGCAAAGATCTCGAGGGAAAAGGAATTCACTTTGTTGGCTGCGGTGTCTCCGGCGGCGAAGAAGGCGCACTCAAAGGTCCATCATTGATGCCGGGCGGGCCGCGCGAGTCGTGGGAAATCATCGCGCCGATTTTCCGCAAAATCGCGGCTCAGGTGGATGGCGAACCGTGTTGCCGTTACATGGGCCCGGACGGCGCCGGTCACTACGTCAAAATGGTGCACAACGGAATCGAATACGGTGACATGCAGCTCATCTGCGAAGCCTACGCCATTATGAAAAACGTGCTCGGCATGGAAACGCCCGAACTCGCCGAAATTTTCACTGAATGGAACAAAGGCGAACTGGACAGTTACCTGATCGACATTACGTCCCAGATTTTTCGCAAGATTGATCCCGAGACTGGCAAACCGCTGGTCGATGTGATTCTCGATAAGGCCGGCCAAAAGGGGACCGGCATGTGGACGCTGCAATCCGCCATCGCGCAGTCCGTTGTCATTTCAACAATCAACGCGGCGGTCGAAGCGCGCGTGATCTCTTCCCGAAAAGAGGAACGCGTTGCAGCGTCGAAAATTCTCCCACAGCCGCAGCCGAAAAAATTTACCGGCGACCGGAAAAAATTGGTCGATGCCGTGCGCAACGCTCTTTACGCGTCGAAAATTGTTTCCTACGCGCAGGGAATGGAGCTGCTCGGCGCAGCCAGCAAACAATACAATTGGAACCTGAACTTCGGCGACATCGCCACCATTTGGCGGGGCGGCTGCATCATTCGCGCGAAGTTTTTGAACCGGATCGTCGATGCTTACAAACGCAATCCCACGCTCCATAATCTCCTCCTCGATTCCTATTTCACCGACATCATCAAGAATGCGCAGGATAACTGGCGCATTGCTGTGGCCGCCGCAGTCGAACAAGGTGTCGCGGTCCCGGCGTTTTCAGCATCGCTGGCTTACTTCGACAGCTATCGCTCGGCCCGTTTGCCATCGAATTTATTGCAAGCGCAACGCGATTTCTTCGGCGCGCACACTTACGAGCGCGTCGACAAACCGGGCGTCTTTCACACCGAATGGATGGAGTCCGATCAACAACCGGCGCAAAAAACTGCCAAACCGAAGGAATCAACGCCGCGTCACACCGGCGAATAGGCCGTTCTTTTGTAGAGGCGACGAACCGCCACTCCGGCTCGGAGTCGGCCGCAGTTTGGATTGTCCGGCGTGAGGCGTCACCTAAAGTCGTGCGACTCGCTCCCGACCAACTGGTCGTGAGCGAGCGGTCTGATTTCGCGCGTTTTGATTAACACGACGTTGTCCGAGTTCTGGACTTCGCCCTCGATCACAAGAAAATCTTCTTCGGTGATCAAAAGCCGGAAGCGCTCGAACAAGTCCGGATCGACAATCGCGTTCGAGACGCCGGTTTCATCTTCCAAACTCACGAAGACAAATCCTTTCGCAGTTCCCGGACGCTGACGACAAATCACATTGCCGGCAATTTGCACAGTCGTGCCTTGTTTCGCTTTCGAAAGATCGATGGCGCGCCAAATGTGCGGCAATTTTTCGCGCAAAAGTTTCATCGGATGCGGCCCGGCTGTTAAATTCATCGTTTCGTAATCTGCGCGCACCCGCTCCGGCATTGTCATCGGAAGCAAAGGTGAAGCAGCAGAGTTAGCGTCCTCTACTGCCAGTTCAACGCCAGTGCGGCTCGCACCTCGGACCAGATCGTCATGAATTGTTTCTTCCACTTTCCACATCGCCGCGCGCCGGTGTTTCGCAAAACAATTGAGGGCACCCAACTCCGCGAGCGTGCGCAATTCTTCTTTTGAAAGCGAAACGCGCCGCTTGAAATCGTCCAGCGAATCGAATTGTTCGCCACGGCGAATCTGTCCTTTGGCGGATCGATCTTCTCTGCCATCGGACAGACTCGCCGTGGCGAGCCGTTGGCTCACGATTTCTTCGCCATGCTCCTGACGCAGTCCGTTCACCACGCAAAAGCCAAGCCGGAACGTGTTGTCGTTCACAACCATGCAGCGCCAATCGGATTTCATGACACAGACCGGTTGGATCTTCACGCCGTGCCGCTGCGCGTCTTTGACGATCGTCGCCGGTGTGTAAAAACCCATCGGCTGATTGTTGAGCAGACTTACGTAAAACTCCGGCGCGCGATGCACTTTCAAATACGCGCTGCCATAAGCCAGAATTGCAAAACTGATTGCGTGCGATTCCGGAAATCCGTAAAGCGCAAATGAACTGATCGACTGAATGATCTTGTCAATCTTGTCCGGCGCCACATTCTTGCGCTCCATCGCCGCGCGCAGTTTCACGCTCACTTTGTTCATTCGCTCCTCCGAACGATGAAAACTCAGCGCCCGCCGCAGTTCCTCCGCCTCATTGCCGGAGAAATCGGCCATGATCATCGCGATCTTGAGCATCTGTTCCTGAAACAACGGAACGCCGAGCGTGCGTTCGAGGACCGGTTTCAATCGCTCGTCGAAATACGTAACCGGCTCTTTGCCAGCGCGCCGGTTGAGATACGGATGCACCATGTCGCCCTGGATTGGCCCTGGCCGAATGATCGCGACTTCAATCACGACATCGTAAAAACATTTCGGCTTCATCCGGGGCAGCGTCGCCATTTGAGCGCGGCTCTCGATTTGAAAAATGCCGATCGTGTCGGCGTGCTGCATGATCTCGAACGTCGCTGCGTCGTCTTTTGGGATGTGAGCGAGATCGAGCGGCCGTCCGCGTTCGCGGCAAAGCTCGAGCGCGTCCTGCATCACCGACATCATCCCCAGGCCTAACAAGTCGACCTTCACGATGCCGAGGTCCTCGCAATCGTCCTTGTCCCATTGGGCGACGACGCGGCCGGGCATCGATGCATTTTCCAGCGGCACGAACGAACTGAGTTTGTGCTGACAAATAATCATGCCCCCGGAATGTTGGCCGAGATGCCGGGGCAATCCGTAAATCGCTTGATACAAACGAATGAATGCCGGCATTCGCGGATGCGATTTCGGCAAACCGGCCTGCTCGATTTGTGATTGCAGATCGAGCGTGTGCGGAAAATCGCCGTTCGCGAACAAATGCGAAAAGCGATCGAGAATGCTCGGCGAAAAATTCAGCGCTTTGCCGATCTCGCGCGCCGCGCTGCGCCCGCGGTATGTAATCACGTTCGCGGTCATGGCCGCGCCGTGTTTGCCGTAGCGCCGATAAATTTCCTGGATAACCGCTTCGCGCCGGTCGCCGCTGGGAAGATCGAGATCGATATCAGGCCAGCCTTTGCGGCTTTCGTTCAGGAAACGCTCGAACACCAAATTGTTGCTCACCGGATCGACCGGCGTGATGCCAAGGCAATAACAAACCGCGCTGTTTGCTGCGCTGCCGCGGCCCTGCACCATAATGTTGTGCTCGCGGCAGAAATTGACGATGTCCCAGACAATTAAAAAATATCCGGGGAACCCAAGCTTCGAAATGAGCGCGAGCTCTTCCTCGAGCTGGCGTTTCACTTTCGCGCTGACCGCGGCGTAACGCTGTTGCGCGCCAAACCAGACGATCGTCCGCAAAAACGAATCCATGCTGTGACCGGCGGGCACGGGAAACTCCGGAAATTCGTAGCCGAGATTTTCCAGCGAAAACGCGAGCCGTTCCGCCAAGCGAATTGTGTTGTCGATTGCTTCCGGCAAATCGCGAAAAATTTCGCGCATCTCGCGATCGCTCTTCAAATGGCGCTCGGCGCTTTGGGTTAGAAGTTTTCCGGCGGCATCGAGATGGGTGTATTCGCGAATGCAAGTGAACACATCGAGCACTTCGCGCCCGTACGGTTTGGCGTACTGCACGCCGTTCGTCGCGATCAACGCCAATCCGTTGGCGCGGGCAAGATCGACCAGTTGCCGATTGATCTGTTCTTCGCCGCGAACGAAATGCCGCTGGAGTTCCACGAAAACATTTTCGCGCCCGAACGCATCGATCAATGTGGTGGCAGAAATGCCAGTCCGGCGATTAACCTTGCCCGTCCGGCTCGGACTCGCCCGTGATCCCTTCTCCCCGTTGTGGAGAGAAGGTGAGGATGAGGGGTTCCTTGTTGTAGAGGCGGCCGTGTCGGCCGCGGGTTTTCCTCTGTAGGCGACGCTGTTGGCGTCGCGAGGGAAGCAAACTGCTTCCCCTACAATGGCCACCAAACCTTCAGCAAATTGCGGAAGCTCATCCCACTTCACCGCGCATTTGCCTTTTTCGTTGCGGAGATGCGCCTGGGTCAGAAGCTCGCACAAATTTTTGTACCCGATTCGATTTTCAACCAGCACCGGCAAAATAGAAAAATCCTCCATCGACAACTCGGCGCCGATAATCGGCCGGACATTGTGTTCGCGTGCCGCGACCGAAAACCGTTGCGCGCCATAAACGCCGTTGCGATCGCACAATGCCATCGCCGGCATCTCCAGCTCGGCCGCGACTTCGGCTAATTGCTCCGGGAAAGATCCGCCGCGCAAAAAACTGAACGCGCTGCAGGAATGTAACTCGACGTAGCTCATAACTTGTGGCGGCGGTCTATGACCGTCGGAAAAGCGGAAATCCCCTCACCTTCCTCCTCTCCCCTTGGCAAGGGGAGAGGGTAAGGGTGAGGAGTCGTTTCAATTCTTCAGTCGTAAATCCCATCGATCTTCCAGGTGCCTCCTGTCACGCCGTAGGTCCGAGCCGGACTGGCGTTTAGCGAAGGCGGGAGCTCGTGCGCGCGAACCAGATCGCCATTTTCTAACTGCATGTCCCACTCCGCGCGCGCCCACGATTTTTCGTCCCACCAATTTCCCGAAAGCAAAAACGGCCCGGCTTGATTGACCACCCGGCCGCGAATTTTCTCGCCTTCGAGGTGTTTATGTTCAGAAACAAAGATTGATGTAGCCGTCGGCGGCCGAAATCGCCGTAGCGCGACACGCGATTTCTGTGGTGTAGTGGCGGCTGTGTCAGCCGCGTTTCCCTTCTCTCCGTTTTGGAGAGAAGGTGAGGATGAGGGGTTCCTTGATGTAGAGGCGGCGAACCGCCACTCCGGCTCGGAGTCGGCCGCGAGAGCCCACGCAAACGGCTCCATTCGAAACGCGTCCGGCCGATGCGTTTCTTCTTTAATCGGGGTTCCCACCCGATCCGCGCCGAGCAGCGCGCTCAAACGCGCGAGCGTTTCATAAAGCTGGTGCGGATTTCTTAAGGCGGTTTCAAATAATCCAAATTGTTGGGACGCGGGACGGATCGGTTGCGCGGTCAGCGCGACGGCAACGATCGGATGTTCCGATTTAAAATTCTCCAGGTGCGTCTGGAGCATCCGGAAGAGAAGATCAACGTCATTGGTCGGCTGCGGGATTTTGAAAACCCGTTCGTAAATTTGCTTGTCCGTCCTGGTCGCCGTGGCGACTGCGGCGGATCCGTCCTGTGGCGAATTCGAGAAAGTGATCCGCAACGTCAGTTCTTTCGCGACCAGATAGATCCCGCTCAATCGCAGTGCGAGCTGCTCCAGAAACCGACGGAGCATGAAGAGCAACGGCTCCGCCGCCTCGATCTCGTGATCGAACTCGAAGCTTTCGTCGAACGATTCCGGCGGCTGAACAAATTTCAGGAGCCGAGTCGCGGTTCCATTTGCCCGTTCCCAGAGTCGAACGGCTTCCGTCCCAAGCCGCGTCCGCAGCTCTTCCTTATCGAGCGCCGCCAGCTGCCCGAGCGTATGAATTCCCCACTTGTGGAGAATCGCCAAAATCTCCTGAGTCCGAGCCGAACTAGCATTTGCCGCCTCTGCCTTTGCTAATCGCCTGTCGGGCTCCGACCGCACCATGCGCCCAATTTAAGGCAAAGGAGGATATGTGTTCAAGTGAACAGTTTTGGCGGTTTCGTATCTAAAACCCAACTGGGCTGCCGAATAAAAGACGGGAACGTCGACCATTTTTTTGGGCTGCTTCCTCTCCGTAGCGGGTGATTCTCCCGAGCTTCGAATTTTTAAAATACCGACGTAAACTCCTGAGATTCTTCGATGGCGTTAAGTCCGCGCGCTGTCCGAAGCCGAGGGCGGTTGTCCAGGCGAACCAATCGCGACGGAAGAGGTTTACCGGATTGACATGATTCCTACAAAATAATATTTGACTTACTTTTTGCTATGATGTAATACTATCAATTATGAATCCAACACTTAAAACCGACACCGTGTTATTCACCGTAAAAGGGCAGGTGGTGATTCCCCGTTGGCTCCGAAAAGATTTCGAAATCGACGAAGGAACACGCGCAGTCGTTTATAAACAGAACGACCACATCGTTCTCAAGCCGTTGACCGCGCAACATTACCGTCGACTTCGTGGATCGCTGAAAGGCACGAAGGCAATGGAGGTCTTTATGTCTGAGCGAAAGCGCGAGCGGGAGTTGTGATATGGCCACAATGGTTTTGGATGCTCACGCGTTGATGGTTCTTTTTAACGATGAGCCCGGTGCCGAGGAGGTCGAGAAAATTCTGCTCAAGGCAGAAAGCGGAAGCCCAAAGCTGCTGATGAGCGTGGTGAATTGGGGCGAAATTTATTATTCGATCTTGCGCGGCGCGTCATCGGAAATGGCGGAGTCCAAATCTCATGAGATCGCCGGAATGCAAATTGAGCTTGTTCCGGTCGACGCACGTGATTTGGAACTCGTGCGCCAAGCGGCGGTTTTCAAAGCAACAAAGAAAATGTCGTACGCGGACTGCTTCGCGGCCGCTCTGGCAAAAACTAGAAATGCCGAATTAGTTACCGGCGATCCTGAATTCAAAGTGGTTGAAACCGAATTGAGAAAAATCCGATGGCTGAAATAAATTCTGAACGCCGCAGCATTAGTGCAACCGAAGCCAAGACTGATTTAAGGCCCAAGGTCGCCAACGGAAGCAAAGAGATTCGTGAACTGAGGAAACTCTCGACGGAGAAACTTATTATTTGGATTGTCGGGCGAAGCCGTGAACTCGGAGTGAAGTTAAGCCTCGAAGAACTTGTGCTTGAGTGCTGGCTTATCAATCCAGAAAAGCATTCGCTGCGCGGTTACCCGCAGTTTCCAGATTCTCGAACGGTTCTCAAGCGAGCTGGCGAAATGCGGGGAAAGAAAGGCTTGCTCACTGGATCGGAAATCTCTGGCTACATGTTGACCGAGATTTCCCGTCGGCTATATGCCGACACAGCGACATTGGTTTCTCACGGGAAGGTCCCGGTTGCACACGGATCTAATGCCGCTGATCGCACAATCAGTGCGCTGGATGAAGCACCATACAAGCGGTTAAAAAAACGCCGGCGTACGAGAAATTCGCTGCGAATCACAAGGAACAAATCGTCGAGACGGATTTCCTATACTTTTATGGGTTGACGTGGCACACGAAGCTTAGCGTCGCCCACAACCGCATTGAAAATGTAGATGCAGTTGTTAAGACTTTTGCCGATCGCGACCCTGTATTGGGCGAAGACAGCCGCCGCAACACAAACCCATTGCGTTTGCGGAAGTCATCCACTGGCTATTTTTTCTTCAATTGAGCGCCGCCGAGCAGCGGAAGGACAAACAGGTTGGCCAGAATGTCGATAATCAGACCCGCAAGGACAACCAGACCGAAACGCTGCGTCGGCGGAAAATTCGACAACACGAAAATTGCAAAGCCGGCGGCAAAAATGACGTCCGAGTAAACAATCCCGCGCCATTGTTCTTCACGTCCCGCGACCCAGGCCGACCAGCCTTTCTTTCCATCGCGCTCGGCGCGGCGGACGCCGAAGACAAGATGGATCATCGAATCGATGGCGATACCGATGCAAACATTGGTGGCCGGCGCCGAGATAACATCCATCGGCACATTCAACCAGCCAATGCCGCCAAGCATGCATAAGGGCACCAGGGTCAGGGTAGCAATCATCGCAATTGCTCCGCGGACGGAGCGGGCAACGATCCAGGCGATGACAATGAACAAAAGATTCAGCCAGAACAGTCCGGTCACCAGACTGGAAGCGACCAGTTTGGCGAGGCGGCCTTGCAAATAATAAATGCCGCCGACCAGCGCGGGCGTGAAGCCGTGCTTCCGCGTAATCGAGCGAAGATCGTCGACCACTTCCAGGCGCAATTTATCCCGACGCGCTTCGACCATGCGTAGGAGAAACATTGCCTGGGTGCGATCTTTGGTGACAAAGCTTTTGGCGACGCGCGCGTACTTCGGCTGCTCCATGATCTCCATCATTTTTTCGTAGCTGATTAGAAACGAGAACGGCGTCCGGTCGCCTTCGGCCAGAAGAGTCGGAAGCGAGACAACCGTTCCGACGTCTTTGTAGTTCTCCAGCGCTCCGTGCAGGGTCCACATCTTTTGGTAAGCGGCGTCGGTGTTTAGTTTGCTGCCGTCCGCGGCGGACACGACCAGGGTGAGCGGGTTGCAGCCGCCGTTGCGATCCACGTATTCAAGTCCGTCGCGCAATTCCTGGTGCGGTTTAAAGTAATCGAGAAGACTCGGATCGGTATTTAGTTTCCTCAGACCGAAACCCAGGCCGACGCTAACGAGGATCACAGCCGCCGACAGAATTGGAAAGCGACGCGACCAAAACCAATGAGGCGGTTCGGCTTCCACGATTTTGCTTTCCCGCGGCACCGCCCAGCGCAGGAACGGCGGATACATCACGTAAGCACAAGCGAAAGCCACAATCGATCCGAGCACGCCGCCGAATCCGAGTTCGCGCAACGGCTTGGCCTCGACAATCAACAAGCTGGCAAATCCGAGCGAAGCGCAGACCATCGACCAAAACGAAGGTGGAAATGTCATGCGGAGCGCGGCAGCGGCGAGGTCGGGCGACTTTTTCTCCAACCGTTGCCTCCGGTCGGCGAGCGTTTGCCAGTTGAACGTCATGTAAACCAGGTGCGATAACGCCACGATAAAGACGATCGTGCCGAGGTTGACGGTCAGGATCCCGATTTTTTTGCCGAACATCTGCTGCACGAGCAGCGTCAACAAAACTGCGCTCGCGCAGGTGGCGAGCATTCCCAGAAATACCCGAGCTGACCGGAACATCGCCGCCATGGTCAGGCCAAACAAGACAACCGCGGTGAGACTGAAGTACCAGAAATCGTGGGCCAGACTGCGCCGTATCATCTCGACGACATACGGCGGACCGGCAATGTGAATCCGAAAATCTGTTTCATCGAGTTCGTGCATGATTCGCTCGATGCGCTTGATCGGCTTCTCCGGGTCCTTGTTTTCAAGAAACACCAGGACATTGCTCGATTTGCGGTCCTCGGCGATCAGCAGCCGGCTCCAAAACGGGCTCGCGAGCGCGTCCTGAAAACTCTTCGGTCCTTCAGCCAAGCTCTTGACCGCGCTCACCTCATCGATCGCGTTGATCTGCTGCGTGAGTTTTTGGATTCGACCCAGGTAACGCGGTGAAGAAATATCGCGGGACGACACCGCCAGGATAACTTCCGGCTGCGACGGGAAACGTTGCTCGATCTTCTTGGATTGCCCGAATCCGGGATC
>WNGK01002139.1_pt1 | contig 21414 bp, 16 predicted proteins | sample 5400601 | NCBI WGS metagenome assembly WNGK01 (sample SAMN13153376, study PRJNA577476) | soil metagenome | isolation source: 60 cm soil or saprolite under Garry oak tree replicate 1 | place: USA:California | collected 2016-06-15
TCCGCACGCCCCGCGCTGATCTTCCTGAGACATTGCACTCCCCGGTTGCCTTCGGTCGCACGGTACTCCTTCAGACCTGTTGCCTTCACGTAATTGAGATAGGCATCAGCTTTTGATTCAGGGGTGACGCCGTGCCATATTCTTATAATCATGGGTTCTCCTCCTGTTCTTTGCGCCAGCCATTCACGTCGGGAAGGCATATCATCTCCAGAGCGCTTGAAAGAGTGGTTCACAAAGATTTCCCAGAGAAACTTTGTTTCCTGGCGATGTTGGCGGATCTCGATCGATTTTCGCAGGGACCTGATCTGAGCCCTCCCTGAAAAGCAGACACTCGTTGAGTGACAACAAGACGATGATGAGATTTCATCCCAAGCTGCTGATGGGTTGACACATCTCATCTTGCGCGCACATCAGAGCGTAGAGAGGCAATTCATTGCACTCCTTTACGTTGTTTTTCGGTTTCAATACTCCTCGGAGGTCTGTCATACAAAACTGGACCGCACTTATTTACTTTGCGGCTAGAAGCCGTCTTCCTTAACACCGGGCCTTTTACCGTCTTCAAAGGATCCTTTGTCGGAGCATTTCTCAAACAAATGTACACTGTGAGCGATTTTAGCCCAGCATCACGCAAGCTGTCATGAAGCGCAAAGTAGCAAGCAGGAAATACCTTTTTTGCGAGAAATACAGCGCAAGCCCGGAACAAGGAAGGCTCTTTCCTTTGGTGAGATTCGTGTTTCTTCTCAAAAAAGAAGGATTTCCTGAGAGAAAGCTCTTGGAGTGTTGAAGTAGTGCACTTTCTGCTCTTCTCTCCCGTTCTTCTTGTTCTTACTTTGCGCTTCATGACAGCTTGCGTGACACCAGGCCCTCTAGGAGCGTTCCTCAGGTATCTCGGGATTTCCATTGATATATGCTGGCATGGCATTACTTGAGGAGACGTTGGCTCTGCTGAGATTGCTGCGGATGAATCGCTCGTCCTCCCGTGGCAAGCACCCGTTCCGCTGTCATAGCGTGTCCCTGTGCCCATGCGGAAGCAAAGGTCTCCTCTCCTAGATAGTCGCGAGCGGTCGCCACTGCCTGCTCGTAGTCGGCCCGTTCAATCGGCGGCAATGGCGCGCCAATGGCTTCGCGCAACGCTTGCGCCGTTCCCCACAGGCGCGTTGCCCAGACCAGTTCTCCCTGCACTGCTACGACGCTCGCCAGCCTTTCCAGGCCAGAGGTGAGCAGTTCCTTGTCGCCTATCTCTTGCGCCATCGCCAGGCTTTCTTCGTAGAGGGAACGGGCAAAGGCGTGATCCCCGCGGGCTGCTTCCACTTTCCCTAACATACAGAGCGCCTCCGCCATCCCCTCCCGGTGCTCCATCTCCCGGTACAGCGTCAAACTCTCCTCCACACGGCTCCGCGCAGTGCCTCTGTCTCCCTGTTTGAGCGCCACCCATCCCAACAGGAGAGACGCGACAGCCATTCCTTCCTTGTCGCCCACTTCCCGATCGAGCGAGAGTCCTTGCTCGAGCAGCGGGCAGATCATGTCCTGGTTGCCCTGGGAAACAAAGAGCGTGCCTGCCAACTGCGTCAGCGAGGCAGCGATCCCCCTCTTGTTGCCCAACTCCCTGAAAAGCGCCAGGCTCTCCTCGAAGCGGGAGGAAGCCCCGGCGTATTCGCCCTGCTTATTATCGAGCAATCCATGCATGAAGAGCGACCAGGCGACACGATCCTGGTCACCCATCTCCCTGAAGAGGGTGAGGTCCTCCTCCAACAGGATACGTGCTGCTCTAAAATCGCCTCGTCTCCAGGCCGCCACACCGAGTCGATTGAGGGAGAGCGCGATGCCTCGCTTGTCTCCAAGCTCTCGGAACAACGCCAGGCCCTGCTGGGCCAGTCTCTCTCCCTGATCATAGTTGCTCTGATTGAAGGCGAGTCGCCCAGCAGCAAGTAACGCCTTCGCCCGGATAGGAGCCGCCACCCCTGCGCTTCCTGCCAAAGCCTGTTCCAGAAAGGCCAGCCCCTCAGTGCGCTGGCCGCGCACCACCCAGAAGCGCTCCAGCGCGATACCGAGGCGCAAGGCTACCTCGGCACTCCCACTTTCCAAAGCCCAGTGCAGTGCTGCTCGCAGGTTGTCATGTTCCCGCTCCAACCGTTCCAGCCAGGCGACAAGCCGTGGCCCCTTCAGCGCAGGCTCAGCCTCTTCCGCCAGATGTAAAAAGTAGTCGGCGTGGGCCTGCCGGGCAGCAGGCCCTTCCCCGCTGGCGATGAGTGCCTCTCGTCCGTACTCACGGATCGTTTCCAGCATGAGGAGGCGCTGGTCCTCCTGCTCCTCACTTCCTTCCTCTGTGTGCTCCACTCGTTGCAGTAAACTTTTGTCGACGAGCGAGGCGACGCCGTCCAATACTTGTCCCGCCCCATCGCCTGGCCCGGAGCAGACGGCTTCTGCTGCTTGTAGCGAGCAGCCACTCACAAAGACGGAGAGCCAGCGGAAGAGTCGTTGCTCTCTGGCATGAAGCAGTTGATAACTCCACGCGATGGTGTTGCGCAGGGTCTGCTGTCGTGCTGGCACGTCCCGCGCCCCACCTGTCAACATGTTCAATGGCTGGTCCAGGCGCGCGAGCAACGTCTGTGGAGAGAGCAGCTTCAGGCGCGCCGCTGCCAGCTCGATGGCCAATGGAAGCCCATCCAAACGAACACACATCTCTGCCACTGCCCTGGCGTTGGTAGAGGTCAACTTGAACCCGGGCCTCACCGCTTGCGCACGCTGGAGAAACAGCGCCACCGCTGGTATACGCGCGAGTGCTGCACGTGTGGGGAGGTGGGCAGGATCGGGCAATGCCAGCGGCGGCACGGCGAATTCGCGTTCAAAACGCACATGCAACACCTCCCGGCTCGTGACGAGCAGCTTGAGCTGTGGGCAGGAGGTGAGTAGATCCGCCACCTGCGGCGCTGCCTCAACCACCTGTTCGAAGTTGTCCAACAGGAGCAGCACTTGCTTCTGTTGCACTCCCTCCACCAGGCGCGCGAAGACAGACTGCCCCACACTATCTCGAATGCCAAGCGCCCGTGCGATGGCAGGTATGACCAGCGTCGGATCGTTGAGAGAGGCGAGCGAGACGAAAAATACTCCCCCGGCAAACCCGTCGGCAAGCTCTGTTGCCACCTGTAAAGCCAGGCGCGTTTTGCCTGTGCCGCCCGGGCCGGTGAAGGTCACCAGCCGCACCTCATCGCGGCGCAGGAGTCGCACGACGGTCGCAACCTCACGCTGCCGCCCAATGAGTGGTGTCGGCTGCACGGGGAGGGTGTCAGAGCGACGATCGTGGGTCCTGAGTGGGGGAAAATCAGCGGGCAAACCCGCGATCACCACCTGGTAGAGATGGACAGCCTGCTCCAGGTCCTTGAGCTGGTGCTCCCCGAGATCACGCAGGCTCACGCCTTCCGGTAAGTCGTGTTCTACCAGGTCGCGGGTGGTTTGTGAGAGCAGCACCTGCCCTCCATGGGCTGCGCTCATCACACGCGCGGCGTAGTGGACATCCAGACCCACGTATCCCTCGACCACGCGCGATGGTTCACCGGTGTGCAGCCCCATGCGCACACGAACCGCATCGGCACCGGGCCAGGAGTGGAGGGCAAGCTCTCGCTGCGCGGCCACCGCGGCTTCCAGGGCATCGCTGGCATGAGCAAAGGCAGTAAACATGGCGTCCCCCTGCGTGTCGACCTCCTGACCGTGAGAGGCAGAGAAAGCGGCGCGCAGCAGAGTGCGGCACTCATGCAACAGTTCGGCGTAGCGTTCACCGAGCCTTTTGAGCAGATGAGTGGATCCCTCGATGTCTGTGAAGAGCAACGTGATGGTTCCTGTCGGTAAATCACGCATGCCAAACCTCCTTGTGCCTCTTGGAGCGCCGACTGAATCGTTCAGGACCACTACCTGGACGGTTGTTCTCTAGTATACCCTATTCTTGCACCAACCTCATTAGGAGCGCACTTGCCAACTCGTGAATACTGGGAGCACAGAGAAGGTGTGGGTCCGTGAAGAGGTCAAATCGGGATAACCAGCAAGTGTTGTTGTCCTGGTTTGGAGGATCTTCCGCACCTTCCGTGCTCCATGAGGCAACGTGTAAGAACCGTTGACGTAACAGATTGAAGCTGCCACAAAAAAGGAGAGGGCATCGACCATCATAGCGATAGGTGCTGAAACGCCCTGCACCAGCAGCCCTGCCGAACCAGGGCCACCAATCTCTGCGATGGACTGGCTCGCACTGGGCTTCCTGTTGCCCTGGGCGAACTGATCCCGCTGCAGCAGGATCGGCAGAAATGCCTGGAAGGCCAGAGAGAATACCACCGTCAGACACCCGACTAGCAAGGCAGTGCCATACAGTTCCTCGATGCGGAGCCAGCCCAGCACGGCCAGCACCGGGATCAAAGCCAGCAGGACTCCATGCCCGATATTCGTCGCCAGCAGGATCGGGCGACAGCGGTGGTGATCGACCCAGACGCCTGCGAACAGCGTCGAAAACAGGAACGGAGCGTATCCAGCCGCAGAGAGGAACCCCAACTGCACAGAGGGGGCCTTGAACAGGATGACGGCAGTCAGTGGCAAGGCGAGGGTAGTCGCCTGTGATCCGGCCGGGGAAACCGTTTCTCCTGCCCACGACTTGAGAAAATCAGCCTGGTGCCACAGCGCACCGAAACGGGTGAAAGGACGACTGTCTTGATGGGTGTGGATTCTCTCGTTGGACATCAGTGCTCTTCCTTGATATCCTTCCTGGTTTCTTCCCTGCTACAGTGTATTGACGAGTTCGAAGAAGACGTTCGTCTTGAAGAAGTCACTGAGCCGCTCCACTTCGGCTTCAATTCCTTTTTGGATCACGGCGGTGGGTGGGCAGAACAGGTGAACCTTGACGACCGTTTGGGAGCGCCGGGTGGTAGATTGCCAGACACCTTGAATGGAGCCATTGACCAGGACGACCGCGGAGACCCACCCCTGGGGACGGAAGACCAGGCGCTTGTAGGCGCCAGAGAACAGTGGCTCGCCAGCATGCGGCATGCCGATCGTATAGGCATCGAAGCGCGGGAGCAAGTGGATCGTCTCCGCTGCTTCGAGAGGTTGCATCGGCTCCAGGGTTGCCCGCAGAGCGACTGCCCGCCACCCCTCTACATCGACCTCTTCCAGCTCATCGTTCATCGACCCAAAGAGCTGTTTGGCCTGGGTGATGCCTCCCCCATCCCAGCACCAGCGAGCAACGTCTGCTGCGGTCGCCGGACCGTACGCCCGCAGATAGCGGCGGACGAGTTCCTGGAGGGCCTGCTCTGGCTCGATCGCTGGCCACGCGCCCATCCACGCTCTGGGACTCATGAACGTGACGTGCTGCCCCTGGTTTGGCCCGAAACAGAGGTCACCGCGCAGGGCTGCTTGTCTCAAGAGGGTACCCCAGCCTGAGGACAGGATAACGTCGCGCACGTGAGCAAGACCCGTCCGCTTCGCGAGCGCAGTGGCGAGTTGTTCGCGCGTCATGGGTTCGCGGCCTACGACCTGCGGGACAGCAGAGAGAAAGGCTTCGTGTTGGGCCGGACTGAGGCCGTAATACGCGGCACGGGCCGACCAGTTGCGAAACTGGCGAAAGCTGAGCGCCGCGACATACAGAGGCAGGTCGCGGGTTTCGAGCACGTGTAAGGTGGCGCGCATGGCCCAGGTCTTCACCAGGGTGTGCTCCTGCCACAGAGCGGATCTGATCTCGTGCGCCCAGAGTCCTTCCACCCGGGTAAAGAGTGCCAGTTCGGCCGCGGACATGACCTGTGCCTGAATCCCAGCAGTGCGCCTCACCGCCTCAATGACATCCCGAGAGGAGAGACGTGGGGAGAGACCATATTGCGACAAGCGCCAGGCATGCACCTGGTGCCACTTCAATGCTCTCATCTTCATTGCTTTCACTCCAATCAACGCTTTCACACCGGATCTTCCATCACAGTCTACTGGTTCATGCGGCCCACAGCCTCCGCTGCATGAGGCCGACGTTCGTTCCCCTGGCCCTCCGTTTGCCGTACATACATGTGCGCGTGACGAGACCTCGCCGGTGGATAGGTAACGCCGTTGGTCAATGACGTTGACGTGCGTGGTTTCGCACCCCTACTTCCCCAAGGAATTTCTAATGGGGCGATACAACATCCATTTGAGCAGAGGAAATAAACTGCGCAGGCAAAGGGAAAAGCTCCATCGCTTTCCTCTGCTGTAAAACTCAGTTGTATATTCAGTAGCCTCATGAGTTCTTTCTTCCGAAGACTAAGGCCTTTTTTCCATCTCGCGACCGCAACAGAGCGTAGAATACAACCACCAACGCACAAAGCACAACTGACACCTCTTGAAAAAGCCAAAAAATGTGTCAGGTTTTGTTCTTCAGGTGCGATATGCATCATAGGAACTCCCCTGAGAGGTTAGATCCCTGTGATGTATACTTACAGATGAAGAAAAGGAAGTTTTATGGTTCTACAAGCTGAAAAAGAGGGATATGACCCTGGAACGAGCGAGATAAGCTCGATCCTCGAAAGCCTCTTCGCTGGCGAGCGAACGCGGTTGGTACGCTTCTGTGCATACCTGACAGGCAACCCGGATGCCGCCGAGGACCTTGCGCAAGAGACGTTGCTCGAGGCATGGCGAAATCAGCAGAAACTTTACCATCAAGATGAGAGCCAATATACAGAGAATTGGATTAAGTGGCTACGAGGGATCGCTCGCCATATTTGCATGCGCTGGGCGCGTAGCCATGGCCGTGACCTTGCCCATCTCGCCCCTTTCCATCACACCGAAGACGAAACAGAACCGGGCATCGAAGACCTGGTCGCCGATGACAACGATGTAGAAATCGAATTAGAACGTGAGGAACTGGCGCAGCTGCTTGACCGGGCGCTGGCCCTCCTGCCCCCGGTGACACGAGCTGTGTTGATCGAACGCTACATCCACGACTCCCCGCACGCCGAGATTGCCGGCCGCCTGGGCTTGAGTGAAGATGCCCTCGTGCAGCGGCTCTACCGGGGCAAAATCGCGTTGCGCCGCGTGATTACCACGCAGATGAGCCAAGAAGCCGCAGCCTATGGGTTAGCGGAGCCAGAAGAGGAACAACGCGAGCAGGAAACACACATCTGGTGCCCCATGTGCGGCAAAGGCCGACTCATCAAATACTCCGATCCATCAACCAAAAGGATCAGCTTTACCTGTTCTACCTGCTGGCAGATTGCCTCTCTTCCACATCCACATCTTTGGAGCGGCGTCACCAGCCCCAGATCTATTCTGGCACGCCAACTTGCCTGGTTAGGGGATCACTACTGGCAAGCCACTCATCAAGGAGTCGTGGCATGTGCCGTCTGCGGACAGCTAGCACATACAACGATTTGTCGTTCCGAGGACATCCCACAAGCGTACTACCAGAGAGGAGGACGTAGCTCCCATGGAGTCTACATCAGCTGTCCCGCCTGCCACTACGAAGACATCACCCCACTTTCCCATCTTACCCTCGATACACCCGAAGCGCGGCAGTTCTGGCGCAAGCATCCCCGTATGCTCTGGCTGCCAGAGCGTGAGATCGTGTATGGTGGTCAATCCGCCCTTCTGAGCAGTTTTCAGAGCATGACCGATTCTGCCCAACTCGATGTAATTTTCCAACGTGAAACCCTCCAGGTGCACAGTACTCACGAGGAGCCCCGCTAAGCAGGAACACCAAACGGCGAAAGGGACTGCTCTCATGCTTCTCACAACCTTGCGGCAGCGCAACTTTGTCCTGCTCTGGCTCGGCGGGCTGATCTCGCAGACTGGCGACTGGTTACTCATAATCGGGCTGCCCGTCTACGTCTACACGCAGACTGGTTCAGCACTCGCCACGAGCCTCACGTTGATCACTGGGTTCGTCCCAGGTCTCTTGTTTGGCTCCCTCGCTGGCGTCCTGGTGGATCGGTGGAACCGCAAGCGGACCCTGATCATCAGCAACCTACTCTCGAGCATCGGTCTCCTGCCACTGCTGGCCGTTCACGCCAAAGCATCGCTGTGGATCGTATACCTCGTCCTGTTCTTTGAATCAACCATCGAACAGGTCGTACTGCCAGCCGAGAAGGCCTTCCTGCCCAGCCTGGTCAACGAGGATCTGCTGGTTACTGCCAATGCGCTCATTTCGGTCAGCACGAATACATCGCGCTTGGCTGGTGCTGCGCTCGGGGGCTTGCTGCTCGGACTGCTTGGGCTTGGTGGGGTGACCCTCCTCGACGCGCTCTCCTTCGTGTTCGTGAGTGCAATGATGGTGCTCATCAGCATGCCGACGAAATCAGCTCTCCCCAAAGAGGGGGCGGCGCCTGCTGGAGTGCCTGCCACAGGGAAACAGCTGCTGCAAGAATGGCTGGAGGGGCTGCAACTGATCGCCCACGAACGCACGCTGACCATTCTCCTCATCGCCTTCATCCTCACGGGTTTCGGAGAGGGAATCTTCAGTGTGCTCCTGGTTGTCTTCGTCAAGCAGGTCCTCCAAGGTGGTGCGGTCGTCTACGGCTCGCTCCTGGCAGTACAGGCGGTAGGGAGCCTGATTGGCGGTCTGCTCATTAGCCACATTGGGAATCGCATCGCGCCATTGCGCCTGGTCGGGGGAAGCCTGGTGGCCTTTGGCTTCATTGATCTCCTCATCATCGATCTCCCGCTCTTTGTGCCTGGTCTCCTGCTCGTCTTTGTCCTCTTCATCCTAGTTGGGTTACCGGGTACAGGCGCTCTCGTCGGATTCAATACATCGGTTCAGATCCTGGTGGCAGACAAATTGCGTGGACGCATCTTTGGAACACTCCTGGCAATGCGGTCGCTGCTGACACTGCTCGGCATGATCGTAGCCGGAACGATAGGAGACCGACTAGGACCAGTGCTTTTGCTGAACGCCCAGGGCGGCATGTACGTGTGCTCCGGGTTGCTGGTTCTGTTGACGCTGTGGAACAGGATGGCAGGAAAGCAAACGTCGCAGGGGGCAGGATTGGAGATCAAAGAATGATGGGATCAGCACCGCTTGACGGGCGGGTTTGGCAAATCGTTACATCGGTGGCGAGGCGGACTGGAGGAGGAAAACGCTGCACCGAGCATGGAACAGCATGTGCCCGGTTGCTCATGACCGATGGGTGCTGTCTCCCTATCATGGAAAGCGCCTCTGATCCTGGGCAGCAGTTTCAAGACCATGAAACGAGGTGAAGTATGGCCAAAGCCGGGCGCGAGCGCCGAGAGCGCACCGACAACTGGGAACTGATCCAGCAATGGTGCCGTCACCCGGAACAACGCCTGTATGAAAGCATCCGCCCCATCACGTTATTTGGGATTCCTCCCGCTGAACGGGCGCAGGAGGTCGGGTTAGCGGAAAGCACCCTGCGACGGACAGCCGACACCTTCGATTCTCTCGGAATGGCGAGCCTGTTCCGTCCGACCAAACAGCAGCGGGAGGATCACCATCGTTCGTTGCCGGCCCCGATGCGCCAGCTCATCGTGGATTTGAAGGCCGAGTATCCCGACTTCAGTCTGCGCGAGATTGCCGACATCTGCTACGTCCAGTTTGATCGCCGTCCCAGTCACAACACCGTCAAACAGGTCCTGGCCGATGGCCCCCCACCTTCACGCACCACCCGGCAATATCCCTACTATGCCGACATTGCTGATCCCGCCGAACGGCGATTAGCCGCGATTCGCTTACATGCACAGGGCTGGAGTGTGACCAGCATGAGTGGTTACTTGCGGGTGGCACGCAAGACCATTTATCAGATCCTCAAACGCTGGGTCGAAGAAGGCGTGCGTGGCTTGGAGGACAAATCGCATGCCAATACGAATCGGCAGCCTACCGTGGATTTACGGACCCGCCACACGATTTGCAAGAAGCAAGAGGAGAACCCTTTACTGGGCGAATACCGCATGCATGGGGCGTTACTCCAGTTAGGCATCCGGGTGAGTCCACGCACCTGTGGCCGCATCATGGCAGAGAATCGGCAGTTGTATGGACTCACCAAGCCACTGGCTGAGAAGAAAGAACCGAAGCCGCATCCGTTTACCGCGCGGTTTCGCCATGAGATCTGGAGTCTGGATATTCGCTACATCGAGAAGCATCAAATCCCAGAAATTAAGGGCCCATTTTATGTGATCTCGGTCATGGACAACTTTTCGCGCGCCATCTTGGCCAGTGACATCTATCAAGCCCAGGACTTGGCCTCGGTTCTCATCGTGCTGTATGCAGCCATTGAGCAGCATGGGTGTCCACAACGTCTGGTGACCGACAATGGCAGCGTCTTTCGCGCCAAACAAGCGATGGCCATTTATGACGCGTTAGAGATCCAGAAAGAGTGGATCCACAAAAAGCAGAGCTGGGAAAATCTGATTGAGAGTCACTTATACGTTACTTGGAATTACCTCTTATGGTAAAATAGCAACAATGGAATGGTTCTTCCTTAAGCACATCTGCAAAGCATCCGGAGGGAATTCAGATGTCTTCACCAACCGATCCTATCGAATGGTTCCGTTATCCATTCGTTGCAGCTCATGACCTCGTAAAAACGTGGCTGACCACTGAAACGCTGCTCGGTTTGGCTCCTAACACGCTTGATGCCTATGCCCGTGGCCTTGATGACTTTCTGGGTTTCTGCCAGAGGTCGGGTATTTCACCAGTGACGGCCACACGGGCAGACCTCGCTCGCTATGTCGGCGATTTGCGTGGGCGTCCTCGCTCGACGCCTCACCGGAGCGCTCCTGACCTTGCTCCATCGACTGGTTTGTCAAATGCAACGCTTCAGCAGCGCTTGACAGCCGTTCGCTTGTTTTTTGATTTTCTCATCGAGGAGGGGAAGCGAACAGATCACCCTGTTGGTCGTGGAAGGTACACACCCGGAAAGGCATTTGGAGCTGATCGTGAACGGGCGTTGGTGCCTCGCTTTCAGCCCTTGCCGTGGATCCCGAACGATGAGCAATGGAGAGCCTTTTTGGCTGTGGTCAAACAGGCTCCACTTCGGACGCGCTGTATGGCTGCCCTGGCTTACGATGCAGGATTGCGTCGCGAGGAATTATGTACCTTGCAAAGCTCTGATCTCGATCCAGCTCATCGCATGGTGCGTGTCAGGGCTGAGGCTGCCAAAGGAAGCCGAGAGCGTGTTGTTCCCTACTCGGCCACGACCGGCGAACTCTTGCGAGCGTATCTGGCGCACCGGCGGACCATTGCCAAGAGCCGGGGTCCGTTGTTTCTCTCAGAGTCGCCAAGGAATTTTGCGCAACCCATTACTCTGTGGACCTGGTCGAAAGTCGTGCGACAACTGGCACTGCAGGCAGATCTCCCACAATTCTCCACGCATACCTTTCGGCATCTCTGCCTCACGGATCTGGCAAGGTCCGGTTGGGAGCTTCATCAGATTGCCCAGTTCGCTGGCCATCGCAATCCAGCGACCACGCTCTTGTATATCCATCTTTCGGGACATGACTTGGCGGAACAACTCACACGAGGAATGAGCCATATTCACGCCTGGCGCGTGCAAACTCTGGCACATGCTTTCTCTGACGATGGCGTTCCCACCGGAGAAGCACAACAGGAGTCCAAAGAGCATGGATAGTATCGCTGAAAAACAGGATGAGATGGCACCCTCGATCACTTCATGGGCCTGGCCCCTTGACGAAACGCGCTATGATCGAACGCCAGTCCTCACGCTGGCCGAGCAGGAGGCACTAGCGGTATTTATGCAGCGACCACGTGATCGGATGGTTGTCGTTGCGATGGCCGAACAGCAAGGAAAGCTTACTCGTCTTCTGGACCCACTGCGTGATGCCCTCGCCCTCACCCGAGGGGAAGAGCGATTCAAAATCCACAGTTTGTATCTTTTTTTGCGGATGTGCGCGCGCGATGGCCGTCCTTTCTGGGCCTGGGACCGCGAGACCTGGATACGAGTCCTTGGTACCTCTACGGTCGGCTTCTTCAATATGCACAAGCCAGGGAATCCCACCGACTTGCGCCAGTACATCATCGCTGTGGCTTATCTGCTCAATTGTTTCAGCGACTTCCAGGCATTGGGAGGGATCGAGATGGCGAGCCTGGCGTACAAAGTTTTTGGACGCGAGCGGGTTGAGGCCACTTTTGCACCGATCCTGGCCGTCAATGGGCAGTGGGGTTACAGCCCAAAAGATGAAGTAGCGTTTTGTAGTGTCATTGCTGAAGCACTCTTGCTCAACAGAAGTCCCTATGCAAACACCCTGACTCGCCCATTCCTAGAGCGTGTGCATGCCGCCATGGCGCCGATTCCCCAACGCCGAGCCATGATTTACCGGCTCAGTCGTATCCTTGTTCACCTTGGGCTGCTTGAGAGTCCTTTGCCTCTGCTGGGAGGTCTTCCTGCTTCGACCTACAGAACTGAACGAGAACGCGGGATTGCGCACGCCTGGGTGGAATGGGTCGAGCACCGGTTTGAAACCTCAACCCGGCCTCGGAAGGAGCGCCTCAACATGCGGCTGGACCTGCTACGCACCGGTCGGTGGTTGGCGGTCTTTCATCCTGAGATCACCCATCCTTCACAGTTCACTCGAGAACTGGCAGCAGAACTCGTAGCCGCAGTGAACCAAATGTGTATTGGCGATTTCAGTTGCGAGAATCTCAATGTTCCCCTCAAAGATCCGGGAAAGCCCTGGAAAGCCTCCCGCAAACATGCCTTTTTGGGGGTGTTGCGTCGAAGTTTCAGCGAGGCTCAGGAGTGGGGATGGATGGAACGGCGCTTCAACCCACAACGAGTGTTTGCGACGCCGCGCAGCCTCAAACACCAGTTGCGCGTTGCCCCACGCACGATTAGCGATGACCTGTGGGCAAAGCTCTTGTGGGCCGGGCTCAATCTTCGTGCGGAAGATTGCCCCCTGCGAGGCCATCATCGCACGCGTCGCTGGGCGAAGAAAGGTTCCGAACGAACCCCGCTTCCAGAGGAATTTGAGTCGTATTACCCCCTGGAGATGATCCGTGCCGTGGCCATCCTCTGGCTCTTTGCAGGACTGAGAAGTGATGAGCTCTCACGCCTGCGAGTGGGCTGCGCACGCATGCAGACGGTCGTAGCTGGAGATGGGACGGAAACGAGCAAACCCGTGTGTTTGCTGGATATTCCTATCCACAAAACAGGACGGGCCTTTACCAAGCCCGTTGATCCTCTGGTGGGTGAGGCCATTGCCGCCTGGGAGGCAGTCCGGCCCGCACAACCAGATCTGATCGATCCCAAAACTGGGGAGCGCGTCCAATTCTTGTTCTGCTGCCGAGCCAAGCGCCTCTCCAAAACGTACCTGAATCACACCCTGATTCCCGCTTTGTGCCAGCGCGCCGGGGTTCCCCGTAGTGATGCTCGTGGGTCCATCAGCAGCCACCGAGCACGTTCAACCATCGCGAGTCAGCTCTTCAATGCACGAGAACCCATGACCTTGTTTGAATTGCAAGCCTGGCTGGGTCATCAATCCCCTGCAACCACGCAGCACTATGTCTCTACCAGCCCCACGAAGTTGGCCCAGGCGTACAAGGATGCAGGTTATTTCTCTCGCAATGTGCGTGCTATCGAGGTACTCGTTGATCGGGATGCCATCACCACCGGAACTGCAGCGAACGGCTCTCCCTGGAAATATTACGACCTGGGGCACGGCTGGTGCAGTTACGAGTTCTTCGATCAATGCCCTCATCGCATGGCTTGCGCTCGGTGTGATTTCTATGTTCCAAAGACCTCGGAGATTGGCCGCTGGCTGGAAACACGGGATGGGTTACTCACAATGCTGCAAGAAATTCCTCTCAGTGATGAGGAACGCGCCGCGGTCGATGGAGATGTCCAAGCCCTCAACCAACTCCTGGAGCGATTGAAAGAAATTCCGCCTCCTAGCCAAGACCCTCCTGCAAACCGAAAACAGCCACTGCATGGGTTCATCCCGCTTGAGGGGATTCGTTCTGCCCAACAACAGGCTCTCATGGCCAACGGAGGCGAAAAGGGAAGACCAGCCAGAGCAGATCGGAGGAATGACGATTGAACCCACCTCCAGGCATGCTCCCACCTCAGGCCACAGCGGCAAGCCAGGTGCGCTATCACATCGCCCAGGCACTCGCTACGCTTTGTCCACCTGTGCTTGGGCAAGAAGTGGCTGTCACTGGATCAGTCTCCAAAGGATTAGCTGATGACACGTCAGATATCGAGCAGATTTTTTATGTACAGAAACTCCCATCTCTCCAGGTGCGCGATGCCTGGCTGCATCAGGTTGGCGTAAGCGAGATTCTCCATGATGAAGCGCCTCTCGAAGATGGTTCGATTTGGTCTACGTTCCGCTTCCGTGATATGTGGGTTGAAGCGGGATGGCAGACCTTTAGCCAACAGGAAGAACTGCTCGGCCACATTCTTACGGGGCAGATTCTCGATCATCATCGTTTGATTCTTGCAGAGGTAACAGCACATGCGCTCTCGCTGCGTAGCGAGGGACATCTCTCTCGATGGCAGCACCAACTTCTGCACTATCCTCCCGCCCTTGCCCATCGTTTGGTGGCCGACACGACAGAACTCTGGAAATTTCCTCATCTGCTCACGGCGCGCTGGGTACTGATTGACCGCAATGAGCCGTGGCGACTAGCAGAGCTCCTCGTCAGAGAGCTTCACCAGATCTTGCGTGTGCTTTTCGTGGTCAACCATCAATGGGAACCGGAGTGGAAGTGGATCAGGCAGACGACAGCCACATTAGTGCTCAAACCGGAACACTTCATGGAACGTGTAGAAGCAATTTGGACTTCAGAGGACGCCGCACATCGTATCGCGGTCTGCTTCCAGTTAATTTGCGAGACGCTGGCCTTTCTTTCACCAGAATACGATGTCATGCAAGCTCTCCGTGCCGTTCGCGAGAGTCTGGATCTTCACGGCTACGAATGGGGGACATAGCATGAGTCACTCTCTTCCGGTCCCAAGTCAATTCCACATAATCGGGATAATGCGGCGTCTAGCGGATTACTACCTAAATAAAGCTTCCACACTGGATGAGATGAAGAAGGCACATCGAAAGTTCATTCGAGACTACAACTGCCAGATTCACTTTGCGCACCGGGAGCGTAATGACAATCGTCACAGTCCCCAGGATGTGCTACGTGGTGTGCTGGCGCGTACCCTTCCAGTGCCAACGCTGGCCCGCATTTTCTTTGCGACAGAGTTTATCCGCAACCTGGATCGCTCAGGATATATCCGCTTTCGTCGATGGCGCTTCTACGCAGAGGAGGGGCTTGCCAGGCAGAAAGTCCAGGTGAGCATCTATACTAGCACACTCAAGATCGAATATCAGGACTCAGAGTTGGCGTTCTACACGATGGAGTGGGCGGAGGACAGCAAACACATCGAGCGCGTGAAAAATCCGCGTCTCATTGAGACGGGCTATCAGTCGCCGCAGCTCAAGCTATGGACGCTCGGCCCCGATGAATGGCTGCTCTTCCTGAAACTGCCTGATTACGCGGCGCGGAAAAAGCCGCAGAAGAAGCCAGATGTGATTCAGCTTCCTCTGCTCGACTCCGATGAAGATCAGCGGCAACAGGTCTCATCATGAGGTGATTCTCACTCCTGCTCTACCGGTGGCTGAGGGGTCAACTCGCTAGAGAATGAAGCGCCATGCTCTTCTTGCTGATAGGCTTTCACCAAGATTGAGCCAGTTTCACATGACACCTCAAAATCCGTCGAAATCGAACCCAATTGACCACCAGATCCATTTCATCTGAAACATGTCAATCTCTCACCTATGAAAGGACCTGTGAGGATGAAAGGAACGGCTCCGGGCGGCTCTCCAACTGGCGTTGGAGAAAAGCCAGCTTGTCGGGATTCACCAGGGTATAGAGTCCAACGATGACAGTGTCGCGGATATCGAGTGTCTGGACCCAGTTGAGATGGCCGTCACTCCAGGAGAGAATTGCGGGTGCCCCATTGATTTCGTCGAGAAAGAGCACGTTGTCCGCAGGCACTCGGTGCCTCAAGGCGGTCATAAAGCGCCTGGCCACCAGTTCCTGGCCAGAAATGGGATGGAGGCTCGCGCGAACCTTGCCACCACCATCCGCCCAGGCTGTGACATCGCTGGCCAGCAGTTTGGTCAGGGTCGCAAGGTCGCCAGATTTGCAGGCCGCCACAAAGGACTCGGTGAGCTGGCGCTGTTTGGCGGACGAGACCGAGACGCGGTGGCGTTTCTCCGCGATGTGGCTTTTCGCGCGACGAAAGAGCTGGCGACAATGCTCCGGGGTTTTCTCGATGATCTCGGCAATCTCCGTGAGCGAGTAGTCAAACACCTCATGCAGGAGGAAAACCGCGCGTTCCGGTGGCGAAAGACGCTCCAGGAGCACGAGAAAGGCGATCGAAATGGATTCGTGCTGCTCATACATCTCTTCGGGAGATTCGCCTTCGGGGAGAGACGTGAGGAGAGGCTCAGGGAGCCAGATCCCAATATATTCTTCACGCTCCAGCTTTGCGGACTTCAAATAGTTCAGGCTGAGATGGGTGACAATCGTGGTGAGATAGGACTTTGGCGAGTGAATGGCGGCTTGATCCGCCTGGTGATACCGCAGGTAAGCCTCCTGAACAATATCTTCGGCTTGACTGGCGTATCCAGTCATGCGGTAGGCGATGGAGAAAAGCAGAGGCTGATAGGTGTGCATGGAATCCATAGGGTTCCTCCGAAATTGCTCCGTACCAGTGTCGAATTTCTCTTTATCATAATCCAGAGTGGGCATGTTCAGCAATGTTTCGGCGTTTTCTGCGGGCTTGAGCCCCGAGCGTTGCTGCGCTGTGTTCTTGTGAACGGGTGCCGAAGCTACGAACATCGGGCAATTTTCGAGAAACGTAAATTTTACGTCACGCTGTTGTCACGTTTTTGGGGGGCCCACTTGTCTCCTTTCTGGAAGCGCTTAGAAAGAGATCTCTCGAAAAAGGGAAGTGAAATAAAAAGGAACAACAGGATGAACATTTTTGTAACAGGTGCAACCGGCGTGCTCGGAACATCTCTTGTGCCCCGATTAGTCGAGTCTGGGTATACCGTTTCGGCGGTGAGCCGCACTGAGGAGAAAGATGAGCGCTTGCGACGGGCAGGGGCGCGTCCGGTGCGGGTGGACCTCTTTGATGTTGAGGCACTCAAGCAGGTATTGGCTGGGAACGCCGCCATCTACCACCTGGCGACGAAACTCCCCTCCTCGGCGGCGCAGATGGGACGGAAATCGGCCTGGCTGGAAAATGATCGTCTGCGTCGTGATGGCGCGCACAACCTGGTCGAAGCCGCGCTGGCCGTGGGCACGGTCCAGACGATCATTTATCCCAGCTTCGATTTTCTCTATCCAAGCAGTGGCGATACCTGGTTGGATGCCCAAACGACCCCCGTCAAAACGGCGACCCTTTCCTCAACCGTCGAGGCTGAGGAGGCCGTGGCGCGCTTCGCGGCAAGCGATCCGACCAGACGCCGCGGGATCTCACTGCGCCTGGGCTCATTTTATGGGCCGGAAGCGCCTTCAAGCCAGCAGATGTTGGACTACGCGCGCAAAGGGATAGGTGCATTTCCCGGTCCACGTGCTGGCTATCTCCCACAAATCTGGTTGCAGGATGCCATCAGTGCTCTGCTGCTTGCGTTGACGGAACCAGTGCCTTCCGGCGTCTATGACATTGTCGATGATGAGCCTGTGACACGCGCACAGATGTACGCAATCCTTGCGCACGCCGTCGGTCGCAAACGTCTGCTGGTCCTGCCAGATCTGCTGATGCGCCTGATAACGGGGTCCACGTATGCCGATATCGGCCGCAGTCTACGCATCTCCAATCGTTTGTTCAAAGCCGTCAGTAGCTGGCAACCCACTGTCCCCAATGCGCGAATAGGTTGGGATCTGCTCGCACAGATGCAGAACAAGTAGAAGGAAGCTCTGGCAGTCGAAAGGAAACTGGCTCAATCTTGGTGAAAACATAGCAGCAAGAAGAGCATGGCGCTTCGTTCTCTGCGGAGAAAAAGAAGTGCCATCCCCTTTTTCTCAATACGATGTGCATGTCTCTTTGGGAAATGCATTAGAACCCATGAACGAAAGGGGGCATATGGTGAACATGAAAACCATTTTGATTACAGGCGGAACTAATGGGATCGGCAAAGGTTTGGCTCTGGCTTTCTTAAAGCAGGGAGATCGCGTTATCGTTGTGAGCAGCAGTGCTGCCAAAGGAGCAGCGTTCTCTGAGGAAGCGAAACAGTTAGGGGCTCTTGAGAGGACGTTCTTTTTGCAAGCGGATTTACGTTTAGCACAAGAGAATAAGAGAGTAGTGGAAGAAGTAAAAAGGCAGTTCCGTTCATTGGATCTACTTATCCTGTGTGCGCAAGCTCAGAAATTTAGTACGGCTTATGTTGAAACAAAAGAAGGCTTTGAAAAGCAATTCGCGCTCTATTACCTGAGCCGTTATCTGCTGAGTTACGGCTTGAAGAGTACGTTGGAGCAGGCTGACAACCCGATCATTGTAAATGTGTGCGCGCCAGGAACAGGAGGTTCGGTTCAATGGGAAGACCTGCAACTGAAGCATGCCCAAAAATTTACGAGCTTGAAAGCGATCATCCATGGAAGCAGGCTCAACGATTTACTTGGGGTCGCATTTGTTGAAAACGATCCAAAGAGGAAGGTCAAATACATCCTCTATAATCCTGGAGTTGTGCAAACCGAGGGCGTGACAGAAGCATTCGAACAACCCATCCTGAAGATGTTCATCAAGCTTTTGTATACAATGATCGGTAAATCAGTGGAAGAAGCCATTCAACCCATCCTGGAATTGGCTGAGCATCCCCCTCAATCGGCATTAGCTGCTTTCAAAGCACGAAAAGAGGTGAGCCTGAGCCGAGAACTATTTGACAAAAATCGTGCCCAAACGCTCTTTGAGCACACCTCAGTATTGTTAGGCAGAGCTTGACCTCAAGCCAGAGGAAACTGGCTCAATCTTGGTGAAAGCCTATCAGCAAGAAGAGCATGGCGCTTCATTCTCTGCGGAGAAAAAGAAGCGCCATCCCCAGATAAGCTCATCATTCACCAGAAGTGGGCCAGAACCGTTTTATGCGTCAGACAACAAGAAACGAGACCTTTTTTGGGGGAGATTACCCCGTTTTTTTGCCCAATTCGAGTGCGCACCCCTTTCAAGCATCATACGGCGAGGTGTCGAAAGAAGCAGTGCCAAAATAATGACAAAAGCTGACAGTAGGATCCTAATCTTCTTCATAACGACTTCCTTTTTCAATGGCTGTACAGTGGTCGCAACACACCGCCGTGAGAGCTGCACGCACCACGCTCTCCACCCGACTGGCTATAGGTCCCATCCTGACACTCGACAATATAGCCATCACCAGGATCATCGGACTGGTAGAAGGTGGCAATGCAGTTGAAATAGCTGCAAAAGCCGCTGGGCGGTGTGTAGATCAATCCGCCAGGATTGAAGTCGTAGCACCAAGGGTTATTATTGATGCCTACGCAATGGGTTGGTTGAGGTTTGGGTGTGGGCGTCACTACTACAACAGGTTTTGGCGTAGGCGTCGGTGTGGGTCTCGGGGTTGGAGTAGGTGTCTTCGTAGGTATGGGTGTATCGGTTGGCGTGAGTGTTGGGGTGAGACTGAGCAGAGCGCTCTGTGTCGGCGTGTCCGTTGGCATAGCATTCTGCGTTGTTGGTGGAGCTGGATAAGCAGTCTGGAGAACACCAGTCACGAGCAGGCCAACGAAAATAATAGCAGCAATGATAAGCCAGGCATTTCTGCGTCGAGGATCTGGCGGCGGAACTCGTGGCGATGTCCGGAATTGCCCAGGCTGCCCAGACCATTGCGGTTGCCGGTATGCCTCCGTTGGCTGATTGTTGAATGGTGGCTGCCCTCGCCAACCTGGGTCGTTCGGTGGTTGCATAGACATAGAAAATCCCCCTATTTTCTTGCTAAATGCGGGAACCTGCGCAAAAACATGAAACGTCATCAACTACGCTATTATCTCATCAAGTGCAACAAGCAGGCAGTTATGCCGAGAGCATAGGGCACAAGCGCTAACTAGACGAGGTGAATAGATCTCTTATCCCTGCGTTTGCTGCTCTCCTGGGAAGATGCTGTAACTATCCATGTCCTGTGTTCCATCGCCTTCTCGATAGCATGTCCTTCTCGTTTCCAGTAGCCTTGCTTAATCCACGGCTACATGTGGTGCACGCCAGCGCTGGCCTTCCGACCAGCCGCGAAGTGCCGACGCATCCCCTGACGCACGCCGAATAGCCCCCTACCTATACCCGTTCTATGCCTGCTGCCAAGACGCAATCGCTCACTTTTGAGGGACCGCCGGAGTAAGCGTAGGAGATATCGAACGTGCCAGGAGGAAGGTCTATATTACCTGTCATCGTGTTCCCGTCTTGGAAGTCGCTCTTTGCCAACTGCCCTGCAAGCCACGTACTTTTGTAGACCTTCTCGACTATCACGCCATCCGAGGACTGAAGCACTTGAACCGGGTGGTCATAGTTCACATCGCTTGGACCAAACGACTCACAAAGCGCTTTAGCCGTTGAGGCATCCCAATCACTGTTAGGCGGCGCTTGCACATCAAAGGCATATGGGTGTCCGTTTGCATCAGTGAGCATGGTGGAAATATAGTCAATGCCCGTTCCCTGGTAACGCTGGAAGTTGTAGATGCCACTTGCACAGGTCGCACAGCCGGTGTCAGGTTTGCCGTATTTGCCGATGAAATCAGTGATAGGCCCACCCAGGCGCGGCGTTCCATAGGTCGGTGCCAAATTGCCTGGAACAGTGGTTGGGGTTGGTGTGGGTTTCATCGTTGGGGTTGCTGTTGGAACTCGTGACGCCGTAGGACTTGGCGTCGGTGGAGTTGTGGGTACAGTCGCCAGTACAATGGCCCGCGTCGGTGCTTTCGTAGGTAGTGATGTAGGGGATTGTGCCGTTTTTGGCGGTAGTGGAAGCGTACTCCCATAGGCTGCCAGGGCACCGGTGCAGAGCATGAGCACCACAAAGAGAGAAGCACACCCCAGGCCAATTCTCGCAAATCGTGTTTGCGCACGGTACCACTGCCAGAAAGAACGCCGGCCCGGTGGAGTAGGTTGAGACATAAAACTCTCCCCCTTTCTTTCAATACAGGCATGGCGCGACAACCAATGCTATTGTCTCACCAAGTGCAACAAGATAGCAAGCAACACAAAAAACACCTACCGCCTGATAGGTGCCTTTTGTGTTTGGGGTTAGTCCGCTTGCTCTGCCGAACCGATCTAAGGCCAACAACAACAAACTTTCATGAGAGCATTATAGGCCCTCGAGTACTAACGGAACGAGATACAACGATAAGAAAATAAAACGGCTTGTGGAGCCAATTGAGATACGCGCCCTGGAAGAGATGGAGGATCTCTCTATGGGAAAATACCTCTTCTTTGTTTCGGCTCAAGACGCCTG
>WNGK01006987.1_pt2 | contig 21414 bp, 19 predicted proteins | sample 5400601 | NCBI WGS metagenome assembly WNGK01 (sample SAMN13153376, study PRJNA577476) | soil metagenome | isolation source: 60 cm soil or saprolite under Garry oak tree replicate 1 | place: USA:California | collected 2016-06-15
TGGCCACCTTCGCGGCGCTTTCACCGGCGCCACCGAGACCCGGGCCGGCCTATTTGAATATGCCAACGGTGGAACGGTATTTCTCGACGAAGTCGGCGAGACTTCTCTCGCCATGCAGGCAAAGCTTCTGCGCGTCGTCCAAAACAGGGAAATCCAGCGCGTGGGCTCGCCCGAAATACGTCGAGTGAAGGTGCGGCTGATCGCGGCCACCAACCGAGACCTGCGCAGCGAAGTGGCCGCCGGAAGGTTTCGCGAAGACCTCTTCTATCGCTTGAGTACGATCCAGATCCGCATTCCCAGCCTGGCCCAGCGCCTGGAAGATATTCCGGCTCTGATCACTTTCCTGATCAAGAAATATAACGCCGCTTACGGAAAGCAGATTCAGGGCCTCACACGCCGCGCACAGATGGTGCTGCTGCAGCACCCTTGGCCCGGAAACGTGAGGGAGCTCGAAAATGTGATCTCCAGCGCATCCTTGGTGGCAGTGAATGATTTCATTGACGTGCATGATCTCCCGGAACAGCTGCAAAAACCGGACCGAGCCCTAACACCGGCAAAATCCTGGCGGCCGCTCCCTCTGCAAGACGTCCGCCGCGAGCATATCGAACGCGTCCTCGAATTGTGTTCGGGTAACCGAGTCCGCGCGGCACAAATGCTGGGCATTGGGCGAACCAGCCTGTATCGTTACCTAAAGCGGGAGGGTAGAGTGCGGCCAGCCAACGGAATCCCCGCGGTTTAGAATCCGCAATCAAGCAGCCCCTCAATTTGCAGGGGGAAAACTGCGCGCTTCCATCTCCAACGAAAGCGACCCTGCTTTCGCCGACCCAATCGCTATGCTAGACTGCCTGGAGCGGGTACAAATTCCTGCCGATGCGTGGAACTTCGGGCTTTGTGCAACGATTCCCCGTGAACCCCGCCAGGCCCGGAAGGGAGCAACGGTAGCGGGACCGCTTCGTGTGCCGCAGAGTATCCGAAGTTCCTCCCATCGCTGAGAGCAGACGGCTCCAGAAACCGGCCCAGTAACGGAATCCATGAGCTATCAGGTCATTGCGCGAAAGTGGCGTCCGCAAACGTTCGCGGAAGTTGTCGGACAGCAGCACGTCACGCGCACTCTGCGAAATGCGATTCAAAGCGGCCACGTGGCGCATGCTTATATTTTTTCCGGCGCCCGAGGCGTAGGCAAGACCACGACCGCCCGCATTCTGGCGAAAGCTCTCAATTGCGTTCATGGACCCACACCGTCACCTTGCAATGAGTGCGATTCGTGCCGTGAGATCGCATCCGGGAGTTCGCTGGACGTACTCGAAATCGATGCCGCCTCCAATCGAGGCATCGACCAGGTTCGTGAGTTGCGCGATATGGTGCGCTACGCGCCCGTGGGCGGACGCTACAAGGTCATTATTCTGGACGAAGCGCACATGCTCACCGACGAGGCTTCCAACGCGCTGCTCAAGACGCTCGAGGAGCCGCCGGAAAAAGTGGTCTTCATCATGGCCACCACGCAACCCGAAGATTTGGTGGAAACGATCCGCTCCCGCTCGCAGCATTTCCATTTCCGTGCGCTTTCCTTCACTGAAATTGTGGAGGCGCTGCAAAGTATCGCGTCCAAGGAAGGACTGACGGTGGAAGCAGGCGCGATCGCCGTGGTGGCCCGCACGGCGGATGGCAGCCTGCGCGACGCGCTTTCGTTGATCGAACAGGCGCGCGCGTATTGCGGCGCGGCAATTAGCGAAGCGCAAGTTCGAGAATTGCTCGGGATTGTACCGGCAGAAGTGCTCGACGAATTGGTCGCGGCCATCGAGAACCGCTCTACTGAGCGCGCCCTCGGCCTGGTGCACCGCTTGCTCGGGGAAGGACAAAATCTGCAGCAGTTCTGCCGCGAAGCCATTTCTCATTTCAGAAACATACTCGTCGCGCGCGTTTGCGGAGCAGATTCGGATCTAATTGCCGCGCCCGCTGAAGACCGTCCCAGACTCGCTCGCGCCGCAGCCGGCTTCAGTGAGGAAGATCTAACGCGCTTCTTCCAGATTTTGCTGCTGACGGAGGACGATCTCCGCCGCAAGCCGGATCCCCGCCTGCATCTGGAAATGGGACTGCTTCGGCTCGTCAACGCGGCGCGGCTCGCTCCTCTTGAGGAGGTTCTGGCCGAACTTTCTGGCAACGTTCGGGCCGGCAATGTTCCCGCTCAGCCATCCGCTCCGAAATGGAATGCGGACGCCAGCGCACCAGCCCCCGTTGTGCCGGCGAAATCCGCGGCTTCGCCGCCCGCGCCGCTATCAAATAGTTTGAATGCTTCGATTCCGGCTCCTGCCGCTGCACCGTCCGTCCTCAACATCTCCGCCGATTCAAGTACCGGCGCTGCTTCGGCAGCGGCGCCGGCGCTGGAGCGGGCCACAAGTCCGAGCTCCCCTGCTTCCGTTACTGGCCTCGAAGCCGCCCAGGTGGATGCGATCAAAGCGGAGAGTTTTGCGCAAGCGCAGTTTCTCGGCGAGTTGGTAGAAAGCGCAGCCCGCTGGGAGCTCGAGGCCGGAGAAGTTCGCCTGTTTTTTCCGACCGAACGACGCGCGCTCGCAGAGTTATTGCAGTCCCGTGATCGTGTAGAGAAATTGCGCACCATCGCCAGCCGTGTACTCGGCCAGCAATTGCGGGTCTGTGTTAAACTGGAGACCTCACCGGTGTTGGCTGGCAGAGTTCGCGCCGGAGATACCGGCCGCGAGTTGCGCGCTCGGTTCGAGCAAGACCCGATCGTGCGCGCGATGCTCGAGCGGTTTGGCGGTCGGATCTCCGAAGTGAAACGCCGGGATGAAGGGTGAGCCATGGAAGTCAAGGCACTGCAACAGCTCCTTTCCCAGTTTCGGCAGATGCAGGAAAATCTGCAGAAACAGGTGGACAGCGTTAGCGTGGAGGCCTCTGCAGGCGGCGGCATGGTCGTCGTCAAGATGAACGGCCAGAAACAAGTCACCGACGTTCGCATCGAACAGGAAGTTTTTGCCGCCAAGGATCCGGAATTATTGCAGGACCTCATTCGCGCCGCGGTGAATGAAGCGTGCCGCCGCGTTGATGAGGAACTGGCCAGCCAAATGAAGGGTCTCGCTAGCGGGCTTCCAGGAATCTCAGGTTTGAAGATCCCGGGATTATTCTGACTGCTTCACGTGAAAGCATACTCCCTGTTTGCTTGCGGACGCCTGCCGGGCTTCGGTGATGCCTGACTTCGCCGAACCCATCGCTCGGCTTATCGATCAATTCAAACGACTGCCCGGGATCGGCCAAAAAACAGCGCAACGCCTTGCCTTTCATCTCCTGCGCGCTGGCCCGGAAGAAGCGACGGCGCTTGCGGAGGCCATTCGCGACGCCAAGTTGAAGATTCGTGAATGCAGCATCTGCAACAATATCACCGATACCGATCCTTGCTTCTACTGTACCAGCCCAACGCGCAATCGCAGCGTGATCTGCGTCGTCGAAGAACCCCACAACATCATGGCCATTGAACGAACGCGCCAATATAGCGGTCTTTATCACGTGCTGGGCGGAGCCCTCTCCCCGCTGGAAGGAATAGGGCCGGATCAGCTGAAGCTGAAGGGACTGATCGAGCGGCTGAAAACGGGGATGGTGCAGGAGATCATTATCGCCACCAATCCCACCGCAGAAGGCGAAGCCACCGCAGTCTATGTTTCAAAATTAATCAAACCTTTGGGAGTGCGTGTCACGCGTATCGGCGTGGGCATACCGGTAGGTTCAGACCTCGAGTATGCCGATGAAATCACGATGCTTAAAGCCATGGAGGGGCGCCACGATCTCTAGGACCCCGCTCGTTTAAGTCCCTCCATTCCCATGCCGGCAGGAGCGGCTATTGGCATCTTTCGCACTCCTGTGCCCGGATTTCTCGACCTGCTCAGTTTGCGAGTGATACGCTGGTTCTTCGCTCTGGGGAGCGACTGGTGCGGGAGCCTGTCCCAACTAACGATCCCGAAGCACAGAAGCGCCGCAGTACGCGTATCGTGCAAGCGGTTCCGCTCTCCGTCAGTGGCGTCGATGCGCTGGGGCGCCCTTTTCAGGAGCGCACTTCCACACTAATTATCAATTGCCACGGCTGTCGCTACCAGTCTAAGCACTACGTTCTCAAGAACATGTGGGTCACTCTGGAGGTCCCTCATCCGGAGAGCGGACACCCGGCGCGAACCGTACGCGGCCGGGTGATGTGGATCCAGCGGCCTCGTACCGTGCGTGAGTTATTTCAGGTGGGCCTCGAACTGGAAGTTTGCGGTAATTTCTGGGGCATTGCTTTTCCTCCGCAGGATTGGTTTCCGTTTCCGGAAGGCCTGGCAGCAGTACCTTCACCGGCCGTTTCCACAACACCCTCTACGCCTCCGGCGAAGACCCCTTGGCCGCCGCCGTCGGCCGCCGCACCTGCAGAAGGGAACGTGCGCACGCTGCCGCTGGTGCCTTTAGTAGAAGAAGCCCCGCCGATCGAAGGCCTGGCTCCTCAAATCGCGCAGCTGATCGAGGAGGCCAAACAAAATCTACAAGCGGTCCTCCGCCAGAGCGCTGCCGAGGCCGTCTCCCTCGAGGCCCGCCCGCTCATCGCCTCGCTCGAGCTCCAGCTCAGGGGCATCGCCGAAAAGTCACTCGAAGCGGCTGCCGGCCCGGCTGCCGAAAAGGCCTTTCAGCAAGTGAAGCAGCTTCAGGTCGATGCCTTCCTTAGGGACTTTAACCGCGGCATCGCAGAAAGCGCCAAGCGCGCCGTGCAGCAGTTGGCATCCCAATTGGAAGAGCTCGAAAAGAAACGCAGCGCTGCCTTCGAGCAACGTCTCCAAGAACAGATCCAGGAAAGCCTCGAACGATTGCAGAAGCAGGCCGCCGATTTGCGGCCGCAGATCCCGCCTCAGAGTCCCGGCGTCGATAGACAAGCCGCGCAAGCTCAAATCCCGGGCGTTCAGGAACTCGAACAACGCGTTCGCGCTCAGGTGGAACAGGCAAGCGCCAGACTTTCTGAAATTGAAAGCGCCTCGCGCCACTTGCGGGAGCAAGCCGCCTCCGCTTTCCGTTCGGCGCAATCCGATTGGAAAGCGCAAGTCGAAGCGGACCTCTCCGCGGCAGCGGATCGCTGGCATCAGCGGATCGAAAGTTCGATCGAATCCGCCAAGCAGCAGCTTGCAGAAGGGCTGGCGCACGCGGCGCATCCAGCCGCGGAAGACGTGGAGAAAGATCTCATTCTGCGGCTAGGCGGCATAGGCCAAGCCTTCATGGAGGCGGCCAAAGATACCGAGAGCAGGCTCCATGGCTTGCACGCTTCGCTGGATCAAGAAAATGAGCGCGCTCAGGAATCCCTGCGGAAATTTCAATCCATCGAGAATCAATCCGCCAAGCTCCAGGGGATCGCTCGGGCCGCCGAGCAGGCGCTCGAGCAGCGCGCTGGCGCCTTGCTCGAGGCGCAAAGCCAGGAGTTGGCGCGGCGCGCCGAGGGTGCCATCACCGCCTGGGCAGAACGCCTGCAGCCTGTGATGTCGGGTGTGCAGGAATTGGAACAGCGCTTTCAGGCTCAGATTGAACAGGCACGGATCAGCCTTGCCGAAATCGAAAGCAGCTCCCGCCATCTGCAGGAACAATCGGCCACCGCCTTTGCCTCTGCGGAATCCGGCTGGAGAGCGCGGGTCGAGGCGGACCTCGCCGGAGCGACCAATCACTGGAATCAGGGGATCGAAAGTTCGATCGAATCCGCCAAGCAGCAGCTTGCAGAGCGACTGGCGCGCCAAGCGCAATCAGCCGGAAAACAGTTAGAGAAAGACCTCGCTCTGCGGATTGATGAAATCAGCCGAGCCTTCGTGGATGCAGCCAATGATTCCGAGGCCCGGCTCAATACCTCGCGCGCGTCGCTGGATCAGGGGAATGAGCGCGCTCAGGAATCCGTCCGGAAGTTGCAATCCATCGAGAATCAAATTGAGAGTCAATCCGCCAAGCTCCAGGGAATCGCCCGGGCCGCGGAGCAGGCGCTCGAGCAGCGCGCTGGTGCCTTGCTCGAGGCGCAAAGCGAGGAGATGGCGCGGCGTGCCCAGGGCGCCATCACCGCTTGGGCAGAACGCCTGCTGCCAGCCCTCGAAGCCAGTGGCCAGCAGACGGTGACTCGGCTGGCAGCGCAGCTCCAGGACGAACTAAATGTTGGCCTGAAAAATGCTACAGAAGTGCTCGCTCGCCTGGAAACCAGAGTTGCATCGGCCGAAGAGGTTTTGCGGAACCCCGAACAAAGCTTGGCCAAGGCTTCCGAGCAGGCCATCCAGTCCGCGTGCGAACAGGTGAAGGACCGGATCAGCGCCCTCACTCGTGACTTTCAGGAATCAGGCCGCGCCGCCTCCGAAAAGTGGATTTCTGAAATCGACGCCAAGGCCACCGACACCACCCATCACACCTTCGAGTCCCTGTTCAAGACGGCGGAATGGTACGGAAAGAAAGCGCACACGCAGATGCAAGCGGCAATCGACAAGGGTATGGAGAACGCCCTCGGTACCCTGAAAGAAAAAGCAGGCGAAATGTCGGGAATTTTTGGCACCGAGCTCGATCATTACAGCCGCAGCTACGTAGAACACACCCAGGGACAGGTGGAAGAAGCGGCCCGGGAAAGCCTGGAACGGATGCGTAAACAAGCTGAGGAGATGGCCGCAGATTCCGCAGGTTCCATCGTGCAACAAGCCCGGGAGGATACCGAGGGGGCTCTGGCGGATTTTCGCGCGAGAGCCGACAGCCTTTCCGCTCAGATCAAGACGCAATTCGAAGCGCAAGCCGCCAGCGCCGGCACAGAATCCGAAGCCGTTTCGCAGCAGCTCTCTGCGGAGTTCCGGGCCGCTTTGAAACTGCAGGTACAGGATGAGCTGGGCGGCGCCAGGAAGGAATTGCTCGCGCAAATCGTATCTGCCCGGGAAGAACTGCACCTTGAATCCGAAGCGCAGCAGCAGAAACTAGCCGAGGGCGTAGCGGGCATGAACGATGAGGCCCTTGAGGATTACAGGCGAAGGCTGGAGACCGCCTCGAATTCCTGGCTGCTGACCACAGTTGCAAAGCTCAGCCAGCAATCGGATCAGCACGTTCAAAGGCTCACCAAAGCGGCGGAGGAGCGCCTGCGCGCTGCCTGCACCGAAGTTTTCTCTGGCGTAGGCGACGCTCTTCGCCGCGGGCTTCTGGATGTCGACTCTCCCCCTCCGCCTCCACGGAAAACCGGCGAATGACCTTACGCTCGCTTGCGCATTGCGAATCGCATTTAGGCGTGGCCTACCGGCGAGACTTCAACCTCTCAGGCGACCGAATCGGTATAATGGGCTCGTATGGCCAATCATGCCTACGTGAGCTTCTGGACCCGCGAGCGCGCCGCCGAGACTACGCTCGATCGCTTCCAGCGCTTTCTCGAAACATTTCCTCTTTCCTCTGTTTGGCGTGAATTCACCGGTCTCGTCATTCGCGCCGTGAGCCCCTCGGAAGTTCCCTTAGCCGAGCACGACCTTCGCAGCACGCTGGCCGGTGGATCGGACATAATTGCCCTGGCGCGCGAGCACGACAACGCGGATTGCTGCTATGAAGTGGAAGGCCACTGGGACCTGTGGCAGCGCAACCTGGAAACGGGCGTGTGGCAAAAAGGCCCCGAGCGAGTGCTCCTGATTTGTAACGGCCGTGCGTACGATGAGGGCGTTGCCGATGACTCAGGCGATTTTCTCGCCGACACCGGTTTCGAGCACTTGTTTACCGGGCATGCCGGCCTGCTGGGAGCCTACGGAGCCCGCAGTGCACCCTCTGACCCCGTGGAAGCGGAGTTCTTGGCCTGGATGACCCACGAGGAACACCTGCACGAGTACTATGAGAAAACGAGAGCCAACATTCAGCTCCTGCTGAACTGGGTCGCGTCTGTGGAAAAAGCGCTGCCGCTGGAACGTCACTTCGTATGGTCCGAAGGAGAAGAGAATCTTGAGGCGCGGTTGGACGAAATTCTCGCAGTGCACTAGCCTGATGATGGCCGCTGTTCTGTCGGCGTCCGCCTTTCCGGCGCAACGCGACAATGCGCCCAAACCCATGAATGAGCTGACGCTCGCAGGGCTTCGTCCCGGCCGTGATTCCCTCACGAACGCATTCAAGCGCTATAAGCAAAAATTTCTGGTGAGCAAAACGAGCGCGGCGAGCAAAGAATGGCGCGACACCTGCATCGGCCGTTCCCTGCTCCTCGCGGTCGATTCTCAATCCGTGATTCAAGAGATCACGGTGTCCCTGCTCGTGCCTCGCGACGGAAATTGCGACAACCGCCGCTTTGAATTTCTGAATCTCGACGACTGGATAACCGGTAAAGGTTTGCGTCTGGGCGATTCGCGCAATCAGGTGGTTGAACTCTACGGTGAACCAAGATCCAGCGAACCCGTAGTGCGTGACGATGCAGATTTTGAACTGCTCCAGTTTGATTTTGAAGCCGTCGGGCCCGGGGTGCCTCAGGAAATGCGAGTTTATTGTGAACGCGACTCCGGCCGGGTGGTCGAAATTATCCTTTCCGCCACCGGCCGAAACGCGCCCAAAGTCAGTGACCCAGGGTGATAAGATTCGAGGTGTGTTCTTGATTTTCGCAATCGCTCTATGCTGTTGTAGCAATGCCAGTGGGCCCGGATCCGCCCTCACCCTGGAGTTCAAATGAGCGGCGCGCCGGGTGCAACGGTACTCGCTACGGAGCCGCCGAAACCTCCGGCCTCGAAACCCATCCCCGGTTGGAAGCACCTCAAGAAACTGCTTCCTTACATCGCACGGTCCAAAGGACAAGTCGCCATCGGAATGGTGACTCTCGCGGCCATGGGCATTGTCGGCACGCTCCAGCCGCTGGCCTTTGGCGTAATTATGGATTGCCTCTCTGGAAATGCTCAGCCGCTCGGGCGGCTGAGTCAGATGTCTCCGCGCCTGGTGCATTTGCTGATTCCGGCCTACGCGCCGTCGAGCGTGCGAACCCTGATCATTTACTGCCTGGCCGCGGTGGTCATTGTCGCCCTGAAAGGCGTCTTCTCCTTCTGGACGCGCTGGATTCTGATTGGACTCTCCCGCGACATTGAATTCGATCTCCGCAATGACCTTCTGGATCGGCTACTGCAAATGGAGCCCGAATTTTACGTGCGCAATCGCACCGGTGAGCTGATGTCGCGCGCTACCAACGATCTGAACGCCGTGCGCATGGTCCTGGGTCCGGGAATCATGTACAGCTCCCAGACGCTAGTTACCATGGTGCTCGCGGTGGTCTTGATGTTCCTCCTCTCGCCGGCGCTCAGCCTTTGGGTGCTGATTCCCGTGCCCATAGTCGTCGTGGCCGTGCGTTATTTCGGCAGGACCATCCATTCGCTGTACGAAGTCATTCAAGCCGCCCTTGCCACGCTTTCCGCCAAAGCGCAGGAAAATCTGGCCGGCGTGCGCGTCATTCGAGCCTACGCCCAGGAAGATGCGGAGATGCGCGCCTTTGACGCGCCGAATCGCGAATACGTAACGCGCAATCTCAAGCTGATCGCCACTTGGAGCTTGTTCATGCCGGCGTTGACGGCGCTCATCGGCATGTCCTTCGTCCTGGTGATGTGGTTCGGCGGCCGGCAGGTGATTTTCGAGCAGATCTCACTGGGCGAGTTGGTGGCTTTTTACACCTTTATGGTTCAGTTGGTCTTCCCTTTACACCTTTATGGTTCAGTTGGTCTTCCCCATGGTCGCACTCGGTTTTGTCACAAATATCTTTCAACGCGGCGCCGCTTCCATGGGGCGGCTCAATTACATTTTGGACGCCAAGCCTTCCATCAATGATTCCGCCGTGCCGCCGCGCGCCAGGGAACGAGAAACGCCCATGCGAGGGGAGATTGAATTTCGACATCTCGATTTCACCTATCCCACCGGACGCGAGGCAGTTTCAGCCAAGGAAAATGGCAGACCGGCCGGCACGCCTGTGCTGCATGACATAAACCTGCGCGTCCCCGCCGGTTCGACTTTGGCGATTGTCGGCCCTACCGGAAGCGGCAAGAGCACCTTGGCCGCGTTGGTCGCCAGGCTCTGGGAAGCGCCGCGCGGCACCTTGCTGATCGACGGTCGCCCCATTCAGGAATGGCCTTTGGCCGCCCTGCGCCGCTCCATTGGGTTCGTGCCGCAGGACACTTATCTCTTCAGCGAACCACTGCGCGAGAACATTGCTTTCGGAATGGAAGACTGTACCGATGAAAACGTCTACAAGGCTGCTGAAACGGCCAGCATAGCCTCGGAAATTGCGGGCTTCCCCAGGGGATATGCCACCTTGGTCGGCGAAAGAGGAATCACACTTTCCGGCGGCCAAAAGCAGCGAACGGCTCTGGCCCGGGCTCTGGTGCGCGACCCGCGAGTCCTGATCCTCGACGACGCTCTCTCCAGCGTGGACACGGATACCGAGGAACGCATCCTCGGCGGACTTAGAGAATTGATGAAGCAGCGGACCACGCTGCTGATCTCCCATCGTGTTTCCACGGTCCGCAATGCCGATCAGATTATTGTTCTGCGCGATGGCCGCATCGTGGAACGCGGCACGCATGAAGAACTCCTGGCCCACGGGGGCTATTACGAAGAGCTATACGAGAAGCAATTGCTCGAAGAAGAGCTTGAACGGGCATGAGTGACTTCAGAGAAGAAGAAGCCCTAGGCAAGGTTTACGACTCGCACTTGGCGAGGCGCCTCTTCCGTTATTTGCGCCCGTACCGCGGCTGGGTCATCATCGCCGCTCTGCTGACGTTGCCAGTCGCGCCGCTCGCAGCCCTCGGTCCCAAGCTCTTCGAGATAGCCGTTGATCGCTATTTCGTTCCTTCCCTGCATGACCAGATCACACGAGCCGCGGCGGTGCACGGGCTGGGCTGGGTTTCGCTGCTGTATCTGGCTACCTTAGCCCTCGGCTTTGCTTTCATGTATTTCCAGGTGCGCGTCATGCAGAAGGTCGGCCAGGACACCATGTATGACCTGCGCAGAGAAATTTTCCAGCACCTGCAGCGCCTGCCGATAAGCTTTTACGACCGCAGCCCCGTGGGCCGTCTGGTCACGCGCGTAACCACGGATGTGGACGCCTTGAATGACCTTTTTGCCACCGGAATTGCGGCCATGGTGAATGACGCCCTTCTGCTCGTGCTCTTCATCTTCATCATGCTGGAGATGAACTGGAAATTGGCGCTGGCCACTTTCGCAGTGCTGCCGCTGCTTTTTCTGTGCACCTGGATCTTCCGCGACAAAGTTCGCGACGCCAACCGCCGCATCCGCACCGCCATTGCGCGCATCAATGCATTTTTGCAGGAGCACATCAGCGGCATGAGCGTGGTCCAGTTGTTCAATCGAGAGCGCAAGGCGCGCGCCCAGTTTGCCGAGCTCAATCGCATCCACATGGAAGCTTACAAAGACGCCATTCTGGCCTTCGCCCTTTTCTATCCCGGCGTCGAGTTCCTCGGAGTGGTCGCGATTATCGTCGTCTTCTGGTACGGAGGCTTGCGGTCGCTGGCCGGAGTCGTCTCCGTAGGCGTCCTGATCGCGTTCATGCAATATGCGCAGCGATTCTTTCAACCGATCCAGGATCTGAGCGAAAAATTCAATATCCTGCAATCCGCCATGGCTGCCTCCGAGCGCATTTTTAAGTTGCTTGACGAACCCGTTCCTACCATGGCCTCCGCCGGCCTCCGGCTCTCCGCAGTGCGAGGCGAAATCGAATTCCGCAACGTGTGGTTCGCCTATCACGGAGGCGCCCATCCGAAGGAAGACGATTGGGTGCTCCGAGATGTTTCCTTCCGCGTTCGCCCTGGGGAAACAATGGCTATTGTCGGCCACACCGGCGCAGGCAAAACCACCACAATTCAACTGCTGCTCCGCTTCTATGATATTCAGCGCGGCCAGATTCTTCTCGACGGTACGGACATTCGCGAACTCAGCGTGCAGGACTTGCGGCGCCAGTTTGGAATCGTGCTGCAGGATCCTTTCCTGTTCACAGGCACGCTGGAATCGAACGTTCGCTTGGGCACCGCGAGCGTGAGCCGCAAAGCGGCGGAATCCGCGCTCCGCGAAGTCGGCTTGGGGCCGTTTCTCGATTCCCTGCCGCAAGGACTAGACACCATGGTGAGCGAGCGCGGCTCGACTTTTTCCGTCGGCCAGCGGCAGTTGGTGAGCTTCGCGCGCGCGCTGGCGCATAATCCACGCTTTCTGATCCTTGACGAAGCCACCTCCAGCGTGGATACACGCACCGAGATGATGATCCGCGAGGCTCTGGACCGGCTGCTTACCGGCCGCACCTCCATTGCCATCGCGCATCGCTTGAGCACCATCCAGAATGCCGATCGAATCCTCGTCTTCCACAAGGGGCGCCTGCGCGAACAGGGCACGCATCAGGAGTTGCTGCTGCAACGAGGCATCTACTACCGCCTCTATCAACTTCAGTACAAGGATCAAGAACTGCGCTTCCCCGTTGCTCCGGCCGGCTCCGCGGGCGCTCCGCTCCCTGCCGATGATTAGCGTAAACATGCGCAAGCCTGCCTGAATGGCCCGGATTGCCGTGTTGATCTCCGCCGGCGAGGCTTCCGGCGATATGTATGCCGCGCGGCTAGCGTTGGCGCTGCGCCAGCGGGTCGACGTCGAGCTGTTTGGGATGGGTGGTCCCAGGATGCGTGAGGCCGGCGTCGATACAGTCGTTGACGCTGCGGATGTCGGCGTGCTTGGCGTCGTGGAAATCGTGCGCAAGCTGCCGGCGCTTCGTCGAGCGTGGAGACGCCTAATCTCCGAAATCGACCGGCGGAGTCCGGCGCTTGCGATCCTAACCGATTTCCCCGCATTTCACTTGCGCCTCTCTCGTATCCTCCGCCGCAAGCACGTGCGCAACGTCTATTTCGTTTGTCCGCAATTCTGGGCCTGGCGGCCCTGGCGAGTGCGGCTGGTGAAACGACGCTTTGTCCGGGGCCTGTGCATTTTCCCATTCGAGGAGGATTTCTACAGAAAGGCCGGTGTGCAAACGGACTGGATCGGACATCCACTTGTGGATTCCGTCGGAGCTTCGCTCACGCGCGAATCCTTCGCGCTGCGGTATGGGCTGAATCCCAGGCTTCCAATCGTGGCCGTGCTGCCGGGTAGCCGTCCGAGCGAATTGGCTCATCACATGCCACAGTTGATGGCGGCAATTGCGCAAATGAATTCCGCGGGCCAACAGCAATTCGTGTTCGCCGCTGCGCCAGGACTCACGCAGGCTCAGCTGAAAACGCATATGGGCTCGCTTGCGTCCACCATCCCCATCGTAGAAAACGCGACATACGAATTGCTTGGAGCCGCCGAGCTAGCCATCGTTTCCAGCGGCACGGCGACCATCGAGGCGGCACTGCTCGGTGTGCCCATGGTGGTTGTTTACCGGGTCGCGCCCTTCACCGCATGGGTCGTTCGGCACCTCGTGCATACGCGCCTTTTCGCCATGGTCAACATACTCGCGGGCAAAGAGATCGTGCCCGAACTGATCCAAAATGCTTTCACTCCCGAACGAGTGGTGCGCCAGACGGAAGGGCTCCTGGCTTCAGCGGAGGCTCGCGAAAAGATGCGCCGAGAACTCGCCGCAGTCCGCGAGAAGCTCGGCCCACCCGGCGCCATAGAACGCGCTGCCGACGTCATCGCGGAGATGATCCGAAACCAGGGCGTAAGCACTCTTCGCTAGAGCCAGGGCAACTCGGGAAGCCATTTTTGCTATCCTAGACATATCGCTCCGGACACGAGAGTGCCGGGACGAGGCATAGAAAAATGACTCCAAACCGGCTTTTCGGATGCAATGTCCGCAGTCAGCTGAGTGCGCTCTCGGCTTGCCTGCTCCTTGCGGCGTGCGCAGCGTTCGGGCAAGTAGAGGCGCCGGTGCGGCCCCCTGCAGTAACGACGCAAGCGCCCCAGAAGACGGGATTCCGCGCTGCCTCTTACGAGGTTTTCGCCTCGCTTGCCCCGGAAAACCAGATGCTTACGGCGCGCGCAATCGTGGAATTTGAAGCGCAAACACCCTCCCGCACGGTCGAATGCGAACTGCACCCAAATCTGAGCCTTACCGACGTCCGCGACGCCTCCGGGAGAATTCTTCAAATTTACCGTGGCGGGCAGAATGGACTGGATGTAGACGTCTCCTTGCCCGATGTGGTCCCCACCGGCCAAAGAACGAAACTGACATTTGAATACCGCGGCGTTCTGGCCAATGAGGAGAACAGCCCCATTCCTGGCGTTCGGCTGGCGTCCATTGGAAAAGACGGCGTCTATCTTTTGCTGCCCGCTCGCTGGTTCCCCCTGACCGGCTACCCATCGAACCGCTTCACTGGCGTCTTCCACATTGAAGTGCCGCAAAATTTCGCGGTAGTTGGCACAGGAATCAGCGAGGCTCCCGCACCCGCAAGTGCAGCTTCGGCGGCACCGGCACCGATGCTCGGCAATCGAAATCCGGAAGGAGGTAATCGAAATACCGATACCGGAGTTCCGCGGCTGGCGCGCCGCAATGCGGATGGCAGCCGTCCCGATAACAGTCCCCCAGTGGTGCCGCTGTCCAACGCCCCTGTCTCTAACGCTCCTACGAGCACAACTTCCAGCACAGGCCCGCGGATTACCTACACCTTCCGCGTGGATCAGCCCGAAGCTGCGGGCACGTTTGTCGCGGGCGCCTTGCAGCTTTTCCCCATACAAGCCGAAGGCTTAAATATTTCCGTTTACCTGCCTCCCAGCGCCGCAAGTTCGGCGCAGGAATACGGCGGCGCGGTTGCGCGCATCGTGAATGCCCTTTCCGATCAGTTTGGTCCTCTGCCCAAGCCCAATTTGGCAATCGCACAGATTCCCGACGGCACGCTGCCCGCTTATGCCGCGCCCGGTCTGCTGCTGCTGAGCCAGCGCCAATGGGGGCCGGCGGCTAACTCGCGGCAACTGGCCAATCTCGTGGCCGCCCAATGGTGGGGGAATCAGGTGATGGCCGCATCTCCCTCCGACGTCTGGCTGACGGACGGACTGGCGCGATATTCCGAAGCGCTGTACGTGGAGCAAACCGCCAGCCGAGACGGAATGAACAAGGCGCTCAACGATTTTGCCATCGGCGCCCTGATGTATGACGATAGCGCGCCAATTGCCGAGGCCGGGCGCCTCACGCCCTTTACTCCGAAGTACACCTCCGTGGTCGTGAACAAGGGCGCCATGGTCTTTCACATGCTTCGAGAGCAGATCGGGGATTCGGCTTTTTCCTCTCTCCTGCGCGATTACTACAAGCAGTTCTCCGGCAAAGCAGCTTCTGTGACCGATTTCGAGAAGATGGCGCAGGATCACGTCGCACAAGCGCCGGCCAAGCCCAGCAACTTTGCTCTAGGGAACGCAGCGCCTTCCGCCAGCACTCCCGCCTCCGCGCCGGCCGAAGCGGAGCAGGCCACACCGGCCAAAGTGCAGTCGTTTTTCGCGCAGTGGATCAATTCCACGGGGATACCCGAATTCAACATTACGTATACCGTCCTTCGCACGAAGAGCGGCTTCCGCATCGACGGCAGGGTGAAACAGAACCTCGATTTTTTCCGCATGCCGGTGGAGATTGAGGTACAAACCGAAGGCAATCCCGAATTCAAGACCATTGAAGTCAGCGGCACCGATTCCCCTTTCAGCACGGAAGTTTTCGGCCGGCCCAAACCGGGCGGCATCACGCTCGATCCTCACAACGCCATCCTGAAATCCAATGTGCAACTTCGGGTGCGCGCCATCATCGCTCGTGGCGAAGCGCTCGCGGAACAAGGGCGCTATTACGACGCCATCCAACAGTACCAGCAGGCGCTCGATCAGCAAAAAGACAATGCGCTGGCGGAATTTCGCATGGGCGAGGCTTTCTTTTATCAGAAGAACTACTCCGCCGCGGCGAACTCATTTCGAGACTCCCTCGACGGGAACATCGATCCCAGTTTCAAATGGGTCGAGGTGTGGGCTCACATTTATTTAGGGAAGGTTTACGATATTGCAGGTGATCGCGCGCGTGCCGTCAACGAGTACAGCAAAGCGCAACAAACCAATGATGACACCGGCGGCGCCCAAAACGAAGCCAAGAAGTACTTGGCCCAACCCTACAAAGAAGGCGCCTAAACCCCGACATAGCTCTGCATTCTCCGCGGGCCTAGAGACCCGCCAAGCCTGTAAGATGCGGCTGCGCAACGCCTTTGTGCTGGATAAAGATCTGAAATGTTTCGCCCATTCCTTCCGGGTGGATCAAGGATTTCAGCAATAGACGAGCACGGATGCGCTCAACTTCGTTCGCCCCATCGTCGTAAAGATCGCCGAACTCGTTGCCGCGGCCGAGCGCAACCAGAAAGGCCATCTGCGAAACGCATCCTGTGCGCGTGAGTCCCGCGAGGCGGCCCCACATATCGAGTGCGGTAAAGTTCACGTGCGCGGTCAAATCCTGCTCTCCCGGACACTCCAAAAAATCTTCCGTGGCGCGATGCCCTGAATAGGCCAAAAGAGTCCCGCGCATGTGGCGCGCATTGTAAAGCTCGGCAGCTTCGTGGCCGTAATCCACCGTCAGCACAAAACCGCGCCCAAGCCGCCGGCCCGCTTCCTTAATCCATTCGCACGCGTCAAGATTTACCTCGGCCTGCTGGCCCTCCCGCAGAGTAATCCGCTGCTCCTGAAAATATGTTTCGATCTCGGCGGAGGTAAGCGGGCCGCGTACTTCGGTGAAGCTTTCGCCATTATGGCCGACGTAGATTTCACGCAGGGCGCCATGCTCGAAGAGAACACGATGCACGGGAAACGCATCGAGCAATTCATTTGAGAAGATGCATCCGGCAGGAATATCGCACGGCAATGCGCCGCAGGACATGGCCGCACCCTTTTCTAGATGAGTTCGCAGCATTTCGCGGTGCCGTTCGCGCCGCGCCTCGGATTGCTCCACGGTGAGGTAACGGACGGAGCCATAAAATTTGGGCAGTTCTCGCGCCGCGAAATCGAGTATTTGCCCGCCCAAACGCCCTGTGCCCGCACCGGCTTCGGCAGCATAGAATTCTCGCGGGCGGCCAAGCACGTCCCACATCTCCGCGAGCTGCCGGGCCAATAACCGGCCAAAAATAGGGTGGACATCTACGCTGGTGTAGAAATCGGCGAAGCGCCGGCCTTCCATCTTGGCGTAATAGCCAAACTGCGGATGGTAGAGGCACTCGCGCATGTACTGGGCGAAAGAGATCGGCCCCGTTGCGCGAATGCGGTCAGCGAGCGCTTGAGCAAGAGGCGTGGTTAGCGCGGCCTTCACGCTTTTTTATCTCCGGAAGCATTTCAAGAGGTCTTTCTTAAGGACGCCTTCTCAAGCGTCCCTCCTCTGCGGATTGCGAATAAACATTTCGACGACGTAGTCGTGCAGGCAATCATAAAGCTGGCGCTGAAACGACCAGGGAAATTGCGAATGCTCGACCTCTCGCGGCTGAAGCAAAAATTGATAGGTGTGCACCTCGATGCCCGCGGGCTTGAAACGAATCATGACTTCGATTCCGCCGGAAGCAGCGCGCGCGTCGAAATCAAAGAGCGGATGCTCGTAACGGCCCAGTTCCCTTTTCACCTTCTCCAGGAGTTCTTCGGCGGAAACCGGCTGCGCGCGGAACGAAGAGGGAGTCTTGCCACTCACCGCGAAGCTCCCGGGCGGCTGCCAGTTTCCAGATCGCCTCGTTCTTCCATTTCCCGCAGGGCCTTTTCAAACGCGGATAGCGATGTCTTATCAAAGAGCACGAAGCAGATTTTTTCCAATGAAGTAGAGCGCTTCAGGTGTTCCGCGGCTTCGTGCAGCATAATGGCCGCGCATTCGGAGAGAGGAAAACCGCCGATGCCGGTGCCGATGGCTGGAAACGCAATAGTACGAAGTCCCTTCTCGGCGGCGATGCGCAAGGAATGCGCCGTGGAAGCGCGCAAGGCATGGCCGGTGGTCAAGCCGCCAAGCTGCATGCTCGCGGCATGAATGATGTGCCGCGCCTTCAGCTTTCCCGCCGAGGTGATGGCTGCGCCACCCACGGGGATAGTTCCGATCGCGTCACATTCCCGCTGCACGGCCTCTCCGGCCTTGCGGCGAATCACGCCGGCCAGGCCACCGCCGAGCCTGAGATCATTATTCGCAGCGTTCACGATGGCGTCGGCGTCGATTTCGGTCAGGTCGCCCTGCTGCAAGATGATTTTTTCCGCGATACTCATGGCTCACATGATCATATCAGAGCTAGATTTTGGTCCTCGGAGCACTTCATTTTGTGATTCAGCAGCCAGGAATCACCGGGGCGCCGGTGCTTGCGAGCGCATTCGACCGGACGCGATCGCCGGTTTCGAGCAGGCCCAGCGCGGCGCGGCGGGCGGCTTGCTGCGCTTCAGGCACGGTGGCCAACTCTGCCAGCACGGCGCAGCCGGAGCGGTGGTGGCGGTCTTCGTCGGGATTGATGACGTTGCGATAGAGAGCGGCCAATTCGCGCTGCCCGATGCGGTCGAGGAAAGCGAGAAACTGCACGTTTCTGCGCCCGCCCATGGCTTCGCGCGCCACAAGCGCGGCGGCAATGCGTTCGGGTGTAGTCGTGAGCTTGCGCAGATAATTCAGCACCGGGCTGGGCGGCTCGAGCGGACGAAAGCCGTCAAGCGAAATGCCCATAGCGCGGGCTTTCTCCTCGATCAGCTGATAATGCCGGGCCTCGTCGCCGGCATGGCGGGCCAGCGCCAGCTTGGCAGGGAGCTCCTGCGTCGTGGACACCCACTCAGCGGCAATTTCCGCCGCTTCGATTTCGTTCTTGAGGGCCATCTTGACGAGAGCGGCGAGAAGCTCGCCTTTGGGAATGCCCGAGGAAATCGGCGGTTCATCGATTTTGGCGAGGATCGCTTCGTTTTCGGCCTTCAGCTTGTTGACGAATTCATTTCCGTCCATAGTGTGCCTCCCGCAAGGAGACATCCTATCGCACTGGACGGGAATCGTCTTGCACGGGGAGAGAATTCCCCGAGGCTCCCTCCCCTGCTTCGGCCGGGTTGTGATTAAGTTCTCAGAGCCCCTCGCTCATCCGCCCAAGGCGGAGTCGCTTGGGACCATCCTGTCGGATGGGGACTTATTGGTTGGGGCGATAGACGATGGGCTTGGGCCCTTCGACGATTTTGAAATCGGCCGGCACGGTAAATAACGAACCATCCGGTTCGGTTCGCGTGATATCTGTAAGCTGAAAGATTTGCTCGCCCATTCGCGGATCGCTTCTCTTGCTATACACGATCGTCTTGAGATCGGGCGAGGTCCAAACCTCGGTGATAACGGTAATGGGCTTCTCGTTGCCGATTTGGCCTGCGGGGATGGTTCGGGTCGTGCGCACTCCAGTTACGAAGAGGCCTTCCATCGTCTGCGAGCCGAGGTCCTCCTTGCTCACCTGACCCTGCTCGGCCCTCGCCAATACCTTCCCCTGGGCCATCGGGGGCAAGGGGGGCGGCAATTGACCGGAAGCAGTCGCCTCGCCACCCGTTGCTATAAAGAACATATTCGAGCCATCCGGGGCGGTGCCTGGCGGGGGCGGAGGCATCGGCGGCATCTTGTGCGCGGTCTTGTCGGTCAAGTTCAAAGTGTAGGAAGTCTGCGCTACGGGATCGTGGATAAAGACAAGATGGGGCGCATTGGCGGCGGACAGATTGCCGATGGCCGGCAGGCTCGTATCCTGGCGCGTGCGGCCCTGCGAATCGCGCGCAATGGTGCCGGTGCTATCGTGGACGATGCGATTCCCGTCCGCGAGCATCTGGACGGACTGATTGGTGATGGTGGCGGAATAGGGTGCCCCCGGCACCGGACCGCCGGAACTGCCTCCGAATCCTCCTACCCTAATCGTAATGGAACCGGGACCGGCATCCGTAACGGGGCCGGGACTGCCATTTTGAGATACCCAAACTCCACGGCCCGCTTGGGCGAATGCGCAGGAAGAAGCCGCGAGAATGAAGATGCAGACGCGTTTCATGGTTATGGGTTTCATGGCCGAGTGGATCTCCTTTCAAATTCAGTGAGTTGCGGCCGCAGGAGAATCTGTTGAGCCGAACCATCGGGAGCAATGGTGACATCCGCAGTGAAACCGACGTCATCAGGGACCGCTCCCGGAGGAAAGACGGCGTCAGCGGGGATAGCGATCTCCACTGCAGGCTCGGCCGGGAACCAGTGAGTCTCCTGGCTCGGCGGCCGCGAATCGGCATGCCTGATTTGCGCCCCGTTCTCACTCTCGAGCCGAGGGAGCGGCCTGATCGGAGCAGGCGCGGAGTCCGTGGCCTGGGGGGCCCTTGCTGTCTGGATCGGCTGGGAAGCATTGGCGGCGTTTGTTAGTTCCGCTGGCGCGCGGACCGGCGATAGGTGAACGCGGGCGCGTGCCGCGAGGAGGAATAGCGCCGCCATAGCGGCAGCGGTCAGTGCCGCCGCTTCCCAGAACGTAAGCATCCGGCGCGGCAACTTACGCGGAGGACTTGAAGCCATGACGGCTTGGCAATAAGCATCACCATATTCTTCCAACGCGCCACTCACCTGTCGATACGCTTCGACCCGGTCACGGCATTGCGAGCAAAGTTGGAGATGCCGCTCCACACTGGCGGCATCGTCCGCGGAAAGCTCTTGGTCGAGCCAAGCCATCAATTTCGCTGAAAAGTCACACATTGCATTTCTCCGCTAATTTCCTGATCGCGCGCTCCACCGTATCGCCCACGGTCGAGGTTGAAAGGCCCAGGACTTCGCCGATTTCGCGATAACGCAATCCCCCGGCGCGCAGCAGGAGGCAATCACGTTCGGAATCGGTCAGCAGGCGGATTGCTTTTCGCAGCCTGCGGAATCTTTCTTTGTGGAGCACGACCTGCTCGGGCGTGGCTTTCTCCGAAGCCGAATTCAGGCCGTCTTCCAGCGGTGCAGCAAACCGGCGGTCATAACGATTCTGGCGATTCCTGGCCGCGTTATGGGCCACGCGAAAGAGCCAACTGCGGATGTTTTCCTGCGACCCGCCGGAAGCCAGGTGCCGGTGCAAACTCAAGAACGCGTCCTGGACGACGTCCTGCGCTTCATCGCCCGACAGGCCGAGACAGACCAGATACCGAAGCAGAGGCTTGCGCAGTTCACGATACAGCGTGGTGGCCTCGCAGCCGGTTGCCAGAGGCGAGAGCGGCAGAGCCAACCGTACGGAGTCGCCACTCATAAGGTCTTCTTGATCGGGCCTCTATTTATAGAACAGGTGAGAGCCCCAATTTTCCGGCCCGGCGGATATTGGAGACGCCAAGATTCGCACGGAAACTCAGGCCCCCTGAAACCGAGGCGAACGCTTCTGAAGAAAGGCCTCCAGGCCTTCGAGGCAATCCTGCGAGCGAAAGCAGGTCACCTGCCAGCGAATTTCCTCATCGAGCGCCCTTTCGAGCTGCTCGCGGTCATCCAGATAGAGCGTCTGCCTG
>WNGK01002141.1_pt1 | contig 21410 bp, 21 predicted proteins | sample 5400601 | NCBI WGS metagenome assembly WNGK01 (sample SAMN13153376, study PRJNA577476) | soil metagenome | isolation source: 60 cm soil or saprolite under Garry oak tree replicate 1 | place: USA:California | collected 2016-06-15
CACACACAGCTTAAGGGCGGCCAGGTATTCAGCAATCCAGCAACCAATAAGCCGTGGGCCGACATTCAGATGCAGTGGGAAATCTGGAACCTCTCACTGCGTCGGTGCAAGCTGCGCTATCGAGTGCCATACCAGACACGCCACACCTATGCCACGCTTGCGCTACATCTCGCCGGAGCGCGCCCCGGATACGTCGCAAGGCAACTCGGGCACGCCAATACCGGCATGCTGTTTAAGGTCTACTCGAAGTGGATCGACGGGGCGGACAATCAGCGCGAACGTGCGAAGCTCGACGCCGCATTTGTGCACGATTTGTGCACAGCACGGCGGGACGATTCAACAACTGCTTGATACAGCGAATCAATTCTGGCGGAGAGAGAGGGATTCGAACCCTCGATACAGGTTTTGGCCCGTATGCTCCCTTAGCAGGGGAGTGCCTTCGACCACTCGGCCATCTCTCCGATTCCTGTGCAACGGTCGCTATTCACGCGCGTTGCTGGCAAACGCGCGATTTTACCCGCCTGCGTGGCGACCGGTCAAAGCGGGCGGCCACATGAAATCCGTGAGTTACGCCTTCACGCCGACTGCGGCGCCTGTTCCAGCTCGAATACGCGATGCAGTTGTCGCACCGCAAGCTCGAGGTACTTCTCGTCGATCACCACCGAGGTCTTGATCTCAGAGGTCGAGATCATCTGGATGTTGATGCCTTCGTCGGCAAGCGCCTTGAACATCCGGGCCGCGATGCCGGCGTGCGAGCGCATGCCGATGCCCACCAGCGATACCTTGCAGATCTTGTTGTCACCGATGATTTCGCGGGCGGCGAAACCCTTGCCGTCATTGCGCGTGAGCAGCGCCAGCGTCTTCTGATAGTCGCTGCGATTCACCGTGAAGGAAAAGTCGGTGTGACCGGACGCACCGATGTTCTGCACGATCATGTCGATGTCGATGTTCGCCTCTGCCACTGGCCCCAGGATCGCGTAGGCGACGCCGGGCCGGTCCTCGACGCCCATGAGCGTGATCTTGGCTTCGTCACGGGTGAACGCGATGCCGGAAATGATCGCCTGTTCCATGGTTTCGTCTTCCTCGTAGGTAATCAGCGTGCCGGTCGCCGTGCTCTCCGGGTCGTCGAACGAAGAGAGCACGCGCAGCTTGATCTTGTACTTGCCGGCGAATTCGACCGAGCGGATCTGCAGCACCTTGGAGCCGAGGCTCGCCATCTCGAGCATTTCCTCGAAGGTGATGCGGTCGAGCCGCCGCGCCTCGGGCACGATACGCGGATCGGTCGTGTAGACGCCGTCGACGTCGGTGTAGATCTGGCACTCGTCGGCTTCGAGCGCGGCGGCCAGCGCGACGCCCGACGTGTCGGACCCGCCGCGGCCGAGCGTAGTGATGTTCCCATCGGCATCCACGCCCTGGAATCCGGCGACGATCACCACCGTTCCTGCGGCGAGATCCTTGCGCAGCGGCTCGACGTCGATGTCGAGGATGCGCGCCCTGGTGAACGAGCTGTCGGTCAACACCCGCACTTGCCCGCCCGTATAGCTCTTCGCCTTGAGCCCCAGCTCGTGCAAGGCGATGGCCAACAGGCCGATCGTGACCTGCTCCCCGGTCGCAGCGATCACGTCCAGCTCGCGTGGATCGGGATTGGGCGAGATGTCCTTCGCCAGCGCGAGCAGGCGGTTCGTTTCGCCGCTCATCGCGGAAACGACGACGACCAGCTGATGGCCCTCGCGATGGTAGCGGGCGACCCGGCGCGCGACGCTCTTGATCCGGTCGACGCCGCCGACCGAGGTCCCGCCGTATTTCTGAACGATCACCGCCATGTTCACCCGCTCCGATCGAGCTTCACAGCGCGCGGAACGCGATGGTCGCGTTGGTGCCGCCGAAACCGAAGGAGTTCGAGAGCGCCGCGCGGATGGGCATCTTGCGCGCGGTGTTGGCAACGAAGTCGAGGTCGCAGCGTGGATCCTGCTTGAACAGGTTCACGGTTGGCGGCGCGACCTGGTCGCGCAATGCGAGTACGGTGAACACCGCCTCGATGGCCGCTGCTGCGCCGAGCAGATGGCCGGTCATCGACTTGGTCGAGGACACCGCGAGCTTCGCAGCATGGTCGCCGAAGCAGCGCTTCATCGCGAGGCACTCGGCCAGGTCGCCGAGCGGCGTCGAGGTGCCATGGGCGTTGATGTACTCGATGTCGGTCGTGTTGAGGCCGGCGTTCTTCAGCGCATTGGTCATGGCGCGCGCCGCCCCCGCCCCGTCCTCGGGCGGCGCGGTGATGTGATGCGCGTCGGCGGACATGCCATAGCCCGCGATCTCGCAGTAGATGCGCGCACCGCGCGCCTTGGCGTGCTCCAGCTCCTCGAGCACGAGCACGCCCGCGCCCTCGCCCAGGACGAACCCGTCCCGGTCGACGTCCCACGGACGGCTGGCGGTCGCCGGGTCGTCGTTACGCATGGACAGCGCCCGGGCGGCGCAGAAGCCGCCGACCCCGAGCGGGCTGATCGTGGCCTCGGCACCTCCCGCGACCATCGCGTCGGCGTCGCCATACTCGATCAGCCGCGCGGCTTCGCCGATGCTGTGGTTGGCTGTCGAGCACGCCGTGACGGTCGCAAGGTTCGGGCCCTTGTAGCCGTACTGAATCGATACCAGGCCCGAGATCATGTTGATGATCGAGCCCGGAACGAAGAACGGCGAGATCTTGCGCGGACCGCCCTCGAAATAGGCCTTCGCGGTCTCCTCGATCATCGGCAAGCCACCGATGCCCGAGCCGATGCACACACCGAAGCGCTCCAGATCGCCGGCGTAACCTTCGAGTCCAGCATCCTTGACCGCTTCCATTGTCGCCACCAGCCCGAAATGGATGAACGTGTCGTAGCGGCGCGCCTCCTTGCCCGACAGATATTTGGTGACGTCGAAGTCCTTTACTTCGCCCGCGATCCGCGACGTGAACGCCGCGGCGTCGAAGCGCGTGATGGCGGCGATCCCCGAGCGCCCGGCGAGGATGTTCTCCCACGCCGCGGCGAGCCCGATTCCGACCGGCGAGACGATCCCCATTCCGGTGACGACAACGCGGCGTTTGGGCATGGCGATTTCGGCGATATTGCGAACCAGAGCGCGCGGCGCGGCCGCGCGGCGAACTCGCGAAGCAGCGGGCCGGGCAGCGCGCGACCCCGCGGCGTTGTTACTTCTTCAGATGCGAATTGATGTAGTCGACGGCCTGCTGCACGGTCGTGATCTTCTCCGCCTCTTCGTCGGGGATCTCGGTCTCGAATTCCTCTTCGAGTGCCATGACGAGCTCGACCGTATCCAGCGAGTCAGCGCCGAGGTCGTCGACAAAAGACGACTCGTTCTTGATTTCGGCCTCGTTCACGCCCAGTTGTTCGGCGACGATTTTCTTGACTCGTTGTTCCACGTTTTCCATGCGTCTCCTCCCCTATGGGGTCCCAAGCGTTGCAAACCGCTGATTTTACCAGATCACGCCATGTACAACCCGCCGTTGACATGCAGCGTGGCGCCGGTGATGTAGCCCGCCTCGCGCGAGGCCAAGAACGCGACCGCATGGGCGACGTCTTCGGGTAGTCCCAGCCGTCCCAGCGGTATGCGCTCGATCAGCTTCTGGCGCTGCGCGTCGGTGAGCGAGCGCGTCATGTCGGTGTCGATGAAGCCCGGGGCTACACAGTTGACAGTGATGTTACGGCTGCCGATTTCCTGGGCGAGCGACTTGCTGAAACCGATCAGCGCCGCCTTCGCCGCAGCGTAATTCACCTGCCCGGCGTTCCCGCTCACCCCGACGACCGAACCAATGTTGACGATCCTGCCATGCCGCGCCTTCATCATGCCGCGCAGGACTGCCTTCGACAGCCGGTACACCGAGTTGAGATTGGTGTCCATGATGGCGTCCCACTCGTCGTCCTTCATCCGCAGCAGGAGGTTGTCGCGAGTGATCCCGGCGTTGTTGATCAGGATTGCAACCTCGCCCAAGCGCTCCGCAATGCTCGATATCGCGACTTCGATGCTCGCAGAGTCGGTCACATCGAGCCGTATGCCCTCGCCGCGCGCCCCCGCTTCGTGCAGGTACGCTGAGATCGCCGCCGCGCCGGCGTCGGTGGTCGACGTGCCCACCACGCTGGCGCCTTGGCGCGCCAGCTCGAGCGCAATCGCCTTGCCGATGCCACGGGTGGCGCCGGTGACGAGCGCGATTTGTCCGTCGAGCATCTTCCCTCCTACCGAGACGACCCGTTCGTCCTGACCTTGTCGAAGGACGAGCGATGAATGGGGCGCATGGGCCGTTCGTGGTTCGACGGGCTCACCACGAACGGAAACATCAGCGGCCTTTGCCAATCGCGTCGATTGCCGCAGCGATCGCGTCGGCGTCGTTCAACGGCAGCGCCGTGAGCTCGGGTGCGATCCGCTTGGTGAGGCCAGTCAGCACCTTGCCGGGCCCGCACTCGACGATGTGCGTTACGCCCCGGGCGACGAACCCCTGAATAGTCTCGACCCAGCGCACCGGGTTTGCCGCCTGCGCGGCCAGCGCCGTGCGAATCGCATCCGGCGACGCCGCGACCGACACATCGACATTGTGAATCACCAGGGTGGCGAGCGGCTCGATCGCAAGCTCCGCGAGGCGTGCTGCGAGGCGTTCCGCAGCCGGTTGCATCAGCACGCTGTGGAATGGTGCGCTCACCGGCAGCATGACCGCGCGCTTGGCGCCACGCGCCTTCGCCGCGACTGCTGCGCGGTCGACCGCCTCACGGTGTCCGGCGATGACGATCTGATCGGGCGCGTTGAAATTGACGGGTTCGACCACTTGTCCCTGCGCCGCCTCGCGGCACGCCTCGGTGACACCTGCGGCGTCGAGGCCTATGACCGCCGCCATCGCGCCCACACCCGCGGGAACCGCCTCCTGCATCGCCTGCGCGCGAAAGCGCACCAGCCGAAGCGCGTCGGCGAAGGCGAGCGCGCCCGCCGCGACGAGCGCGGCGTATTCGCCCACGCTATGACCGGCGAGGATATCGGGTGCAGCGCCGCCCGCCGCACGCCAGGCGCGATACACGGCGATATCCGCGGCGAGCATCGCCGGTTGCGTGTTCACGGTCTGATTGAGCGCGTCGTCCGGCCCGCTTTCGACCAGCGCCCAAAGATCCTGCCCAAGCGCCGCGGACGCCTCGGTGAAGGTGTCGCGCACGACGGGAAAGCCATCGTAGCGGCTCATCATGCCCACCGACTGCGATCCCTGGCCCGGAAACACTATTCCCAGTTTCATCGTTCGCTCACCATTTCAACAATACCGATCCCCATGTAAACCCGCCCCCGACGCCGAGCAGCATCACGTGGTGTCCGGGACGAATCCGCCCATCGCGTACGGCGAGGTCGAGCGCCAGCGGAATCGAGGCTGCCGAAGTGTTCGCATGGCGGTCGACGGTCGCGATCATGCGCTCGGGCGGCATGTGCAGCTTTTTCGCGGTTGCATCCATGATGCGGATGTTCGCCTGATGCGGGATCAGCCAGTCGATCGCGGAGGTCTCGAGCCCGTTCGCGGTCAGCGCCTCCTGCGCAACCTCCGCGAGTACCTTCACGGCGAACTTGAACACCGTGTTGCCTTCCATCGTCAGCAACGGTGTGCCGCTCACCCCGCCGTGCGCGACCGTTCCCGGCACTGCGAGAATATCGCGATAGTGTCCGTCGGCGTGCAGATGCACGGACAGGATGCCCGGTTCAGCCGCCGGCGTCAGCACCACCGCTCCGGCGCCGTCGCCAAAGAGCACGCAGGTCCCGCGGTCGTTCCAGTCGAGGATACGGGAATAGATCTCGGCACCGACGACCAGGGCGTTCCTCGCCTGGCCGGCCTTGATCATGAGATCGGCCAGCCCCAGCGCGTAGACGAAGCCGCTGCACACGGCCTGGACGTCGAACGCCGGACCGCTCCTCGTGCCGAGCTTGTCCTGCAGAATGCACGCCGTCGAGGGAAACACCATGTCCGGCGTGGTCGTCGCGACCACGATGAGATCGACGTCGGCCGGCGTGATCTCCGCCGCGGCAAGCGCCTGGCGCGCGGCGTGAAGCGCGAGATCGCTCGTCTGCTCGCCGGGCGCCGCGATGTGCCGCTGCCGGATGCCGGTTCGGGTGCGAATCCATTCGTCGCTCGTATCGACGCGCTTGGCAAGCTCGTCGTTGGTGAGGATCTGTGCCGGGAGATAGCTGCCGGTGCCCGCGATCCGACTATGCATCGCCGGAACCCGCCGCGGCCGCAGCGGCCTGCGTTGCCGCTGCCGGCGTCACCGGGAGCCGTTGCGCGATGCGCTCGAGCACGCCGTGCGTCACCTCGGTGTACGCCTTTCTGAGCGCGTGCCGGAACGCCAGCGGGTCGGCCGAGCCGTGGCTCTTGATCACCACGCCCTTGAGGCCGATGAGCGTCGCTCCATTGTAACGGCGCGGATCGACGCGGCGCTTGAAGGCGTTGATCGCTGGAAGGGCGACCAGCGCCAGACTTCTTCGCAGCGTGTTGCGCGTGAACTCCTCGCGCAAATAGTCTGCGAGCATCAGGGCGAGTCCTTCCGAGGTCTTGAGCGCCACGTTGCCTACGAAGCCGTCGCAGACGATGACGTCGGTGGTCCCCTTGTAGATGTCGGTGCCCTCGATGTTGCCGTAGAAGTTCAAGCCCGACGCCTTGAGGAGCTCCGCAGCCTCCTTGACCACATCGTTGCCCTTGATCTCCTCCTCGCCGATGTTGAGCAGGCCTACGGTCGGGCGCTCGATTCCCTCCACCGCGGAAACCAGTGCGCTGCCCATGATCGCGAACTGCAACAGTTGATCGGGCGTGCAATCGACGTTGGCGCCGAGATCGAGCGCCATGGTCACGCCCCGGCGCGTGGGCAACTGCGAAGCGATTGCCGGACGGTCGATGCCGGGAAGGGTCTTGAGCACGAAGCGGGAGATCGCCATCAGTGCTCCGGTGTTGCCGGCCGACACGCAGGCTTGTGCGACACCATCCTTGACCAGGTTGACCGCGACCCGCATCGACGAATCTTTCTTGCGTCGCAGGGCATCGGCGGGTGGCTCGTGCATCTCGACCACCTCGCTGGTGGCGTGAATGCTGGTGCGTTCGACGGAGCGCGAGCGGGCCGTATCGAGCACTCGCTGGATGGCGTCTTTGCTGCCGACCAGGATGACTCGCGCGTCGGGCGTCGCCTCGAGGAATCGCAACGATGCCGCAACCGTCACCGGCGGGCCGTGGTCGCCCCCCATCGCGTCGACGGCAATCGTGACCTGCATCGGATCAATGCGAACGCGTCGGTGGCCCAACGCGAAGCGAGTCTGCGTCTGGCTGCCCGGGAGCGGGCTCCTGGTACGCGAGACTCGATGTCAGGCGTCGGCCTTGGTCTTGACGACTTTCTTGCCCCGATAGTAACCGGTCGGGCTGATGTGGTGACGCCGATGCACTTCACCGGTGATCGGTTCGACCGCGAGCGGAGGATTGGTCAGAAAGTCGTGGGCGCGATGCATGTTGCGCTTGGAAGCCGATTTCTTGTTCTGCTGAACAGCCATCTTGGTTCACTCCTTAGAGGTTCCACCGGATCTCTTCTTGAGCGCGGCGAGCCGCGCGAAGGGAGACGGCGTGTTTCGTTCCGGCTCGCCGCCGGATTCGGCCGCTTGCGCCGGCGCCGGACATTGCGCCTCGGGATGCATCGGCGCGAAAGGCAGCGAAAGCAGCAGCTCGTCTTCGATCAACGTCATCGCATCGAGCGGTGCCGAGGCAAGAACCACTTCCCGCTCCTCCGCGTCCAGCTTCGCCAGCTCGGCTTCGTCGCGCGCGAGCAGCAATTCGGACCGTTGCTCGATCGCCGTGTCGAAAGGCTGCAGACAACGCTGACACTCGAGCGGCAGGTTGCCCTGGACCGTCAGCGTCAACGCCGGCCGGCCGAGAGCGTCGTGGCCGCCTTCGATCCGCCACGAAACCATCGCCGCGCCCGCCGCCTGCGCCAGTCGGTCACGCACCCGTGCCCGGCTCGTCATGTCAGCCTCGCCGGCAAGCGCTTCGCCGCGGGCCGCCAGTCTGAACGCGTCGAAACGACCCCGCGCCGAGCCCGAACTTCCGACCGTTGCCCCGCCCCTCGCCATTCGTATCATTTCAGCGCCGTCGACGCGTTCCAACCGAAGGAACGCAGGGCGCCCTGGTTGGCCAATCGCTTCGACGAAGCAAAACGTAGCATAATAGCCAGCTCTGAGTGCTATGTCAAAGAAAACCGTGAAAACAATGACTTCTCACGGAAATCCGCCCCTGATTCTCGCCTCCACATCGCGCCATCGGCAGGCCCTGTTGCGGCGGCTCGGACTCGACTTCGAAGTCGTCGCACCGGGCATCGACGAGGCTCCCCTGCAGGGCGAGCGGCCGGCGGAAACGGCGGTGCGCCTGGCCGAGGCGAAGGCCCGCGCAGTGGCCCGCCGCCATCCCAATGCGCTCATCATCGGCTCCGACCAGGTTGCGGACTTCGCCGGCGACCCCGTCGGTAAGCCGCGAGATCGCGCGCACGCGCTCGAACAGCTGCGCTCGATGCGCGGGCGCACTGTCTTCTTCCATACGGCGGTGGCGCTGCTCAACGCGCGCACGGGCCTTTGCCGCAACGCGCTGGTCGACGTGGCGAGCACCTTTCGCAGCCTCGACGACGCTGCACTCGAAGCGTATCTCGACCGCGAGCAGCCTTTCGACTGCGCGGGATCGGTCAAGTCGGAGTCACTCGGCATCGCCCTGTTCACGCGAATCGCCAGCGACGACCCGACCGCGCTGATCGGCCTGCCTTTGATCCGCCTCACCGATCTGCTCGAGGCCGAGGGCGTGCATCCTCTGCCGGTGGCCGGGTGAGTGCATTGGTGGCGCGCACCTCGGTGCGCCGGCTGGGCCGGTTGTATGTGATCCCGAGCCTCCTCGGTATCGTACCGCCCGCTGCCGTGCTGCCGCAGCGCACGATCGACGTCGCGCGCGGGCTGACGCACTTCGTGGTCGAGACCCCGAAGCTCGCGCGCCAGTTTCTCAAGACGCTCGGGGTGGAGCGCCGGTTGCAGTCGATCGCCATGACCGAGCTCAACGAGCACACCGCTGCGGAGCACGCTGCCGAGCTCCTCGCACCGGCATTGCGTGGGGACGATCTCGGCCTGCTCTCGGACGCGGGCTGTCCCGGCGTCGCGGATCCGGGCGCGCTCCTCGTTGCGGCCGCGCACCGCGCCGGCGTCACGGTGGTTCCCCTGGTCGGGCCTTCGGCGGTGCTGCTGGCGTTGATGGCGGCCGGCATGAATGGACAAGCCTTCGCCTTCCACGGCTACCTGCCGGCGAAGGCGCTCCCTCGGGACGCGGCACTGCGTGCGCTGGACCAGGCCGTCGCCCGCACGGGAGCGACGCAGATGTTCATCGAGACACCCTACCGGAATGACGCGCTCGTCGGCGCGGTACTGTCGGTGTGCCGCCCGACGCTGAAATTCTGTGTCGCTGTCGATCTCACGCTGCCGACCGAACAGGTCGTCAGCCGCCCCATCGCGGCATGGCGCACCGCGCCGAGCGTGGATCTTGTCAAGCGGCCGGCGATTTTTCTCTTAGGCGCGTAGCCCGGTATGAGCCATGCGAATCCCGGGGTTCACTGCGTTCACCCCGACCTACATCCTGCTAACCGGCTGCGAAAAGTCGAGTCTGACCCTCTTTTCGCTACTCGTCCGGCGAGCTCTTGATGTAGCTCTTAAGCATGCGGTTTTCGAAGCTCTGCTCTTCGTAAACCGCCTTGGCGACGTCGTGGAACGACACGACCCCGAGGAGCGTCCGCCCGTCCTGCACTGGGACATAGCGCGCGTGCCGCTCGAGCATCAGGCGGCGCAACTCCATCACGTCGACATGCGGCGTCGCAACCAGTGGATCCCGGACGTAGATGTCATTGACCTTGAGATCGCCGAGTTGTCCCTGGCGCTTGGACAGCGCGTCGAGGACTTCGGCAAAGGTCAGCATCCCCATCATCTGTCCGTGGTCCATGACCACCAGCGAGCCGATGTCGTGCTGCGCCATCGACTTCACCGCTTCGAGCACGGTCCCGTTCGGCGGCGTCGTGAACAGGGCGTTACCCTTGATGCGGAGGATTTCACTGACCAGCATGGTTCACCCCCGGAGGTACTGTTCCCTTCGTTCACGCCCTTCCCACCCGGTCAGCTTACTCCTGGCGCCGGCCGGCGCGCAACGGTCGGGAGGCCATCAATGACCGTAGACGAGATCCGGTAGCCACATCGCGATCGGTGGGAAAACGTAGACCAGGAACATCGTTATGAACACCATGAACACGAACGGCAGCGCTCCGGCGAAAATCTGGTTCAGCGTCACGTGTTTCGGTGCCACGCCTTTCAGGTAGTAGCAGGCCATCGCCATCGGCGGCGTCAGGAACGAGGTCTGGATGTTCAACGCCACCATGACCCCGAAGAACACGGGATCGATGTTGAAGTGGTGCAGCAGCGGCAGGAAGATCGGCACGAAAATGATGATGATCTCGGTCCATTCCAGCGGCCATCCCAGCAGGAAGATGATGAACTGGGTGAGCAGCATGAACGTCACCGGCGTCATGTTGAGGCCGAGGATGAAATTCTCGACAACCGCCTGCCCGCCCAGGTACGAAAACACCGACGAGAACGTCCATGAGCCGACGAACAGCCAGCACACCATCGCCGCGGTGCGCGCCGTGAGGAAGACGGCCTCCTTCAGGCGCTGCAAGTTGAACTGGCCGTATCCGATCGCCAGCAGGATCGACCCGAACGCACCGAATGCGGCCGCTTCGTTGGGCGTGGCCAGCCCGAACAGGATCGCCCCAAGCACCGCCAGGATCAGGAACGCGAGCGGGAAGAACGACGTCGCGAGCAGGATCACCATCGCGCGCATCGGAATGTCGGTTTGCTCCTTCGGCAGCTTGGGCGCAAGCCGCGGGTTCAGCATGGCGCGGCCGATGACGTAGAGCATGTACAAACCCGCGAGGAGGAAGCCCGGCAGGAAGGCGCCGGCGTAGAGGCGAACGACTGACGTGCTGGCCATCGCGCCATACAGGATGAGCATGATGCTGGGTGGAATCAGGATGCCCAGGCAGCCCCCCGCCGCGACGACGCCGGCGGACAGCTTGGTGTCGTAGCCCGCCTTCAGCATCGCCGGAAACGCCAGCAGTCCCATCAGCGTCACCACCGCGCCGACGATCCCGGTGGCCGTCGCGAACAGGGCACAGGTGGCGAGCGTGGCCACTGCCAGTGACGCCGGAATATGCTTGGCCGAGACCTGCAGGCTGTGAAACAGTCGATCGAGGATATTCGATCGCTCGACCATGTAGCCCATGAACAGGAACAGCGGCACCGCGATCAGCACGTCGTTCGACATGACGCCGAAGGTGCGCTGGACGAGGAGCTGGAAGATGTTGTCGCCCATCGCGTAGTAGCCGAAGAACACGCCCAGCGCGACCAGCGTGAAGGCGATCGGGAAGCCGAGAAAGATCGTGACGATGAACATGCACATCATCAGGACGCCGACTTGAGGATCGGTCATCGCTTTTCTCCGTGGTGCTCGACGTCCTTGAGGATCTCGTCGGCCGTCTTGCCCTCCTTTGCCTCCTCGAGGATGAGTTTCTCCAGCTCCTCGACGTCACGGCGACGCTTCGGCGTCTCGCCGGTCCTGAGCGCGATCACGACGCGGATCACCTCGACCGTGCCCTGCAGCAGCATGAACACGGCAGCCAACGGAATGATCGCTTTGAACGGGTAAATGGGCGGCCCGGTGGGACTCGACGCGCTGTGTTCGTTCTGCAACCACGAGATGTGAAAAAAGTCGTAGCCGGAGTAGAGCAGCGCCAGCATCCCCGGGAAGAAGAACAGGAGGAGGCAGCCCAGCTCGATCCCGGCCCGCACCTTGAACGGCAGCAGCCGCGCGATGAAGTCCCCGCGCACGTGCGCGTCCTGTGACAAGGTGTATGCGCCGGCCATCATGAACAGCGTTCCGTACAGGATGTACTCGGTGTCGTAGGCCCAGCCGGTCGGCGCGCTGAAGCCGTAGCGCAGGACCACGTCGTAACAGGTCACCGCCGTGAGGATCAGGATGCACCAGGAAAAGACCTTCCCGGCCCAGGTGCTGAGATCATCGATCAACAGCAGGTATCGCTGCATGCGCTCCCCTTCGCGTTGCAGTCAGCCGCTACAAAGCGGCTTCCTCGTTGCGGCATACGCGTGCCGGCGTACGCGAAAAAAACCTCCGGTCCCCGGAAGCGATCGCAAGACGGCGTTCGATCGCTCCGATGGTACCGAAGGTTCTGCGCCCTCGAGCTTCAGGCCTTCGCGATCTTGAAGAAATGCTCCGAAGCCAGACCGCGCGGCGATTCGAACTGGGCGCGGTAAGCCACCACGGTCTTCGCCCATGCCTTCTGCGATTCGATCACCCGGCCGAAAAACTTGTTCTCCTGCGATAGCTTTGGAATGATCTTGTCCCACGCCGCGAGCTGCGCTTCGAGGACCGACTTCGGTGTCTCGTAGACCTTGACGCCTGCCTTCTCGAGCTTCACGAGATCCTCGGGATAACGCTTCTGCCACTTCCACGACATGTCGGCCGACGCCGCTTCGACGGCGTACTTGAGGAGCGCCTGCACTTCCTTCGGCAGGGCATTGTACTTGTTCTTGTTGAAGATGATCTCGAAGCACTCCATGTCCTGATGGAAGCTTTGGACCATGTAGACCTTCGAGACGTCCTGAAACCCGAGAGCCATGTCCGACGAGGGATTGTTGAACTCTGCCGCGTCGAGCACGCCCCGGTCCATCGCTGGGACAATATCCGCCCCGCCCATGATCGTCACCGCGGCACCCAGCTCATTCATCAGGTCCGCAGCCAACCCGACCGTGCGGTACTTGAGCTTCTGCAACTGGGCGACATCGGTGACCTGTTTCTTGAACCAGCCCAGCGGCTGCGTGGGCATCGGCCCGGTCAGCCAGCCAACGACGTTCACCTTCAGGATGTCGTTGATCAGCTCGTTGTAGAGCTTTTCGCCTTCGCCGTAATAGAACCAGCCCAGCAAGTCGTTCGCCTGCCAGCCGAACGAGGGCGCAGTGCCGAACAGCGAGAACGCCTTGTTCTTGCCGTACCAATAGGCGCACACGCCGTGTCCGCCATCGAGGACGCCTGTGCTCACCGCGTCCTGCATGCCGAAGGCGCCGACCACCGCGCCTGCGGGCAGCACGTCGAGCTTGAAGCGGTTACCCGACATCTCGTTGACGCGCCGGGCGTAGTCCTGCGCGTACTCGTGGAAGATGTCCTTCGCCGGCCAAGTGCTCTGGAAGCGCCAGGTGATCTGCGTTTGCGAAGTCGCGATCGCCGGAAAACCGAGTCCCGCGGCGGCAGCGGCACCGGTCGCGGCCTTCAGGAACTTACGCCGCGTTTTGCCAGTGGTTGAGTCGGACTGGGTGGAACGGGATTTCGGCTTGCGAGTCATGGCTCCTCCTAGACAGCGTTTATGGGCAACTAACGGGGCTTTGCTCTTTTCGGCTGTCGCCCCCCCGATGCTTTGCCGTGCGCACAGCGGCGGCGCCCGCAACCTGCGAGCGATTATACCGGGCCGGCCCCGCCCGTCTACGCTGCGCCGCAGCGCGTTCAGCCCACCAAGCTGCGCCGCTCGCGCAGCGCCTGCGCCAAGGTCCCGCTATCGACGTACTCCAGCTCCCCGCCCACCGGGACGCCGCGGGCCAGGCGGGTAACCGCCAGTCCCCGCGCCGAAAGGAGTTCACCAATATAGTGCGCCGTCGCCTCGCCCTCGTTGGTGAAGTTGGTCGCCAACACCACCTCGCGCACCACGCCGTCCTGGGCGCGCTTGAGCAGACGGTCGAGCCGGATTTCCTTCGGGCCGATCCCGTCCAGCGGCGACAGCCGTCCCATGAGGACGAAATAAAGGCCCGCATAGGCCTGCGTGTGCTCGATCATCATGAGGTCGGCCGGCGTCTCGACCACGCAAAGCAGTGCCGGATCGCGCTTGGTCGATCGGCACAGCGCGCACAGCTCGCCTTCCGTGAACGTGTTGCAACGCTCGCAGTGCTGGATCGATTGGGTAGCCCCGTCCAGCGCGCGCGACAACCGTTGCGCGCCTTCGCGATCGTGCTGCAGGAGATGGAGCGCCATGCGCTGCGCGGCTTTGGGCCCGACGCCGGGCAAACAGCGCAGCGCCTGCGTCAATTCCTCCAGGCTCCCGAGCGGCTCCATTAGAAAGGCAACTTGAACCCGGGCGGCAGCGGCATCCCGGCGGTGAGGCCCGCCATCTTCTCCTGCGACGCGATCTCGACCCTGCGTACCGCATCGTTGACCGCGGCAGCCACCAGATCCTCGAGCATATCCTTGTCTTCTCCGAGCAGCGTCGGATCGATGCTGACCCGCCTGACATCGTGACGGCCGGTCATCACCACCTTCACCAGCCCGGCGCCGGCCTGGCCCTCGACCTCCATCGCGGCGATGGCCTCCTGCGCTTTTTTCATGTTGTCCTGCATTGCCTGCGCCTGCTTCATGAGCCCGGCCAGCTGGTTCTTCATCATGGTTGCAAACTCTCCAGTGCGATCAGACGGGCTTGATCGAATTCGGCTTGATCCGGGCATCGAAGCGCGACAGGACATCCTGGACGAACGGGTCGTCGCGGAACGCCGCTTCGGTGCTCGCCCGTGCCGCCTCGCGCTCCCGTTTTTCCTGCGCCGCGAGGGTCGTATCCGTGGGCTGCCCCATCTCGAAGCGCAACCGCACGCGGCGGGCAAGTGTTTGCTCGAGGGCCGCCTTGAGCTTGTCCGCGTAGGGTTTGTCGGTCAGATGCCGTGCCGATTCGGGAACCGTCAGAACGAATTCGGTGCCGGCTATCGTTTTGAGCTCGGTCTGCGCAGCGAGTTGCAGCGCGATGCCGGACAGATTCATGCCGGCCACGAACGCAGGCCACTCCGCGGGCGCAGGGAGCAGCTTCTCGCCCGGGGTCGCGGCAGCAACGTCGCGGGCCGGGGTCTCGCGCTCACTTGACGCCGGCGCGAGCGCGGACGCCTCGGACGCTGTTGGGTGTCCAGCGGCCTCGCTCCCGACAGGTGCGTGAGGCGCAACGGAGCGTCGAGCGGCCTCGCGTCCACCGGGTGCGGCGCTCTTCGCCGAATGGCTCTGCTCGGTCACCGGCTCGAAGGCGAGCAACCGCAACAGCGTCATCGAAAATCCGGTCGGCTCGTCGGGCGCGAGGGCAAGATCGGCACGTCCCTGCACGCAGATCTGATAGGCGAGCTGAACCGCATCGGGCGCAAAGGCCGCGGCGAGCGCCTTGAGCCGCGCCGGATCGGGCAGCGCATCGGCAGCGTCGGGCACCGTCTGGGCGATCGCGATACCGTGAAAGAGCGCCGCGAGCTCCTCGAGCGCCGCCGCCAGCGAGACACCACGCTCGGTCAGCGCGCGCGCTTCGGCCAGGAGCGCGGGTCCATCATGCGCGATCAATGCGTCGGCGATCCGATACGCATACTCGGCGTCGACCGTGCCGAGCATCGTTCGCACCACGCCTTCGCGGACTTCGCCCGCGCCGTAGGCGATCGCCTGGTCGAGCACGGAGAGCGCGTCGCGCATCGAGCCGTGCGCGGTGCGCGCGACCAACGCGAGCGCTGTATCGTCGAAGGGTACGCTCTCGGCGCGAAGGATCTCGGCGAGACGGGCCGAGATTAGCGATGCGGGCAGAAGCTTCAGGTTGAACTGCAGGCAGCGCGACAGCACGGTGACGGGAATCTTTTGCGGGTCGGTCGTGGCCAGCACGAATTTCACGTGCTCGGGCGGCTCCTCGAGCGTCTTCAGCATCGAGTTGAACGCAGCCTTCGACAGCATGTGGACTTCGTCGATGAGGTAGACCTTGTAGCGCCCCACGGTCGGCGCGTAACGCGCGTTGTCCAGGATTTCGCGCATGTTGTCGATGCCGGTATTCGACGCGGCATCGAGCTCGAGGAGATCGACGAAGCGGCCTGCATCGATGTCGAGGCATGCCGCGCACGTGCCGCAGGGCGTTGCGGTCACGCCGTTCGTGAGGCAATTGAGACTCTTGGCGAGAATCCGCGCGATCGTGGTCTTGCCCACGCCGCGCGTGCCGGTCAGCAGGTACGCGTGGTGCAGGCGACCGCGTTCGAGGGCGTTCGTCAGCGCCTGCACGACATGCTCCTGGCCCGAGAGCTCGGCGAACGTTTTCGGCCGCCACTTGCGGGCGAGCACTTGGTAGGTCATCGCGAGGCAACCGCTTCCACGAAGCGCCGCCTATTTGCCGTCAGATCGGCCCGAGACGAGGCGCGAGCCGCGCAGTGTACAAAGCGGCCGCGGAACGTACAAATAAGTACGTGAGCGGGCGAGCGGGCGAGCAACAAAGTATCGGGTCGTATCTGACGAGCAGAAAAGGTGGCGAGCCGGACCCCCGGCACTTGCTGAGATTGGCTATGGCTGCTTCCTTCCGGACCTGACCAGATTCACCACCAGGCAATGCGGGGCGGCCCGCCGTTGATCGTTGCCGTAGCGAGCATACAAGCACTGTCATTATCGGCGAACGACGCCTCGTCAGCAAGCGAATCGGACGCCACGGATCGCTCGCGCTCGGCCCGTTTATCGTAACCTCGTATAATCGCGGCGGCTGCATCATCCAACGGGGTCGAATGCGCAAAGAGCTCATCCTGTGGAGTTGCTTCACCGCGCTCGCCGCATGTGGGCCGGCGTCCTCGCCGCCGCCGCAGAAGCAGGCGGCAGAACTGGTCATGGCGATGCGAGCCGGCCCGACCACGTGGTTCGTCGGGCCCGACGGCGACGCAGCGGGCTTCGACCGCGAGCTGGTGGAGCTCTTCGCTCGTGAAGTCGGTCTGCCGCTGCGCATCGTGCCTGCCGACAGCGCGCTCCAGTTGCTCGAAGGGCTGGCCAGCGGCGCGATACAGATCGGCGCGGGAGGCCTGATCCGCCCGCCGGGCACCGGCAGCGAGCGCGGCACCCTGCTCTACAGCAACGGGTACTACGCAATCGAGCCGGTGCTCGTCTACAACAGCGACGGGTTCAGGCCGGAATCCTGGACCGACCTGATCGGCGAAACCGTGGGCCTCGTCGCGGGCACGGGGCTCGAAGCGACGCTCGCGAGAGTGCGCAGCGACCATCCCCACGTGCAGTGGCGGGAGCTTGCGCTGCCTGCGGCCGACGGGCTGATCGAGCAGGTTTCCGAGGGCTCGCTCGGCTACGCGGTGGTCGCTTCGAACGAGGCGGCGCTCGTGCGCAACGTGTTCCTCAACGTCGAGACCGCATTCCCCGTCGGTCCCAGCCAGCAATTGGTGTGGGTGCTGTCCGCGACGCAGGCCGCCCTGCGTGACAAGGTCAACGTCTTCTTCGCCAGGATCGGCAAGGACGGCACGCTCCAGCGCCTGATCGATCGCTACTTCGGCCATGTGCGCCGCGTCGAGCGCATCGGCGCCGGCGTGTTCCAGGAGCGCATCCACACCGTGCTGCCGGCCTTCACCACGCTCTTCCACCAGGCGCAGCTCGAAAGCGGCATCGAATGGCGGCTGATCGCGGCGATCGCCTACCAGGAATCGCATTGGAATCCGCAGGCCACGAGCGAGACCAACGTTCGCGGCATGATGATGCTCACCGAGGACACCGCCAGACGACTCCGCGTGCGCGACCGGCTCGACGCGCGGCAGAGCATCGGCGCCGGCGCGCGCTACCTCGCCGACCTGAAGCGCTCGATGCCGGCGCGGATCGGCGAGCCCGACCGGACATGGATCGCTCTGGCGGCCTTCAACATCGGTATCGGCCATCTCGAGGACGCGCGCGTGCTCGCTGTGCGGCGCAAGCTCAATCCGGATTCGTGGAGCGATATCAAGAAGACGCTGCCCCTGCTCGCCCAGGCCGATCTCGCCGACGATACCCGGTTCGGCGTCGCGCGCGGCGGGCAGGCGGTCGTGTTCGTGGAAACGGTGCGCGCGTACTACGACGTCCTGCTGCGGCTGGAGAAGCCGTACTATGGGGCGCGGCTCCAAGCCACGCAATAGAAGCCATCTCAAGCGCTGCTGCGCGCCCCAATCGCTTTGTCGTATCCTCGCTCGCCCCTCGCCGTACTTCTTCTGTACTGTCTCGGGGCTCGCTGCGGGCCTTCGCGCGCTTGAGGCTGCTCGCGACGCTCTTGAGACGGCTTCGAGCGCATCACGCCGCGGGCGGAATGAGAGTAAGGCCGCCCATGTACGGCCGCAGCGCCGCCGGGACATCGATGCCGCCATCGGCGCGCTGGTAATTCTCCATCACCGCGACCAGCGCGCGGCCGACGGCGAGCCCCGAGCCGTTGAGCGTGTGCACCAGTTCCGGCTTGCCCTGTGCATTGCGAAAACGCGCCTGCAGGCGCCGGGCCTGGAACGCTTCGCAGTTCGAGCATGAGGAGATCTCGCGATACTTGCCCTGGCCGGGTAGCCAGACTTCGAGGTCGTAGGTCTTTGCCGACTGGAACCCGACATCGCCTGTGCACAGCGTCATGACACGATAGGGCAGCTCGAGCTTTTGCAGGATCCGCTCGGCGTGGCCGGTCATCTCCTCCAGCGCCTCGTACGACCGGTCCGGATGCACGACCTGCACCAGCTCGACCTTGTCGAACTGATGGACGCGGATCATGCCGCGCGTGTCCTTGCCGTAGCTTCCCGCTTCCGAGCGGAAGCTGGGTGTGTGCGCGGTGAGCCTGAGCGGCAGCATGTCGGCAGCGAGGATCGTATCGCGCACGAGATTCGTGAGCGGGACCTCCGCCGTGGGCACCAGGTACATTCGCGCTTCGTCAGGCGCGCCGCCCTTGGTCACCCAGAACAGGTCGTCCTCGAACTTCGGCAGCTGGCCGGTGCCGGTCAGCGTCTCGGCATTGACGATGAGCGGAACGTAGTGTTCGGTGTAGCCGTGCTCGGTGGTGTGGGTGTCGAGCATCATCTGCGCCAGCGCCCGGTGCAGGCGCGCAACGCCGCCGCGCATCGTGTAGAAACGGGAACCGGCGAGCTTGGCGGAGGACTCGAATTCGAGGCCGGCGACCGCAGCGCCGACGTCGACGTGATCGCGCACGGGGAAATCGAACCCACGCGGCGTGCCCCAGCGGCGGACCTCGACGTTGTCCGCCTCGGACTGCCCGATCGGAACGCTCGCGTGGGCAAGGTTGGGCATGCCCAGCAGCCAGTCGCGCATCCCACCCTGAATGTCGGAAAGCTGACGCTCCAGTGCCGTGAGCTCGTCGCCGATGCCACCGACCTCGCGCATGAGCGATGTTGTGTCCTCGCCCTTTCCCTTCGCGGCACCGATTTGCTTCGACAGCGCGTTGCGCTTCGCCTGCAGCTCCTGCGTGCGCGTCTGGATCGCCTTCCGCTCGGCTTCTGCCTGCACGAACTTCGCGGTATCGAGCAGGTAACCACGCGCCTTGAGCCGCGTGGCGACGCCGGGCAAATCGTTGCGCAGCAGTTGAATATCGAGCATGGCGTGATCTTACCAGAGGGCCAAGCGCGCTCGATCGCGCGAGCCATTGCGCGGACGTGATCCTTATTCGTCGTTCTTTTTCGTGCCGGCTTTCGCGTCGCGCTCGCGCAGCGCCGCGAGTTTCTCCGCGATTTTGGCCTCGAGGCCACGCTCGGTCGGCTCGTAGAACGAGACCTTGGGCATGTCTTCCGGCAGATAGCGCTCGCCCGCCGCGTACGCTTCCGGCTCGTCGTGCGCGTAGCGGTAGCCTTTGCCGTAGCCCAGATGCTTCATGAGGCGCGTCGGCGCATTCCGGATGTGCAGCGGGACGGGCCGCGAGCCGTCTTCGGCGATGAAGGCACGCGCCTTGTCGTACGCAACGTACACCGCGTTGCTCTTGGGCGCGCAGGCGAGGTAGATCGTCGCCTGGGCGAGCGCGAGCTCGCCTTCCGGTGTGCCGAGCCGCTCGTAGGTCTCGACCGCGTCCAGCGTGAGTCGCAGTGCGCGCGGGTCCGCGAGCCCGATGTCCTCGCTCGCCATGCGGACGATCCGTCGCCCAAGGTACAAGGGGTCGGCGCCCCCGTCGAGCATTCGACACAGCCAGTACAGCGCAGCGTCGGGATCGCTGCCGCGTACCGACTTGTGCAGCGCCGAGATCTGGTCGTAGAACGCCTCGCCACCCTTGTCGAAGCGGCGCAACGAGCGGGCGATGGTGGCTTCGACGAATGCGAGATCGATGTCGCGGCGCCCTGCCCCGCCCGCCGCGATCGCCAGCTGCTCGATCAGATTGACCAGCCGCCGCCCGTCGCCGTCCGCATAGGCGATAACCGCGTCGCGCGCCGTGGCCGCGAGCGTTCCGCCGGGCATGGCCGCGGCAAGAGCCCGGTCGAGTAGCTGACCGAGCTCTTCGGGCTTGAGTGCTTCCAGCACGTAGACCGCTGCGCGCGAGAGCAATGCACTGATGACCTCGAACGACGGGTTCTCGGTGGTGGCGCCGATGAACGTCAGCAAGCCCCGCTCGACAAAGGGCAGGAAGGCATCCTGCTGCGCCTTGTTGAAACGATGGACCTCGTCGACGAACAGGATGGTGTGTCGCCCCGACTGCGCCAGCGCCGCCTCCGCGTGCGCGACCGCCTCGCGAATGTCCTTGACGCCCGCGAGCACGGCGGAGATGGAGAGGAAATCGGCGTTGAACGCGTCAGCCATCAGCCGCGCGAGCGTGGTCTTGCCGGTTCCCGGCGGGCCCCAGAGGATCATCGAATGCGGCTTGCCCGAAGCGAAGGCCACCGCGAGCGCCTTGCCCGGCGCGAGCAGATGTCGCTGGCCGATGACCTCGGCGAGCGTTTTCGGTCGCAGTCGCTCCGCGAGCGGTGTGGCCGGATTCTCGACCGCGAACAGATCAGTCGCCGACGACATCGGCGCCCGCGGGCGGCGTGAACCGGAACAGCTCGGCGGGCAGCTTGGGATTGCGTTCCAGCTTGGCGAGGCGAATCAGCGTGCGCTGCCCGAAGTTGTCGTGAACCTCGAGCGCGACGAGTCCTTTGGCATCGAAGCCGAGGCGGATTTCGGTGAACGCGGATTCCTTGCTCTTCGGCGTCGCTCCGAGCCATTCGAGGCCGTCGGCGGCGGGCAGGTCGCTCCAGTCGAAGGCGCGCTCGACGTCATCCTTGCCCGCAAGCAGCGCCGCGGGCGTCGTCCCGAGCGCCTGATCGTTCCTGCGTTTCACGACCTGATTGAGGTCAGCGTCGTAGATCCAGACGCGGTCGCCGTCGCCCACCAGCAACTGTTTGTACGGCTTGTCGACGGACCAGCGGAACTTGCCCGGCCGCGCGATTGCGAATTCGCCGCTCGCCTCCTGCTTGGTGCGGCCGTTGCTGTCGGTCACCGTCTGGGTGAACGTCGCGCGCGCGGTCTGCGTATCGCGCACGAACGC
>WNGK01003025.1_pt1 | contig 21401 bp, 18 predicted proteins | sample 5400601 | NCBI WGS metagenome assembly WNGK01 (sample SAMN13153376, study PRJNA577476) | soil metagenome | isolation source: 60 cm soil or saprolite under Garry oak tree replicate 1 | place: USA:California | collected 2016-06-15
CGACCAGCATGATGATGCCGACGAATGCGTACATGTTGAGCTCGATGCCAAACAGCATCAGCGTCACCAGCGCGCCGAACCCCGCGGTGGGCAAGCCGGAAAGTATCGTGAGCGGATGAATGAAGCTCTCGTAGAGGATGCCGAGCACGAGATAGATCACGAAGATCGCCAGGACGAGCAGGATGCCCATCCCGCGCAGCGATGACTGGAAAGCCTGAGCGGTGCCCTGGTAGATGCCGTTGATCGTCGCCGGCAGACGCATCTCTGCGGTCGCGCGATTGATCTCCTTGATCGCGTCGCCGATCGCCACGCCGGGCCTCAAGTCGAACGACAGCGTCACCGCCGCGAGCTGACCGAGATGATTGATCGCGAGCGGCCCGACCGTCGGTTTCAGGGTCGCGACGCTGTTTAGGGGCACCAGGGCGCCGCTCGCCGAGCGCACGTAGAGCAGCGACAACACCGACGGATCGGTCTGGTAACGCGATTGCAATTCCATCACGACCCAGTACTGGTTGGTCGGCGCGTAAATCGTCGAGACCTGGCGCTGACCGTAGGCGTCGTAGAGCGTCGCCTCGATCGATTGCGCTGAGACGCCGAGCGCCGAGGCCTTGTTGCGATCGATCTCGACGGTCACCTGCGGCTTGGAGATCTGCAGGTCGCTGGTCACTTCGACCAGTCCCGGCAGCGACTTGAGCTTCTCCTCGACCTTCGGTGCCCATTGATAGAGCTCGGTCGTATCGGTGCCCTGCAACGTATACTGGTACGAGCTTTTCGTCACCTGGCCGCCGATGCGGATCGCCGGGATGTTCTGCACGTACGCCTTGATGCCCGTGACGCGAGAGAGTGGCCCGCGCAATTGCTGGATGACCTGGTCGGCGCTGGGGCGCTGATCGCGGGCTTTAAGCGCGACGAAAATCCGGCCTACGTTGAGCGACGAGCTCGGTCCGCCCGCGCCGACCGAGGACATGGCACCCTCGACGTACGGATTCTCCTTGACGACCTCGGCGACCTCACGCTGCATGTTCGCCATCGCCGTGAAGGACACGTCCTGCGCCGCTTCGGTGAACACCAGGATCAGGCCCTGATCGTCCGCAGGCAGGAACCCTTTCGACATCGTGCTGAACAGGAAGCCCGTGGCCACAGTGATCGCGAAAAACGCCGCCAGCGTGAGGCGCTGGTGGCGTAGCACCCATGCAAGAGTATCGCGATATACGCTCAGCAGCGCGCCAAACGCACGCTCGCTGTACGCGTAGAAACGGCCGTGTTTCCTCGCGTGCTCGTCGACAAGCATCCGGCTGCACAGCATCGGCGTCAGGGTCAGCGAGACGAAGCCGGAGATGAGCACCGCGACGATGATGACCACCCCGAACTCGCGGAGCAGCCGACCGAGAATGCCACCCATGAACAGCACCGGGATGAACACGGCGACCAGCGACACCGTCATCGATACGATCGTGAAGCCGATCTCCTTTGACCCGTCGAGCGTCGCGCGCATGCGCGACTTGCCCATTTCGATGTGACGGGTGATGTTCTCGAGCATCACGATCGCATCGTCGACGACGAAGCCCACGCATAGCGTCAGCGCCATCAACGACAAATTGTCCAGGCTGTAGCTGAACGCGTACATCACCGCGAAGGTGCCGACGATCGACAGGGGCAGGGCGAGGCTCGGGATGATCGTGGCCGACGCGCTGCGCAGGAAGACGAAGATGACCGCGACGACGAGCCCCAGCGCAAGCAGCAGCGATTGCTGAACGTCGTGCACCCCGTTGCGGATCGGCACCGAGCGGTCGTAGAACATCGTGAGCTGGATCGCCGGCGGGAGCTGCGACTCGAACGTCGGCAGGATTCGCTTGATGGCGTCTGCGATCTCGATGGTGTTCGTTCCCGGCTGGCGCTGCACGCCGAGCATGATGCCGCGCGTACCGTTGTGCCAGGCCGCGATCTTGTCGTTCTGGACGCTGTCGAACACGCGCCCGATCTCGTTCAGGCGCACCGGGGCGCCGTTGCGATAAGCGACGATCATCGGCGCGTAGGCCCGCGCGGTCATGAGCTGCCCGGTCGCCTGGATCGACGTCGCCTTGTCGCGCCCGTACAGGGTGCCGGTCGGCAGGTTCACATTGCTGTTTCCGATTGCCTGCTCGACCTCGGTCAGCGCGATGCCACGCGTGGCGAGCGCGTTCGGATCGAGCTGGATGCGCACCGCGTATTGTTGCGAGCCGTAGACCTGAACCTGCGCCACGCCGCTGATGGTCGAGATCTGCTGCGCGAGCAGGTTCTCGGCGTACTCCGCGACGGTCGACAGCGGCAGCGTCGACGACGAGAGCACGATGTTCATGATCGGCGCATCGGCGGGATTGACCTTGCGCTGCGTAGGCGGTGTGGGCATCGACGATGGCAGTGAGCGCGCCGCCGCGGCGATCGCAGACTGCACGTCCTGCGCGGCCGCGTCGATGCTGCGGTCGAGCGAGAACTGCATCGTGATCGTCGCCAGGCCGTCGGTGGACACCGACGTCATCGTGTCAATGCCGGCAATGGTGGAGAACTGCTTCTCCAGCGGCGTGGCGACCGCGGAGGCCATCGTGTCCGGATTCGCGCCCGGGAGCTGCGCCTGGACCTGGATCGTCGGAAAGTCGACGTTCGGCAACGCGTTGATCGGCAGCAGCCGGTAGCCGATGATGCCGAAGATGAGGATGCCGATCATGACCAGCACGGTCATGACCGGACGACGCACGAAGAGCTCGGCGATGTTCACGAGGCAGGTGGGGCTTTGCCGACGTTGACCTTGGTCCCCGGGGCGAGTCGCAACTGCCCGACGGTGACCACCTGATCGCCCGCCTGCAAGCCGCTGGCAACCACCGTCTCGTCACCTTCGGCCCTGGCGATCGTGATGTTGCGAAGCTCGACCGTGGAATCCGCCTTGACGACGAAGACGTACTGTCCGGTTGGACCGCTCTGCACCGCGGCCGACGGCGTCACGATCGCGTCCTTCTGCTCGTGCAAGGTCAGCACGACATTGACGTACTGGCCGGGCCACAGGGCCTTGTCGGTGTTCGGGAACTCCGCCTTGAGCTTGATCGTCCCGGTGGTCGCGTCGGCCGCGTTGTCGACGAACGAGAGCCGGCCGCCCATGGGCGGGTGGGCGGAGTTCGCGAAGCTCGCCGCGACCTTGAGCTCACCATCGGCCTGATACCTGCGGATGTCGGCGACGTTCTGCTCGGGGACCGAAAACGACGTGTAGATCGGCACGACCTGGTTGACCGTCACCATCGAATTGGTGTCGTTCGCCTTGACCAGGTTGCCTTGCTGGATCTGGATGCGGCCGGCATAGCCGGTCACGGGCGAGCGGATCGTGCAGTACTCGAGCGAGAACCTGCTCGTAGGCGTCGGTCGAGATGAAATTCTTGGCCAGCAGGTCCTTGTAGCGCTTATCCTGCTCCTTGGCGCGGTCGAGCAGCGCCCGGTCCTTGAGCAGGTTCGCCTGTGCCTGCTTCAGGCTGGCGGCGAACGGACGAGGGTCGATCTCGAACAGGACCGCGCCCTGGCGCACTTCGTCGCCTTCCTTGAAGCGTACCGAGACGAGCTGGCCGTCGACCCGGGCCTTCACCGTGACGGTCGTGTAGGGCTCGACGTTGCCGATGGCGTACAGCCGCACGGGCACCGTCTTGAGAATCACCGAGGCGGTCGTCACCGGCACGGCCGGAGCGCTCTTCTGCGGATCGGCGCGCGACCCGCGGTTGGCCTGAAAGAGGACGAACACCAGCGCAGCCACGACCGCCAGGACGAAAATGCCCGAGAACAGTTTCCTTTGTGTCGACATCGCTCCGACCGCCCGACAGGGCATTGTGATCAAGCCCTTCGTCGGCGCCCTCCTCCGATGCGGGCAAGCACCGGGCACGCCCGGTGCTGCCTGCCAAGGATACTCTCTGGTGGGCGAGGGACCGGCCCACCGGGCCCGCAGACGTGGCTGCAGGCAGCCAGAAATTATCGCCCAATCAGGGGCGTCGTGGGGGGAGTTACAAGCTGTAACAGGGTGTAGTCGTCAGTCGCGCTGGATGTAGCGGCGAACCGGCCGAGGAATGGAGCGGGTGAAGGGGATCGAACCCTCGTATGCAGCTTGGGAAGCTGCCGTTCTGCCATTGAACTACACCCGCACTCGCGACGAATTGTCCATCAGCTGCAGTGGGTTGCCAAGGGTCGAAGGGAGGGCGGTGTCTGTGGTTCGACCAGCGGCGCGAGCAGTGTGAGCGCCGAGCATTCCCTTCACCCGCTCCATACGCGAACGACCGCTCGCGGGCCCTAAGCTACGCCGCCAGGACCCCGATCAGCTGATTGGCCTGCCGGAGCTTGTGCGCCAGGTCGAGCGACAGGTTCTTGAGGATCGCGATCTTGATCTCCGGGTGATCCACGGCCAGCTCGTCCAGGGCCCTGGCGCTCAGGGTCCAGCTGCGCACGGTGGTATCGGCATGGACACTGGCGCTGCGCGCCCGGCTGCCGAGCATCACCATCTCGCCGAAACTCATGCCCGCGGACAACGTGGCGAGGCGCTGGTGCGAGCCGTCAGCCAGGGACAGGACCACGCTCACCTCGCCCTCGCGGAGGAAGAACACGCGATCGTCCTGTTCCTCGCCGCTGGAAATGATGATTGCGCCCGCCGGATAATCGACCGACCGCAGGCGCTCCCGGAGCAGGGTGAGGGCACGGTCGCTCATGCCAGAAAAGAGCGGGAAGCCCGCCACCGTCCCCTCGGGGGGCGACATTTCCGCCTCGGCGCTGAGCAGGCGCTCTTCGCACCACTCGAGCGCCAGGTCGTTGTCCTCGAAGCTCAAATAGCCGTTGTCGCCCTCGGGCAGAGTGCGGCGAAGCGCGGCTTCAACCACGGCCCTTCCGCGAATGCGCGAGAACACCACTGCCTTCCCTTGCGCGACGAGCAGTTGTCGAACATCGTGCAGGAGCCATGCCGCACTGTCGGCCAGATAGCTCACGCGGTGCATATCGAGGATGAAGCTGTCGGATTCCGGAGTCCCCTGCATCAGGCTGCGCACGACGAACTCGGCACCGTCGAACGCGACTTCCCCCTGCAGGCAATAGCACTTGATCCGGGACGCGACCTGCCGCAGCCGGGCCGCAACCGGCGGCGGCCGCAGCCGCCGGGATGGGACATCGAGCGCGGTGAATACGCGGCTCAGGACCAGCGAGGGAGACACCGATACGCCGAAGACGTGCAATCCGAATTCGCGCGACATCTGTTGGCAAACGGCGATGCCGCGGACGCTGTTGCCGTTCTCGTCGAGCCGCGGTGAGAAGATCGCGAGGCCGAAACGGCCGGGCATGACGGCGATGACGCCTCCGCTGACCCCACTCTTGGCGGGCAGCCCGACTTCGTACAGCCAGCTTCCCGCATAGTCGTACATGCCGCAAGTCGCCATGATGCTGAGCACGGACTGGACTTCATCTGCAGGTACCGTCCGCTTTCCGGTGAGCGGATGCACGCCACTATTGGCAAGCGTGGCCGCCATGAAGGCGAGATCGCGGCAGGTGACCTGGATCGAGCACTGCCTGAAATAGTTCTCCAGGACGGGCATGGGATCGCCATCGATGACGTCGAAGTTCTTGAGCATCCAGGCGATGGCGCGGTTGCGAAAACCGCTCTCGCTCTCGGAGCGGTAGACGGCCTCGTCGACGGTTACGGGGCGCCCGCAAAAGTTGGATATGACTTCGACGATGCGCTCCCACTGCTGCGCCGCGGTCGTGCCAGCGACCAGCCCGGTCGTCGCAATCGCACCAGCGTTGATCATCGGATTGAGCGGCGCACCGGTTTGGGGATCGAGGCTGATCGAGTTGAACGCCTCCCCGCTCGGTTCGACCCCGACCTTGCGCACGACGGCTGCGCGCCCCCGGTCGGTCAGCGCGGCGGCGTAGACCGCAGGCTTGGAGACCGACTGGATGGTGAACGGCACCTCGCTATCGCCCACTGCGTAGACATAACCGTCGGTGGTGACGACGCAAATGCCGAACCAGTTGGGATCGGCCTTGGCGAGCTCCGGGATATAGGTGGTAACAGTCCCGTCGTCCATCGCCCGATATTTTTCATGGAGCGCGGCGAGGTAGCGTTGCAGTGGCAGAGTCGTCGGGCTCATGTACGGCCGCACGAAGAATGGTGCAGATCAAAGACGACTGCAAGAATGATGCCCGCGCCTCGCCGGGGTGACGGCTAGCGCACCTTCTGCGCCTGCCTTATGCTCACACGATGGCTGCCGAAGACTCCGGCAATCGCCTGCCACTGCTGGTCGATATCGCGCGGCTCCTGGCGCTCGAGCTCGACGCGAACCGGATCGTCGAGCGTATCGTGTTGACCGCCAAGCAGACGACGCGCGCCGACGGTGGCTCGGTCTATCTGATCGAGAACGAGGGGCGCAGCCTCGCACTCTCGTTGATGTTGAACGACACGCTGGGCATCCGACGCGGTGGCGGCCTCGGAGCACCCGTGGATCTCAAGCCTCCGCCGCTGTTCGAGGCTGACGGCACGCCGAATCGGCGGTCGGTCGTCGCCCATTGCGTGCACTCGCGCCGCTCGGTGCGCCTGGACGACGCGTACACTGCCGAGGGGTTCGACTTTGCCGGGGCTCGCGCCTTTGACAGGGCGCACAGCTACCGGTCCCGCTCATTCCTGACGGTGCCGATGATGGATAAGAGCGGGCACGTGATCGGTGTGTTGCAGCTGATCAATGCGTGCGCATCGGACGGCACCCCGGGCAGCTTCAGTGCCGACGACCAGACCTTCGTCGAGGCGTTGGCCGCGTTGGCGGCGATCGCGTTCGAGAAGGAGCGACGGATCGACCCGTTGTAGCCGCTGTTCCAAAACCGCGAGGCGATTGGTCGATGTCGGTGTCGACGCGACGTAGCGGGCGTGTCACGTCACGGCCGAAGGTACGCCCAGCCGTCTTGCTGCCGTTGCATGATCTCCACCACGCCTGCGCCGACGTAACCGATGCCGTTCAACATGTCGGCGCGCACGAGCTTCTGGCCGTTCATCGTGTTCTCGCACGCCATGATCTTGACCCCGGCGTCCTTCGCTTCGCCGATGCGGTTGGCGACCGGGGAATCGAGCTTGAGCATGCCGATGCCGGGCCCATAGGCCACGATCTCGATATCGACGTTCCTGGCGCCCAGGTCGGTCTGCAGATTGCGGGCGTTGTTCAGCGCAAGATTCCACTTCGCCGCGTCGCCGTCGCTCACTTGGATGACGACCCGGTTGCGCTGCGGGACCGGTTGCGCGCTCGCATTTGCGGCGAGCCCCGATGCCAGAATCAACGCAGCGAACGCGGCGAGCCAACGCGAGAGATTCCTGGTGTTCATGAGGCCTCCGATGCCTTGTCGAGCGGCGTACCGAGCGCCCGATCCGAGCACGGATTATGCCCCCGTTGCCGTGCGCGTGCGACTCGCTCGACCGGAAATCTTCACCACAGAGAACACGGAGTACACAGAGAAATCATCTGCAAGAGATCCTTGCTCTCTGTGCGCTCTGTGGTTCAAGACTTTCTTCCTGTTCACGATGGCGTAGAATCCGGGCTCGCTCCGCGATGCAACGGTTGCGAAACAGGCATCCAGTGAGGCCACAGGCACCGTGAAGCAGCACGCGCAAGTTCCGCTCTCCGCCGTCCTGCTCATCATCGCTGCCAGCGCCTGCTTCACGACGGTCGACGTGGCCGTCAAGCACCTGAGCCAGCGCTATCCCGTGCCGCTGATCGTCTGGGCTCGGTGGGGAGTGCAGGCGCTGATCGTGCTCGCGCTGGTCGGCCCGAAGATGCGCCTGGCTCTCGTACGCACGACACGCTTGCCCATGCATCTCGCCCGCGGGGTCCTGCTGATCGCCTCGTCGCTGTGCTTCTTCTCCGCGCTGCGTTACCTGCCGCTCGCCGAAGCGACTGCGCTCAACTACACATCTCCGATCCTGGTCACGCTGATGGCGAGCTGGGTGTTGCACGAGCGGCTGACGCGGCCGCGCTGGGCGTTCGTCATCGCGGGCTTCGTCGGCATGCTGCTGATCGTGCGGCCCGGGAGCGATCTGCTGGCGCCCACCGCGTTGCTGGCGCTCGGCGCAGCGGCGCTTTACGCGACCTTCCAGATCATCACCCGTTCGCTCGCCGGCGAGAATCTGATGGTGTTGCTGATGTATCCCAGCGTCATCGGCACGGTGCTGCTGTCGCTGGCGATGCCCTTCGTACCCTTCGAGGGTTGGTCTCCGACGTCCGACCTCGCCGCGTTCGTGGGCATCGGCGTCGTCGGCTCGCTCGGGCACCTTTTGTTCATTCGCGCCTTCCAGCGCGCCTCGGCTTCGGCGATCGCGCCGTTCACCTACGCGCAGCTCGTATGGTCGACGCTCGCGGGATGGCTCGTGTTCGGAACCTTCCCTGACGGTTGGGCTCTGACCGGGATTATCGTCATCGCCAGCAGCGGTGTCGTGCTCACCTGGTACGAGCGCTGGCGCGCGAGCCTGCCGCAGTCCGAGCCGGCGGCCGTGGATTAGCGGCGCGAGCAGCGAAAGGGGACCCGCAAGCGGTATGCCCGCTTGCGGGGGTCGAGCGTCCGCGAGTCGACGCTGCGGCCGACACGCGCCCGCGCACTCACCCCATGGGTACAAGAGGCCGCGGGCACGCGGTAGAATTTGTAACCTTCCTTCGGAGAACGAACATGAGCAGCGACAAGCCGCGCGTCGGATTCATCGGCCTTGGGCTGATGGGCCACGGCATGGCGAAGAATCTCGTGACCAAGGGCTTTCCTCTGACCGTGCGCGTGCACCGCAACCGGAAGCCGGCGGAGGACATCCTCGCGGCCGGAGCGCGCGAAGCGAAGACCAACGCCGAGCTCGCCCGCGCGTCGGATGTCGTGATCCTGTGCGTGACGGGGTCGCCGCAGATCGAGGAGATCGTCTACGGCGAAAACGGCATTCTCGGCGCCGCGCGTGAAGGTCTCATCGTCGTCGACACCTCGACCGCCGAGCCCGCGTCGACGGCGAAGATTCGCGGCGATCTAGCGCCCAAGGGAACGCTCTACGTCGACGCGCCGCTGGCGCGCACGCCGAAGGAAGCCGAGGAGGGGCGCCTCAACACGATGGTCGGTGCCGATGAGGCGACCTTCGCACGGCTGAAGCCCGTCTTCTCGGCCTACTGCGAGAACGTGATCCATGTCGGGCCGCCCGGCCACGGCCACATGCTCAAGCTCGTCAATAATTTCATCGCCATGTCGATCGCGACCGCGACCGCGGAGGCGTGCGCCACGTGCGCGAAGTCCGGCGTGTCGATCGCCAAGCTGCACGAGATCATCTCTGCCGGCGCGGTCAACTCCGGGATCTTCCAGCTCACCGCGGGAAAGATGCTCGAGGGCGATCTCACCGGCCTCAAGTTCACGTTGGTCAACGCGATGAAGGACCTGCGCTACTACACGCACTTCGCCGAATCGCTGCCGACGCCCGCCCTCATCGGCTCGGCTGTGCACCAGACCCTCGTCAACGCCAACCTGCTCGGCTTCGGCGACAAGTTCGTCGCTTCGCTGATCGAGGCGCAGGAAAAGCTCGCCGGCGTGAAGATCGTGCCTCGTTAGATCGCGCTGCTCTACAATGCCTGTTTGACGCATGAGGAAGAGCATGGGCAGCGCGCAGCAACAGCTCTGGGACAATCCGCTCGGCACCGACGGGTTCGAGTTCATCGAATACGCCGCGCCCGACCCCGTTGCGCTCGGGGCGCTGTTCGAGCAGCTTGGCTTCACGGCGATCGCCAGGCACCGCTCGAAGGACGTACTGCTCTATCGCCAGGGCGAGATCAACTTCGTGGTCAACGCCGAGCCGGGCAGCTTCGCGCAGGCATTCGCGCGGGTGCACGGACCGTCGATCTGTGCGATCGCGTTTCGCGTCAGGGATGCAGCCCTTGCCTACAAGGGCGCGACCGAACAGGGCGCGTGGGCCGTCGAAGCCCACCCGGGGCCGATGGAGCTCAACATTCCAGCGATCAAGGGCATCGGCGACTCGCTCGTCTATCTCGTCGATCGCTATCCTGGAAACGGCACCGGCGTGTCGATCTACGACATCGACTTCGTGCCGCTGCCCGGCGTTCCCCAGCATCCGCCGGGAGCGGGGCTCACCTATATCGATCATCTGACCCACAATGTGCATCGCGGCCGCATGGACGAATGGGCGGGGTTCTACGAGCGGCTGTTCAACTTTCGCGAGGTGCGCTATTTCGATATCGAAGGCAAGCTGACGGGTCTGAAGAGCAAGGCGATGACGAGCCCCTGCGGCAAGATCCGCATCCCGATCAACGAGAGCGCCGACGACAAGTCGCAGATCCAGGAGTATCTCCTCGCCTACCACGGCGAAGGTATTCAGCACGTCGCATTGGGTACCGCAGATATCCACGCCACCGTCGAAGCTCTGCGTGCTCGCGGCGTGGCGTTCCAGGACACGCCGGAGACGTACTACGATCTGCTGGCGACCCGGCTGCCGAATCACAAGGAAGACACGGCGCGCCTCAGGAAGAACCGCGTCCTTCTGGACGGCGCGCCCGCCAAGAACGAAATGCTGTTGCAGATTTTTACCACGACCGTCATCGGCCCGATCTTCTTCGAAATCATTCAGCGCAAGGGCAACGAAGGCTTCGGCGAAGGCAATTTCCGCGCGCTGTTCGAATCGATCGAGCTCGATCAGATCCGGCGCGGGGTGCTGAAGGACTAGGAACCTCCGAGCGGGCGGCTGCCTCCGTGCTCTCATCTCTGGGCTTCTCGCTCCTGCGCCGTCTTTCCGACGGCGAGCTCCACTCCGGTGAGGCGCTGGCCGCGGCGAGCGGCATCTCGCGCGCCCGCGTCTCGCAAGTCCTCAAGGAAGCCGGCGCGGCCGGCCTGAAGCTCGAGCGCCAACGGGGCCGCGGCTACCGGTTGCAGGACGCGCTGCCGTTTCTCGCGAGCGACGCGATTGTTCGCGCGCTGGGTCCGCAGAAGGGCGCGCTCGCGATCGAGATCGCCGACGTGCTTGATTCGACCAGCAGCGAGCTCGCGCGCCGCGCTGCACACGGCGATATGCATCGCGTTCTCCTCGCCGCCGAATGCCAGACCGCGGGGCGCGGCCGGCGTGGTCGCGGCTGGACCTCCGTTATCGGTGGCAGCCTCACCTTCTCGCTCGGCTGGCGCTTCGAGCAGGGCGCCGGATATCTCTCGGCGCTGCCGCTGGCCGTCGGGCTTGCGCTCGCCGAAGCGCTCGAGGCAGAGGGCTTCGCGGACATCGCGCTCAAGTGGCCGAACGATCTGCTGCATGACGGGCGCAAGCTCGGCGGCATCCTGGTCGAGCTCTCCGGCGATGCGCTCGGGCCCTCGATCGCGGTGATCGGCGTTGGACTCAACGTCCGCCTGCCGCCGCCCGCGCGCCGCGAGATCGGCCAACCGGTCGCCGATCTGGCGAGCATGGCACCGGGGCGCACGATCGATCGCAATGCGTTGCTTGCTCGGATCGCGACGGGGCTCGTCGCCATGCTCGAGGCCTACACCGTCGCGGGCTTCACGCCGCTGCGCGCCGCGTGGCAGCGCCGGCACGCGCTGCAGAAAAAACCGGTGCAGGTTCTGCTGCCCGATGGTGGACGGGTGCGCGGCGAGGTCCACGGCGTGGACGCCGACGGCGCGCTGGTTCTCGACAGCGGGGGGCGGCGGCTGCGCTTCGTAAGCGGCGAAGTCTCGCTGCGGCGGCCATGATTCTGCTGCTCGACTGCGGCAACAGCCGGCTCAAGTGGGGACTCGCCGCGCCGCACGGCTGGATGTCGCAAGGCAACGTTCCCAACCAGGAAATCGGCACGCTGGCGCTGCGCGATTGGCAGAGCCTGCCGCGGCCCTCCCGCGTGGTCGGCGTGAACGTCGCCGGCGAGCCCACCCGCGTGCGCGTCGAAGCACAACTCGTGCGCTGGCGCACCCCGCCCGAATGGCTGATCGCGCAAGAGGAGGCCTGCGGCGTGTACAACCGCTACGCGAGGCCGTCGCAGCTCGGCGCGGATCGCTGGGCCTCGCTGGTCGCGGCGCGGCAGAGGTTGGCCAACGAGCTGTTCCCGGCGTCGTGCGTCGTCGTCAACGCGGGCACGGCGGTGACCGTCGACGCGCTCGACGAGGGCGGCGTGTTCCGGGGCGGAATCGTGTTGCCGGGCCTCAACATGATGCTGCAGGCGCTGGCGGCGAACACCGCTGCGCTCAAGGTGCCTGCGGGGCACGTCCACGATTTCCCCATCAACACCGCCGATGCGCTCGCTTCCGGGGTGATGCAGGCGGTGTGCGGCGCGATCGAGCAGGTGCGTCGGCGTCTGGCCGACGACGGTCCGGCGCCCAAGGCGTTTCTCGCCGGTGGCGCCGCCGCCGACATCGCGCCGTACCTTACCGCGCCGGTGGAGGTCGTGGATAATCTGGTGCTCGAGGGCGTGTTGGCCCTGGCTGAGGGCTCGACCCGAGGATGAGAACGCTCGTCTTGCTGCTGCTGCTCGCCAACCTGACGCTGTTTGCTTACATCAAGCTCGACAGCCTCAGCACGGGTGAGGGCGTGCGCCTGGCGCAGCAGGTGCAGCCGGAAAAGATCACGCTGCTCACGCCGCAGCAAGTCGCCGCGCTCGGTCCGGCGAAGATGTCCGCGCTTGCCGACGTCTGCGTCGAGTGGGGACCGTTGACCGAGGGCGAGAGGACGCGCGCGCTCAGCACGCTCGAGCCGCTGGACCTCGCGCGCCTGATCAGCCAGAAGAAGATCGAGGTCATTGCCAATTACTGGGTCTTCATTGCGCCGGCGGCGAACAAAACCGCTGCCGATCGCCGGCTGGAAGAGCTCAAGGCCCAGGGCGTGCGGGACGTTGCGTTGATCGACAGCGGGGCGCAGCGCTTCGCGATTTCGCTGGGCGTATTTCGTACCGAAGAGTCCGCCCAGGCGAGGCTCGCTTCGCTGCAGGCGCAGGGCGTCAAGACGGCGAAGGTTGGCGCGCGAGCGCAGTCGATCATGCAGACAGTGCTCGTGGTGCGCGATCCGCCGGCACCTGCGGTCGCGCGCATGAGGGAGCTGCAAAGCGGCTTCCCGGGCAGCGAGATCAAGATCGGCACATGCGACAAGACGACCTGAGCACGGCGGAGCGAATTGCGCGCGCGGAGTCGATCCGCGATGCCCGTTCGTCGCGCGACGTCGAGCTGGCGCGGACGCTGTTCGTCGAATATGCACAGTGGCTCAAGGTCGACCTGTGCTTTCAGGGCTTCGACCGGGAGCTCGCGAACCTGCCGGGCGCGTACGCACCGCCGCGCGGGCGCCTGCTTCTCGCCGGCGGAGCCGATGCGGCGTTCGGGTGCGTTGCATTGCGGCCGCTGGACCCCGGTTCGGAGTTGGGTTGCGGCGTGGCCGCGGCTGAAGTCGCGGCCGGCGAGGTGAAGCGGCTCTACGTCAAGCCCCTAAGGCGCGGGCAAGGTTGGGGAGAGCGTCTCGCGCGCGCGATCGTGGACGAGGCACGCGCCAGCGGCTATCGCGAGCTCAAGCTCGATACGCTGGACTGGATGAGTGCGGCGCGCACGCTCTATGCGAGGCTGGGCTTTCGGGAATGCGCGCCGTATTATGAGAACCCGCTCGCCGGCGTGGTCTACATGTCGCTTTCGTTGTAAACAAGGGTCATTCCATGTATCTCTCCCGAGCCGAAACCGAAACGATCGACGCCGCGATTGCGCGCGTCGAAGGACGTACCGGCGTGCAGGTCGTCACTGCCATAGTGAGCAAGGCGGACGCCTACGCCGAGCTGCCGTGGATGGCGTTCGCGCTCGGCGTATCGCTCGCAGCACTCGTCTCGGTCCTTGTCGATCGCGTGCGACCGGACTGGATCACGGCGCACGTTGCGCTGCTCAGTACCGTGACCGTGCTCGCCGCCGGGGCCGCGAGCGCGCTCGTGGCCGTGTTCGTGCCGGCGTATGCGCGGCTCTTCCTGCGCCCCGCGCTGCGCGACCTGGAGGTTCGTCACTACGCGCAGGCGCTGTTCCTGCGGCGCGAGCTGTTCAAGACCCAAGCCCGCAACGCCATCCTGATCCTCGTCTGCATGTTCGAGCGCAAGGTCGAAATCCTTCCCGACGTCGGCATGTACGGGCGGGTGACCGGTGAGGACTGGGAGCGCGTCATCGCGGCGATGTCGCCGCTGCTGCGCCAGGGACGGTTCGCCGACGCGGTGCACGCGGGACTCGCCATGCTCGGTCGGGTCCTCGCCGCGAAGGGCTTCGCCGGCCGTGTCAGCGGCGAGAACGAGCTGCCGGACGGACCGGTCGAAGAGCAGGGCCCGTCGTGATCCGGCGTTCGCGCTACGCGATCGCCGGACTCTCTCTTTTCGCGTTTGCCTGGTTCGGCCCGGCGCACGGCGCGGACGTCCCCTTTCTTACCGGCCGCGTTGTCGACAACGCGGAAATCCTGAAGCCCGCGACGCGTGACAAGATCACGGCTGCGCTCAAGGCGCACGAGCAGGCATCCGGCGATCAGATCGCGGTGCTCACCGTGCCGACGATCGGCGACGATTCGATCGAAGAGTACGCGGTGAAGGTCTTCGAAAACTGGAAGCTCGGCCAGAAGGGCAAGGACAACGGTGTGCTCGTGGTCGTTGCGCCGCAGGACCGGAAGATGCGCATCGAAGTAGGCTACGGGCTCGAGGGCACGCTGACCGACGCCGCAGCGAGCCGCATCATTCGCAACGTCATGACCCCGTCGTTCAAGGCCGGCGATTTCGACAAGGGTATCGCTGCGGGCGTCGAGGCAATCGTGGGACAGCTCGAAGGCAAGCCGGTCGCGGCCGAGGAAGCGTCGGCCGCGAGCAGCAGCTCTGGACTGCATATGAACGCGCCTGACCTGCCCTGGCCGGAGCGCATCCTGCTTGGCGCGTTCATCTTCGGCATCATTGGCCTGTTCACCTTCGTCGGCATCATGACGCCGGGCGTCGGCTGGTTCCTCTACGTATTCCTGATTCCCTTCTGGGCGATGTTCCCGATCATCATCGTGGGCACGCGCGGCGCGCTGACGCTGCTCGCCATCTACGTGGTCGGGTATCCGCTCGCCAAACTGGTGCTCAGCCATACGGCGTGGTACGAAAAGGCGGCGGCAACCCTCAAGAGCAAGGGTAGCGCGAGCGTCGGCGGATTCACCTTCAGCAGCGGCGGCTCATCAGGCTCCTCGTCGGGTGGCGGCGGGTTCTCGGGCGGCGGCGGCAGCTCGGGTGGCGGGGGAAGCTCCGGGAGCTGGTAAGCGGCGCGAGGACGATGGGGTTCGGCGATGGCGGCGCAAAGCAAGAGCACCTACGACGACGTGCCGTACACGAGCCTGCCGTTCGCGCAGACGCACCCGGATCGGCTCGCCGCCTTGGCGCGGCTGTTCGGGTTGGAGTCTCCGCCGCTCGAAGGATGCCGCGTCCTCGAGCTGGGTTGCGCGTCCGGCGGCAATCTGATCCCGATGGCGCTGACCCTCCCCGGCGCCGAGCTTGTCGGCATCGATCTGTCGTCGGTGCAGATCCGCGATGGCCAGGCCGTCGTTGCCGCGCTCGGTCTCGACAACGTCCGGCTGTCGGCGATCAGCATCACGGAGATCGACCCGACGTCGGGTCAGTTCGACTACATCATCGCCCACGGCGTGTATTCGTGGGTGCCGAACGACGTGCAGACCCGCATCCTGGAAATCTGTTCCAGGCAGCTCGCAGCGGGCGGCATCGCGTTCATCAGCTTCAACACCCTGCCCGGCTGGCGTACCCGGGGAGTGGCCCGCGACCTGATGCGCTACCACGCGATGCAGTTCGCCGACCCCCGCGCTAGGATCGAGCAGGCGCGCGGCATTGCCGATTTTCTCGCCAGCAGCGTGGCGGCCGCCAACAGCGGCTACGAGACGTTGATTCGAGCGGAGATCGAGACCCTGCGCGGTCAGCCCGACGACTACGTGCTGCATGAATATCTCGAGGACAGGAACGAACCGCTGTACTTCCATCAGTTCGTCGAACGAGCGGAGAGCCACGGACTTCAGTATCTCGCCGACGCCGATTTCGGCACGATGCTCGCATCGAACTTTCCGTCGGAGGTCGCGCAGGCGCTGGTGCGCATCGCGCCGGGGGTCATCCGGCAGGAGCAGATCATGGATTTCCTGCGCAACCGCACTTTTCGCCAGGCGCTGCTCGTCCACGAGAGTGTGCAGGTGAACCGCAAGATCACGTCGGACCGGCTGCGTGGACTCGGAATCAGCGGATCGTTTCAGGTGGAAGCCGCAGCGTTCGACATACGATCGAGCGACGTCGTGGCCTTCCGCGGCGCACGGGGCAACCGCCTTCGAACCGGCAACGGCATCACCAAGGCGGCCGTGATGATCCTGAACGAATTCTGGCCGCGCGCGGTGCCTTTCGAAGATCTCGTCCGTCGGGCGCGGACGATGCTGCGCGATTGGGCCGTGCCCTCCGTCGGCACGGACACCGAGGTGGAGGCGACGCTCGCCGCGGACATGCTCCGGTGCTTCGGCGCCGGAATTGCCCAGCTTCACGCCAGGCCATCGGCCTTTTCCGCCGCACCCGGCGACCGGCCCGTGGCGAGCCCGCTCGCCCGACTGCAGGCGCGGCGCGATACGCGCGTCACCAATCTGAGACACGAGCCTGTGCAGATCGACACCGATCTCGCGCGGCTCCTCCAGTTGCTCGACGGCTCACGCAGCCGCGAAGAAATCGAGCGCATCGCCATCGAATGGGCGACCGCGAACGCGGCGGCGACCGGTACCCCGATTCCGGGAGAGCCGGAGCGTCTGGTCAAGGATCGCGTGGACGAGGCTCTGCGACAATTCGCAAAGTCGGCGTTGCTTGTCTGAGCGGCGACCTTAGGCCCTCGCCGTCGCCGCAAAGTGCCGTCCGTCGTCGCGCGGACACGCCGCGGGCTCGATGCTGACATCGCGATAACCGGCGTCCTTGAGCAGCGTGAGCACTTCGTCCTCGCTGTACCAGGTGAGCGCGAGCAACTCATCCTCGCGCGCGGTGATCGTGTGCCGGTCGCGGCGCTCGTAGCGGCTCCTCACGTCGATGCGCTTGAGGCCGACGTCGATAAAGGTCTCCGAACGCACGCCGATGCGGCAATCCGCCGTCGGCGCCACCGTGCGCACTTCGACCACGGGCGCGCCGGGAGGGTGCTCCGCGCCATCGGGAACGAACAGATCGAGCAGCAGCACGCCGGGGTCGATCAGATGCGCGCGGATCCGCAGCAGTGCGTCCAGCGCGGCGGTCGGATCGGTGAGGAGCTGAAACGCTCCTCCCGCGATAAACGCCGCAGAGTAGCGAAAAGGCAGATTGAGCGCGGTGACGTTCTGGCGGAAAAGCTCAATCGCGGCGCCCCGCGCCTCGAGTCGGTTGCGGCAGCTCGCGAGCATCGCCTCGGAGATATCCACGCCGTGGACCCGGAATCCCGCCTCGAGCAGGGGAATGAGCAACCGTCCGGAGCCGGCCATGACGTCGAGCACCGGTCCGGCCGTACGAGGCAGCCGCGCCGAGTACCACGCGATCTCGCCGTCGCTCGCCCGAGGCTCTTTCGCGTCGTGAAACAGTGTACCGAGAGTTCCGTGGGCCGACACGGTAGGTTGTTCCCTCGCCATCACGAAAGCGCGGTCAGCTCGCCCGCCGCCGCTGCGACGACGTCGATCCAGCGCCGCGCGGCAGCCACCTCGCCCGTCCAGCGCAGAAATCCATGGATCATGCCGGTGCACTCGATGACGCACACGGGAACACGGTCCGCTTCCAGGCCGCGTGCGTAGTCGAGGCCCTCGTCGCGCAGCACGTCCGCGGTCGCGATCGCGATGACCGCCGGCGGCAGATCCGAGAGCGTCGTTGCGAACAGGGGCGACAACTCCGGGTGACGGGCATCGACGTCTGCGCGATAGGTCTCCCAGTACCACGCCATCTGGGGCCCTGTCAGGTTGTAACCACTGGAGAATTCTCGATACGACGCGCGCGAGCAGGTCGCATCCAGGGCGGGATAGAGAAGCAGTTGCGCGTCCGGTTGCGGTGCGCGCTCGCGCCTGAGCCTCAAGGTCAACGCCGCGACGAGGTTGGCGCCCGAGCTGTCGCCAGCGACCGTGAAGCGCATCCCGTCGGCCCCGAGTGTGCGCGCGTTGCGGGAAGCCCATAGCCACGCGGCCGCGACGTCGTCGAGCGCCGCGGGATACACGTGCTCGGGGGCGAGCCGGTAATCGACGGCGACGAGGACCGAGCCGAGTCGATTGGCGAGGATACGGCAGAGCTTGTCGTGCGAGTCGAGCGACCCGGTGACCCAGCCTCCGCCGTGCGCGTACAGCATCAGCGGCGGCGGTCCAGGTGACGTCGGCCGGTAGATCCGCACAGGCACCGGACCCGCGCGCCCCGGCGCGGTCGTGTCGCGGATCGAGGCGACCTCTTCCGCGGGACCGCCGAGAACCTTCGGTGCGGCCTCCGCCGCTGCACGCAGTCGCGCGACGTCGGGCGGAGCGGAGGCCGGCGGCAGGCTGAAGATGGTTTCGAGCAGGCGTCGGATATCGGGGTCGAGCATCGCGCAATTCATCCTTTCCGTACCGATGGTACCGGATTAGCGCTGGCAGAGTTGACGACGGAGTTGACGACCGAACCGGCAATCGAGGCAGGTCTCGTGAGCGCATGGTGGCGACGGCTCGACGTTGAGCGTACCGCATGTGTCGTTACGTTGAGACACTATCGACACCACGCTGCATCTAGTAGGCTCGATCTTGCGATGAATCGATTCCTCACGAATTCGTGCTCGTCCCTGCTCGCTGGAATGCTCGCCTTAACGGGCATGATCGCGGCGCCCCTGGCCGCAGGCAATCCCGGGGATCTCGACGCGACGTTTGGAACACGCGGTGTGGTCGTGACGCCGATCTCAGCGAGCGCATCCGCGGTCCTTCTTCAACCGGACGGGAAGCTGGTGGCGGTGGGCGGGACTGGAGGACCGTTAACCGGTCTTGCTGTTGCTCGCTATAACCCCGATGGCACGCTTGATAGCAGCTTTGGGACGGGCGGCACTGTCCTCACTCCATTGGGCGACCAGGGATGCGTTGGGGCGTTTGGGCCGACGGCGGTGTTGCAGAGCGATGGAAAAATACTCGTGGCTACGGTGGCAGCGAATTGTGGCGGCGACGTATTCAGCGTTTCGCTCACGTTGGTCCGTTACCGCCAAGATGGTGCGCTCGACGACGGATTCGGTGTCGGCGGAACGGTAGTGATGCCCGTCGGTCAATCGGTCGATGGCCAGGTGATCGCCGCACTGAGCCCTAACACGGTCCTGGTCGAACCCGACGGAAAACCGGTCGTCTCGGCTCAAGCCACCCTTCAAGCGGGCTTCACTCCCGGCGCGCTGATCCGGTTCAACCTCGACGGCTCGGTTGACTCATCGTTTGGGACTGGCGGAATCAAATTTCTCGGCCCGCCAGACGCTTTGATCAATGGCGTTTTCCACATTTCCGGCATCGCGATCGTGCAGCCTGATGGCAAGTTCATCGTTGCGGGCGAAAATCAGATCCACAACGGATCGGCAGTCGCACGCTTCGACCAGTCTGGAGCGCTTGATCCCAGTTTTGGCGTGGCCGGTGTCGCTTACATCGCTTCGGTGCTCCCAGGCTTTGGGTCGATAAGCGCGATGCTGGTCCAGCCGGATGGAAGGATCGTGGTGTCTGGACGTGATGAATATTCACTGCAGGGCGGACTCGGCTACGCCCTTACGGCAGGACGGCTCAATGCCGATGGAACGGCGGATACCGGCTTCGCCGGGGGCCAAGGCGCCAGAACGCCCATGGGTGAAGGAAGAGACGCGCTTCGCTTCGACCCTTTCAGCCGATTCACCGCGGTCGCGCTCCAAGCCGACGGCAAACTCGTTCAAGCGGGTAACCCCTTTGACGGGATAGCGGACTTCCACATCGGGCTCGCACGTTACAACCCTGATGGAACACTCGATTCAGCTTTCGGAAGGTCAGGAATTGTCATAGGCCCGGTCGGCTTTGCGAACGCGGTGGCGGTGCAACCGGATGACAAGTTGGTCGTTGCGGGCGCGAACAACAACGGATTTCAACTGGCCCGCTTCTGGCTGAGTGGCGGCACTTCGGTCTCGCTGACGACAAGCGCCAACCCGTCCACCATCAACCAGCCGGTAACCCTGAGCGCGACCGTTTCGGGCCATGCACCGACGGGCAATGTGCAGTTCCTGGACGGATCGAACGGCCTTCCCGGCTGCGAATCGGTCCCGCTTGTAGGTTCCACCAGTAGCGCGCAAGCGAGCTGCACGACTGCCGTGTTAATCGCCGGCGCACATGCGCTCAGCGTCACGTATGCAGGTGATGCTTCGAATCCTCCTGCATTCTCGTCATCGCTGATCCAGGTTGTTAGCGCGCCCGGAACAAACGTGGCAGTTGAATACTATTACGGTCCGTGGAACCACTACTTCATGACATCGCTATCGACCGAGATCGCCGCGCTCGACGCCGGCGTCTTTCCAGGGTGGCAACGCACCGGTGAGTCATTCGCCGTATATCCCGACGGTACAGCGCAGACTCGGTCGATGTGTCGTTTCTTCAGCGGCCAGAGTTTCGCGCCGAAGAGCTCGCATTTCTATACACCGTACCAACTTGAGTGCAGCTACGTCCAACGGCAATGGTTTCTCGCCTGGGGCTTCGAAGGGAATGTGACGCCGGCGCAGCTGGCGGATACGTTTGGAAATTGTCCCGTCGGCGCTCGGCCGCTCTACCGGTTGTACAACAATGGCCAGGGTGGAGCGCCGAATCACCGCTACACGACGAGCCTCACCACGCGCGCCGCAATGATTTCACAGGGATGGATCCCGGAGGGCGCAGGGACGATTGGCGTCATCGCGTGCGTGCCGGGCTGAGTTCGCGTTGACGCGAAACGCCTGATGTTTCCTGCAGGAGCCGGGTCAAGGTCCATGGCTCGAGCAAGCTCTGGGCCTCGCTCCTCAGGGAGTGCTAGCCCGGCGCTGTCGACGGTTAGAGTGCACCCTGTCGCGCCTACGTCAGGCCAAGGCACAGCGCTAGGCGTCCCCGCTGTACCGATATAGCCCTCGTCCCACCCCGAGCCGCCCAAGACCCGGTAGGATAGAGGGAGTGGGCAGGATGGGAAACTGGGTAGCGTTGCCCTTAAGACAGCCCGACTACGTTCTGCCAGCTACGCTTTCGACCGAAACCCGCTCGGCGGCAAGCTGAACGGGTTTTTTATTTGACGGTTACCGACATGACAACGACCAGCGACAAGACGGCATTGCTCACGAAGCTGCTCCGCGAGCGCATCCTCGTGCTCGACGGTGCGATGGGTACCATGATCCAGAGCCGCAAGCTCGGGGAAGCCGAATACCGCGGCCCGGCCGCATGC
>WNGK01002145.1_pt1 | contig 21389 bp, 19 predicted proteins | sample 5400601 | NCBI WGS metagenome assembly WNGK01 (sample SAMN13153376, study PRJNA577476) | soil metagenome | isolation source: 60 cm soil or saprolite under Garry oak tree replicate 1 | place: USA:California | collected 2016-06-15
GGCAGGAACGTGCCCGGCTCCCCGAACTGATGGGAGGCCACGACGTAGTCGTTCAGCTTGCCGTTGAACGCGACGTACACGTCCTTGCCCGTGGGCGAGATGACCAGCACCGGCTTGTCCATGTAGGACAACGGCCCGTTCATCGTGATCGGGCCCTGCCAGCTGGTCCCTCCGTCATGCGACTTGAACAGCACCACGCCGGGGTCGAATGTGTTCAGGAAGACGGCGTAGATGGTCCCGCACCCACACGGCTGGTTGGTGTCGGTGGCCACCTTGATCTGCGGGTCGAACTGCCATCCGACTCCCTTGCAGGCCAGCCCGCAGACGAACTGCTCGGGACCCCAGGTGGTCCCGCCATCGGCCGACTTGCGGAACAGTACGCTTGTCCCGGGGCAGCCCGGGGCGCACTGGTGGGCGTTGATCCCCGTGATGAGCTGGTAGACGAGGCTCGGGTGATTGGGGTCGGTGGCGACCGCGGGCTCCCAGTTGCTCTGGTGCTTATACGGCGTGCCGGCCGGCTGTTCGGAGCTGAACCCGGCGGGCCCGGCAGTTGCCCGCACGGCCGCGCCGGGCGCGAGTACCAGCACGGCGGCGGCAAGCGCAAGGGGGATAAACAGCGCACGAGGCCGCATCGGACTCCCCTTTCTGCTGGAGATTCCCGGCGCCTGGTACTTATCACGTTCTTGAATCGCGAGTCAACCGCATGCGGGCCCCAGCTGGTCGTTTCACTGGTCGGCTGGCCGCTGACGCCCGGCGGCGTGGCCGACCGGAGGCCGGGAGGACTACGCGCGGGCCGCTTACGTTGATGTACTTGGCGGTATGAGCGCGCGACTGGCCGTGCGGCGGAGCTGTGCCATGAAGACCTCCGCCGTGGCGGGAGTTATGCTCGCTGGGCTTGTCGCCGCCGGGTGCACTCATCAGTCCGCAAGCCCGCGGCGAGCTTCTGTGGAATCTTGCATCCAGTTCGGCATAAGTGCCATCAAACGTCACGTCACTGTCATCTCGGTACCAGCCGCATGCCAGGGCCTGACAAGAGCCCAGGTCAACTTCGCGGTCGGCAGTGCGCTCCACGCGATGGCTGACAGTGCGCACGGAAAGGCGCGCCAGCGCAAACGCGCGGGGAAGCTCAGCCCTTTTCTGGCGCACCTGGTTACCACGGTCCCCGAGCAGCGCAGCCGACCGCCAGCGTCCGCACCGGCAGCCCGCCAGGCCAGCCGGACCACACTCGGCCTCGTCGCCCTTTTCACATGGCTGATCACGGTTGGTCTTGGCTCCTGGATGATGGCCAGGTGGATCGCCCACGGCGGCCTCCGCCGCGCCCGCGCCGGCCAAGCCCGGCTCCCGCCATCCATGATCTTCGCGCACTTCGGACTTGCCGTGACTGGCCTGCTGGCCTGGATCGTCTACCTGGTGACTGGCTTGACTAGCGTGGCCTGGAGCGCCTGCGTGCTCCTGCTGCCGGTGACCGGTCTCGGCATTGCCCTGGTGATTCTCTCGCTCCCCGAGCGATCCCTCGCGGCCTCGACAATCTCAGCCGCTCAAGCCGTTCCCGTCGGCGCGGCATCTGGTCCGCTCAGGGATGACCCACCGCCGGCCCGGCACCCGCCCGCCCTGATCGTGGCGGCGCATGGCGTGTTCGCCGTGGCAACCATCCTGTTCGCGCTTCTGGCCGCCCTTGGCCCGGCTAAACCTCGAGGGCCGCGGCGGCGCGGGTGCCGGCCGATCTGCGCGCATGGGCTGCGGCGGCGCAACGGCGCGGGTGATACCTCGTGATCATGCTCGTCTCGGCACTTAGGTCTGGCCGTCTTTACGCCCGTAGCTGGCAAGGCCCTTTTCGAGCAGCGCGAAAGCGGGTTCGGCGAGCTTGTGAACGTCGCTGGCCAGCTGGTCGACCGCCTCGTCGGCCAGGACGCGGCGGCGTACGTAGTCAACTAGCGCGCGGTGCACGCCCATCAGAGCGTTTGCTGCCACTTGAGCAGTGACGTCGTCGGCTGGGGTGCCGGTCTCGGCGGCAAGCAGCGTGGCGAGGGAATCGGCGTAGCGAGCGAGCGCCTGCTGCTCGCGTGCCAGCAGCGCCGGGCTTGCCGCGATCACCCGGTTGATCGACCGGAGCCGGTCCAGGACTTCGGGTTCACCGGCTTCGGCCTGGGCGAGCAGGCCCTGGGACGCCAGCAGGTGGCGGCGGAAGGCGACGAGGACAGGCTCTTCCTCGTCCCGGCCGCGGATCGCGTCGAGCAGCCGCGCGCCGAAGACCTCCAGCCGGAAGTAGAACAAGTCTTCCTTGGTCGGGAAGTAGTTGAAGACGGTCGCCTCAGCGACCTGCGCCTCGCGGGCGACCTCGGCAACGGTCACGCGGTCGAAACCGCGGTCGGCGAACAACCGCCACGCGGTATCGGCGATCAGCTGCCGCGTCTGCTCCTTCTTCAGTTCGCGAAGGCCCATGCGTCCCTTCCCGGCCCGATGAACGACGTTCCGACTCCATAGTAGTGCAACACTTGACTTAAGGTCACCCTATATTTAGGGTGGACCTAGATATGAGCTGATATCCGCCTGTGAGGAGATTCTGATGACAGCCGCAGCAAGCGAGACGCAGAACCGGATGAGTTCCGACGCCAGCGGCGTGGGCGGCCTGAGCCGTGAGGTTCTCGTGCTCGGAGCGGTCGTCGTGCTGGGGATGATCATGACGGTCCTCGATCTGACGATCGTGAACGTCGCCGTCCCGACGCTGGGCAGCGATTTCAACGCTTCGATCTCGACCATCCAGTGGGTTATGACCGGCTACATGCTCGCCTTCGCGAGCGTGATCCCGCTGACCGGCTGGGCGAGTGAGCGGTTCGGCGCCAAGCGTGTCTGGATCGGCTCGCTGCTGCTGTTCATGCTCGGCTCGGGGCTGGCGGCCACCGCCTGGTCGATCGGCTCGCTGATCGGCTTCCGGGTGCTGCAAGGCGTCGGCGCCGGGATGATCCTTCCGGTCGGCCAGACGATCCTCGCCCAGGCAGCCGGGCCGCAGCGGATGGGCCGGGTGATGAGCGTGATCGGCGTGCCGATGCTGCTCGCTCCGGTCCTCGGCCCAGTGATCGGCGGGGCGATCGTGGACCAGGCCAGCTGGCACTGGATCTTCTTGATCAACCTGCCGATCGGGATCGCGGCCGTGCTGTTCGCGCAGCGGCTGCTGCCGGAGGCAAAGCCACAATTCGGCCAGCGCCTTGACCTGCGCGGGCTGATACTGCTCTCGCCAGGCATCGCCATCTTCCTCTACGGCATGTCGCAGGCGGCAAATCAGGGCAGCTTCGACGACACGCGCACGGCCGCCGCGGCGGTGACCGGGGTCGCGCTTGTCACGCTGTTCGTCCGGCACGCCAAAAGCCGCGGCGGGACCGCGCTGATCGACATCTCGCTCTTCGCCCGCCGAGGTTTCGCCGCCGCCGCCGCCACCAACCTGCTGCTCTGCATCGCGCTCTTCGGGTTGCTGATCCTGCTGCCGCTCTATTACCAGGTCGTCCGCCACGCGAGCGCGCTCCAGACCGGACTGCTCCTCATCCCGCAAGGAGTCGGCGCGGCCCTGGCGATGCCGCTCGCCGGCCGGCTAACCGACAAGATCGGCGCCCGCGCGGTGGTGTCCGCCGGAACGCTGGCAGCGATGCTAGGCACGCTTGCCTACACCCAGGTCAGGGCCGACACTTCATATCTTTACCTTGCCGCAGCGCTGCTCGTGACCGGACTGGGAATCGGCAGCACGATCATGCCGGTGATGGCCGCCGCCTTCCAGACGCTCTCACCAGCGGAGACGCCGCGGGCAACCAGCGCACTCAACGCCATCCAGCGCATCGCCGGCGCCATCGGCACCGCCATGCTCGCGATCATCCTGCAACGGGCAATCGCGGCCAGCGTTCCCGGCCTTCACGCCGGCATGCAGGCGATTGCCACCCTCACCCGGCAGCAGCGTGCGCACGCCGCGCCCGCGCTCGCCGATGCCTTCGGCACCACCTTCTGGGTCGCACTCGGACTGATCGCTCTCACCCTGGTCCCCGTGCTCCTTCTCCCCCGCGCCGAGCAGCAGGCCAGGCCGGGGAACCAGCCGCCGGACCAAATGGCGAATGAACGTGTCTGATCCACCCACCCAGGCAAGGAGGCCAGCCATGGCTAAGGGATACGTCGTCGGACCAGGCCAGGGCCTGCCCGGGAGGAACCCGGATCTCAAGGCGTCGCGGGCATCGACAGGCGGGAGCCTGACATTGCTCGAGTCGCGGCTGAAGCACGGACCTCCGCTGCACGTCCACGCGTACGAGGACGAGAGCTTCTACATCCTCGACGGAGCGCTCATAGTCACCTGCGGCCACGATACCTTCCAGGCCGGGCCGCGATCCTTTGTCTTCCTTCCACGACAAATGCCGCACACGTTCCGCCCGAACGGGGACGAGGCCACCGTGCTTCTCATCGGCACCCCGGGCGGGCTCGACGAATACTTCCTCGAACTTAGCCTGGCCGCAGACCCAGCCGCCAGAACGCAGGCCGCCGAAAAGTACGGCATCACCGTCGTCACGGACGCGGCAGGTGCCTAAACGAGATGACCGGCCCAGCCGGTTACTTGCGCGCTCCGGGGTAGTTATATTCAGCATGAGCATCGTGGATCTTGGGCCAGCGGCCCATCGACTGGCTGATCTGGTCGCGCGCGTCGAGGACAATGAGCTGGGCAAGCCGACGCCGTGCCCGGCGTACGCGCTCGGCGATCTGATCGATCACGTGGGCGGCTTGGCGCTCGCGTTCACCGCCGCGGCGAACAAGGACAGCGGCAAGTACGGCGACCAGGGGCCGTCCGGGGACGCCTCCCGGCTGGGTGAAGACTGGCGGACACGGATTTCGCGAGACCTCAGCACGCTGGCGCAGGCCTGGCAGCACCCGGAGGCGTGGAACGGCATGACGAGAATCGCCGGCATGGACGCCCCCGGCGAGATGGTCGGTCTCACAGTGGCCGACGAAGTCGTCGTGCACGGCTGGGACATCGCCCGCGCGACCGGGCAGCCCTACCGCTGCGAACCGGAGTTGCTGGATGCCGCGCGGAGCTTCCTGGTGCAGGTCACCAGCCCCGACGCCCCGGCCGGCCCGGATGTGCCGTTCGGTCCGTCACGGCAGTTGCCCGGTGGCGCGCCGCTGCTCGATCGCGTTGTCGCGCTCGCCGGGCGGGATCCCGGCTGGTCACCCGGCTGACCCGGGCACCTGTCGAGCGGGCGCGGTGGCCGCCGCGGATCCGGAAACCCGTCCTGGTGGCTACGCTCAGCCCGCGCGAGCGTGAGGTGCTCGGCCTGATGGCTTAACCCTTCGGTGCGACCGGCGGGAGAGGTACCGGGTTTGTGCTGGCCGGAAGTTCCCCGGCCGCGTCAGGCGCCGAGGGATTCGCGGGCGGCCTGCGCGACATGACTGGCGGAGATCCCCGCCGCCTCCATGAGCTCCTCGGGGGTCCCGGAGCCGGGTAGGCCGCGCACCGCCAGGTGGACGATGCGGACCGGGTGACCTGCGTCGTTAAACGCTTCGAGCACCGCGCTGCCGATGCCGCCCGCCGGGTAATGGTCCTCGACGACGATCAGCCGGTCCCCTGTCGCGGCCGCGGCCGCGACGAGCGTCTCTGTGTCGATCGGCTTCACCGAGTACAGGTCCAGGACGCGGGCGCGGATGCCGTCGCGGCCGAGTTGCTCCGCCGCGGCCAGGCAGTTGTGCAACGTCACACCGGCGCCGACCAGCGTCACCTGGTCGTCCGGGCTGGACCGGACGACCTTCGCGCCGCCGACCGGGAAGGCCTCATCCGGTCCGTACAGCACCGGGTACGCGCCGCGGGTCGTGCGCATGTAGACGATGCCGCTGCGCTCGGCCATCTCCTGCACCAGGCGGGCCGTGCTCGTCGCGTCGCTCGGGTACAAGACCGTGGACCCGTGCACGGCCCGCATCATCGCGAGATCTTCGAGGGCCATCTGTGACGGGCCGTCTGCGCCGATTTCGACCCCCGCGTGGGAGCCGCACAGCCGGATGTTCGCCGCGGAGATGGCCGCCATCCGGATGAAGTCGTAGGCGCGGGTGAAGAACGCGGCAAAGGTGGCGGCGAATGGGATGTATCCGCGGACGGACATGCCGACGGCGGCGGCGACGAGCTGCTGCTCGGCGATGAACATCTCGAAGTAGCGCTCGGGATGCGCCTTGGCGAAGTCCTCCGCGTACGTGGAGTTGCCCACCTCCCCGTCGAGGGCGACGACGTTCGAACGGGCGCCGACCGCGGCCAGCGATTCGCCGAAAGCCTTCCGGGTGGCGACCTTGGCGCCCAGCTCGTAGCGGGGCAGGGTCACCTCGCCACTGGGCCTGGTCCGCGCGGATCCGCCTTCCGGCCGCAGCCCGTGGACCGTGAGGTGGCGTTCCCCGCCAAGCTCAACGATGGCCCGCTCGGCCATCTCCGCGGGCAGCGGCTTGCCGTGCCAGTTCTCATGATCTTCGATCTCGGAGAACCCGCGGCCCTTGCGGGTGCGAGCCAGAATCACGGTGGGCCGGTCCGCGCCGGCCGCATGGGTGAGCGCCTTCTCGATTTCGCCGAGGTCGTGTCCGTCGATGGGGATGGCGCGGCAGCCGAACCCGTCAAGCCGTCTGGCGTACGCGTCCAGGTCCCAGCCCAGCTCGGTCGGGCCGCGCTGACCGAGGCGGTTCACGTCGACGATCGCGGTCAGGTTGTCCAGCCGGTAGTAGGCGGCCTTGTCGAACGCCTCCCACATCGATCCTTCCGCCATCTCGCTGTCCCCGCAGAGCACCCAGACGCGGTACGGCAGCTCGTCGAGATACCGGCCGGCGAGGGCGACGCCGACCCCATCCGGCAGCCCCTGACCGAGTGAGCCGGTCGCGACGTCCACCCACGGCAACACCGGGGTGGGGTGGCCCTCCAGCCGCGAACCGAATCGCCGGTATCCGTTCACCAGCTCGTCGTCGGAGACGACGCCTGCCGCCTTGAACATCGAGTACAGCAACGGGGACGCGTGTCCCTTGGAAAAGATCAGGTGGTCGTTGGCCGGGTCGTCCGGCCGCTGCCAGTCGTAGCGGAAATGCCGGGCCAGCAGCACAGCCATCAGGTCGGCGGCCGACATGCTCGACGTCGGATGGCCGGACCCGGCGGCGGTGCTGCAACGGATCGAGTCGACCCGCAGCTGCTGCGCGAGCTCGCGGACGTCGTCCAAGGTCTGCACGGTCATGGCGGTCTCCTCCCCACGCCTACGTCAGGGCACGGGTTACGCGGCGCCGTTGCGGGCCAGCCACTCGCCGTCAGATCGCGTCCAGCGCCAGTGCCGTGCCGACGGCTTGAACTCGCCCGGGTCTCGCCGGCTAGCTCCGCGTCCTCCAGGTCGGACATCCCAGACTCTACCGTGCGGGCCAGCACCAAGTCCGGGTGGGCAGACAGTGGCCACGACGAGCAGGCTCCGGTCATGTGGCTGGCTTGCCCTGTTCGCGGAGGCGTTCGCGTTGTGGCCCGACGGTGTACTTCGGGTCCCGGGCGGAGGCCCGCCCGGCCTCGAAGACGCCGAACCGGGTCAGCGCTGAGGCAGCCATCAGTGCCGCCCCGGACAGTGCAGCCGCGGCGCGGCTCCGGCCAGCCAGCACCGCGCCCGCCAGGCCGGCGGCGGTCAGCACCTCACCGGCCTCCATCATCGTGCCCGCCCGGCCCTTCTGGTACGGCTCGGCGGCCGGGCCCAGGCGGCTCAGCAGCAGGCTCTTGGCGGTGAGCTCGGCCGCGGCCCCCAGTACGGCGAACGTGACGGCCTGCCCGGCGTGCTCCGGGCGGACGGCCAGCATGCCGAGGCCGCCCGCGGCAGCCGCGGCGGATCCGGCGAACACGAACGGCATCTCGCGGTGACCCTCGTGCCAGGCGGGCACCGCGGTGTCGGCGAGCAGCACCGAGGTGTAGGTGGCGACGGCGGGGCCGAGCGCGGCGGCTGGCACGGTGGCGGCCAGGCCGGCTCGCGGCAGTCTGCGCGTGACGCCGGCGGCGGCTGCGGCCAGCGCGAGGGGGGTGTAAGCCGACAGGATCCAGGTGCCGACGCTCATCGGCGAGGTCACCTTGAGCACCCGCAGCATGTTGATGAACCGGGCAGGCCGGCCGAGGTCGTGCACCAGCGCCACCATCGACAGGCTGATCGCCCCGGCCGCCCCGGCCTTCGCCGCGCGGGCCAGTTCCGGATGACCGGACAGCTGCGCGGCCGCGGCGAGCGCCGACGAGGCGCCGGCCAGGCCGCCGAGGAACAGGTAGCTGGGGATGTCGGGTCCCCACACCGTTTCCTTCAGCACCGGCCGGCCGTAGTAGGAGCTGAAGTCGGCCTTCGGCACCATCTGCTTCTCGCCGCCGCGGCGGCCGGCGGCGGCCTTCATGCCCGCCCCGCCACGCCCACCGCGACAGCGGCGACCGCGATGCTCGCCGCCGCGAGGGCCGCGTTGCGCCACATGCGCGGCAGATCACGCGTTGTGACCACCGGGTCCGGCGGCAGGCCATATACCTCGGGCTGGTCAAGCAGCAGGAAGAACGCTCCCGCGCCGCCGATGCCGTCGCCCGGATCCGCGCCGTACAGCTGCGCCTCCGGCCGGCCCGCATCGTGGAGTTCGGCCACCCGCTGCTGCGCCCTCTCCCGCAGCTCGTCCAGCGGCCCGAACTGGATGGATTCGGTGGGGCAGGCCTTCGCGCAGGCCGGCGTCAGCCCGTCACCGATCCGGTCGTAGCACAGCGTGCACTTATGCGCACCCCCGTCCGACTCGCGTCTGGCGATCACGCCGAACGGGCATGCCGACACGCAGTAGCCGCACCCGTTGCAGACATCATCCTGGACCACCACCGTGCCGAACTCGGTGCGCATCAGCGCCCCAGTCGGGCAGACGTCCAGGCAGGCCGCCTCGGTGCAGTGCTTGCACACGTCGCTGGACATCAGCCAGCGGATGTCACGGCCCTCACCGGCGGGAGGCTGCTCGATGAACGCCACGTGCCGCCACGTCGAGGCGCTGAGGCCCTGGGTGTTGTCGTAGGACATGCCGGTCAGCAGGAGCCCGTCCTCGGGCACGGCGTTCCATTCCTTGCAGGCGACCTCGCAGGCCTTGCAGCCGATGCACACCGAGGTGTCGGTGAAGAATCCCAGCCGCGGCGGGTGGCCGGAGTAGCCGGCCCGCGCGGCCGGGTCGAGGCCGGGTTCGGCACGGCTGGTGCTCGGGTCAGCAGGCGGGATGTCCATCTCACATCTCCGTCCCGGTCTCGCCGGTGATGCCGGCTCGTTCCTGGTATGTCCGTACGAGTTCGCGCAATGCGGGTCCCCTGGGCCGCCGCCCAGGGCGGATGTCGCAGGCCATCGCCTTGACCTCCTGGATGTGCACGTTCGGGTCCAGCGCGAGGTGGGAAAGCTCGTTGGCGGCGTCCCCAGCGGTGTAGCCGTTCGGTCCCCAATGCCAGGGAAGCCCCACCTGGTGCAGCGTCCGGCCCTGTACGTTAAGGGGCCGGATCCGTTCGGTGACCAGCACCCGGGCCTCGATGGCGTTGCGCGCCGTGACGATCGTCGCCCAGCCGAGGTGCTCCAGGCCGCGGTCGGCGGCGAGCTGCGGTGAGACCTCGCAGAAGAACGCCGGCTGCAGCTCGGACAGATAGGGCAGGAACCGGGACATGCCGCCGGCGGTGTGGTGCTCGGTCAGCCGGTAGGTGGTGGTCACGTACGGGAACACCTCAGATCCGGGCTGGCCACCGCTCGGCTGGTACCGGTTCTCCCGGTGCCGGACGATCTGCCGGACCGGGTTGTGCTGCTGGCCGTAAAAAAGGTTGCGGAACGGGGATTCCTGCGGCTCGTAATGCGCGGGCAGCGGGCCGTCGGCCAGCCCTGCCGGAGCGAACAGCCATGCCTTGCCGTCGGCCTGCATGATGAACGAATCGGTGCCGGAGATCGCGTCCACGCCGGTCGCCCCCGCGGGCGGCCGGTAGGACGGGGGGCGGTCGGCGACGAAGTCCGGCACGTCGTCCCCGGCCCACCGACCCTGCTTCTCGTCCCACCAGGTCAGCGCCTTGCGCTCGCTCCAGGGCCTGCCGTCCGGGTCGGCCGACGCCCGGTTGTAGAGCACCCGCCGGTTCGCGGGCCAGGCCCAGCCCCAGTCCGGTGCGACCCAGCTCTGCTGCTGCCAGGGCGTCCGGCGGGCGGCCTGGTTGACGCCGCCGGCCCGGACGCCGCAGTAGATCCAGCAGCCGCACGCCGTGGATCCGTCGTCGGTGAGCTGGGTGTACGACGCCAGCGGCCGCCCGCCCGGGCCCCAGCCGTTGATCTCGGCGAGCACCGCGTCGGCATCTGGATCGGCCAGGGCGCCCGTTGTCGGGTAGTCCCAGGTGAGGTCGAGCACTGGCCGGTCCATGTCGTCGGCAGAGGCGGCCAGCTTCGCCCGGATCCGGAGGCCGAGATGGTAGGTGAACCACAGGTCGCTGCGGACATCGCCGGCCGGCTCGACGGCCTGATGGTGCCACTGCAGCAGCCGCTGGGTGTTGGTGAAGCTGCCGGACTTCTCGGTATGCGCGGCGGCGGGCAGGAAGAAGACCTCGGTGCCGATGTCCTCGGTGCGCAGCTCGCCGGTCTCGATCTCCGGGCCGTCCTTCCACCAGGTGGCGCTCTCGATCATGACCATGTCCCTGACCACCAGCCAGTCCAGCTTCGCCATCCCGAGCCGCTGCATCCGCGCGTTGGCGGAGCCGACGGCCGGGTTCTGGCCGAACAGGAAGTAGCCCGTGCAGGTGCGGTCCAGCTGCGCCAGGACCGTCTCGTAGGTGCTGTGGCTGCCGGTCAGCCGCGGCAGGTAGTCGTAGCAGAACCCGTTCCCGGCCGTCGCCGCGTCGCCCCACCAGGCCTTCAGCAGACTGACCAGGTACTCGCGGGTGTTCGCCCAGAATCCTTGCGGCACGGACTCGGCCGCCGCGTAGGCGTCGAGATCCTCATTGCCGTACGCGTACGGCATCGGCAGGTAGCCGGGCAGCAGGTCAAACAGCGTGGGGATGTCCGTGGACCCCTGAATGGAGGCGTGGCCGCGCAGGGCCAGGATCCCGCCGCCGGGCCGGCCCATGTTGCCGAGCAGTGCCTGCAGGATCGCCGCGGTGCGGATGTACTGCACGCCGACGGTGTGCTGAGTCCAGCCGAGACTGTAGACGAACGCGGTCGTGCGGTCGCGGCCGGAGTTGCCGGTGACAAGCTCGCACACCTTGGCGAACAGGTCCTGGGGGACACCGCAGACCTGTTCGACCATCTCCGGGGTATAGCGGGCGAAGTGCCGCTTCAGCACCTGGAACACGCACCGCGGATGCTGCAGCGTGTCGTCGGTGTCCGGGCTGGAGTGGGCGGCGGCGCCGCCGGAGCCGTGTGCTTCGCCGCGTCCTGCCTGCCGCAGCTGCCGCCGGATGCGCCGCTGCGCGTCGGGATCCTGGTGCTCGCCGCTGGCGGGCTTTACTACTTCCTCCCCCTGGTAACGCCAGGTGTCGAAGTCGTAGTACCGGTGCTCGCGGTTCAGGCCGGAGAAGACGCCGTCGAGGTCCTCGGTGTCGGCGTAGTCCTCGGTCAGGATCGTGGCCGCGTTCGTGTAGGCCAGGACGTATTCCCTGAAGTACTTGCCGCTGCGGAGCACATAGTTGATCAGCCCGCCGACGAACGCGATGTCGGCGCCGGCCCGGATCGGCAGGTACAGGTCGCAGACGGCGCTCGTGCGGGTGAACCGCGGGTCAACATGGATCACCGTGGCGCCACGCGCCTTTGCCTCCATCACCCACTGGAAGGCGACCGGATGGCACTCGGCCATGTTCGAGCCCTCGATGAGGATGCAGTCCGAGTTGATCAGGTCACGGGGGAAGTTGGTGGCCCCGCCGCGCCCGAAGCTGGTCCCCAGACCGGGGACGGTGGCGGAGTGTCAAATACGGGCCTGATTCTCGATCTGGATCGCGCCGAGCGCCGTGAACAGCTTCTTGATCAGGTAGTTTTCCTCGTTGTCCAGGGTGGCCCCGCCCAGGCTGGCGATGCCGAGCGTCCGGCGGGTACGCGCCCCGTCCACCTCCCACTGCCAGCCAGCGCGCCGGGCCGAGATGACCCGGTCGGCGATCATGTCCATGGCCGTGCCGAGGTCCAGGTCCTCCCACTCGGTGCCGAACGGCCGCCGGTACCGCACCCGGTACTGGCGGGCGGCACCAGTCGTCAGCTGCAGGCTCGCCGAGCCCTTCGGGCAGAGCCGGCCACGGCTGACCGGCGAGTCCGGGTCACCCTCGATCTGCGTGACCTTGCCATCCTTGACATATACATCCTGGCCACAGCCAACCGCGCAGTACGGGCAGACCGACTTGACTACGTTGTCGGCATTGCGTACCCGGGACGCCAGCCGCTCGCTGCGCTTGCTCTTGACCGCCGCGCCCAAGCCGAGCCAGTCGCGCTCGGCCACCTGACGGTAGACCGGCCATGACGCAATCCACCTACGCGTGCCCATCGTGGCATCCCCAAGCAACGGGTCCTGCTGCGCCGACAGCCCTACCCCGCAGACGGCGAGGAACACTCAATCTGCACGGCGAGGATTCCGTCCAGGAAGGTGGGCACCAGGCTGCTAGCCAGCGGGGCGCGCACAGTGCGTACGCTATCGAAGGGATGCCGAGCGGGAGGTCGGGTCGTTGTCCGGGCGTACGGCGCGACGGCGGGTGCTGCGGATCACGCTGCCCGATGACGGCCGACCTGGTGACAGCGCCCCTCGCGGTGACGTGCTCGCGGCCGAGGAGCCTCTCGGCATCCGGGTCGGCGGCACCGCGCTGACGTTGACCATGCGCACCCCCGGCGACGACCTCGAACTCGCCGCCGGGTTCCTGGTGGGCGAAGCCGTGATCCGCGCACCGGCCGACATCGCCGAGATCAAGCTCTGCGACGGGACCGCCTGCGGCCACGGCGACCATGACGGGCTGGGCAACATCGCCGACGTGACCCTGGCGGCGGGCGTCATGGTCGCGTCGGGTGCCCGGCGCAACTTCCTGACTACGAGCGCGTGCGGCATCTGCGGGAAAACGAGCATCCAGGACATCTGCGTCCTGCCGCATGCGGCGCTGGCCGACGATCCGGCGCACTTCGCGCCGGCCATGCTGGCCGCGCTCCCGGGACGGCTGCGCGCCGCGCAGCGAGTGTTCACCCGCACCGGCGGCCTGCATGCCGCCGGGCTGTTCACCGCCGAGGGCGAGCTTATCGTCGTCCGCGAGGACGTAGGCAGGCACAACGCCGTGGACAAGGTAGTGGGCTGGGCGCTGCTGGACGGCCGATTGCCGCTGGCCGGCTGCGTCTTGCTGGTTAGCGGCCGGGCCTCGTTCGAGCTGGTCCAGAAGGCCGTGCTGGCCGGCATCCCGCTGCTCGCGGCCGTCTCCGCGGCATCCTCACTCGCCGTCGATCTGGCCGGGGAAGCGGGCCTCACCCTGGTCGGCTTCCTGCGCGGCCCATCGATGAACGTCTACACCGGAATGCACCGGCTATCGCCTTGACCGGGCCGGGCCTGAGCCCATGGTCGCCCGTCGCTGCCCGCGCTATGTGGCTGCCTGCCCCGGGGTGCAGCCGACAGCCGGTGCACTCCCATGACCGGCGCAGCCTGCGCGAGCAGCCGAAGCCGGCCCGCCGAGCGGCTCCAGCCGGCCTTCCGCCTGGCTACCCGGCGCCCTGCGGAGGTTGAGCCCCCCGGCCGCCGGGCTCCCGGTCAGCGGCGGCCGGCCACCCGGCCGCGAACTGCTGGAGCCTCGCGGCCGTCTCCGCCAGCGGCTGCCCGCGGCCGACCGCGATACCCAGGAAGTAGGCGGTCAGCGGCGCGGCCGGCCGGTCCACCTTGTGGGCCACGACCCTGGCCAGGTTAAGCACGGTCTTCTGGGTGGCATCCGCTGGGTCAAGGCCAAGCTCGGCGCATAGCGCATCAGTCCAGTCGTCCAGCGTGCTCATCGTCCTCCATTCGACGTGCGGGAGCCCTGCGGCTCACGCATGATCCTGCGATCATCAGCCAGCCGCCGGGTGATTCCCTCCCGGTCTAGCCACTCAAGCAGCGGAATCACGACCCGCCGCGTCGTCCGCAGCGCCTGCCTCGCCTCGGCCGCCGTGAACGGCTGCGGCAGGCGGGCCAGGATCCGCGCTGCCTGGCCTGCCGCGTCGGGCGCCAGGACCACGTTGCCGGGCAGGCGGCGAAGCAGGCCAGCGCGCTCCGCCGCCGCGGCTGCCCGTGCGTCGAGACCCAGATCGAGCAGCCGCCCAGCGTCAGGTGCGCTGAACGGCGCATCCGCCAGGCCGGTGAGCACCGTCTGGACCGCGTCAGCCACCCGGGCCGGCAGGCCCGGGTGGCTGACCTTGGCGGCATTGCCGCCGGGGGCCGCCTGCCGCGCAGCCGCAACGGAGCGGTCAGGCTTCGGCTGCTCACCTTCGCTGCCGCTGCTCAAGCGCAGGTATCCGCCGCTCGCGTCGATCAGCTCATCAGCGCTGCCGCTGGCGCGCCAGGCAGCGAGGGCCTCGACCAGACCGCGGTCGGACAGGCCCAATTCGGCTCGGGCCGCATCGACCGGAAGACCGGGAGCCAGCGGATCGCGCGCCGCGTGCGCGGCGACCGCCGAGGCCAGGAGCTGACGCAACCGCTGCCAGTGCACCGGGTCGGCCAGCCATTCCCCGCGGACCGGCGGCGGCAGGTCGCGCAGGCCCATGGCCGATGCCGTGCTGGCGCGCAGCAGCCGGTGCCGGCGCAGCAAGTCCGATGCCGCGGGTGGCTCTGGCCACGATGCCAGCTCTCGCGCCGCCGCGGCGGCGGCGCCGCTGCGCAGCGCAAGCCGCGGCGGCATGACGTCGAGCACTGTCGCGCCGAATATCGGCCGACCGCCAGCCTGGTCGGCGGGCGCGCCGGGATCGCGGAGCAGCACCCGGTCGCCGACGTGCAGCGGCAGCGGGTAGTCCAGGCTCAGCCTGGCGACCCGGCTACCCAGCATCCGTATCCGGGCCACGGTGCGTGCCGCGCCCATGTGCATCATGAGCCTGGGCGGCAGCCGCATGGTGCCAGGCGGCTGCTGGTTCCCCGACGGGTGCGGTGTCAGGCGGACGTCGATCACGCTGGCTACCGTCCAGCGGCCGGCCTGAATGAGCGCCATGCCGCGGCTCAGCTCCCGGGTGCTGACGCCCCTGAGGTTCAGCGCCACCCGGGCGACGCCGCTGACCTGAGCGGCCGGCGCCCCGAGTGACTGCAATCCCCGGATCCGCAGCATGCGCATGGAGGGAGTCAGCGCCAGCTCGTCCCCGGTGCGCACGGTTCCTGCCTGCAGGGTCCCGGTGACCACGGTCCCGCTGCCTTTGACGGCGAACACCCGGTCCAGCCACAGCCGGACACCGCAGTGCGGGTCAGGCTGAGGGAGGCGCGCCGCGAGCCTGCCGAGCGCGGCGACCAGATCGGGAAGTCCCTGGCCGGTGACCGCGCTGACCGCGATCGCTTCCATCCAGCCCGGGTCCGCCCGGGCATCGGGTGCGGCCTGGGCGCCCGCGCTGCCGGCCGAACCGCAGCCGCGGCCGAGACTGGTATCGGCGATCTTGATCGCGGCCTGCCGCAGCGCCGGCGCCGGATCGGCCAGATCGGCCCGCGAGACCACCAGAATCCCGTGACGGATACCGAGGGCGTCGATCGCCGCGAGATGGTCGGCAGACTGAGGCATCCAGCCCTCATCAGCGGCCACCACGAACATCACGGCAGGCGCCGGACCCGCGCCGGCCAGCATATTGGAAACGAACCGCTCGTGCCCGGGCACATCGACGAACGCGATCTCCGCGCCGGACGGCAGCGTCATCCACGCGAAGCCGAGGTCAATCGTCATGCCCCGGCGCCGCTCCGCTTCCCAGCGATCCGGCTCCATCCCGGTGAGCGCGCGCACCAGCATCGACTTCCCGTGATCCACATGACCGGCGGTCGCGAAGACGTGCACTGCTACTCCCGGGCCGGGCAGGATACGCCATCAGCGGACGCCGCGGCCGCGGGCGACCGGGCGCCGTCGCGAGCCGCGACGGCGAGCACGGCCGCGGCAAGCCGCTCGTCGTCGGCGGGCTCGACAGCACGCAGGTCAAGCAGCAGCCGGCCGCCCTCGATCCGGCCGACTACCGCCGGCCCGTCTCCGCGGCGCACCGCTGCACCTGACCGCAGCTCAGCTGCCAGTTGCTCGGGAAGGGACAGCGCGGCACTCGGCAGGGTCACGCCAGGGCCTCCGCCGCCCCCTACGGCAACGGCTGTCGGCACCGCCCGGCAGTCAACGCCCGCGCCGGCCAGCCGCTCAGCGTGTGCATCGGCACGCCGCCTGATCGACGACAGGGCAGCCGTCATTGCCTGCATGACCGGCGCAGCGGGGCCGGTGAGGGTTGCCTCAAGGGCGGCAAGGGTCAGCTTGTCCACCCGCAGCGCCCGGGCCAGCGGATGGCGCGCGAGGCGGCTGACCGTCTCCGGACGGCCGAGCACCAGGCCCGCCTGCGGTCCGCCGAGCAGCTTGTCACCGCTGGCTGTCACCAGTCCGGCGCCGGCCCGCAGCCAGGAGTCGGCGTCGGGCTCGCCGGGAAGGACCGGGTTCGGCCTGAGCAAGCCCGATCCAATATCGCCTACTACCAGTGCCCCAAGACTGGCGAGCTCTCTGACGCTGACCGACGCCGTGAAGCCCTCGATCAGGTAGTTGGATGGGTGCACCTTCAGGATGAATGCCGTGCCAGCGCAGATCGCCTGCCGGTAGTCATCCAGCGAGGTCCGGTTGGTGGTGCCCACCTCGCGGATCCTGGCGCCGGTGGATTGCAGCAGATCAGGAAGCCGGAAGCCGTCGCCAATCTCGATCAGCTCGCCGCGGCTGACGATGATCTCGCGCCCCGCGGCAAGCGCTGTGGCTGCCAGCGCCAGCGCGGCGGCGTTGTTGTTGACCACGTGCACGGCTCCGGCCGCGGGAACCGCCCGCGCGAGAGCGTCAAGCGCGCCAGCGCCGCGCCGGCCGCGCTTGCCCGATGCCAGATCGAACTCCACATCCGTGCAGCCCGCCGCTGCCCGCACTGCCTTCCGCGCGGCAGCCGACAGCGGCGCGCGGCCGAGGTTGGTGTGCACGAGAACGCCGGTCGCGTTGATCACCGGGGTCATGGTGGCGGCAGTCCGCGGCAGCAACGCTGCCGCGGTGTCGGCGACGCTCGCTGTGCTGATGGCGCCGGAGCGAGCCAGATCCTGGGCGCGCGAGACCGCCGCCTTGACCAGCGCACCGCCGAGCGACTCCCGTGCCGCGACGAGGCGAGGGTCCGCGAGCACGACGTCAGTTCTTGGCACATGACGGCGCGGGTCCACAATCGCGACCCTACGCCGCTGTGGCCGGCAGCCATGTCAAGGGCCGAGCCCGCGCGGAGGCCGGCGTGCGGAGGCGGACGGGAATCGAACCCGCCGACGACGCGACGCGCCGTCCACCGGTTTTGAAGACCGGGGGGGCCACCAGGCACCCGGACGCCTCCGGGGCCGACGTTACCCGCGTCCGGGCGGCGCCCGCCATCCGGGCCCGCGGCGCGCGCCCGGCCCTTACCCGCCCGAGCCGGCCCGCTGCCCGGCCCACCTTGTTGCGCCGGACACCGCACTACATGCGCCGGACACCGCACTACATTTGAGCGCGTGACCGATCCGGCTACCTTCCGACTCACCCAGTACGCGCGCGGCGGCGGCTGCGCCTGCAAGATCCCGCCGGGCGAGCTGGAGGAAACCATAGGCAGGCTCGTGCCCGATGGCCCGGGAACGGACCTGATGGTGGGGGTCGAGCATGGCGACGACGGCGCCGTGGTGCGGGTCAGCCCGGCTACGGCGGTAGTGGTGACTGCCGACTTCTTCACTCCCGTCGTGGACGACGCCTACACGTTCGGGCGGATCGCGGCTACCAACGCCCTGTCCGACATCTACGCGATGGGCGGCGAGCCGCTGGTCGCCTTGAACCTGCTCGGCTGGCCACGCGACAAGCTCCCGGCCGAGCTGGCGGCGGAAGTGCTGCGCGGCGGCCTGGACGTGGGACGCGCGGCGCACTGTCACGTAGCTGGCGGGCACAGCATCGACGATCCCGAGCCGAAGTACGGCATGGCGGTGACCGGCACCGCGGATCCGGCCGCGTTGCTGCGGATTGACGCCGGGCGGCCTGGCCTGCCGCTCAGCCTGACAAAGCCGATCGGCACCGGCGTGCTCAATGCCTGGCACAAGGCAACGGGCGAGATCAGCGCGGCAGCTATCGACGTGATGACCACGCTGAACGCTGACGCCAGCCGGCAGGCGCTTGCCGCCGGGATCGGGTGCGCGACCGACGTGACCGGATTCGGCCTGCTCGGCCATCTGTTCAAGCTTGCCAGGGCCAGCGGCGCCTCCGCGGTCGTCGACCGCGCTGCAGTGCCGCTCATCGAGGGCACGCGGGCAGCGGCACGTGCAGGGCATCTACCGGGCGGGAGCCGCCGGAACCTCGAATGGGTGCTCCCGCACACCGACGTGGGCGCGGTGGGCGAGGAAGACCTGCTCCTGCTCGCGGACGCGCAGACGTCTGGCGGGCTGCTCGTGGCCGGGGAGCTGCCGGGAGCGCCCGTGATCGGGGAGCTGGTCCCGCGCCGCGACAGCGTTCTCATCCTCCGGTGATCAGCCGTCCGGGCGGATGGCGTGCAGGGCGTGACCCGCTGACCCCGCCGGGTCGGCGCCGAGCGCCCGTACCACGCGGCGACACCCCGGTGATGCAGAGCTGGCGGGACGGCGGTCAGGCCGCCGCGGGGGTGTGGGTGTGGGTGTGGGTGTCCCAGTCGATGTGGTAGTCGTAGGTTTGCCTGAGTGCCTTGCTGTCGGCGGTCATCGTCAAGATCATCGGCAGCATGGCGTCGCGGAGCATCCTGGCGACGGGACCGGCTGCCTTGCTGTTGTTGATGCGGGCGGCCCATTTGATGATGCGCTCGACCCGGGGCCGGCGCGCCGCCTCGAACCGGGCGAACGCCGCCTGCGGGGTGGGCAGGTCGCGCAGGCTTTTGGCGAGCACGACGGCGTCCTCGATGGACAGCGATGCGCCCTGCCCGGAGCTGGGCGAGGGGGCGTGCGCGGCGTCCCCGATGACGATCATCCGCCCGCTGTGCCAGGCGCGCAGCGCGTCGATCCCGTTGGAGGCCAGGGTGAGGAATGCCCCGATGCCCTCGGCGCCGGCCGCGTGGGACTCGTATACGGTGGCCTCGATCCCGGCGTGCTGCAAGGCCATCGCGGTGGCCGGACCGGCGATACCGCCGCCGATGACCAGGGCGGTGCGGGTGCGGGTGCCGGTCATGGCTGTTGCCTTTCGTCGATGCTGTCGATGTTGAAGGGCTCGCCGTGGAACTGGGCCCACAGCGGGCCCCAGCCGGTCTCGGGGTGGGTGATTTGCTCGATGAACCGCCCGGTGAAGGAGGACTCGGCGTCCAGTAGCGCGAGCCGGTAGTCCTCCTCCACCAGGAACAGCGGGTGCAGGCCCCCGGCCAGCGTGTTGTCGATCAGGTCGCGGATCTCGGCGCGCTGCTCGGCGAGCCTGTCAAGCCGGCGGCGCAGCAGCGTGAGAACATCGCCGGGCGGCAGCGCCGCGATCAGCGACAGCGCGGCCACGAAGTGCGGGTACTCGTGCTGCGGCCGCTCGACCAGCTCGCTCAGCCAGTCGTGGAACTCGTCCCGGCCGGCGTCGGTGAGCGCGTAAACGGTGCGTTCCGGGCGCTGGCCATCGCGGGTGGTTTCCTGCTTGGTGATGAACCCGGCCCGGTCCAGCTGCTGGACAACCATGTACAGCGAGCCGTGGTTGAACTTGATGCTGCGCGCGTCTCCGTGGTCGCGCAGCATGCGGCTGAGCTCGTACGGGTGCATCGGACGTTGCGTCAGATAGGACAGCACGGCCAGCGCCAGCAGGTTGCCGACCTTCCGCTTCTTCGCCATCTGCCCCTCCGTCTATACCTGATATAGTCACTATCAACTATCCATGATTAACTAGTCATTGTCAACTACTGTAGCGGCGCAAGCTGGCCTTGCGAGGCAAGATCGAGAGACGCCGTAATTGACACTGCGGCCAGGCGCGAAGTCGGTGGCGCCCGCCCCCTACGACCGGAGAGACTCCGGAACGTGCGGGTAGGAACGGCTCACGGTGCGTCCAGGAAGGGTGGGATCATCGTCATTAGCATGTCGGCGCGGCCGGTGACCCCGATGTGCGAGGTGCCCGGCAGGACGGCGAACTGGGTGGCGGGCATGGGCGCCAGGTCGCCCAGCACTCCTCCTCCGAGCAGCCGGAACATCGCCACCGCGTGCTCGGGTGTGACGATGTCGCTGTCGCCGATGATCAGCAGGATGGGGACGTCGATCGCGGAGATGGCCTGCGGGGTGATCTCGGGCAGTTCCATCGCCTGGACCTTGGCCAGCAGGGCGGGCCAGTTACCCGGGTTGGGGGCCAGCGCCCGGTATTCCTGTTCGAAGGGAATCTGCAGGTCGCGTCCGGGCGCATCTGCGGACTCCCCGGATTCTGGCCTGCTGAACATTTCAGGGTAGAGGCCGGTCTTGTCATAGGTCACCGATGCGAGCACGGCCTTGCGGACCACGGCGGGGTGGTTGGTGATGATGTTCAGCGCGATGCCCGCGCCTAGGCTGTAGCCGAACAGGTCGGCCTGGCCGATGCCCAGGTTGGCCAGCAGGGCCAGTGTGTCATCGGCCATCGCCTGGACCGACATCGGCCGGTCGATGTCGGCGGTCCGGCCATGGCCTTGCTGCTCCACGGCGATGACCTGACGGGTTTGTGCCAGCAGGTCCGGCAGAGGCCCGAATGAGGTTCCGGTCGCGGAGATCGCGCCGTGCAGCAGCACCACCGGGACCTTGGCGGGGTCTGATGTGCCACGGATCTCGTAGAACATCTTCAGGCCGTTGATGTCGGCGTACACGGCCTGCCCTCCTACGCGATCCCGGCCAGGACCGTGGAAACCCGGCCGAGGACGTCATCGACACTCTCCGTGACCATGGTATGCATGGACTCATCGACGTCGAAGGCGTAGGCGATCCGCGTGCTGTCGTTCGGCGCGGAAGTCAGCGTGATCGCGGTGACCACATCGCCTGGGACCGTCATCACCAGGCGGTCCGGCTCGGAGACGTCGTCGTAGCGGCCGGTCAGCGCGATCTCGTCACCCCTGGAGGAGATAACGGTCGCCTGCCAGGACCCTCCGGTCCGCACGTCCAGCACCGCCGTCCCCGACTTGGCGGGCAGCCAGCCTTCGAAGTGGCTGGGCTGCGTGAGGACCTGCCAGACCCTCTCACGCGGGCCCTTCAGGGTGCGGGTGACGGTGAACTCGCTCATCGGAATCCTTCCTGTCGTCGGCTTT
>WNGK01002146.1_pt1 | contig 21385 bp, 17 predicted proteins | sample 5400601 | NCBI WGS metagenome assembly WNGK01 (sample SAMN13153376, study PRJNA577476) | soil metagenome | isolation source: 60 cm soil or saprolite under Garry oak tree replicate 1 | place: USA:California | collected 2016-06-15
CGCCTCTGACCAATACCAAAGGACGCTGTGGGCGGGCGTAGGCACGTCAGGTCGGATTCTCGGCCACCATTCTCTCTTTGGACGGAAATTGCGGTTCGGACTACGACCGATACGCGTCGCCTTAGCGATGCCCAGCCCAGGGTAATAGTTGCTCTTAAGTCTTTGAAATCAACAGGACAACACCCTCGACGGCCCACTACATTCACAGACTTTTCATTCGCAGTTCATCAATATAGGCCCGGATTCGGAGCAGAAACATCTTTTTTCACACACCAACTCGAATTCGTGCGACACCTTCGAGTGCGTCGCCGCGCAAGCGGTAGCGCGAGATGAAGGGGTTTTGTCCGAAAAGTCCGGACTTCACACTGCTCCTTTAGTCTTACAAACGGCCTCAGCCGGCCCCAAGGCCGTTTGCTTCGAACTCAGACACTTCTGCCGGAGGGAAAGCGTGAAACTGGATGCTACCGCTAGGTGGTTGGTTTCCCCGGACGTTCGTGCAACATATTCCGAAGATGGCGCTGTGCTGCTCGATATTGGAAAAGGCCTCTGCTACAGCTTGAATGTAGTTGGGGCACGCATGTGGCTAACGATAGATGCGAGCCAAACGGGAATTACTCTTGACGGCATCGTGGGTGCGCTTGAGACCCACTTCAATGTTCCGCATCAAGAACTTGAAACCGACATAGCCGAATACTTGGACAAGCTGGAGCGGATGGCGCTCGTTCAATGCAATGGCCACGGCATATCGTCTAAGGCCTTCGGAAGAGGAAGGTAAGGGGTGTTGCAGGGCAGGCTCGCTATCGAGGCAGCAGAAGAAATCTCGGGTCCAAAGCGGGGTTGGATTTGTGATCTCTTTGATTCCATGATCGAGAGGGGCCTGCCTCATATTTCGCGGCCCAATGACTGCACGGAAAACATGATGGGACCGACGGCGCCCCCTGGTCCGAACAAAAAGGTTATGGGGGTCAGGTTTCTGTGCGGCTGTCAACAAGTGGTTCCGGTCAGGAACAACGGAACAGGCTACGGAAGATTGGTGCCGGAGGACAACCGTCTTCTGATGTCCGATCTTGGTGAACCTTGCTAGGCAATTCGTAGCGTCGTTTTGCTGTTCTACGGCGAAGGGAGTCTGCAGTCTGATGTGTGCGACTGATTTCAGGGAGAATCGCCAAGACCGTCCCAGCGTTGAGCATGGAAGTAAGTCTGGCGTACGGTTCGCTAAAACTGTAGCGATCGAGCCTGTTTATCTGTCGCGGCTCGGGGGCAACCAAGCTCATAGACCCCTCACGTGGATCTCCAGGGATGACGGCGCCGCACGAGGACGATCTTGTTGACTGGCTTCCAGGATTCTGACGAAGAGGATAGAACCGCGATGGTCTATGGCTTAGAGAAATACGATCTAAAGGTCATGTTCACGCACCTCGATCAAAAGAATCCCGACGTTGTCGTCACTTTGGGCTCGGAAGCGCAAACGTTCCAACTCGAAGGATTTACCAATTTCTGGTTGGACATGCTCAAAGTGGGGCGTAAGGCGGCAGATGCGCACTTAGTGTTGACTGGCTTCGCGGATTCCATCGGAAAGGATGGACCTCCCTTGACCTACGGCTCGGAGAGACGAGGCCTGAAGATCGCGTTCAGCCACTTAGGCCACAACAAGCCCGACGTTGTCATCACATTGGGCTCAGAAGCGCGAACGTTGCAATTGGAAGATTTTATCGACTTCTGGCTAGAGATGACCGAATTGGTACCCAAGGCCGTATACGCGCACCTAGCGTACTTGGAACTACGCGCGCGACAAAGAAGAGCAAGTTCTAGAGGAACAGGGCGGTCGCGCAAGTCCATGGGTGAACGCAGGAGTCCGAAACAGCAGGCGGTCGAGGAAAGGGGAGGCGTGAAGACGAATGCAGACGTTGTGTGGTTGATTTCCTCCGACGCGCTCGCAACGTATACCGAAGATGGGGCGGTAGTGCTCGATGTCCCCAAAGGCATCTGCTACAGCCTAAACGCTGTCGCCAGTCGAATATGGCGCACCATGGAGTCGAGCCCATCCGGAATCACTCTCGAAGGCATCGTCGATGTGCTCAAGGCGGATTTCGCGATTTCACATCGGGAACTGGAAGGGCACACCGCCGAATGCTTGGACAAAATGCAGCGGATGGGTCTCCTTCAAGCGAACAGCCACTGTATACCCTCCAGTGCGTCTGGAGGCGGAAGCTAAAGTGTTGCGATGCAGGCTCCATATCGGGAAACCGGAAGTAATCTCAGATCCAGACCAGGGTCGGGCCTGTGGTTCGCTGAAGTGCTTGTTGGATAGGAACCTGCCTGGTATTTCCCCGCTTCATAGGTCCCCCGAAGTCATGCTGGCTTCATCCGTGCTTCCAGATCCGACGCAAGAAATTTCGGGGTTCAGGTTTCCGTGTTCTTACGCACGCGTTCTGGTGTTCAGGACCACCCCCAAAGGCCGCGGAAGCGCGCAGTTGTGTCAGATCTTCTCTGACAAATTGCCCGGAACTTTAGGCGAGAAAGGAAACCAATATGTCGAAGCCGCCAAACAGCGCGGTTTCCCAGCTGGCGTTTGCGCTCGATAAAGGCAGCGGATTTTCTCGCGCAACAAAAACGAGGGTAACACTCGTAGGAGCAAGTCCAATGATATATCAGCACCCGGGTATTCAAATTCTAGGAACTATCAGCGCGTTCATAAATCAACGGCTCGTCGAGATAGTGAAACCGACCAATTATGCAGACTTACGCGTCATCAGGTTCCAACGGTTCGTGGACAATCAGGACGTCAAGATTGGTTGGAATATTCAGCAAATCTGCCGAGAGCTGGGATTTGGGATTTCCGGATCTCGCGTCGCCAGGCTCTTTAGACGTTGCCTCGGCGTTACGGTCAGGGAATACGTCAAGAGGAAGAGACTCTGCCTTGCCGCGCAGCGATTGAAAGACCCGGCCCTCTCAGTCAAAGAGATTGCTTTGGGTCTCGGGTATCGCACTGTGTGGGATTTTCAACGCCAATTTAAGCAACTATTCTCTCTAACCCCTACCGAGTTTAGGAAAATGTATGAAAAAGAAATTCAACCTGGACAAAACGAGACATTGTCCGAGGCGGGAGCTTTCTGATCCGCCGGCGTGTAAAAAAAACGCGCAGCCTGCCGTTACCCAACGGCAGACTAATTTGCGGACTCTGCTACCGAGACGAGCGCGCTAAATGGTCTTTCACCTGAAGAAACACAACTTGAGCGTAACGGTCGCGCATGGGAATCGGTTCGAACCCATTGTGCAACTGGCTTTGGGGTCAGAAGTGCGGACACTCCAACTTGCTGAATTCACGGATTTTTTGTTGTCTGTGATCGAAGAGGGACGCAAAGCCACAAGTTCGTATCTGGAGTCTTCGGGGGCATTCTCTCCAAAGAAGAACGGGAGAAAGGGGAGGACCACTTCGCATGCATGCAGTTAGAACCGACGGGTCTGCGACCCCATATTGGGGCGACACTGTCCCTTTTTAAGTCTCCGGTCGGGGGACCACGGGGGTTCGAGAACTTCCAGTCGAAACGTTCCTAGGGGGAGCACTGTTGAGTCTGAAGCTAAATCCACAGCTACGCTGGTTTGTTCACCAACTCCGCCCTCTCCTGCGTGCGCATCTCTTGAGCATTTCCCTCATCGTTTTGAGCAGCCTCATGTTTCTTCTGGATCCCCTGCTCATCAAATGGCTAATTGATAGGGTCCTTCCTAAAAGGGATTTGCGTTTGGTACTCATCGCCACGGCTGCGTTTTTCGGAATCTACATCTCTCGGCTGGGCTTCTCCGCGCTAGCCGGATTTGTGAGTTTCCGTACAGTGCAAGATCTCGTATTTCGCATCCGGCTCGGCATCTTGGAACAGATGAATCGCCTCTCCGCGGACTACCATGGAACAGCGCCCGTCGGGGAAAAGCTCTACCGGATGGAGCAGGACGTCGATCAGTTGGCAGAACTCGGATCGAGCCTCGTACCCTATGTTCTCCAGGTGGCGTTCAACACCCTCTTTGTCATAGGAACGATGTTCGTACTCGATTCCCGGCTGACTTGCTTAATCCTCCCGCTCATGCCTCTCTTTTTCGTTTTTCGGAGACACTTCGAAACCCGATTGCGGCACGCCTCAGATACTGCTCAGCAGGAATCGAGTCGAGAAAGTAGCTTTCTCCAAGAACATCTCGGTGCGGTTACTCAAATTCAACTGCTGCATCGAGAGCAGAGCCAAACTCAGGTGTTTCTGGACCGCGCGACCGCACGGGTGAAGGCTCTGAATCATCGCAACGTAGTAGAGATTCTATTCAGGACCTGTTACATGACTGTCATCGCTTTCGGCACAATCGCCATCCTCGGCTACGGCGGTTATCGGGTTTTCGTCGGAGCTTTGACGGTCGGAGGACTCATCGCTTTTTACAGTTACCTGGCTCGATTGTTCGATCCATTGAACGCCGCCGTGGATATCTATTCTAGGTTCAACCGTCTAAGCGCCAGTCTCCGACGAATCTTGGAAATCCTCGAAATGACTCCTGGAGTCTCGGAAAAACCAGATGCGGTGCTTCTGCCTTCTCCAGTTCGAGGGTACGTTGAAATGACAGGAGTGTCATTCTCCTATAACGGGGGTCCACCTGTGCTTGATGGGCTTGATCTCAAGCTGGAAGCAGGTGAAAAGGTTGCCTTGGTCGGCATCAGCGGTAGCGGCAAGAGCACGATCACGAGGTTGATTGCCAGGCTGTACGACGTAAATCAAGGCGCTTTGTATATCGATGGAATCGACGTTCGAGACGTAAGGCTTGAAAGCCTTCGAACGAAAGTCTGTTATCTCATGCAGGATCCCGTACTATTCGATCGCACATTAAAAGAGAATTTGCTTCTCGGAAAACCGTCTGCAACCAACAAAGAACTCTACTCGGCACTTGAAATCGCTGATCTCGATGAATTGATTGGCCATTTGCCAAGAGGTTGGGATACACCAGTTGGCCCCAGAGGCAATGCGCTGTCCGGCGGTGAGCGCCAGCGCCTCGCTTTAGCTCGAGCCGTTCTTCAAAGTCCATCCTTGCTTTTGCTGGACGAATCGACATCTGCACTCGATGCTCCCTCCGAACGAAGGGTTCTTGCCAATCTGATTCAGTGCTTTCGCCATCTAACTATGGTTTTTGTGTCTCATAGAATTTCTGCACTGAAATGGGTTGATCGCATCCTCGTGCTGCATCAAGGTGTGATCGCAGAACAAGGCACACACGACCAACTAATGCGGAGCGACGGATTCTACCCTTATTTGTACGCCAAGGCAGACCTTGCTGACTCTCACTTGGGTGTAGGGATGCCACGAAAGTCTCCATCCAGAATGGGCATGCCCCCCTTCAATTCTGATTAGGACAGAATATCCGAGTAAAAGACAAAATATGCGGCTAAAAAGCAAAATATGCGGCTCGTTTATCATTGACTCCGTGAACGCCTCAACGCACCATCGCGAACGAGATCACACAAATACGTAGGCGCCCAGCCCTCCACAACGTGATCTGACCTTACCGGAACTTCGAGGATACGTGAGAAAAAGCCGAGACTCTGGAGGTTCAGTTCGATGTCAGTGACGAATGCAGCCGGTACAGTCGCTAGGAATTCTCAAACTGGCACTACGCCTTCCACTTTAGACCTCGGTCTTGACTCAATCGTTCTTCTGAAAAGACAAGGGAAATGCTCCGTCAAGAATATTGTTTCGCCTACGAACTTCCGTGGATGGCTCGAAAGCTCGCCAAGCGAAGGCGAACGATGGCTTCGAAGCTCCGCACAGAACGGCGATTTATACGCAATGGAAAAGCTGGGGCTGCGACTGCTGACCGGTGATGGTCTCTTAAGATCAGTCGACGAAGGATTGGCGTGGCTTAAAAAGTCCGCAGACTTGGGCAATCCGTTTGCGATGGAAAAACTTGCGGAGTCCGAACTCGACGAAGAGGAAACACCCAACTCCCCTGAGGAAGGCGAACGTTGGCTCCGTAACGCAGTTGAACACGGACATCGCTTGGCGATGGTGAGCTTGGGCAGTCGACTCATAACCGGTAACGGCTTGTCACCTGATCCTGAGCAGGGCGAACAACTGTTGCGCGAAGCCGCTCAGGAGGGCAGCCAGATCGCAATGATAAAGCTCGGTACTTATCTCCTTTCTGGTTGGGGCTTGAGCCAAGACCGCGAAGCGGGCCTTCGTTGGTTGCGACGCGCGGGAGCAACTAGCGCCAGTCAATTGTTGGAACTTGGGCTTTACATGTACCAAAAATCTCTCGCGGCGACGAGAAAAGCGTCGCGTGCCTTTGCCAGGGAAGCCAGCGTTCTGTTTCAAGAGGCACATCGTCAAGGCAATCGCACCGCTTCGTTGAATCTCGCATATCTCTTGAGGCGCGGTGAAATTGGCGATGGTTCATGTGCGTCGCTCGACGAACTTCTCTCAGAGCATTTGAAACAAAGAGACTCCTTTGCATTTGTGAACCAAGCCCTCCGGCTAGCGCGAGGGATCCAATGCAACATCGATTGGAGGGCGGCGGATGCCCTCTTTCGACAACTGCAAGACAGCGGAAACGTTCTGGAGTGGTGGTTCGCTCGCAGCCGGGAAGGCGATCCCGAAGGTCATCTCGTGACAGGTTGGCTTGGCCGCCACCATTTGGCCACCGATCCCGAAGGATTTCAGGTCGCGCAGCGCATGGATTTGGCGCGAAACAGCGGATGGCCAGTGCCTAAGTGGATGAACGATCCCGCAACAGCGCAGCACGGCGCTTGACGTTAACGGAGGCATACTCATGGAATTTTTTCAGAAGCTCGGCTCGCTGACTACTCGTCTTTGGAAAGAACGAAACTATAACGAAGAAGATTTTCCGGCAGTGGCGAGCCGAGCGCTCTCTGAACTGCCACCTGACGAGCACGTTTCCTTTTGGGATGTCGCGAAATGGGCTCTGACCTGTGAACGATTGCCGGGGCAAGCCGATCTTAGTGCCAAGTTCGGGCAGCCCCCGCTGACAGTGTATGGCGGCCGTGATTTTCGCATCGAAGTGCTTTTCTGGGTTCAAGGCATTCCTGCGATACACCAACATTCCTTTTCAGGTGCGTTCCATGTCATGCATGGTTCTAGCCTTCACAGCCTGTGGGACTTCGAGCCCACCGAGCAAGTTGCGATTCGTTTGGCATTTGGCCGAGTTTCTCTCAAGAGGGCTGAGCTGTTGCGAAAGGGGGATTCGCGCCCGATTATCGCTGGTAAGCAAATGATTCATTCTACGTTTCATCTTGATCGACCGAGCCTAACAGTTGTGGTTCGAACATTAGGCGAGAGGGATAAGCTGCCACAATACCTATATCTCCCGCCCACAATCGCCTACGCTCAGGATAATGATGTTCCCTCTGTCACTCGTCGTACTCAACTTCTAAGAATGCTTTTGACCAGTGGCAGACGCACCGAATACGACGAAATAATGCATCACATGCTCGGAACCGAGGACGCGTATTCCATATTCCAAGTTCTGTTGTCGACCTTTGAGATGATCGAAGACGAAGACCAACGTCACGATTTGCTCTTGGCCGCGAGATTGAGGCACTCCAGGTTCATCGACGCGCTAGTCCCAGCTTTGCTTCAGGTTGAGAGAAGAAACAAAATCGTGGTGATCCGCGAACGGGTTTCCAACAGCGACCTGCAATTCTTCTTAGCGCTACTACTCAACATCGTCGAACGCCCTGCGATCCTTAGTCTGATAGAGCAACGCTATCCATCGCGGGACCCAGTAGTTGCAATAGTGAACTGGGTCCGTGAACTCTCGGAAATGCGAGTTTTGGGAGTTCGCTTCCCTGAACCTTGGCTGTTGATGCTGGAGTGTTTGTTGATGAAACGTTCTGATCAAGAAATCCGGAACGCATTCAGAGATCGGTTCTCAACGGAACACATACCAGACCTCAACTCCGAGCTCGGCGAGCTTTCATCGGGCTTGCAAGAATCTTGGCTCTTGCAACCCGTCTTCCAGAACTGACGCGAATCGGGGGCCGGATGTCACTGCCGAAAAACATCCCACGAGCGACTCCATCTGAATCCGTCACTGAGATTCTCCATGGTATAGCCGTCACAGATCCCTATCGCTGGCTTGAGGAGCAGAATTCCCCGCGAACTCGAAAATGGATCGAAGAACAGACCAAATTCACGCGGGCATATCTAGACACGCTCCCCGAACGGGACAGGATCCGGAAGCGCGTTGAGGAACTTCTTACCGTGGAAGTAACCTCCGATTGCTGGAAGGTTGCTAATCGGTACTTCTATCTTAAGCGGTCATCGCGACAAGAACAACCGGCTATCCTAATGCGAGATGGGAATCCTGGCAGGGAAATTGTCCTTGTAGACCCTACGAAACAATGGAGCGACAGCGCGATAACCGTGAAAATCATGAGCGTTTCGAGGAGCGGTCGTCTGCTGGCATACGGTATAAGAACCGGCGCAGATTCATTGTATACCGTGGAATTTCTCGACGTAGATAAAAAGCGGGTCTTGCCAGATTGTCTAGCTCGTGGTTCGGACGTTCAAGTTCAATTCTCACCCGATGAACGGGGGTTTTATTATTCGCACAGACTACTTGGTGCTCAACGTCCTGACTACCGTGCGGCGTACTGGCATGAGTTTGGAACTAAAAGTGAGGAGGATGTAGAGTTGTTCGCCGCGGGGGAGGATCCACAATCTTATCTCAGATTGTTGACCTCCATGGACGGCAACGGCCATCTTCTAGGATATCTGGTCATCCGATCGCGGTTCTCCAAAACATTCGATCTTTATGTCCAGAATGTATTGCACAATGAGCGCGCTGAAAAACTCCTAGAGGGTATAGAGCCTTTATTTGAGCCATTCTTTGTAGGTGATCAGCTATTTGCACTAACGGATTATCAGGCACCCAATCTTCGGATTGTCGCTATCGATCTAGCTCACCCAGGCCGTCAACACTGGGTGGATGTTGTTCCTCAATCTGAATCCCCCATCAAAGACTTCGCATTTTTGGGAAACTCGGTTTGCGTCGGTTACGTTCAGAACGCTTCTAGCCAAATCGAAATCTTTGATCGCACAGGCCACTGGCAGCGTTCAGTTCCGTGCCCTCCGCTGGGAAGTGCCCAACTCATATGGAATTCTCCAGAAAGCGATGCCCTCTTTTACAAATTCTCTTCATTAACCGATCCGCCGACAATCTTTTGCTATCAAATTTCCAACGACCAACAGACCGTATGGGCTAGCAGCCCCGTAAAGTTCGACCCTTCGGCTTTCCAAATTGAGCACGTCCGATATAAATCTAAAGATGGTACTCAAGTCCCCATGTATTTGGTCGCGCTAAAAGGAAAGAGGGGGGCTGCTCCACTGCCTACGTTCCTAGGTGCTTACGGAGGATTCGGAACTAGCCGTACACCGCAATTCAATGCCTATTCCACATTTCTCATAGAGCATGGCTTTCTCTTTGCCTTTGCAAGCATACGTGGTGGTGGCGACTTCGGTGAAGAATGGCATCGAGCTGGCAAACGTCACAATCGCCAAAAGGCATTCGACGACTTCATTGCTGCTGCCGAGTGGCTGATCGCACAGGGTCATACGACGTCACAAAAACTCGCAATCGGGGGAGGTTCGAATGCTGGACTCCTTGTCGGTGCAGCTCTCACTCAGAGGCCAGACCTCTTTCGTTTGGCAGTCTGCGTTGGCCCCTTGCTGGACATGTTGCGTTATCACCGTTTTGATTCTGCGTACATGTTCGTCGATGAATACGGGACCGCAGACAAAGAAGACGATTTCCTCTATCTGCGGGCTTATTCTCCTTATCACCATGTAAAGAACGGTGTCGCTTATCCGTCTGTCATGCTCGTTTCCGGAGACCAAGACACATGCTGTAATCCCATGCACGCTCGCAAGATGGCTGCACGTCTGCAAGAAGCAACCACTTCTGAGCGTCCGATACTTTTGGATTACAAGCCAACCTGGGGACATGTTTCCGTACAACCTCTCCCACGGCGTATTGAGGCACTCTCAGACAGACTAGCGTTCATCTGCCACGAGCTAGGAGTAACCATCTAAGGAGGAGATAACGTCATGCGATTCCTGACTTGCAAGGCCCTTACCGCTCTTTTGGTTTTCGACTTGCTTAGGCTCGGCAACAATCGGAACTTCGCACGGATGCATCGACTCGTCCGCGACTGGAAAGTTTCCACGCGAATAGGAACGCCGGATGTTGTTGAGCACGTATGCAAGGCCGTGAACTACGCCTGTGTCTTCTACCCAAAACGAGTACTGTGTCTCCAACGCTCGGCGGTCACCACCTGTCTGCTGCGGAGTTGCGGAGTGCCCGCTTATATGGTGATAGGGGCGCAGAAATTGCCATTCAAGGCGCATGCCTGGACTGAAGTCGGCGGCTTTGCAGTTAACGAGCGTAGGGACGTGCAAAGAGTTTATGCCATTTGGGAACGGTGCTAGGAGATGGACCATGAGCGTGCAAGCGGGCATATGGAATTTCGACCAAGAACCAGCCAGCAAGAACTTGCTCGTCACGATTAGCCGGGAGCTCGTGGAATATGGTCCCGATGGCGAAACTACACTCTTCGACGGACCTGTAGGCATGTTGTACCGGCCGTTCTACACGACTTCGGAAGCCCGGTTCGAACATCAGCCACATGTCTCAGCTGTAGGCACGATCATTATGTGGGACGGCCGCCTGGACAATCGAGAAGAACTCATCTCGGCACTTTCACATGACATGAGTGAAGACCGAAGTGACGTCGCTATTGTTGGGGCGGCCTTCGACCGATGGAACACAAATTGTTTCCCAAAATTAATCGGAGATTGGGCCCTCACGGTTTGGGATCCCCACGAACGTAAATTGATTCTTGCCAGAGATTACATTGGAATTAGAAACCTCTTTTACTGCGCAAAGGCCGAGAAAATCCTTTGGTGCAGCCACCTAGGCCCGTTGGTATCCTCCGGGGGAACATTCACTTTGTGCGATGAGTATATCGCTGGCTATCTGGCTTCCTGGCCAGACGCGGACCTCACCCCCTATCAACAGATTAAAGCTGTTCCCCCGGGCCAGTTCGTCCAAATTAGGAATAATAAAATAGCTACGCATACCTACTGGACTTTAAACACAAGCCTGCGGACCTGCTATAAGTCGGACGCCGAGTACGAAGAGCACTACCGACACTTGTTTCGTCAAGCTGTGCGGCGCCGACTTCGCACTGACTCGCCCATTTTGGCTGATCTGAGCGGGGGACTTGATTCTTCTTCGATCGTATGCATGGCAGACGACATTCTTCTCAAAGAGAAAATCGAATGTCCAAGAGTTGATACATTTTCCTTCTACGACTCGACTGAACCGGAGGATGACGATCTATTGTATTTCCCGAAAGTCGAAGAGAAACGAGGGAAAATAGGTTTTCACGCCCATTTGCGGGCATCTGGTGAATCCCTCGCTCTCTACTATCAGAAATTCGACCCATGTCCCCGTATCCAACACAGATTAGAACCTAGAGCTGCGTTGGCGGAAATCCTTGGCCGACACGAGTACACAGTACAGCTGTCAGGCGCTGCGGGGGATGACGTCAATGGGCAAGGCTTGGATCCTCGCATTCAACTGGCAGACCTAATGCTGCAATTTCGTTTCGTAGAGCTCAGCAAGCAGATCACAGCATGGAGTCTGCTCATACGGAAGCGGCCCTGGATTCATATCTTCTTTCAAACCCTACTCCAGTTCATGCCGGTTTCAATACGCGCGAGATTCACGGAGTACGGAAAGCTGGATCCCTGGGTCGACCGAAGATTTGCCAAGCGATACAGAATGTCGGCTCGTCAAATGGATGCTGTTAAAGGAACTCGCCTCTTGCGTCCGAGTACGCGAAATGCTGTACAGACCATTGCTTCGTTGTCGCGAGAAATGAGTTATCTTGCTCCGTCGTCGGTCGAGGTCAGGTACCCTTACCTCGATCAGAACCTCGTGGAGTTCCTCAAGACTATTCCACTTGAACAATTGCTTCGACCGGGACAGCGACGATCTCTCATGCGGAGAGCACTTGCAGACCTTCTTCCACCGGAGGTGCTGACTCGGAAGACGAAGGCTGCTCCTGGCCGTTGTTACTCCGTCGCTTTGGAAAAACAGTGGGATAAGGTAGAAAGCGTTTTTTCCTCGCCAATTAGTGCGCGGGTAGGGTATCTCGACGCCAAGGGGATTCGTGAAGCCTTGGCCGCCACCAAGAACGGAGACGTCGCCACCTTTATTTTGCGATTATTGCGGGCTCTCTCATTGGAACTGTGGTTGCGAGATGCCGAATACCGCGGTGTGTTGTCGAACCAGCGTTCGACGCCGTCGGTGGGAGAACATCTTTTGCTCAAATCTCAGGGCTAGGTCCTGTTGGCAGGGAAGACGCGGCCCATCGTCGACTCGACAGGTTTAGCCGCTCTTGCTAGCAGAGCGGCTGACTCTCAAATAGGAAGGAGGTGAAAAATGATGACCTACGAAAAGCCGGAAGTTGTAGTACTGGGAAACGCGGCTGTCCTGATCAAAGGCAACGCAAAAGGCGCCGCCGATCAAGGTCCAACCGACTTCACGCTGAGCACTGCTGATTGCGAACTGGACGACTGAACTTCGGGGAATTGCCCAAGGTTGCGCTTGGGCTAAGACCTCGTCATCCTCTCCTGGCTGCTGCAGCGGCCAGGAGAGCCCATTTACGCTATTACGTTTCGCCCCTCCGTTCACCCCTTCATCTTATCCACGACCTCCTAGGATGCCGCTTGCGAATCAGATGCACTAACGATTCCCAATTTCCACAATCACTCTAAGAATCGGAATCACAATTATACGAAAATTTCACAGCGGATCCAGATGTTGTGAAGCAATTTTGGCCGCTCAAAAGAACTACATCACTTTGATTCTGGCCACATAGTTTCCTCCACGCTGTTCTGCAATGTGCGCAGTTCGCGCCAGCGGGCATACTGGTCGGCTTTGGCGGGATCAGGATCCTCCTCGCCCTTGAGCCAGAAGCAAAACCAATCGACATTGCCTTGCTGCGCCACCATTCGCTCCAACGGCTTCACGGGCGCATGCAACGCATCCGGCAACCAGATCAATTCCACCGGTTTGCCAAGGCGCTTAAGCCCGACAAACCATTCCCAGTTGTACTCGAACCAGTATTGCCCGAATCCGAGTTCGCGGACGGGTGTACGAACTTTATCAAGATTAAAACTCGGAACAAGCGTGAACCAGCGTTGCAATCCGTCTGTAAACGGCGCCGCGCCATTTTGCCCGTCGTAAGTGTCCGAAGGGCTTGAATTTGCTTCAGCAATGTACTGCCAGTAGCCACCGTCCATCCCGTCGGCCAAAACAGCGGCTCCAAAGGAATATTTCGAGAATGCCAGGGTGTATCGGACATGATAGCCGGTGCGACTCCAGCCCAAGAGACCCACGTGACGGCGATTAATCATGCCACGCCCGTCCAAGCTATCGATTAGCCCTTCAAGCATCGCCATGTTCTGCGACCCTTCCTTCGTCGTGGAGAGCTCTTTGGCAATGGGCACTTGGGCCACAATGAAGCCTTTGCCAGCCAGCGCCTGCGCGGCGTAACCAGCAGTCGACCATCCATCAATTGAAAAGTCCCGGGGATCCCAACCGTGAGTCTGGATGACGATTGGATATTTCTTTCCCTGACCATAGTCAGGTGGCAGGTATAGCCCACCTTTGTATTGCACGCCGTCGCGTGCTTCCCACGTGATTTCCTCAACTTGGCCAAATCGAATACCTCTGAACTGCGGATTGGGGTCCATGAGCAGGGACCTCTTCCCACTCCCCGGATCTAACCCAAACAGTCGCGGCGGCGTGTTGATCCCCTGCTCCACCCGCACCTCAAGAAGCGGGCGGGCGGCCACGGTCGTAAACTCCGTCCTTTCCCAGCGGCCTTCGATTTTTCGGTAGACAATTGGCGATTGGTCCTTATAACTATCGATACTGTTAAAAGTCGCTGAGTATAGCGCCTTCAGAACCACACTGTTGGTATTTGACTGCCACTTAAGCACACTGAAGCTGCCTTTTGCGATCTTCGTGAAATCGCCAGTAGTTGCCTGAACTTCCACTGCCCATGTACTTGTTTCCCGCGCCTCGCGCTCGTCAGGATCTTCGACATTAAGAGGGAGATACGTTGAGCCGATTACTATTGACTTGCCATCGGAGGACCATACGGTGCCCTCGGCCGCGGAAATTGGTGCCGAAAGCAGACGCTTAACTGATTGGGTGTGTATATTTATGATGCAATACGTGAGAAATACATTTTGATTCCCACCGGAAAGCATCCGGTATCGTTTCCACGAGTCAGGCGTCGTATACAGACGGGTATTGGTCATGATCACGGCGAATCTTCCGTCAGGAGAAAGCGTCACTCCAGCCTGAGGGATCGGCGTTTCTGGGTCGCGAAACCTAATTGCTGCCGTGTGTTTACGATCCCGCATCACGAATAACTGAAGGCGAAACAGAGCCCATTTATTTACCTGACCATGGCCGACCAAAAGATCGGCAAGCTGTTGATCGGAAACAACGACTCCCCTAGTTTTAGATATCTCGTCAATCAGTTTTACAACTGGAGGTCGTGCGAGGTATGCGATCATACGCATATCAGCCGTTGTGTCGAAGGCGACAATATCCGTCGGGTGCTGCGTGAGCTGTCTCAACGCTCTGGTTCGCACGTTGAGGCAGTAGATTTGTTGTTTTCGTCCCGGCCTTTCTCCCAAGAACGCAACAGTCTCATTATCGGCAAGCCATCTTACATTTGAGATCGCTGGATTGTTCGACGAAGAAGTCCACACGAACAAGACTTGGGGACGGAAGCGGTGCCCACTACGAAAGAGAACTAAGGAATAGTTGTTGGTATTCTTTTCGAGGTCGCCCCCGTGCATGAGGATAATGAACTTACGGCCATCCGGAGACCAATTAACCCCTGTGTCGGTCCGGCTCTCCGAAGTGCCAAGCTGGACCATCCGGACGGAATCGGCGACCGTCGCCCGCCGAGTCGGTCGCGGTTCGCAGGTGAAAGTCTTACTTTGTGCAGTAGCGCCAACTAGCACAAAAACCAGCGTGCATAGACTCACTGTCTTCTGAAGTTGGTTGCGCACAGACTTTTCCTGCCCCCGCCACCCATCCTTCGCCCCCGAGTAGGGCAGGATGCGTGCGTCACTTCAAAAGAATAGCTTTAGGGCAAATTGTGCGGACCGAGGCCCGCCAATTTGATACAGCGGACTCAAGGCGCCGCCACCACCGTTTCCGTCAGCCAGGTAGGTTCCGAGGGTTTGGGTTGCCAAACCAAATTGACGTTTATTGTTAAGGGCCGAAATAGGCGCGCCAAAGTTTGGATGATTTAGAAGATTGAACAGCTCGGCCCGGAATTGAAGTTTCACAGTTTCATGAATCGCAAAGTCGCGATGGACCGCGAAATCCCATTGCCAAGCCCCAAAGCCCCGGAGCGCATTTCGGCCCAGATTGCCCTCTTGTCCAGCTGGTGGATTGACGAAAGCATTTGGGTTAAGCGCCATTCCGCCAGGACAAGATTGCGCGCCGGTGAGTTCGCCAAGTGCTTGCAATGTGGAAGTGCATTGAGACCCGAATAGATAAAAAGGCTGACCAGGAACTATGTTCGGCCGAACCCGAACTCTGAACTTATTAAGAAACGAATACCTGCCACTCTGTGCGTTTACGGGAAGCGACGATCGTGCCTGGAAAACATTTTCAAGTGACCATCCACGGAGAATTGCATCTGAGAAAGCCTTCCTTCTTGGGGCGGGGATATCGTATGTAACGGCTATGGAACCCGCGTTTCGGATGTCGAAATCGGACGGCCCTCGATTTTGCTTGATGGCGGTCGGCAAAAGAACGTTTCCGAAATTTCCAAATAACGATCCGGCCGACGCTGTGTCGATGGAATGTGACCACGTATAAGAAGCAAGCCCCTGCAGACCTCCGGACAAGCGTCTCTTAAATTGAATCTGCAAAGCGTCGTAGTCCGACGTGGCCGCATTCGATGTCAAACCCACGGCAGCGAAGGTCGGGCTCGGCGCACTAATGTAGGCTGTTTGTAGCAATCGCCTTCCGACTGAGCCGATATGCGATACGGAGACAGTTTGTTGTGCGCCAAGAGCCTGCTCAACCGCAGAGTTCCATTCGAGGCTGTACGGAAGCTCGAGATGAGGATCGAACACGCCGCCAGCGCCGAAAACCTGTAAATTAGAAGGGTTAATCGGAGGCGGCGCAGCCACGCTCGGATTGAGGGGGAAGGTCCCACCGGAGCCAAAATTGGCGCCCCCAAATGGGTAGAGGAATGGCGAAATGCTATTCCCAATTTCTGACGTCGCTAAGTCAAAAAACACGCCAAACCCTCCGCGAAGCACCGTTTGCCAGTTCTGGCTCCGATGAATCTGGTACGCCATGCCAATCCGGGGCCCTACATTGCCGTACGTTGTCGCAAATGGCGGACTTCCTGCCGGCGCGAGGGCAAGATTCGACAGGTTGTTCAAGTTGAATGCCGTGACCGCCAGCATCGCAGGGTTGGAAGAAGGCGCGAAATCCATATCCCACCGCAACCCATACGTCAAAGTCAACGACGGATTGACACGCCAGGTGTCTTGAGCGAAAGCACCAAGGTTATGGAAATAGAACGACATGTTGCGACCTGACGTGATAAAGAAGAACGACAAATTGCCGGATAGCGATGATGGTACGTCGTTAAAGAGAGCCTCCTGGAAATAGTCGGTATTGCCAAAGAGGGGGGAGAGCCGCCGAAAATCAATGCCGAACTTCAGGCCGTGGGAACCTTTCTGAAGACTCAGGTTCTCCACCAGGTTCATTTGGCGCTGGAGGTTATGGCCTTGGGGTCCCGGGTTCAAGCCCGCATAAGGGAATAAGTTATTCCAGAACAACAGGAGTTGCGCTTTGCTGGCGTTGACTCCGCTCGGAAAAGGCAACGATGCCGGTGGAATTCCGCCACCCAAGGCGTCCGTGTATGTGAAACTCTTGCTATCCGTTCTGCTGTAGTTGAAGCGCACGTCATTAACGATCGATGGGAAAAGTGCCCATGTGAGTCCGAGCGTCCCCGTGTGCAGGGTAATTCGCGATGGGGTAACGGAATTGAGAGTGGCATTATTTACGCCGCGTTGGGCAGATTCAGAAGGCGAATAGTTATATCGGCCAAAGAAATTGACCTTATCAGTAAATTTCCGGTCAACTCGCACACTGTACGCGTCCAGTGTGGCGCTGTTGGAAAAGGAGGCGTTGAACTGGGCGATCTGAGTTGTGGAATTGTCCGTCCCAGCAGGTCCGTTGGGAAGCGGAAACGCATTCAGGAAAGGCTGCATCGCTTGGACCGCGTTCTGCCGGGCGGATAAGTCTGGCACAAGAGATTCTGCTACCTGGGGCAATCGCAGCCGCAGACCTTCATAAGAGAAGAAAAAGAACATTTTGTTCTTATCGATCGGGCCTCCAAGAGTCCCACCGAAATCATTTTGGCGTTCTTGTGGCTTTGGCAGTCGGTTGAAGTTTGCAAACCAGTCATTTGCATCAAATAGATCGTTTCTCAAATAATTGAAGACCGTCCCATGAAACTGGTTGGTGCCCGATCGCGTAGCGATGGAGATTTGTCCTCCTGGTGTGCGGCCGAACTCGGGCGCGAACGTTGACGTTTGGATCCGAAACTCCTGCATGGCATCCACGGAGACTAGGCTGTTCGTTCCTCCCAGAGCACTAAAAGCGGCATTGGCACCAGCAAGCCCGTTTGCGGCGAATGTGCTCGTACCAATTCCAACGTTGGCGCTAACTCCGTCTACCATCCAATAGTTCGCCGCAGCACGCTGACCATTAACACTGAATTGACCATTGTCATTAAGACTACTTGGAGTAACCACGACTCCAGGCGTGAGCTGGATCAATGTCTGAAAGCTTCTCCCATTCATCGGCAGGTTCTCGGCAAATTGCCGATCCACAACAGTGCTCACCGTCGCGTCTTGAGTATTTATCAGCGGCGCGCCGCCTTCCACAGTGACCCTTTCCGATACGGCGCCGAGAGGAAGAGTGAAGTTAATCACTACAGCGTCCCTGACGTTCAGGAGAACATCCGGTTTCACGATTGTCTTGAATCCAGTGTGGGAGACCTGGATTTCATAATTCGCCGGAGGCAATTCAGGAAGGAGATACATTCCTTCCGCATTCGTTCTCGCCGAATACCTCCCGTTCGTCGCCACATTCACGGCGTCGATATTCGCGCCCGCGATTACACCGCCCGATGTATCTAGAACTTGACCGTTCAGCGTGGCATTGGGGCTTTGTGCGCGGACACTTTCAGACGCGATGAGAAAGATCGCGAAGACACAGGTCACGTATCGCATTTCTTAGGACACTCCCCGCGCGAACGCGTAGACGTCTGTTTTGTTTACAAGAGATTGGGAGAATATTTCTCGGAGATCACTAAAGATACGAGTCTGGCGTTCTTCTGCTTCCAGATGCACACGAGTCTCGAGAAGAACACTACGACTAAGAATCAGGGATGGTTGGGCTCAACGCGTAGAGAAGCAACAAGCAGCCGGTGTCCACTTGGCTCACGGCTTCCGCCTTGTGGTTCCACTGTAACGAATACCGCGTCGATTTGCTGCAGGGTTTTCGGATCGTCCACCTTCAAAACCCATCTCTTGTTTGCGGCATTGTCTTGGTAGAAGATTCCCAAACTTAATGCTCGCTTCCGGTCAGGGCCACGCTGTCCCCATGCTTGGAAGGCGCTCGAGTTCTTGACTCCGGGCTGCTGGTCCAAATCGTAAGCATAAAAGATAAGTGATTTGTTCCTCGTGAAAAAGATGCGTCCAAATGGTTTTTGCGTGTCGCCGTTGCGCCCGACGTCATATACCTCCGCGAGGTAAAGGTCCCGAGCGCCCATTAACTCACGAATGTCACGGTCGGCAGCAAGGAGACGCTGCTGTTCCTCAATCGTGTCCTCCCGGTCCTTGAGCCGTTGGGAGAGCCCTGCGATACGCGTCTCCAGGTCCGTAGCTCGAATCAAATCGGATTCTCGCTGCTGACGTAAACCTGCGAGATTTTCTTCGGTCTTTGCCAAGCTGGCTTGCGCTAACTTCAGTTGCTCTGACACTGCGTCTCGTTCGGACGCAAGATGACCCTCTCGCTCTCCCGCCGTCGCGATCGCATCCTGCAAATTCTTGTCTTGCTCCTTAAGCCGACTAACCTCGAGCAACTCGCGATTCCTGCTGTTGGTGATGTCCTCTATAAGCCGATCACGGTTGCGCAGCTCTGCAGCCAGCGCTTGACCATCCTGCGTAAGATTTCCTACCTGCTGTTCAAGGACGTGTGAACCGTTTGGAAGAGGTTGCTCTCGCACATTGGAAACTTGTGAGCCTTTTCTTTCTCCAAGACGGTACATGGCAACAAGCGCGAGAACCGCCACCACGATGGCGGCCGCATACCGCATCATTGTCTGTGCATGTCCCAATGTAAGGACGCGTCTGACACTAGCCGAAATTCGGAGGTATCGCTCAGGGGAGTCGCTCCATAACAGGTCTGCGGTGGAGCGAGAACGAAGAGGTACTCCTTCTGATCGGAGCCGCTGAAAAAGCTTTCTCTTCGCTGACGCAGTGGAGCCTAGGGGAAGAGCCGACGCTAGGTCGGGCATTAGGTCAGGCCCAACCGAAGACAATCCACGTCGAACTGTTCCTTCGTATTCCTTCAATAGGTCAGAACAAGCAGAACAACGGGCGAGATGGCGCTCCAATCTGCTGTGCTCGTCACTTGATAAGCGCCCACGTACGGAAAGCGCGCACAGTTCACGGAACTCCTGATGTGAGTTCGGTTCTGCCGTGGGCTCAATTCCGGGACGTGTGACATTAGGGTTCATCAAGGTCTCCGAATCACGAAACCATCTTCGGATAAGCGAATTCGAAGTTGTTCGAGGCCCCGGTAAACATGATTACGAACACTCGGGAAAGAATATCCTGTCTTTTGGCAGATTTCCTGAAGAGTGTAACCTCCGAAGAAGTACATCTCAATAGCCTCGCGCTGTTCTTTCCTCAGACTGTTGAATGCCTGAAGAAAGTAGGCGCGCCAAGAGGCCAGCTCAGCTAGCTCTTCAGGATCAGGTCCTGGGTCGATAACCTGGAGTTGAATTGTCTCTTCGCAGTTCTGTCCATCATAACACCGTCCGTTACGTGACTTTCGATGATTGAATGCCCGCGAATACGTGACTTGAATAAGCCAAGACTTGACCGATCCTTTTGAAGAATCGAATACGTGACTCCTGCGAAAAAGGTATAAGAAAACCTCTTGGACCAAGTCCTCCGCCTCCGTGGCATCGCGAAATAGGCGCGCCCCAACGCGCAGTACCAGACTAGAATGTCGGTCAAACAGCGCCTCGAAGGCGTCCACATCACCCCGTTGGATTCGACACATTAGACGTTCGTCGTCCAATTCCTTCAAGGGCACGGGGAACTGAACCAGAGAATCTTCTGCCGCAGTGTCTTTGAGGGGCTCTGTGGCCGACAGCATGCGCGCATTCGTCGAAGAACCCAAATTGCCTCCAAAAGCTACGTTCCCGAAACGAATCCACACCCTGCCAAGTCGGCTTTCCCAAAAAACAGTCCATCCCGGATAAGGCTGTTCGCGGAGATAGCAATGGACACTTTCAATCGTCGGCGCGAGTCGGCGCACCGAGGCAGAAAGACAGAGCACCCAAACGTGGACGCCCAAAATCTGTTTGCGCCTACGTTGCCATCACGTCGAACGAGTGTGTGGACACCCCTCTTGGTTGTCGGTTTGGAGTCATCGTTACGTTGGGGGACAATGAGACGGAGGGGACAAGCTTGTGGCTTGAGTTGTTCAACAGTGACGAGATTCGGAGCTGCAGATTCTGGTCGGGAAACCGACCACCCCTGTGCGTTTGCGCTGTGAGCCGTTGACCTTGCTTTGCAAGAGGTCAAACCGCACTCTCCACAAATTTCCGGGGACAATCCTGCAACGGGACCGTTGGGACTCTCAGCCAGACCACCACGCACTGGCTTTAGTGAAGCACTTCTAACGCTGAAATCACGCCGTGTCAATTCGTCACTCCCGGCACACCCTCTAACATCAGTTAATACAAGCACTTTCGAGACATATGAAATGGTAAGGTCTTCTTGGCGACCGCCAGAATGTCGGCCTTTTGGATTCCTAGTTGGCCCAACGGAAGCCAGCAGTACGCTCCGCTGTTCCGGTTGCTGTTCGCAAATCGGGTAATGAAACGGCCTGGCGACTGGCCCCTTGCACTTCCCTATTCGATGGACCACTAACAGTGATTCCTGTGCCCGGGCGTCGGTTTGTGGTCGGTTTTCCG